>ERZ773035.335-NODE-335-length-39822-cov-9.906153_pt1 | contig 39822 bp, 35 predicted proteins | sample MGYA00511487_ERZ773035 | MGnify/ENA primary metagenome ERZ773035 (study PRJEB29015, sample SAMEA2737985) | human oral metagenome | biome: human oral; feature: human-associated habitat; material: dental | place: China | collected 2024 ... | reverse complement strand
CGGCTGACGAGCGTCAGCGAGCCGGTCGTGTCGAAACCATGGTGAGGGTGTCCGGGGCCTGGGGTTGGGTTCTGGCTACCGGTTGCGGGGCGGTTTCGACTCGGGGCGCTCGTTCCTCGCGTCCCGGCTCAACCGGTTTCGGGGAGGGATGCTCGCGGCCCGGTTCACCGGGGACCCCAGACCTCGGACAGCGACTTCCAGTGGGCGTCGGTCATCAGGGAGGCGGGGGTGACCCACACCGACCCGATTCCTCCCGCCGCGGCGTCCTGGACGGCGGTTTTCAGCGCGTCCGGGGTGATTGGGTTGTCCCCGGAACCCCACAGGCCCACCGACAACACCCCGGAGCCTTCTTTGCGGCCGGCCAGGGCCTTCGCCAGGTCGCGGGTCGAGGGGGAGCCCTCGGGGGCGATCCCGAAGTAGTCCCACACGACCAGGCGATCCGAGGCCCCCTCCAGCAGTGTGTAGTCGTGGCCGCTGTCCCGGCGGTCCCCGCCCGGGTCGTTCCTGGGGGCCCGCACCTCCATCCAGAGCTCGGCCCCGTGGGGTGCGGCGGCCCCGCGACACCGGGAGACGAGCGACGCCATCGCCTCGCAGCGCCATCGTTGCAGCAGCTCGTTCCCGGTATCGATGCCGCCGCCGGGGGCGCGGGGCCAGCCGTTCTCACCGGTTTCCCGGCGGAAGTCCTCCAGGTCGTCCTCGCCGTAGGTGGTGTCCTCGAAGAGCAGCTCGGTTAGGCTGATCGCGGCCGGGCGGTAACGCCTCGCGACCTCCCCGACGAGTGAGATGAGCTTCTCCCCGACCTCGCCGCGGGCCAGGGCCACGAGTCCCGGGAACTCCTTCGACGACTCCCCGCCGGCACCCACCCCGGCCAGGTCCGGCTGCTCCGCGATGATGCGCGGCGCCAGGCCGTCCACCACCAGCACGACCCGCCGACCGGAACCGCTCGACGCGGTCAGTGTGGCGATGGCCTCGGCCAGCAGGTCCCTGCCGCCGGCCTCGCGGAGGTCCGAGGACCAACTGGCATTCTCGGATGCGGGAAACAGGGTCCAGTCCACCCGGCCGGCGGCGATCCCGACCTCGTTGATCCCCGCCCCGTCCAGCCGGGTGGCGAGTTCACGCAGCCGGGTGGTGCCCGCCGCGACGTCCTCGAAACCCACCCCGACCATCCGGCGGTCCGGGACGGGGACGGGACCGCTGCACGCGGCCACCGCGCCCAGCGGCGCGGCGGCGAGCAGGGCGCGACGACTGATCCGGGCCGGGTGTTCGTGTCCGTTTCCGGTCATGTCCTCAATCCTGCCGCCTCCTGCAGGGACCGGTCGCTCACGACCCCGGTGCGGGCGAGCTTGTTCCACTTCGACGCGCTGCCGGTGGCCTCCTTCCAGAGCGCCTCGAACATCACCCCGGCGATCAGGGTGGTGAAGACCGGCCACAGTGGGATCGTCCACAGGAAACGCAGATCCGCCCATGCGTGGTTGATCGCCACTGCGAAGACCATCGTCGCCACGGAGAGCCCCAACCCCAGCCAGGCGATGACCGACAGCACATCCAGGGAGAAGGGCATGTCCCCGACGGCGATCCCGAACGGGATGCACAGGAGCGTGACGACCAGTATGACCGGCATGGCCACCATGTTTATGGCGTTGAAGACGAGGAACCAGCCGAACGCCCCGTAGCGGGGGTTGCCGATCATGTCCTTCTGGAGCCGCATCGTCTGGAGCAGGCCGCGCGCCCACCGCACCCGCTGCCGCCACAGCGCCCGCATGGTGGACGGCGACTCGGCGTGCACCACCGCCAGCGGCTGGAACCGCACGTCGTAGCCGGCCCGGTGGATCCTCCAGGTCAGTTCCAGGTCCTCGCCCAGGGTGTGTTCGTTGAACCCCCCGACCTCCTCGATCACGTGCTTGGGGAAGGCCCCGATGTTCCCGGAGACGATGGGCAGCACCCGCAGGAAACTGAGCGCGCGGCGCACGACGCTGCACCCGGCGTGGCTGAACAGGGCGAGCATCTGGGTGAGGGGACGGTCCAGGTTCACGGGACGGTCGTCGCCGCAGACCGCGCCGACCTGCTCGTGGTCCATCGCCAGCAGCATCTCCTTGATCGTGTCGGCCAGGAACACCCCGTCGGCGTCGACGAACATCAGGACCTCGCCGTGGGAGACCCGGATGCCGTTGTTGAGGGCGGCCCCCTTGCCCGCGTTGGCCTGCCGCAGGATCCGGACGCGGGAATCGCGGCCGGCGAGCTCGGTCATCACCTCCCAGGTGTCGTCGGTGGAGCCGTCGTCGACGATCACCACCTCCAGCCGGTGGTAGCTGGAGGACAGCACCGAGGTGACGGAGTTCCTCAGCACGACGCCCTCGTTGTAGGCCGGGACGATGACCGATACGAGGGGGTTCTCGTGGAACTTCGTCAGGAATCTCCTGCGCCGGTTTCGCCGTTCCACGACCTCGTAGACGACGGCCAGGGGGAGGTAGCTGAGCTTGATCAACCCGAAGACGAAGGCGATCAGGCCCAGCACGAAACCCACCCACGCGATTACGGATGCGACGTCGTGGAAGGTGATCACGGATCTCCCGGGTCGAGGTCGCGCAGGAGCAGCCCCAGCAGCTCGGGAACGGCCCGCGAATTGGCCCCGAACCGGGCGTTCACCTCGAGCACGCGGGGTGTCCCGGTGGCGTCGCGCCGGATGTCGATGTCCACCGGCCCCACCAGGCCGATCGCCTGCACGGCCCGCACCGCCAGCCGGGCGACATCGGCCACCCCGGGTCCGTCGACGCGTTTCACACCGGTGGCGTTGCCCACCTCCCCGGCCGTCAACCCGGTCTTCTCCAGCACCGCGACGAACGGATCGAGGGGTTTCCCGGAGCGGGAGAACGAACCGCCGGGCAGGGCGGCGTAGACCACGGGCGCGTACTCGGTGCCCGGGGCGAATCCCTGGACGATGCACGATCCGGCGACCTCACCCACCTCACCGGGGGAATGCGCCACCCGCACCCCCCGCGCACCCCGGGAGACGCGGGGTTTGATCACGAGCGGGAAACCGATCCGTTCGGCGACGCCCGGGCCTGAGGTGAACTCCTCACCGCCTGCGAACGGCGGAGTGGCGACGCCCGCCGCGGCGAGGCACCGGGCGGTGAGCAGCTTGTCGTCCGCGACCCGCACCGCATCCCCGGGGGAGATCACCACGCGGATTCCGTCCCAGGAACCGCCGCGAAGACCCGCCACCAGCCGGAGTTCCTCGCTCACGGTCGGTATCAGCACCTCCACGCCGTTCGCCTTGATGACGCTCCGCAGCGCATCCGGGTAGGTGGGGTCCTTGGCGGGAGGGACACGCAGCACCCGTGGCGACGAGTCGTCCACCGCCATGTCCACCCCGAGCACCGGCAGGCCGCGTTCGTCGAACTGGGCCATCAGGGCGCGCCCGGCCGGTCCGTGGGCGCCGGTGACCAGCACCGGCCCTGTCGTCACAACGACCCCAGCTGGCTGGAGAGGGCACGGACCACCTCGTAGCCCTCGGCGTAGCCGACCTTTGCCTGCTCCCCGCGGTGAAGCGCCTTGCCGGACAGCTTTTGTTCATCGATGTAGGGTTTCCCGGACTGGTTGGCGTGTTCCCTGACGGCCGCTATCTTGGTGTCCATGTAATCCCCGATGTCCACGAAGAAACGGGCCGAGAAATCATTCGTCACCGACGGGCTCTCGAAACACAGAATTGTGGAGCAGCGGCGGGCCGCGCGGAGCGTCGCCAAATGCACCGCGTGATGATCCTGGTGCTGATCATTGCGGGAATGGGTGAGGATTATGTCCGGTTTGGCGAAATCAATCATCGCTTCTATTGCTCGTATCATTTCATTGATTTCGGTGGACATGCGGGTGTCGGTGAAATCGTGAACCGTTATGTCGGTCAGGTCGAGCAACTGCGCGGCGGAGACCGCCTCCCCAGCGCGGACTCCCTCGTGGCCGCCCCGGGCGCCGTGGCTCATGACCAGGGCGTTGACCTCGTGGCCGTTGTCGACGAAACGCGCGAGGCTGCCGCCGCAGGCGAGTTCCAGGTCGTCGGGATGGGCGCCGATCACCAGGATCCTGCGGGGGCGTTCGACGCGGCTGATCGGTTTGATGTTCAGGAAGACCGCGGCCGCCAGAGCGAGCAGCACGAGCACCGCGAACCCCTCGGCGTAGGGGGCCCAGGTGGCGTCCGTCAAACCGGCCACAAGCAGGGTGGGCACCAGTAAGCAGGCAGCAGCCAGCACGCCGGTCGCTATCAGCATTGCGTTGCGCAGCCGGCGGCGTGCATACCGTGTCTTGGCCGCAGTGCACACGGCCCCGACGACGTAGATGCCTGCGAGAAACAGGCTCAGCCAGTGCATTTTTGGTTTTTCTCCTCTACCACGCAGCCGAGATTTCCCAGCCGTTTCTCGACGCCGCGGCCAACCCTCGATACGAGGTGGATTCCAGGCGGTGCCGGAGCACGCTGCCGTCACAGGAGCGCCACCACGACCGCGCGGACTCGGGTGAAGCGCAGACTCAAATGGACGTGAACCGCTTCGGGTGCGCACTGTGAGGTGCCTGGTTCCAGCGTGACTGGCTAAATCCCCCGTGCAACCTGCCCGCCCGTGGCATTTCAAGGTCAGTCGACGCGGTGGAAGCCACGCCCTTTTCGCTTGATGCTAACACCGGTTAGTTCCGGAAGACTGATAAATCCTGTCGTCCGAATGGTCAGCGACCCCGGGGAGACTCTTCCTCCGGGTGGGGGCGCTGGCTTCCGGGTGGGGCCTCGGCCGTCGGGCCGGGCGGACCGGGTTGGACGGGGCACTTGCGCAACTGACTAGAAGGTTCTAGAGTGAGCATTGCTAGAACCTTCTAGAACATGGCCGTTCGGAGGAACAATGACAGGAAGCCCATACCGCACCGCACTACTGGGGACCGGCCGGATCGGTTCCCATCACGCCCGGACCATCCACCGCGAGGTCCACGGCCTAGATCTCGTGCTGCTCGCCGACCCCGTGGCCGGCATCGCCCGGACGCTGGCCGACGAACTCGGGGTGGAGCGGGCCGGGACCGATCCGGTGGCCGCCGCCACCGACGAAGATGTCGACGCCGTGGTCATCACCACCCCGGCGCGCACCCACGTCGACCTGGCCGCCGCGGCGATCGAGGCGGGCAAACACGTGTTCGTCGAGAAACCCATGGCCCTCACCGTCGCCGACAACGACCTGCTGACGGCGGCGGCCGAGACCGCGGGGGTCGTCCTGCAGGTGGGGTTCAATCGCCGCTACGACCCGGGTTTCGCGGCCGCCCACACGGCCATCGCCGCGGGCCGCATCGGGCAGGTCCAGCAGCTGCGCTCCCTCACCCGCGACCCCGGTCCCTTCACCGCCGACCCCACGAAGATTCCCCAGTGGACAATCTTCTACGAAACCCTGATCCACGACTTCGACCTGTTGAACTTCTTCAACCCCGGGGCGAGGGCCACCTCCGTCTTCGCCCGCGCGGACGCGCTGGTGGCACCCGGACACCGTGACACCGGTTTCCTGGACACGGCGTCGGTGTCCATCCGCTACGACAACGGCGCCATGGCGGTGGCCGAGGCCAACTTCTCGGCCCTCTACGGATACGACGTGCGCGGTGAGGCGTTCGGCAGCGCGGGGATGGTCACCGCCGGGGACGTCCGCCTGACCTCCATGACCGCCTTCCTGGCGAACGGCGTCTCCGCGGGCACCGGCCGCGCCGACACCGAACTCATGCACTCCTCCTACCGGGACGAGTTCCAGGCCTTCGCCCGCGCCATCGCCGATCCCGCCGAACCCGTCCCGACGGGGGAGGACAACCGCCGGGCGCTGGAGATCGCCCTGGCCTGCATCAGGTCCGTCGAGGAGAACCGGCCCGTCGAGGTGGCGGAGGTGAACCGATGACCATCGAACTGGCCGTCAGCGCCGAGACCGTCCACGTCGGCCTGCCCTTCCTGGAGCGGGTGCGCCGGATCGCGGACCGCGGCCTCCAGGTGGAGATCTGGGACTGGAGCAACCACCTGGACGACCTCGACGAACTGGCCGCCATGGACGCCGAGGTGGTGTCCATGACCGGCTACCTGCGGGGCAACCTCACCGACGACGACGCCATCCCGGAGCTGCTGGCGACGGCGGAGGAGTCGCTGCGGGTGGCGGAGAAGCTCCGCTGCCCCCGCCTGAACCTCCACGGCACCGGGCTGGACGGCCGGGGGCTGCCCGTGCGGCCCGTCGAAACCGTCACGGGCGCGATGTGGGCGAGGGCCACCGTCACCCTCCAGCGACTCGCCGCGCTGGGTGAACGCGAGGGCCGGGTCTTCACGCTGGAAAACCTCAACCTGGCCGTGGACCACCCCGGTACGCCGTTCGCTCGGGCGGAGGACACCCTGGCGCTGGTATCCGCCGTCGACTCTCCCGGGCTGCGCATGAACCTCGACCTGTACCACGCCCAGATCGGGGAGGGGAACCTGATCGAGCTCTGCCGCAGGGCGCTACCCTGGGTGGGGGAGATTCAGGTGGCCGACGTTCCCGGCCGGTGCGAACCCGGCACCGGGGAGATCAACTATCCGGCCGTCGCGGCCGCCCTGCGGGAGATGGGCTACGACGGCACCGTCGCCCTGGAGGCCTTCGCCAGGAACGACCCGGATTCGGCCATCGACGCCTTCATCCGGGCCTTCACCCCGGAGGCCGAGTGAAACGACGGCCCGGGCCGTCCCCGGCCGGGCGTTCGCCCTCCCTGCGACAACGCCCGGCCCACCCAACCGATCACCGCGACCACGACGGTCCGTGTGAAGCCTGTGGAGGAGTCATGAGTGACGATTGCATCGTCGAGATGCGTGACATCAAGGTGCAGTTCCCCGGTGTTCTCGCCCTGAAGGGCGTCAACTTCGACCTGAGACCGGGTGAGGTGCATGCGCTGATGGGGGAGAATGGGGCCGGGAAGTCCACCCTCATGAAGGTGCTGGCCGGCGTCTACACCAACTACGAGGGCACCATCACCTACAAGGGGGAGCAGGTGGTCTCCCGCAGCATCCAGGAGCAGCGGGAACGCGGGGTGAGCATCATCTTCCAGGAAATGGAGTTGCTGCCGAACCTGACAGTGGCCGAGAACATCTTCCTGGGCCGGCAGCCCACGGGCTGGGCGGGAAGCATCGACTGGACCGCAATGAACCGGCAGGCACGCAAACTCCTGGACAGTGTCAACACCTCCATTTCGGAACGCGAACTCGTCTCGTCGCTGAGCGTCGGGCAGATGCAGATGGTGGAGATCGCCAAGGCGCTGTCCTTCTCGGCCGACGTGATCATCATGGACGAACCGACGGCGGCGCTCACCGGCAAGGAGGTGGACGCGCTGTTCGACAACATCCGGGACCTCAGGGCCAAAGGCGTGGCCATCTGCTACATCTCCCACCGCCTCGAGGAGATCAAACGGATCGCCGACAGGGTGACGGTCTTCCGTGACGGCGCCAACGTCGGCACCCGGCCCACCGGCGAGCTCTCCATCGACGAGATGGTGACCATGATGGTGGGCCGCGAGATGGACGACTACTACCCGAAGGTGGAGACCACCGCGGGGGACGTGCTCCTGGAGCTGCGGGACATCAGGCGCGGCGATGTGCTCAAGGGCGTCTCCTTCGCCGCGCGCGCCGGGGAGATCACCGGGCTCTACGGGCTGATGGGGGCGGGCCGCACCGAGCTGATGCGGGTGGCCTTCGGGGCCGACCGCTGCGACTCCGGGGAAATCCTGGTGGCGGGTGAACCGGTGCGCATCCGCAACCCGATGGACGCGAAACGCAGGGGAATCGCGCTGCTGACGGAGGACCGCAAACAGCAGGGGCTCGTCCTGGACTTCGACATCAACGCCAACATCACCCTCGCGAACTTCGCCAGCGCCATGGGCAGGTTCGGGTTCGACCTCCGCAAGGAGAACGAACACAACCAGGAACTGGCGGATTCGGTCCGGGTGAAGACCCCGTCGCTGAAACAAAAGGCCCGGTTCCTGTCCGGCGGAAACCAGCAGAAAGTCGTGCTCGCGAAGTGGCTCAACACCGACTCCGAGGTGTTCATCTTCGACGAACCGACCCGCGGGATCGATGTCGGGGCGAAGGCCGAGATCTACAGGATCATGAACCGGCTGAAGCAGGACGGGAAGGCCGTGGTCGTCGTCTCGTCGGAGCTGACCGAGTGCATGGGAATCAGCGACCGCATCTACGTCATGCACGAGGGGAGCATGACGGCACTGATCGAGGGCGACGAGATGCGCGACCTCAGCGAAGAGGTCGTCGTCGCCTACGCCACCGGGGCGCGTACCGGAAAGACGACGGGCGAGGAGGCCTGATGAACACCAAGGAAACCGCGGCGAAACTGCCCCGGCTCAACAGCACCAATCTCACCTCGGCGGCGGTGCTGATCGCGCTCGCCGTCCTGCTCTCGGTGATCTCCCCGGCGTTCCGGGACCCGCAGAACCTGATCAACATCCTCCAACAGGTCACCGTCAACGCCATCCTGGCGCTCGGGATGACGATGGTGATCTTCACCGGCGGCATCGACCTGTCCGTCGGTTCCGTCGTCGCCTTCAGCGGCATCGTGATGGGCATCCTAGTGATCGACCTCGGCGTCAACCCGTGGCTGGCGGCGCTCATCGGCATTGCGCTCGGCTCTGTGTGCGGCACGATCAACGGCCTGCTGATATCCCGCTTCAAGTTGCAGCCCATGATCGCGACGCTCGGCATGATGAGCATCGCGCGGGGCGCGGCCCTGACGCTGGCCGGGGGCCGCACCATCAGCGGCTACCCGCCCGGGTTCACATGGCTGGGCAACGGCACCATTCCCGGCACCACCATCCCGGTGCAGATCGTGTTCATGCTGCTGCTCTACGTGATCGCCTACTACTTCATGAGGTACCGCCGCTTCGGACGGGCCCTGTACTCCGTCGGCGGAAACGAGGAGGCCACCCGGCTCTCCGGCATCAACGTGTTCAAGTACAAAACCCTGGCCTACACCGTCTCCGGCGCCCTCGCGGGCATCGCCTCGGTGGTGCTGGTGGCGAAGCTGAACTCGGCGCAGTCCATTGCCGGGCAGGACTACGAACTCGACGCCATCGCGTCGGCCGTCATCGGCGGTGCCAGCCTGCTGGGTGGCAAGGGGTCGATCTGGGGAACCCTGATGGGTGCCCTGATCATCGGCGTCATCCGCAACGGGCTGAACCTGCTGAACGTCTCGTCCTACCTGCAGAAGCTCATCATCGGTTTCATCATCCTGATCGCCGTCCTGGTGGATGCCTTCCGCAACCGCGAACGTTCCTGACGGCCTGACCCCACGAACCGGAAAGGGAGAAGAAAGATGAGAAAATTCGTGACCTTCCTCCTGGCGGTCGCGGTGCTTGCCGCCGTGGGTTGCGCGGGCAGTTCCAGGTCCGAGGACGGCGTGACGAGGATCGCCTACATCGTCAAGGCCATGACCGACGAGTTCTGGATCGACATGAAGAAGGGCGCCGAGGAGTACGCGGCGGCCAACGGCATCGAACTGAGTTTCCAGTCGCCCGAGAAGGAAACCGACGTGGAACGGCAGATCCAGATGGTGGAGAACGCACTCGTGTCGAAGGCGGACGTCATCATCCTGTCCGCCGCCGACTCGCAGGCCCTCATACCGGCCATCGTCAGGGCCAACGAGGCGGGGGTTCCCGTGATCCTCGTCAACGACACCATCGAGCCGGAGGCCCTGGAAACCTACGGCGGTCACGTCGCCACCTACGTCGGAATCGACCAGTACGCGGCGGCCAAACTGGCCGGTGAGGACGCGGTCGCCAGGCATCCCGAGGGCGGCAACGTCGTGCTGCTGGAGGGAATCGCGGGCGTGAGCGCCCTGCAGCAACGGCTCGACGGGTTCAAGGACCAGGTGGCGGCGGACCCGAAGTTCAAGATCGTCGCCTCCCAGACCGCGAACAACGACCGTCACCAGGCGTTCAACGTGATGCAGAACATCCTGCAGTCGAACCCGGACGTGGACGTCGTGTGGGCGATCAACGCGGAAATGGGGCAGGGGGCCGTCCAGGCGATCCAGCAGAGCGGCACCACCCGCAGGATCGCGGTCTACGACTTCGACGCCTCCAGCGACGACATCGCCGCCATCAGGGCGGGAACCCTCGTCGGTTCCGTCGCCCAGTACCCGAAGCTCCAGGCCGAGGGGGCCATCAACGCGGCCCTCGACGCGATGGCGGGCAAGAACCTTCCGGCGCACACCGTGACCAAAGCGGAACTGATCACCGCCGCAAACGTGGATACTCTGGAATAGCAACTCGTTGAGAGGCCCCGCGGGGCCTCCAGATCCAGCGCCGGTGGCCGGGAACCCCCCGGCCACCGGGTGCGTCGGGGAGGGAACCGATGGCAGCGAAACGCCCCACACTGGTCGACCTGGCGGAAGCCAGCGGGTTCTCCGTCGCGCTGGTGTCGATCGTGATGCGCGACGCCCCGGGGGCGTCGGCGGAGACCCGGCAGCGGGTGAAGGAGGTGGCGAACCGGATCGGGTACCAGCCGAACTGGCTGGCACGGGGGCTGCGGCGCAGCAACTCGGGCCTGCTGGGGGTGAGCTTCGCGATCTCGCATCCGTTCCACGCCGACCTGGTGCGGCACCTGTACCAGGCCTCCTTCGGCAAGGACGTCGACCTGGTGCTGAGTGCGCACCTGCCGGGGCGCTCGGAGGAACGGGCGGCGGCTACACTGCTGGACAAGCGCTGCGAGGCGGTGATCCTGCTGGGACCGACGATGCCTGCGGAGGAGGTCGCCGCCCTGGCCAGGGATGTCCCGGTGGTGGCGGTGGCGCGTCGCCTGGAGGGGATCTCCGGCGTCGACGTGGTGCGCTCCGACGACCGTGCGGGCGAGGCGATGGCCGTCGATCACCTGGCCTCGCTGGGGCACCGGCGGATCGCGCACGTCGACGGCGGCACGCAGGCGGGGGCCCCGGAACGGCGCGCCGGGTATTGCGAGGCCATGGCCGGGCGCGGGCTGGATTCCGAGATCCGGGTGGTGCCCGGGGGCATCGAGGAGTCGGACGGTTACGCGGCCACGATGGCGCTGTTCGATTCGGGACCGGCCCCGACCGGCATCCTGGCGTTCAACGACGAGTGCGCGGCGGGGGTGCTGTCGGCGGCGGCGGTTCTGGGATGCCGCGTCCCGGAGGACCTGTCGGTGGTGGGCTACGACGACTCCCGCCGGGCGGTGACGACCCGGGTCCCCCTGACCTCCCTGGCGCAGACCTACGAGGCGTTGGCGGTGGCCACCATCGACCGGGCGATAACCCAGGCCCGGGAGCGGTCGGAGGCGCTGGAGATCGTCACCCAACCGGAACTGGTGATCCGCGAGTCGACGGGCCGGGCGCCGGATTCCCCCGGGGGTAGCTGACCCCACCGTGCGTCGCGGGGCCAATCAGCGGGGGGAGTCCTTGGCGTCGTGTTCCGTGCGCAACCGGACCAGCTCCTCCTGGTCATCCTCGGAGAGCTCCTTGAACCAGCCCATGAGATGCCGGTCGTTGCGGGGAACCCCCGTCCTGGTGGCTCTCCGGTACCAGGCGGGCAGCAGGAAACGCGGGAACCAGATGAACGTGCCCAGCAGCGCGATGGCCCCGGTGAGGAGGAGGACCAGGCCGATCAGCCCCTTCACCCACGAGGGAAGCGAGTATCCGACACCGGCGACGCCCGCGCAGAGCAGACAGATCCCCGTGAACGGCAGGGTCAGGGCGCCGGAGGCCCGGCCGGTGTAGGTCGTGACGAAGTTCGGGATCCTCGCGTTCCGGATGCGCATCCCTCCCCAGACCGCCAGGAGGCCGAGGATTCCCAGGAGGAGTGCCACGGCAACGGGGGAAGCAGCGCTGTGCCGTGTGGAATCAAGCAGGATCATGAGCCGGAACCCTCCTGGATGAGTCGCGTCGAGGCCTCCAGGAGAAGCTCCCAGAAGGGTCGTCGTGGGTTGCTGGTCACGGTGATCTCGTTCGCATCCGCCCGGTTTCTCAGGATCGCGGCCCCGCGGTGCGGGGTCATCACCCAGGTGAGCGCCGGCTCCCCGTCCGGGCCGAGCAGGGACATGGGAACCCAGCGTTGCGCGGAGAACGCGACGGCGTCCCTCCGGGTCGCGGCGCCGGGTGGGATGTCGGCGAGCAGCTTTGCCAGCAGTTCGTGTCGCGTCACGGTGTAGCGGAAACGCATTTCCCAGGCGGGATGGAAACCGATCAACTCCAGCAGAACCCGGGGAATCCGCTCCGTGGGGCAAAAACCGAGGGCGCTCCTGTCGGAATTGGTGCATGGGCAGATGAAGGACAGGACGGCCAGGGCGCTCGGGCCGTCGATCCAGAAGGTCAGCAGCTTCGGTGGGGAGCTCTTCACCTGCAATGCCATGTGCCGCACGTTCTGCAGGTGCCGGGCCACCCGCGCCCCCAGCTCCGTGGCCACGCCGTCCCAGCCCGCCAACCCAGCCCGCGCCAGCTTCCAGCCGGTGTAGGTCAGCATTGCGTTCTTCGCGGAGCGGCCGAGCAACGCCAGGCCGTCGAAGGCATTGAAGGCTTTCTCCGGGAGTTCGACGACCTCGGTGGAGAGGCAGGGGATGGCCGGTGCGGTCTCGGCGGGTTCGGTCCGCCACGGGGAATGGGGTATGACCGGCCGGAGTTCGGGTGGTTCGAGGATCTCCAGGTTCTCCCGGGGCGCGTCGTCGCGCCGATCCGCCCACTCGTCGCAGAGGAGCGCGTCGGCGGTCAACGCCTCGCGGGGAATCCCGCGTTCCTTGCGTGGCAGGGGTCGCAGGCTATCCAGGATCGTCTCGTGAACACCGCCGCGACGCCAAGTTCGCCAGGGCACGGTCACGGTCAGTTCCGCCAGCGCCTTCCCGGCAACCAGCAGATCGCGGATCGTCAACAGACCAGGCGATTCGGCGTCACTCCCGGCAACGTCCGGCGCGGAGAACGCCCACAACCGGCGGCGCTCCCTGATGTCCGAATTGGCTTTCCTGTCGGGAATCGCTTCCACGTGGAGGACGGTTTTCTCCCGGGAGATCTCCCGGAGGTTCGCCCACGATGCCTGCGCCAGGGAGGACCGGGTGGGGCGTTTCACCTGCCACTCCCGCAGCACGACGTCCGGGCTGAAACCCGCGACCGACTCGTCCGAGGTGGCGGTGACCAGCCCCTCTTTCGTCTCCACCGTCCAGGTGGCGGGCACGTCGAAGGCGAAGCAGGTGCCGGTCAAGGTGAGATTCATGGCGTCCCGGTTCCTGAGGCCCGGTTCATCTGGGCCAATCCGATGTCATGGAAGCGGGCCGGTCGGGGTTTCATGGGTGTTGTTCCTCGGCAAGTCTCGTGGAGGTCTCCAGAAGCAGTTCCCAGAAAGATTCATTCGGGTCGCTGGTCAAGGTGATCTCGCTCGCGTACCCGTGGTCTTTCAGGATCGCCACGCCACGGTGCGGGGTCATCACCCAGGCGAGCTTCGGTTCCTCATCCGGGCCGAGCAGGGATACGGGAACCCAGCGCTGTTCAGAGAACTCGGCGGCGTCCCCGCTGGTTGCGGTCCTGGGCGGGATGTCTGCGAGCAGTTTCGCGAGGAATTCATTTCGCGTCAGGGTGTAGCTGAAGTTCATGTCCCACGAGGGTTGGAAACTGATCAGGCTGAGCAGGAGCTGGGGGATTCTCTTTGCGGGGCAGAAGGCGAGGGCGCGGGTACCGAGAGCGACGAAGGACATGGCGGCTAAGGCCTCCTGACCGTGGATCCAGAAGGTCAGCAACAGTTGTGGGGCCGAATCCACCAGCAACGCCATGTGCCGCCCATCCCTCAGGTGCCGGATCAATCGTTCTCCCTGTGCGGTGGCGATGCCCTTCCGGTCGATCAGCCCGGCCCTCACCAGTTCCCGGCCCGCCGAGGACCATCGGGCGCTTTTCTTGAGGCATCCGAGCAGCGCCAGATCGGAGAAGGCCTTGAATGCTTTCTCTGAGAGTTCTGCGACCTCCTCGAAGAAGCTGGGCTTGAACGGATTCGAAGGGAAGGGTGTGTCCTGTCCGGGGACGGATGTCGTGGTCTCCGGCAGGCCCAGGCCCTCCCGGGTGGCGTGGTCGCGCTGGGTGGCCCATTCGTCGATGACCGTCTGCTCGCCGGTGTCCATCACCGTGCCGGGAGCCCTGTTGCCTCCGCGCAGCAGGGCGTCGAGCCGGTTGCGGCGGTGAGGTCGGAGGCTGTTCAGAATCGCTTCGTGCACGTCGCCGCGACGCCAGGTCGTCAGCGGTACGGTCACGGTCAGCTCTGCCAGCGTTTCCTCCGTCACCAGCAGGTCACGGATCGTCAGCAGGCTCAGCAGGTCCCCGTTCGTACCGGGGATCTCCCGCGTGGAGAAGGCCCACAGCCGACGGCGTTCCCCGATGTTCGAGGGGGTGTTCTCGTCGGGGATCGCTTCCACGTGCAGGACGGTGTGCTGTTTCGCGAGTTCCCGGAGACTGCGTTGTGACGCCAACGCAAGGACACCCCGGTAGAAGTGTCTCACCTGCCACTCTCGCAGCAGGACGTTCGGGGTGAAACCCGTGAGTACCTCATTCGACGCCGCCCCCACTTCGTCGTCAGCCTCACGTGCCTCCGGTGCCCATTCGGCGGGGACGTCGAAGGCGAAGCGGGAACCGATCAACTCCATTCCCACACGGTAGCTCCGATCGACGGGCGTGATGCGAAAACCCGCGAAACAGCCGACGGCCCTGCTCGTGGAAGCCCCGTGGGGTCCGGCCCTCGACTGATGAGGGAGGGGTGGATGGTGGGTTACCGCCACGCTTGTGAATAAATCCTACGAAGCCGGGACGCGACGAATCGGATTCCGAGCGGAATCATCGCGTTCTGGCCGCGTGCTCTTTGTATAGTTGAATGAGTGCTTTCTGGGTTTCGACGTCGAGTGCTTTGAACTTACCCATGACGTAGGGATCGTTACGCGGTATTCCGGCTTTCAGGGCCCTGCGATACCACCTCGGAGTCAAGGACTTTGGAAAACGAATGAAGAATCCCGACAAACCAACCACCAAGGAGAAGGATAATGGTATCGCAACGATTTGGCTCACCCAGATTGGTATTTGTGACACCATGTTCACCCAGGCTGGTATTTGTGACCCAATTATTGATACGCCGCCCCCCAGCATGAACACACCTCCGAATGGGAGGGCGAGGGATACGGACGTCCAACCATTGTAGTCGCTCACGAAGTGGGGGATAGGGCCATGCCGCAATCGCAGACCAAGAAATATGCTCCAAACCCCGGCGGCAAAGAAGAAGGTACCGCCAAAAATGGCTCCAGGGTGGGGTATTGCCAAGGGGGTCATCCGAAGAATCCTTTGATGGTGTTGAGGAAGTTCTCCCCGGTCCCCTTGATGCCGTTCCAGCCCCATTCCCCGAGATCTGCAAATCGGTCTCCGACGTTCTTTCCGTCGCCGGTGGGGGCCATCATGAGGGCGCCGACTCCCAGGCCTACGGCGAAGCCGACGGCGGTTCCACCCACGGGCAGGACCGAGCCGATGAGGGCGCCCATGCCTGCTGCTGCACCTACTTGTGATCCTGTGCGGACGGTGGCTTTTTCGCCTGCCTTCAAGAAACGTTCTCCGTCTGAGAGTCCTGGTTGCTGCTCCTTCAGGGCCGCATCGGCTTTCTGATACTCACTGTTGAAGGTCATCGCGGTGCCTAGTGCGAAGAAACCGCGACCAAGTGCTCGTCCGGTTTTTGTAACATTGGTTATGGTTCGCTCAGCTTTTTCTACGCCCGCCCCAAATATTCCTTGTTCCGTGTTCATGGTAACGGTCGGTTTCAAGGGGCCGACCTTTGGCTTAGTGGATGGCCCAAGGAACATCTCCTTGAAGTTTGTCGCGAGTCTCTGCGGGAAATTCTCTGGAGGGACTGGCCCTTTAAAATTCCAGCCGAATCTTGTCGTCGTCTTGGGGGGTAGCGGCAAGCGAATGGAGCCTTTGATCTTGCCTAGCCATGATGGCAGCCACTTGCGTTTCGCGAGCCACTGCATCACCTTGGTGTCCCCAATGTTTGTCCACAGCCTCAGGGATCGATACACTCTTGTCCTTACCCTTTCCCGGGACTGTGCAAGTGATGTTCCGAGACCGGCCCCTTGGCCTTGAACGTAGCCGCCCAAGTCTGGCGCATTGGGGTCCGAGTAGCCGCCCTCGCTGTTGATTCCTGCTAGACGTGTGGTGCAGTCTTTTATCTTCTGGTGGTGCTCCTCGACGAGGGTATTGATGTGCTGCTGAATTTCTTCCTCTTCTTTCTGATGGGCAGCGCATCCTGCATCGTCCGATGGACACTCCTTTGCATTGAACGTCTTGGCGTCGGCGATGAGCTGTTGTCTCCGCGGCTCCAGTTCTTGAAGGGAACTCGCGAACCCTCCCATGGCCGATGCCACCAGTGCGGCGGCCCCTGTGGTGAATTCCGCGTTCCCTAGTGCGGGATCAAGAGCGCTGAGCAGCATGTATCCGTCCGGGGTGTCGTAGTTTCCCGACAGGCCGCTCCAAGCCTCCTTGGCCTGGGCCACGGCATCATAGAAAGATTCGCCTTGTTTGATGAGATTTTCGGCCCCTGAATCGATCGAGGAGGCACCGGGCCAATCCAGTAGAGCATCGTATGTTACGGTCATCGCTCAAAACCGTCCGTAGCCCGTATGCCAACCACGTTGCGAACATCGAACTCAACTTGGTTTGCCATGGCCTCGTCGCCTCTCTGGATAGCCGCCACGGCCGCCCGTCCTCCCGCGACCGCTTTTGTGATCCTCTGCTCCGCCGTGGTCATGTTCTGCGTCAGAACCCGATTGTAGGCTCCATGCAACGCCGACGTGATCTGGGCGGCCTCGCCCTTGGCGCACAGGGCGCCCAGCTGATCGACGCCGCTGCGGATGCTCGAATGGGCCGACTGCGCCGACGAGACGCTCGATTCCGCCTTGGTGAAAATCGAATAGCAGATTTCGGCATTCACTTTGTAATGGGTCACGGTTCCTCTCCTTCCGCGAGATTCAGCAGGGCCCTCGTAAGCACCTGCCAGAACGGTTCTGCTGGGTTTCTGCTCACGATCACCCTGTCCGCATTCGTGCCCTCCGTGAGCAGGGCGACTCCCCGGGGTCGGGCCATCGCCCAGGCGACCTCCGGCGCATCCTTCTCGTTGTCCGGTCCGATGAGCGACACCGCCACCCAGCGCCGTCGTGTGAACTCGGCAGCATCCCCGTCGGGCACGGTCCCGGGTGGTGCGCCGGTCTGTAGTTTCGCGATGAACTCGGCCTGGCTGCAGGTGATCTCGAAAGTCATGTCCCAGCTGGGCTGGAGTTCGAGCCACATGAACACGAGACGAGGAATGTCATCCGTCAGGCAGTGGACGATCCGGTGAGTGATCCTCCCGGTGGCCGTATCGGTGAGATGGGAAATGGCCAGAACCGTCATGTCACCGATCCAGAGGGTCAACAGCTGGGGAGGTGAGCTGTCCGCCGCGACCGCCATGTGACGGCAGTTCCGCAAATGGGTGGCCACCCACTCACCTGTTTCCGTGAGCGCACCGGGATCGTCGATCAGTCCCGCCCGGCGCAGTTCCCGGCCAGCCGCCGAGAACTTCGAGGTCCTCCTGGAGCGCCCGAGCACGGTCAGGTCGTCGAGAGCCTTGAACGCCCCCTCCGACAGTGTGGCGATCTCCCCGGCCAGCGCCGGAACAGGATCCGGCTGGATGTCCAGTTTCTCCCGGGGCGCACCGTCGCGGTTGCTGGCCCAGTCATCGAGATCGACTCCGAAGACATCCGAGTCCGTGTGGGGGACCCGGCGGGCATTGGGTGGCAGGGGACGAAGGCTGTCCAAGATGGATTCATACATGCTGCCGCGGTGCCAGGCCATCAGTGGCACGGTCGCGGTCACCTCGGTGATCACGTCGTCCACCACGAGAAGGTCCTGGATCATCAACAGGCACAGAGCGTTGCCGTGCGCCTCCGGGATCTTCAGCGTCGAGAACGCCCACAGCCGACGGCGTTCCGCCGGTCCCGGTGTGGCATTGGCGTCGGGGATCGCCTCCACGTGGAAGAAGAAAGAACCAGGGATTTGGGTCGACAACACCGCGAGGTTGGCCTGCGACGCGGCCGCCAAGGAGGTGGGTGCCGGGCGCGTCAACCGTGACTCCCGCAGCACGACGTTCGGGGTGAAACCCGCGAACGATTCATCCGAGGTGGCGATGACCACCCCGTCGTTCGTTTCCATCCTCCAAGTAGGGGGCACGTCGAGGGCGAAGCAGCAACCGGTCAACTTCATCGGGGACTCCTCAACGTCTGGCCGTTGCCCACACACGCTAGGCCAGTTTCCCCGGTGGCGTGAGGAAACCAGAGAAACTGGGATCCCGGGGACGGGGCTCCTTCCCGAGGCCGGGCGTCTCACGACCAGGGTGGCCGTGGTGGAGCTCTGGCTACCGGGTGCGGGTTGGTTTCGACTCGGGCCGCTCCTTCGTCGCGGCCCGGCTCAACCAGCTTCGCGCACCGGGCCCGTGGTTCCCCGGACCACCAGCGACGGGGCGCTGGTGCGGGTCTCCGGGGGAGCGTCGCTATCCGCCAGGCGGCGCAGGGCGAGTTCCGCGGCGTTGCGGCCCAGGTCGCTGCCGTGGAGATCCACCGTTGTCAGGTTCGTGCTCGCCCCCCGGCTCAGCTGGGAGTTGTCGTAGCCCACGACGCTCACGTCCCCGGGGACGCCGAGGCCCAGCTCGGTGGCCGCATCCAGCGCACCCAACGCGGCCTGGTCGTTGTGGGCGAAGATCGCGGTCGGGCGGTTCGCCGGGTCGCGGGTCAGCAGGCCGTGGGCGTCGACGGCTGCCTGCTGCCTCGAATACCGCGACACCACCACGTCACCCGCCAGCCCGGCGTCCCCCATGGCCGCCAGGTAGCCGAGCCTGCGGTCGAGGTAGCCGTCGGTCTGCGGGTTCGCGAGGAATGCGATGCGACGATGTCCCAGCCCGAGGAGATGCTCGGTGGCGAGCCGCGCGCCGCGCAGGTTGTTGGTGCAGGCCGAGTCCACCCCGTCGACCCTTCGCGCGACGCTGACCAGCGGCACCTGGGCGTTGAACGCCACCACATCGGCGTCCGGCAGCAACAATCCGGTGGCGATCACGACGTCCACCTGCGACTGCGCCAGGGTCTCCAGGGCGGCGGCGTCCAGGGAACCGTCGCTGGCCCCCACCGCCATCACTATGTGCTTGTCGTTGGTTTTCGCGACGGCGCTGATGCCGTCGAACATGTCGGCGTAGACGTCCTGGCGCAGATCGAGAAGGAACACCCCGAAGGTCGTGGCCGCCTTGCGGGCCAGTCGCGACGCGAGCCGGTTGAAGCGGTAGCCCATGGCGTCGGCGGTGGCGAGAATGTGGTCGCGGGTGGCGGCGCTGACCCCCGGCACGTCGCGGAAGGCCATCGACACCAGCGCCCGTGACACCCCTGCCCGGCGTGCGATGTCCTCCATCGTCACGGTTCCCATGGGTCCCCACCTCCGCGATTCAGTATTGCAGGGGAGAAACGCCGAACCTCCGGTTTCGGGGAAAAAGATCGGGCCGCCGCCGGATCGATCGGACGGCGGCCCGGTTTCCTGCCGCAGGGAGGTCGAGAGGTCAACGGGCGAGTACCGGCCCGTCGAACCGTCTCAGACGGCAGTCCTTGCTCCGCCGCTGTGGTAACAGCGGGTGACGGCGTCCAGCACCTTCATCGTGTGCAGGCCGTCGGCCAGGGTGGCGCAGGCCGGAAGCCTCGACTCGCGCCCGAGTACCTGGTCGAGGAAGGCGCGGATCTGGTAGACGAACAGGTCACCGTAGCCGAAGCTGATGTTGCCGCCCGGCATCGGGACGGCGTCGTCGAAGACCGCGGCGGTGCCGGGGCCGACGTAGACGACCCGGTCGCCGCGGGTGTGGGCGCTCGGCTGGTTGTCGGAGACCACGAATTCCGCGGGGCGGCGCCAGTCGAACACGGCCCGCGACTGGGTGCCCGTGATGGTCAGCGCCAGGTCGTTCGGCGGTCCGTAGGCCACCCGCGAGGTACGGAACGTGGCGGCCGCGCCGTTGGCGAAAGTGGCGGTGAACACCGCCGAGTCGTCGTTGGTGACGGCCTCCTTCTCGTCGGACAGCTCCGCGTGGTCGTGGCCGATCACGTTGCCCAGGGGCAGGTTGCGTTCCTTGATGGAGATCGTGAAGTCGGCTCCGGCCACGGAGACGATGGGCCCTGCGACGTACTCGGCCAGGTCGATGATGTGGGCTCCCAGGTCAGCGAGTGCGCCGCTGCCCAGGTCGCCGCGGAACCGCCAGCTCATCGGGCCTGCCGGGTCGCAGGCGTAGTCGGCCAGGTAGTGGGCCTCAATCAGGATCGGATCGCCCAGTTCACCGGAGGCCAGCAGGTCGCGGATCGCCTCGACGGCCGGGTTGCGGCGGAACGAGTACGCCGTCGCCGCCACCGTTCCCGCCTTCCCGGCCGCCGCGACCATGGCCTCGGCGTTGGCGAGGGTGTCGGCCAGGGGCTTCTCGCATAGCACGTGCTTGCCCGCCGCGAGCAGCGCCTCGACCACTTCGCGGTGCAGCGAGTTCCCGACGACGACGCTCACCACGTCGATCTCGGGATCATCGGCGATCTCCTGCCAGGAGCCGACGGCCTTTTCGAAGCCGTAACGCCCGGCCACCTCGGTGGCGAGCTCCTGGTTGATGTCCGCGATCGCGATCAGCCGGACCGGCGGCAGGCCGCCGCCGTGGATGGTGTTGGCCTGGCGGTATCCGTTGGCGTGACTGCGTCCCGCCATGCCGGCACCGATGACGGCGACTCCGAGTTGTTTCGTCATGATCTTCTCCTGGGTTCAGTGGATGCCGAGGTGGTTGTCGGCCAGGACCCTGCGGGTTTCGATGGCCAGGGGGAGGGGAACATCGGGGGCGCAGGGGTAGAGGTCCTGCTCGACGATGACGTAGAGCTCCTTGTCGAGGGCGGCGAGGGCGTCGATGACGGCCCCGACCTTCGGCTGGCCCGCGTCGGGGGTGACGCACACGCCCAGCGAGACGGCCTCGCCGAACGACAGGTTCTCCCGGCGCACCCGCTGCACCACCTCGGGGTCCATCTGCTTGATGTGCACCAGGCCGATGCGGTCGGGGTAGGAGCGGATCAGGTCGACGGTGTCCACCTCGCCGTACTCCAGGTGTCCGGTGTCCAGGCAGAAGGAGACGTATTCGGGATCGGTCTCGGCGAAGAACCGGTCGATCTGTTCACGGTTCTCGATGTGGGAGTCGCCGTGGGGGTGAACCACCATGGTGACGTCGTAGTCCTCCTTGAGGAGCTTCCCCAGGCGGTTGGCGTTGCCGGCAAGGAGTTTCCAATCGGCGTCGCTGAGGTTCGGGTCCTCGGCCCAGCCCCCGGTCTGGAGGTCGCGGAGCATGGGTGGCAGGTACACCAGGTGGTGGGCGCCGATGGCCTTCAACACGGAGGCGTTCGCGCGCATCTCGCGCTCGGTCTGTTCCCACGCCTCGGGGCGGTGCAGGATGCCGAACTGGGTGCCGGCCACCACGCGGATGCCGCGTTTGGTGCACTCGGCCTGCAGCACCTCGGGGTCGGTGGGGAGGAAACCGAAGGGTCCGGTCTCGATCACCTCGTACCCGGCCTCGGCGACCTCGTCCAGGAAGGTCTGCCAATTGACCTGTTTGTCGTCCTCGGGGAACCAGACTCCCCATGAATCGGGGGCGATTCCTACTGTGAGTTTGTTGTAAGGCTTTTCGGGATTTCGGGACTTGCCTGACATGCGCGGGCTTTCTGTCGCGGGTTTCTGGTCGCAGGGCGATTCGGCACGGGCCACGACGCCGTATTTGAACCGCTCTAGTTTTGAGTTTAAGCAGCGGTTCCGGGGGTGTCAAGGAGGCGGCTCCGGGGGGATCGGCCGGTCGCCGGGACCCGGTTGGCGGCGGGAGGGGTGGTCGCCGGGGCCCGGCAAGGCGATTCGTTCGTCCGCCCGCTGTAGCGGTCTAGGCAAAAGTGGTTAAAGCGATCTAAAGATAAATCCCATTGTCTTGACATTTTGGCGACGGGGCGTAAACATGGTGGCCCGTGACCAGGAGAGTCACACATGTCCGCGAGACCTCTGAACCCGTTGGGCACCCGTGATGTGCGGGACCCGGGCCCAGGGGAATCGCAGCCGGTCCAGCGAGGAGGCTGATACATGACCACCACCGAATCTGGCCCCGAGGCCAGTGCCCGTCTCGGGGAGGTTTTGCTCGAGGCCCGGGGTGTCAGCAAGTTCTTCCCAGGGGTCCGGGCGCTTGAGGGCGTCGACTTCACCCTGCGCACCGGGGAGGTGCACGCGCTCGTCGGCGAGAACGGCGCCGGCAAGTCGACGCTGATGAAGGTCCTCTCGGGGCTCTACCAGCCCGACGAGGGCGAGGTCCTGATGCGGGGTGAACCCATCACCCTGCCGACCCCGCTCGCCGCCCAGCAGGCGGGCATCAGCGTCATCCACCAGGAATTCTTCCTGATGAACCACCTGACGGCGGCGCAGAACATGTTCATCGGCCGCGAACCCCGGCTGCCCGGCGGTCTCCTCGACCACAAGAAGCTCAACAACGACGCTGCCGAACTCCTGGAGAGGCTCGGGGTCAAGATCGACCCGCGCATCCAGGTGGGGAAGCTGACCGTCGCCTCCCAGCAGCTGCTGGAGATCGCCAAGGCGCTCTCGTTCAACTCCAAGGTCCTGATCATGGACGAGCCGACGGCAGCTCTCAACGACGCCGAGGTGGAGACGCTGTTCCGGATCATGGACGGTTTCATCGGGCCCGACACCGGCATCGTCTACATCTCCCACCGCATGGAGGAGATCCGCCGCAAGTCCACCCGGATCACCGTCCTGCGCGACGGGAAGTTCGTGGACAGCCGCCCGAGTTCCGAGGTCACCATCCCGGAGATCATCCAGCTGATGGTGGGTCGCAAACTGGCCTCCGACGTGCGACCCGAACCACGCGAGAGCACCGAGACGGTCCTCGACGTGAAGGAGCTGTCCACCGCCGAGCTGCTCAAGGACGTCAGCTTCCACCTGGAGAAGGGCGAGATCCTCGGTTTCGCCGGGCTGATGGGCGCGGGCCGCACCGAGGTGGCGCGGGCCCTGATAGGCGCCGATCCCCGCACCGGCGGCGTCGTCACGGTCGGCGGCAAACAGGTGGACATCCACAGCCCGAAGGACGCCGTCAAGATCGGCATCGGCTACCTCTCCGAGGACCGCAAACGCTACGGCCTGGTGCTGCAGCAGGACGTCGCGGCAAACACCGTGCTGCCGTCGCTGAAGAAGTTCTCCACGGGCGGGTTGCTGCAGGACGGCAGAATGCGCAAGGCCGCCGGGAAATGGGTGAAGACCCTCGCCACGAAGACCCCCAGCGTGCGCCAGCAGGCCCGGAATCTCTCCGGCGGCAACCAGCAGAAGGTGGTGCTCGCCAAGTGGCTGGAGCGCGACTGCGACATCCTCATCTTCGACGAACCCACCCGCGGCATCGATGTCGGCGCCAAACAGGAGATCTACGACCTCCTCGACGAGCTGACCGATCAGGGCAAGTCGATCATCATGATCTCCTCCGAGATGGAGGAGGTGCTGCGCATGTCCGACCGGATAGCGGTGATGTGCAACGGCCGTATCACCGGATTCCTCCCGAATGCCGAGGCCACCCAGGAGAAAATCATGGAGCTGGCCACCCAGTTCACGACCACCGAGACCACGAGCGAGGCCAACTGATGTCCACCGCCACCGCCGCCCCCACCACCGTCCGGTCCAGGGGCATTCCCGAGCAGTACAAGGCGATCCTCCAGCAGATCCTGGTGGTGGCCGTCCTGATCCTCCTGTCCGTCTTCTTCACCATCATGAAACCGGCGTTCGCGGACTGGAGCAACCTCTCGTCGCTGCTGCTGGCCTCCGTCGTGACGGGTGTGCAGGCGCTCGGGCTGTCGTTCGTGATCGCCACCGGCGGCATCGACCTGACCCCCGGGCTCGGCATGGCGGCGACGTCGGTGTTCGCGGGGGTGCTGATCGCCAAGTCGGGCGGTTTCGGCCTGCCCATGTGGGTCGGGGTCCTCGGTGGCCTGGCGGCGGGCGCCCTGTTGGGACTCATCAACGGGGTGCTGGTGGCCTACATCAAGATGCAGCCCATGATCGCGACGCTGGCCATGATGATGGTCTGCTGGGGCGCGGCCCTGGTGATGGCGGGTGGCAAGAACATCTCGCTGCGCAACGTCGAGGGCTACAGCGGTATCGCGGTCGGTGAGATCATCCCCGGCGTCTACAACAGCATCCTGATCCTCATCCTGCTGGCCGTGATCGCCGGTGTGCTCATGAACCACACCGTCGTCGGGCGCTACTCCCTGTCCATCGGCTCCAACGAGGAGGCCACCCGCATCTCCGGCGTCGACACCCACCGCTGGAAGGTGCTGGCCTATGTGATCTGCGGCCTGTTCACGGGGATCTCCGGCATCCTGATGTCGTCGCGGCTGTCCGCCGCCCAGCCGACCCTCGGGCAGGGCTACGAAATGTACGCCATCGCGGCGGCCGTCATCGGTGGCACGTCGCTGCGAGGCGGCCGCGCCTCGATCTTCGGCGCCGTGATCGGTGCCGTGACCATCCAGACCATCTTCAACGGCCTGACCATCATGGGCGTCCAGGACCAGTGGCAGAAGGTGGTCCTCGGGGTCGTCGTCCTCATCGCAGTGGTCGTCGACATCGTGCGCAGGGGCGGCAAGGAGGAGTGATCCTCGCGTCCCATCCCAAAACGTGCAGTGCAGCACAACCCCTGAATAGGAGAAAACAATGAAGAAACTGCTCATTGCCGGGCTCAGCGCAGCACTGGTCGTCGGGTTCAGCGCATGCTCGAACCAGTCGACGAGCTCGGGTGGGAGCTCGGGTGGCGGTCGCGTGGCGCTGGTTGCGAAGGCGAACTCGGCCGAGTACTGGGTGAAGGTGAAGGAAGGGGCCGAGGCTGCGGGCAAGGAACTCGGGGTCGACGTCAGCTTCAACGGACCCGACACCGAGTCTGAGGGCGACAAGCAGCTCAACCAGCTGCAGAGCGCCATCAACGACAAGCCGCTGGGCATTGGGTTCGCGCCCCAGGACGGCGCCCAGGACGGTGCTCCGGCGCTGATGGACCGGGCGAAGGAGTCCGGGGTGCCCGTGGTCATCTTCGACACCCCGCTCAACGGGTCCGACGTGCCCGTGGCCACCGTCGCCTCCGACAACAAGGGCATGGGTGCTCAGGCCGCCGAGAAGCTGGTCGCCCTGACCGGCGGCAAGGGCAAGGTCGCGATCATCGCCCACGGCGAGGTCGGCACCGCCGCGGCCCGGCGTGACGGTTTCAAGGAGTACCTGGCCAAGAACGCGCCCGAGCTGCAGGTCGTCGACGTGCAGAACGGCGAATCCGACCCGGCGAAGTCGCGCGACAAGGCGCAGGGCATCCTGCAGGCGCACCCGGATCTGGTCGGTTTCTTCGGCACCGACGACGACTCGACGATCGCCATCGCCGACGAGGTGGCCGCGAAGAACCTGCAGACGAAGGTGGTCGGCGTCGACTCCTCGCCCGACGTCATTTCCCTGCTGGAACAGGGCAAGATCAGCGGCATCGTGGTGCAGAACCCCTACGGCATGGGCAAGAAGACGGTCGAGTTGATCGTCGCTGCGTCGAAGGGCGAGAACCCTGCGGAGAAGAACGTGGTCTCCGAATCGGTGTGGGTGACCACCGAGAACCTCAAGGACCCGGACGTCCAGCAGATCGTCAACTGACCGATACTGGCGTGGTGAGGGGCGGTCCCGATCGGGACCGCCCCTTTCGGTTTGTTGTCACTCGGCGGGCAGGAGGAACTCGATCTGCAACTGGAAACCCCTGACGGTGGGGGAGGGGCCGACCAAGACTCCGTCGAGCGCTGTACCCCCGCCGTAGTCGGTCTGCAGGGCCTTGATGGTGACGGGGCCGATCAGGCCGTCCTGGGGAACCTCAAGCATCCCCTGCAGCTCCCGGAGCACCGGCGCACCTTTGGCGCGGCCGTCGGGCACCCAGTCCCAGCCCGTGTACAGGGCGGTGTTCTGCTTCGCCAGGCTCGCGGGCTGGCTGTCGATCACCCCGGTCTGGGGGAAACCGAGGGCCGCCTGGAGCAGCGTTGTCGTCTCGTGACCCCACCAGCCATCCAGCGTGATCCGCGTTTTCTTCGCACTGGCGGCGGGGGCGCCGATCAGGTTCGCTGCACCCAACAGGCCCAGGGCGGGGACGCCCAGGGTGACAGTGGACAGCAGGGTCCTGCGAGACAATCCGGGATGTTCAATGGTCATGTCCTGTCCTTTCTGGTGTCTGGGGGAATCCGGGTGCGGATCACCTGGCCCCGGGTGATCATCCGGCTGGCTGGTTCTCGATCGTGGAAATCCGATCCGTTGGGGGAGAATGTGCAGAGGGCCGCAAACCGTTCCTGGTGGCATGCCCACCACGCAGGCCTCATCCGCGGGATCTCCTGGCGGGTCAGTGACCGAAGGGTCTCCGCTCTTGCTTCAATTCTGATTTCAGTGTAACGCGGGGGGAGGCTCATCCTCGCCAGGTGGCGTCCGACCTGCGAATCTGTAGCGTTTTTACCTGCGAATCTGTAGCATTGGCGCGATGAAATACCCGGAAAGGGTAATTGACAAGGAGCTGGATGAGCTGCTGCCTGAGCTGCCCGCCATCGCTCTGGACAGCCCGAAAGGGGTTGGCAAGACCGAGACCTGCCGGTGACGGCGCCCCTGCTGGTTCCTTCCTGCTGACCGGCAGCAGCAACTCGCTGGCGAAGGATTCCGGACACACCGGGGAGAACACGAGATCGATCTGCTGGTCGAGGGACGTGGCGGTGTGCTGGTGGGGGTCGAGGTGAAACTGTCGGCGTCGGTCACGGATCGGGACGTCAAACACCTCCTCTGGCTCCGCGATCCGGTCAGCGGACGAAGATGGGGGCATCGGGCGTCGAGCGCTGTTCGTCGTAGGCGTAGCCGTTCTCGGCGAAGTCGGGGAGTTTTGCCGCGGAGCGGACCCGGTTGCGGACCAGCCAGCCGGCCATGGCGCCGCGGGCGCGTTTGGCGTGGAAACTGACCACGCGGGCGGTGCCGTTCCGGTCCCGGTCCTCGAAACGAGGTGTGATGATCCGCGCTTCGAGGCGGTCGGCGTCGACGGCGGCGAAGTACTCCTGCGACGCCAGGTTGACCAGCACCTTCGCACCCGGGGAGGCGGCCAGGTCCTCGCGCAGCAGGTCGGTGATGCGCCCGCCCCACCAGTCGCGGAGGTTGCGGCCGCGGTCGGTGGCCAGGCGGGTGCCCATCTCCAGGCGGTGCGGCTGGATCAGGTCGAGGGGACGCAGCAGCCCGTAGAGCCCGGACAGGATCCGCAGGCTCTTCTGCGCCTCGGTGAGGTCGCGGGCGTCGAAGTCGCGGGCGCGCATCCCCTGGTAGACGTCGCCGTTGAAGGCCAGCACCGCCGGTCGCGAGTCGTCGGGGGTGTGCGGGGTGGTGAACTCGCGGTAGCGCGTCGCGTTGAGATGGGCCAGGTCCTCGGAGATGCGCATCAGTTTCGCGATGTCGCCGGGCGATTTGGTGCGCATGATCTCGATCAGCCCCTCGGTCTCGTCGATCAACCGCGGTTCGGTGTGCCCGGTGGCGGTGACCGGCGAGTCGAAGTCGAGTGACTTGGCGGGGGAGAGGACGCTCAGCATGCCCTCATTGTCACCCATCCCTCCCCGCTCCTCCCCGGTTTGCTGGCCTTGTTCCTGTTTTGCTGGCCTTGTTCATGTTTGCCTGCGCTGTGAGGCCAGCGAACACGAACAAGGCCAGCAAACCGGCATTAGGGCCAGCGAACCGGGGGTAAGGCCAGCAAAACAGGGGGGGAGGGGTGAGGTGCGGGGAGCAGCGGGCGAGAGGGCTGGATGAGAGCATTTTCAACAATATGAGAAAGCTCTCACGTCAGCCTCATCCCTTGCTTCATTTCGGTTGCGATGCTCTTCCCAGTCCCGGGAAACGGGACTGGAGAGAAAGGCAACGATCATGGCGGAAACCTACCGGGTACTGCTGTACAGCCATGACTCCCAAGGCCTGGGGCATGTGCGACGCAACCTGGCCATCGCTCACAACCTGGCCCGGCGCCTGCCGGGAGCCATCGACGCCGACGTCGCGGGACTCCTGGTCACCGGGCTGGCACCCGCATCACGCTTCCCCCTGCCCGAGGGCTTCGACTGGGTCACCATCCCGGGCGTCTCCAAGGGCCGCGACGGCTACCGGCCGCGCAGCCTGTCCGGCGCCACCGGCGACCTGATCAAACTTCGTTCCCGGCTGCTGCAGGCCGCCCTGCTCGGTTTCAAACCCGACCTGGTCATCATCGACCGCCACATCTACGGCGTCTGGTCCGAGCTGCGGGAACCCCTCATGTGGCTGCGAGAGCAACACCCAACCGTGCGGGTGGTCCTCGGGCTGCGCGAGGTCCTCGACGACCCCCGCGCCGCCGCCGCGGAATGGGAACGCCTCGGCGACCCCGACCGGCTGCGCGACCTCGTGGACGAGGTGTGGGTCTACGGCGACCCCGCCGTCCACGACCCCGTCGCCACGGGCGAGGCCCCGCCCGCCCTGGCCGATCGCATCCGCTTCACCGGCTACCTCGCCAACGACCGCCGCGTCAGCGACCACGGCGAACCGATCGAGCCCAAACCGTTCGTGCTCACCACCGCGGGCGGCGGATCCGACGGCCACGAACTGCTGCGCGCCGCCGTCGCCATGCGGGCCCCGGCCGGGTACGAGAACATCGTCGTCACCGGGCCGCAGCTCGACGACGCCAGCTTCGAGGCCATCGCCGCGCAGGCCGCCCCCGGCACGCAGGTGCACCGCTCCTGGCCGGGCCTGGGCAGCCAGATCGCCGAGGCCGCCGCCGTGATCTCCATGGGCGGCTACAACACCGTCTGCGAGATCCTCGCCACCGACACCCCGGCGCTGGTGGTGCCCCGCGAGACCCCGCGGCTGGAGCAGCTGATCCGCGCCGAGGCGCTCCGCGACGCCCGCGCCCTCGACGTGATGCGCACCCCGCAGGTCACCGCCGAGACCCTCGGGGCCTGGGCGGCCGGCGCCGTGACGCGCCGCGTCGACCGTTCCCACATCTCCCGCGACGGCCTGGCGGCCACCGCTGATTTCGCCGCCGACCTGCTCAGCGACGCCAATCCCGCTGTTCAGGAGGTCGTGGCATGACCCGCATCGGATACGTCCTCAAGGTCTACCCGCGCTTCTCCGAGACCTTCATCGTCACCGAGATCCTGGCCCGCGAGGCCCACGGCGACGACCTGCGCATCTACGCGCTGCGTCCCACCACCGACCCCCGCTTCCACCCCGAGATCGCGCGGGTGCGCGCCCAGGTCTCGTGGGTGCCGCGTCCCGCCAAGGCCAGCGAGTTCTGGGCCCAGCTCAGCGGCTCCCTGCGCCACGAGGACCTGCGACGCCGCTTCGCCGAACTCGCGCCCGACCTCGCCGGCCTGCCCGCCGACGAGGTGGCGCAGGGAATCTCCCTGGCCGCGTCCGTGATCGACGACGGCATCGACCACCTCCACGCTCATTTCGCCTCCCTGGCGGGCCGGATGGCGTGGCTCGCGTCCCGGCTGACGGGGGTGCCCTACACCATCACCACGCACGCCAAGGACATCTACCACGAGTCCGTGGACCGCGGCTGGCTGCGGCGGATCTGCGGCGACGCTGACCGGGTGATCGCGATCAGCCGTTTCAACGAGCGCTACCTGAACGAGGTTCTCGACGGCACCGGGGCGAGGATCTCCCTGCAGTACAACGCCCTAGAACTGGAACGTTTCCCCTACCGCGACCCGATTCAGCCGAGCCTTCCGCTGCGGATCGCCACCGTCGGGAGGCTCGTCCCGAAGAAGGGTTTCGCCGACCTCATCGACGCCGTCGCGGCCCTCGAGGTTCCCGCCGAACTGGACATCGCGGGCAGTGGCGAGCTGCACGACGAGCTCGCCGCCCGCATCGAACGTCTCGGTCTGGGGGATCGCGTCCGCCTGGTGGGGCCGCTCACCCAGAACGAGGTCTCGGAGCTGATCCGCGGCTCCCACGTTTTCGCGGCCCCCTGCATTCCCGCCGACGACGGCAACATCGACGGCCTGCCGACGGTGGTGCTGGAGGCCATGGCCCTCGGCACCCCGGTGGTCGCGACCTCCGTCAGCGGCCTGCCCGAGGTGGTGCGCGACGGCCTCACCGGCATCCTCATCGAACCCGGTGACGTCGCCGCCCTGACCCGCTCCCTGACCGAGCTGGCTGCCGGGCGGGTGCCCGTGGTCACCCTCGCCCGCAACGCCCGGGCCCTCATCGAGGAACAGTTCAACAGCCGCCGCCAGGCGGCCACGCTCTCCACGTGGGAGGGAGGAGACCGATGAGAATCGCCTATGTCACCGTCGATCCCGGAATCCCCGTCTTCGGCACGAAAGGTGCCTCCGTGCACATCCAGGAGGTGGTGCGGGAGTTGATCCGCCGCGGACACGACGTCACCGTCCACACCACCCGCGCCGGGCGCGACATCCCCGACGACCTGGCCGGCCTGAAGGTGATCGAGACCTGCATCGACGCCGACGACCCCGGGGCCAGGGAACGCGCCCAGCAGGAGGTCTCTGCGCGGATCGCGGCGCGCATCATCGCCGGCGGCGCCGACCTGGTCTACGAGCGCTACTCGCTGTTCAGCACCGCGCTCGCCGAGGTGGCAGAGGCCACCGGGGCAGCCGGGATCCTGGAGGTCAACGCCCCCCTCATCGAGGAGCAGCGCACCCACCGCGTGCTCGTCGACGAGGAGGCTGCCGGGAAAGCGCTGGCCCGTCAGGTGGCGGCCGCCACCGCCACCGTCGCGGTCTCCGATCCCGTTCGCGACTGGGTGCGGGAACGCACCGGCTCGGAGAGCGTCCACACCGTCCCCAACGGCGTCAGCATCACTCGCATCGTTCCGCGGCCCGAGGACATCGGTGACCCGGTGGTGACCTTCGTCGGCACCCTCAAACCGTGGCACGGCGTCGCCGACCTGCTGGCCGCCGCGGCCCTCGCCAAGCGGCCCTGGAAGCTGCGGATCATCGGCGACGGCCCCGAACGGGCCGCCCTGGAGGAACAGGCCGCGGGCCTCGGGGTCGAGGTGGACTTCCGCGGCGCCGTCGCCCCCGCCGACATGCCGGGGCAGCTCGCCGGATCCGCCATCGGTGTGGCCCCCTACCCCGATCTCGGCGGCGAACAGCAGCAGTACTTCTCGCCCTTGAAGGTCTACGAGTACCTGGCGGCCGGGCTGCCGGTGGTGGCCTCCGCCGTCGGGCAGCTGCCGCAGATCCTCGGTGAGCTGGGCACCCTGGTGCCGCCCTCCGACCCGGCCGCGCTGGCTACCGCCATCGACACCCTCGCCGCCGACCCCGTGCTGCGCGGAAAACTGGGGTGGCGGGGACGAATGCAGGCCGAGGAGAAACACAGCTGGGCCGGTGCCGTCGACCGCATCCTCGGCCTGGCCGGGAGGGCCGATGGCTGACCGCGACAAACCCTCGATGCGGCGCAGCCTGAAGCTGGTCGCGCCCGACGTCGCCCCGCATCGCGCGCTCATCCTGTTCGGGGTGCTCGCGCTGCTGCTGGAGGTGGCCTTCCGGGTGCTGGAGCCGTGGCCCCTGAAGATCGTCGTCGACGCGGTCACGGCGTTCCGGGGCGCGAAGGTTTCCCACCAGCCCGCGAGTGTTGAGCTGCTGATCGGGTGCGGTGTCGCGCTGCTGCTGATCGTGGGGTTGCGTGCCCTCAGCAACTACCTGGCCACCATATGTTTCGCGCTGGTTGGTTCCCGGGCCGCCACGTCGCTGCGGGCCCGCGTGTTCCGGCACGTCCAGGGCCTGTCCCAGCAGTTCCACGCCCGCAACCGCAGCGCCGACACCGTGCAGCGGATCGTCGGTGACGTCGCCCGGATGCAGGAGGTCGCGATCACCGCCGGGTTGCCGCTGATGGCCAACGTCGCAACCCTGCTGGTGATGGTCGTGGTGATGTTCGTCCTCGATCCGCTGCTCGCCAGCGTCGTGCTGGTGGCGGTCGTGGCCTTCGCGGTGACTTCGGGTCCGACGTCGCGGAAGATCACCGCTGCGTCCCGGCAGACCCGCAAGGGCGAGGGGCAGCTGGCCAACACCGCCCAGGAATCCCTCGCATCGATCCGCGTGGTGCAGGCCTACGGGCTGGAGAACTTGGTGGAGGAGAACTTCACCTCCGCGAATCGCACGTCGCTGCGGGAGGGGGTGCGGTCGCGCCGCTACGCCGCCAGGCTGGAACGTACCACTGACGTCATCGTCGGCCTGGCGACAGCGATCGTGCTGGTCGGCGGCGGGCTGCGGGTGATGCAGGGCGCGATGAGTCCCGGCGATCTGGTGCTGTTCATCACCTATCTGCGCACCACCATGAAACCGCTGCGCGACATGGCCAAGTACACGGGCCGTATCGCCCGGGCCAGCGCGTCGGGGGAGCGGGTCGCCGACCTGATGGAGATCACCCCCGACGTCGTCACCCCCGATGAGCCGGTGCGGCCGGACGTCGTGACGGGCGCGGTGCGGTTCGACCGGGTGGTCACCGAGTACGACGGCGTCGAGGTGCTGCGCGGCCTCTGCCTGGACATCCGGCCCGGCGAGCGGGTAGCGATCATCGGACCGTCCGGGGCGGGCAAATCCACCCTCGTGTCGCTGCTGGTGCGGGCCATCGACCCCGTCTCCGGGTGTGTGCGGCTCGACGGGCACCGCCTGACCGACCTCGACCTGACCCAGCTGCGCTCCAGCGTCTCCCTGCTGCACCAGGAGGCGGTGCTGTTCACCGGCACCATTCGCGAGAACATCCGCATGGGCCGCGGCGACGCCACCGACGCGGAGGTGGAGGATGCCGCCCGCGCCGCCAACGCCCACGACTTCATCACGGAACAACCCGACGGATACGAAACCGTCGTGGGGGAACGCGGCGGCACCCTCTCCGGCGGCCAGCGGCAGCGGATCGCGATCGCCCGGGCGCTGCTGCGCCGCTCACCCGTCGTGGTGCTCGACGAGGCCACCACCGGTCTCGACCCCGAGGCCGCGAGCCTGGTGCTGGACGCCATCGACCGTCTCGCCGCGGGCCGCACCACCCTGGCCGTCACCCACGACGCCGAGGTGGCGCTCAGGGCGACGCGGGTGGTGTGGATCGAGGACGGAAGCATCCGGCTCGACGCTTCCCCGGAGGAACTCATCGCCACCAGCGACGTGTTCCGGGCCTGGGTGCAGGCCAGCGGTCGTGACATGGACTCCATCAGGATAGGAAGCCCGCGATGAACACCGAACAACTCGTTTCCCGCGTGCTCGACCCCGACTGGCTCAGCGACCAGGCAGGACGTTCCGTTCGGGCCGCTCGGCTGCGGATCAAACCCCGCACATCGCTGGTCGTCGGCCTCGACGACGCCGCCGGCCACCCGGTCGGATGGCTGCGCATCCTGTGGCCCATCAGCCACAACAAGGCCGCCCGGACCCGCCGGGAAGCCGGTGAACTGGGCCTGGAAACCGCCGAACACGAACTCGGGGAGCTGCTGGCGCAAACCGGCCCGCTACCCGCCGACCCGAAACTGCTGAAACGCATCGCAGCCGCCACCGCGTCCGGGAAACTCGGGCGCTGGGAGGCGTCACAGGTGCTGCGCTACAACCCGCTGCGCAGAGTGGTGGTGCGCGACGGGATGCGTGTGGTGCGGGTCGCGACCAGCAGGGACAGGGGGGTGGCCTTCGACCGTTTCATCGCGGGGGTGGTCGAGACCCCCCTCCGTCTCGACGACGGCACCTTGGACGGCGTCAGCGTCCACGCCTTCACCGGCGCCCAGGACCTGGCCGGCCTCCTCGCCGGAAACCCACCGAGCCGGCCCTCTGACGAAAGCCGGTTGAGCCGGGCTGTGAGCGATTCTGATGGAAGTTGGTTGAGCCGGGCTGCGAGCGAAGCGAGCGGCCCGTGTCGAAACCATCCCGCCCCGCCACTGACCGCGATCCCACCCAAAGCACCCCCGACCCCATCCGCGCCGCAGGGGCGATGCTCGCCCGGCTCCACGCCGCCGGGGTTCCTGACGACCTGGCCCGCTCGCTCGCCCTCCGCGCCCCCGACCCCGTCGCCCAGGGCCTGGCCCACGCCGCCCTGCTCGACGAACTGGCCCCCGGCCTGGCGGAGCGGATGCGCCGGGTGGTCGCGCGGTTCCCCGGGGCGGCCTCCGCGATGCCAGTGCTGTCCCACGGCGATCTGTCGCCCGATCAGGTGCTGACCACCCGCACCGGCGACCGGGTGTGGCTCACCGACTTCGACCGCGCCTGCCTGGCCCCCCGCGCCGTAGACCTGGGGTCCTTCCTCGCGGTCCTGGACGACGACGCCTTCCTGGACGGCTACCGCGACGGCGGTGGCCAACTGCCCCCCGGCGACCAGCTGCGACGGGCGGTCGCGGCGTCGCTGATCCTGCGGGCCGCCGACCCGCTGAGGCGCGCGTCCCGCGCCTGGGAGCAGGAGATCTCGGCGAATCTCGATCGAATAATGGAGGTTCTGAAGTGAAAGCCCTTTCAACAGTTCGTGCGCTCAGCGGCGTGCGGCGTGCCTGGCCCGGGCGCGACGGCTCGATCACCTTCGAACTGGCGGCCCCCGCGGGCAAACTCCGCGCCGGGAGGGTCAACCGGGAAGGGGAGGTGTGGATCACCGGCTACGCCTCCGACCCGGAACTCCCGGAACTGACCCCCGGCGTCGCGGGCAGGCTCGTGGTGCACCGGTTCCACCGCCGGGCCGTGGTCCTGACCGACGACCGGGCGATCAAGTTCACCCGTCAGGGCCGCGCCAACGCCGTCGCGGTGCAGTCCTCGCAGGTCGCGGAGCTGTGCGACGGCTCCGGGATCGCCGCGGCCCGGGTGCTGACCCACTCGCCGTCGCGGGTGGAACTGGCGCTCCTGCCCGGCCGTACCCTCCACGACCTCGGCGGCGATGCGCTACCCGGGTGGCGGTGCTTCGCCGAGACCTGGCCCGGCCTGGTCGCGCGCCCCGCGGGGCTGCCGGAACACACCGGGGCCGACGAGGCCAACGTGCTGTGGCGATGGTTCGAACACGCCCGGGAACATCGGGCGCTGCCGCTGCTGGACCAGCTCGGGGCCGAGGTCGTGGAAACCTGCCAGCAGCTCACGGCCGGCGACGACGGCACCCGCGTGCTCACCCACCGCGACCTCCACGACAAGCAGCTGCTGTGGGACGGAATCACCCTCGGCCTGCTTGACCTCGACACCGCGGCCCGCGGCGAGGCCGCCCTGGACCTGGGGAACCTGTGGGCCCACGTCGAACTGCGACACGCCCAGGGGAGCCTCGGCGCGCAGGAACGCGACCGCATCCTCGCTCTGCTGCTGGGCGACCTGGCCGGGGCCCTGCCCACCACCCCCGACCGCGTCGCCGCATACCACCGGGCCTCCCGGCTGCGGCTCGCCTTCGTCTACGCCTTCCGGCCAAGGCCGACCGGCTGGCTGTCCCACTGGGTGGAGGAAACCCTCGCTTCCTCCGGTCCCACCACCTCGTGAACTTTTGAACAGGAGAAACCCATGAAGATCTCGGTTGTCGGTTGCGGATACCTGGGGGCCGTTCACGCCGCCTGCATGGCCGAACTCGGACACGACGTGCTTGGCATCGACGTCGATGACACCAAGGTGGCGGCGTTGTCCGCGGGCCGGGCGCCGTTCTACGAACCCGGTTTCGAGGAGCTGCTCACCCGGGCCCTCGGCACCGGCAGGCTGCGATTCACCACCACCCCCGGCGACGACCTGGCCGGCGTGGACCTGCACTTCATCGCCGTCGGCACCCCCCAGTCCGACACCGGTGCCGCGGACCTCAGCTACGTCGACGCCGCCATCACCACCCTGCTGGCCGGGGCCGCACCCGGATCGGTGGTGGTGGGCAAGTCCACTGTTCCTGTCGGCACAGCCACACAACTCGCCGACCGGCTCGCGGAACGAGACATCGCATTGGTGTGGAATCCCGAGTTCCTGCGCGAGGGATTCGCCGTCGCCGACACCCTTCACCCCGACCGCATCGTCTACGGTCTGTCCGCCGATCCTGCACGCGCGGAGCTGGGACGCACCCGGCTCGACGAGGTCTACGCCCGGCTGCTGGCCGACGGCATCCCGCAGATCGTCACCGACTACGTGACGGCGGAACTGGTGAAGGTGGCCGCCAACTCGTTCCTGGCCACCAAGATCAGTTTCATCAACGCGATGGCGGAGCTGTGCGAGGCCACCGGCGGCGATGTCACCGCCCTGGCGGATGCCCTCGGACACGACGACCGCATCGGCCGGCGGTTCCTGGGGGCCGGGGTCGGGTTCGGCGGCGGCTGCCTGCCCAAGGACATCCGCGCCTTCGTCGCCCGCGCCCAAGAACTCGGCGTCCACGACGCCGTCTCCTTCCTGCGGGAGGTGGACGCCATCAACCAGCGCCGCCGCGACCGGGTGGTGGACCTGGCCCTGCGCAGCCTCGGCGACCAGCTTCCCGGGGCGAGGGTCACCGTGCTCGGGGCGGCGTTCAAACCCAACAGCGACGACATCCGCGACTCGCCCGCCCTGGACATCGCCCATCGCCTGTACCTGCTCGGCGCGCAGGTGAGCATCACCGACCCCAAGGCCCTCGACGCCGCCGTTCGGCGGCACCCGGACCTCGTCGCGGAACCCGACACGCAAAAGGCCCTGCAAGACGCCGACCTGGTGCTGCTGCTCACCGAATGGGACGAGTACGTCCAGCTGGATCCCGCGAGGGTGGCGAGCCTGGTGCGACGCCCCGTCATCATCGACGGTCGCAACGCCCTCAACCCGGCCCGCTGGCGCGCGTCGGGCTGGACCTACCACGGCCTGGGAAGGTGAATCGATGCCGAAGCCGGTTGAGCCGACCTGCGAGCGTCAGCGAGTGGGTCGTGTCGAAACCATGGTGTGGGTGTCCGGGGACTTGGGATCGGGTTCTGGCTACCGGGTGTGGGGTGGTTTCGACTCGGGCTGTTCGTTCCTTGCGGCCCGGCTCAACCGGCTTGTGGGGGTGGAAGTTGGTTGAGCCGGTCGTGTTGAAACCATGGTGAGGGTGGTCGGGTTTTGGCTACCGGGTGTGGGGTGGTTTCGACTCGGGTCGTTTGTTCCTCGCGGCCCGGCTCAACCGGCTTGTGGGGGTGGAAGCTGGTTGAGCCGACCTGCGAGCGTCAGCGAGCCGGTCGTGTCGAAACCATGGTGACCTTGTCCAGGGACTTGTGGTCGGTTCTGCTTTTCGGTTGCCGGTGGTTTCGACTCAGCCGTTCGCGTGAGCCTCACGTGCTGGCTCAACCAACTTCGGAAGGACTTTGAGCGCGGGAGAAGGTGAGCATGGGAAAGAATGAGGGAATGAGGAGGTTTCTGCGTCGCGGCGGATCGACGATTCGCGCCCGGTTCATGTTCGCGCTCGTGCTGGTGGCCGGGATTGCGCTGACCATCTCCGGGGTGATCGTCGGGATCCTCCAGAGCCGGCACCTCAAGGACACCACCGAGAACCAACTGCGGCGGGTGGAGGGGGAGCTGAGGGCGCTTGCCACCGACGGGGTGGATCCGGAGACCAAGGAGCCGTTCAGCTCCGCCCCCAACGTGCTGAAAACCTTCATGAGACGCAGCGTCATCAGCCCCGACTCGGGGGAGGCGGGTTTCATCGACGGCGAGCTCCGGTGGGTCGCCATTCAGGACGTGAAACTCAGGCCCGAGGACGACCCCGAACTCCTGGAGGCCGTCCGGGGCAACCTCACGGGAACCGACAACGTCATCAAACCCATCCGGACGTCCAAGGGAAACTACAGGGTGCTGGTGGCCGTCGTCAGCATCGGCGACCACAAGGCCACCCTGCTGCGCGTCATCGACCTGGACCGGGCGGGGGCCCAGCTGCGGCAGTCCATGGCGTTCTACGCGGTGGCGGCGGTGCTGACGGTGGCGTTGCTGATCGCGCCGACCTGGCTGATCGTCGGCAGACTGCTGCGGCCGATCGGGGAGCTTCGGACCGCCACCGATCAGATCGATGAACACGACCTCACCACCCGCGTGCCGGTGCGGGGTCGCGACGACCTGACCGCCCTGGCGAGGGCCGTCAACCGGATGCTGGACCGGGTGCAGGGCGCGGTCGAGGGACAGCGCCGGCTCCTCGACGACGTCGGGCACGAGCTGCGCACCCCGATCACGGTGGTGCGCGGACACCTGGAGTTGATCGACCACGACGACCCCGCCGACGTCATCCAGACCCGGGAACTCGCCATCGACGAACTCGACCGCATGGGAGTGCTCGTCAACGACCTCCTCACGCTCGCGAAAGCCTCCCAGAGCGATTTCGTGACCCCCACCAGCTGCGACGTCGCCGAACTGACCGATCAGGTGCTGGTGAAGTCGAAGGCGCTGGGGAACCGCGACTGGCAGCTGGAACACGTCGCGATGGTTCGGGCGGTGCTGGACCCGGTGCGGATCACCCAGGCGTGGCTCCAGCTCGCGGCCAACGCCGTCAAGTATTCCGACGAGGGAACCCGGATCGGCATTGGGTCGCGGGTGGAGGACACGTCGGTGCTGCTGTGGGTGCGCGACCAGGGCATCGGCATGACACCGGAGGAAACCAAGGCGGTGCGGCAACGGTTCGTCCGGACGACAGCCGCGGTGCAGCGGGCATCGGGGTCGGGGCTGGGCCTCAACATCGTCGACAGTATCGTGGAAGCCCACGGCGGGCATCTGGACATCGAATCCGTGCCGAAGGGCGGATCGGTGTTCACCCTGCGGATTCCGATGAATCCCGCAAGCCCCCACGCAACGCCCATCGGGCCACTCCCGGAGGGCGCTCCCGAACCGAGGGGACCACAACAGTGAGCAGCATATTGATCATCGAGGACGAACCCAGGATCGCTGGGTTCATAGCCAAGGGGTTGAAGTCGGCAGGGTTCACCTCCGAGACCACGCCCTCCGGTGAGATGGGGGCCACGCTGGCGGTGCACGGCAACTTCTCGTTGATCATCCTGGATGTCGGATTGCCGGACATCGACGGGTTCGAGGTGCTGGAACGCATCCGCGGCCAGGGGGTGGCGACGCCGGTGATTATGCTCACGGCCCGCTCGTCGGTGGCCGACCGGGTGGCGGGACTGGAGGGCGGCGCCGACGACTACATGCCGAAACCTTTCTCCTTCGAGGAACTGCTGGCCCGGATCCGGCTGCGGCTCAGGACCGAACCCGAACCCGCGAGAACAACGGTCAACTACCTGGAACATCGCGGCCTGGTGCTGGACTACCGCACCCGTCGCGCCCAGGTCGACGGCCAGTGGGTGGACCTGTCGGCCCGCGAGTTCACCCTCGCGGAGGTGTTCCTGCGCAACCCGGGCCAGGTACTCAGCCGCGAACAACTCCTGAGCAACGTCTGGGGCTTCGACTTCGACCCCGGCTCGAACATCGTCGACGTCTACGTCTCCTACCTGCGCAACAAGCTGGGCAAACAACGCTTCGAAACAGTCCGGGGAATGGGCTACCGCCTGGTGTGAGGGGGTCGTCTCCAAAGTCGACCGGCTTTGTCCTCCCCGAAGCTGGTTGAGCCGACCTGCTCGCTCTGCGAGCTGGTCGTGTCGAAACCACGGAGACCGCAGTCCAAACCTGCGAAGAAGTTATCGAACTGTTATCGAGAATGTCTTCTATTTGTGGGCGGGGTTGGATAGAATCATATGTATGTTCGAGATGGTTCCCGGGTGTGTGGCGGAGGCCTTTGCTGCGCTTGATGAGGCGAATCGCCATGCCCG
>ERZ773035.334-NODE-334-length-39876-cov-74.309008_pt1 | contig 39876 bp, 39 predicted proteins | sample MGYA00511487_ERZ773035 | MGnify/ENA primary metagenome ERZ773035 (study PRJEB29015, sample SAMEA2737985) | human oral metagenome | biome: human oral; feature: human-associated habitat; material: dental | place: China | collected 2024 ... | reverse complement strand
ACATGATGTGGAGGCAGTCAGTTCACGTCATACAAAAGTCGGGAATGCAGGTTCAAATGCGTGATATGCACATCGACATTAGCCCAAGGCGTGAATTTACCAATTAAGTACCTGATTGTCACAGGGGTGCAAAATGGGATCTCAGCAGTAAAGACCAGAGACTTTCAAAATCTTTTGGGGAGGGTAGCTCGTTCGGGCAAGCACAGCGAAGGTAGCGTGCTCATCAGCGACCCATCGGTATTGAGTTTGTGTGGTATGCATAACTACAATCGTCTGCTGGATGATCGTCAAAGCGAAGCTTGCGTCAGCGCGATTGCAAGGTTGTTCGACGACTTGCATGCGGAACGAGATGGTGTCACTCTTGCGATTATCCCTGGCAACGATGTCGTGAACATCATGCTGGAGGGGCTAGCACAGCGTGACGTGTCTTCCCTGCTCATTGAAAGCCTCACAAAATTTGGCTTAAGTATATCTGAATCCAGACGCTGCATTGTCAGTCGTCTGATTGCGTTTGCAGCAATCGAGACTTATGTGGCAGGAATGTTGGAGCAGAAATCGGATGATGTAAATGCGATTAGCTTGAGCGTAAGTACGTTTGCTTATGCTGGCGCAGATGATGCAATGAAAGAGCTTCTAATAAAGCTGTTCCAAGCAATATGTGAGACCTTAGAAGATGAGGCTCAAAGCCTTCCAATCTCGACTTATTCAAAAACTCAGATGGGGGTAGCTAAAACAGAGCTGTTAAAGAAATGGCTGCAATCGACAGATGGTGGTGCTTTGCTAGTTGCAGAAAATGACCAGCATCGCCTCCCATTGATTTGCAAGGCCTATAGACAGTGCATGGGAAATGGTGACGAGTGGCTTGGCGATGATGCGCTGGCTGATTTAGCTGACATGTGGATGCACAGCAGAACAATTACTGATATGTGCAAGGAGCTAAAGGCTCACCATACATTCCGGCCAAGAAAGGGTCCTAACGTACACAAAGTGGAAGGCGCTTTAAGTTACGACGTAAGTTATGAGCTGGCAAACTTTATATCCTGCATTGCAGATCTCTTGGAACCCGCCCTCGGCGATAGTGTCCCTGCGAATCTGCAGGAGTCACTCCTACTCCTGCATGAAAAGGTGAAGTTCGGAATCGACGCTCCTTTGGGATGCGCCATATGCCAAGAGATCTTTGCGGACCGAATGGTCTCAAATGACCTAGTGGAAATTCTGGGATTTGCAGAGGAAAGGTCTAGCGAGATTCTTCGCATGCTTATGGTCTCTCACAGGGAAGAGATAGAGAGCTACCTTTCGGATCTGCCCATCTACTTTACCAAGCGCTATGAGGCGTGGATGCGTAACGTATAGCGCGATTGCTTTGGCCAACCTGCCCCGAGCCCGAAGGCCCGGAGCAGTTGCCTTAGAGCCTACCTCCTGTCGTTGAGGACGTTCTTGCGGTGGCGCAGTAAGGCCTTCTCGGAACCGACCATCAGAAGGCTCACGATGTCGTAGCGAATGCTGGTAAGGCCCTCCACCTCGGCGAGGTATGCCGCCGCGATGCGCTCGAAGCGCTCCTGATCGGGCTCCTCCTGGGGCATGTCGTAGCCGCCGAACTTGGTGGTGGTGTCCACGAAGACGAGCTCGTCGTCCATGGCGATGAAGTCGATGCTGTCCGAGCCGTGCGCCCACATCTCCTCCAGGATTTCGATGCCCCTGTGCTCAAGGTACGCGCATTCCGCCTCGTGCGACCTCTCGTCGGTACTCTTTCTCATGACTATCTGTCTCCTCGTGTTGGGGCCCGCCCCCCCTTGGCGCGCCTTGCGGGGCGGATGACGCCTGCGGGCAAGCGACAGTGCAAGGAATGAAAGCGAAACGCGGATGCGCCTTGAGTTTCCTGAAGGATCGCCTGCGGCCCTTCGGAAAGTTTTCGCGGCCCTTGCGCGGAAACGTCCGTGGGCGAGTCTTCGCTCCCAAGGCGGGGTGGGGTGGGGCAGCGTGCGGAGGCAGCTCGTGGGAATGGGGGCGATGTGGTCGCTGAGGGGTTTGGTGTGCCTGTGCACTGGAGCGTGTGGTGGAGGTGTGATGTGCTCAGGGTCGCGTCGACTCCGCTGGGCGACGGCGTGGTTGTGCGGGTGACGCACGATGCGCAGCTGTCATGCCCGTGAAGTGCGCGGGGTGCTTTGCGCCGTGGTGGCGTTGCTCGTCTGTGGCATGGAGGCCTCAGTGCCCGTTCGTCATCATGTCTGGCGGTGGCCTAGAGGGCCACTGCTCTGCCGCATCGATCCTCTCGACGAGGAGGTTGGCCCAGGCGACTGCCTTGGGCCTTGGGGATCGGGGCGGGGCGTCCTACCGGTGCATCTTCCTGAGGTTCTCGAGTTTCCAGAGCGCCTCGGGATTGACGGCGGCGGCCTTGGCCATCGACTCGTCTTGGAAGACGAGCTCCGGGCGATAGTCTCCGGTCGCCAGCCGTTCCAGGTACTCGCGCTCTCTATCCGTCTTGGGAAGGATCCAGTCAGCGACGAAGCGCTTGGCGTCCTCCATGAGGGCCTCAAGCGTCGGGTGCTCTATCAACGAGCGGAGCATGGGGTAGAGCTGGTCTGCGAGCTCGGAAAGTCTGTCCGCGAAGCGCTGCTCCCTTCCCTCGAAAAGCTTTGGAAAGCACGCGGAGAGCGAGGCGTAGTACAGGGCCAGCCGGTGGACCCTCTCCTGCTCGCCGGGTTCGAGTGTCTCGTAGACGCCCTTCAGGTTAGAGATGTCGTAGAGGTCGCGGACCTTCACACGGTCGAAGAACGCCTTCACCTTGCCGGCCGCGAGCTCGGCGTCCGCGAACGTGCGCACCATAGCGCCCGGCCTCACGGGCGTCTCTCGCAACACGGGCTGCAGGATGGGAGAGCGGTTCATGTAGATGCAGTCGACCTTGACGTGGTCGACGCCCCAGTCGCCACGGTAGCGCAAGAGGAAGGTACGTCCAGCATGCCCGCCGGGGTGTGCCTCTACCGCATAGCCCTGTGCCTGTGCGACGGCCTCTATGCCGTCCTCGACGTGCGGCCTGTCGGCGAGCATGCCCTCGCGCGAGACGCTGCCGATGTAGGAGACGTCGATGTCGACCGAGAGCCTCGGTACGTCGAGCATGAAGAGGTTGATGGCGGTGCCGCCGTGCAGCGCCAGCTTGCCTTTGAGGGCGGGGTGGCGTTCCATCTCGTCCAGGAGGTCGAGCAGGCGCTCGACCTTGTCCACGGTCCTCGGCTCGAACTCGTCGGTACTCATAATGTCCACGACAGGACCTCCTCCTCGCTTTCGGGCAGGTACAACCTCCAGCGACGGCTCCAGCCCCTGTTCTCCTGTGATTTCGGATCCAACTTGGATGGGCCGCGCCGAAGTCGCCCTTCGAGCGCTGAGAGCGTCTCGTCGGCTATGCCCCAGTCGCCCCGCTTCGCTTCGAGGAGCCAGCCCGCCCGGGCGACGACGGCGGCAGGCGCGCTGCCAAGGATCTCGGTCAGGGCTTCTAGGTCGAGGTAGGGAAAGGCCGAGCAGGAGCGCAACGCCTCCTCTGCGCCGCCGGCTCTTTTGGGGTACATCAGGCAATCGACGAGCGTCTGCTCGCGCGTGGTCACCCTGATCGCACCGTAGGACCTCGAGCGCATGGTCTGCACACGCGGATCGCCGCCGGCACCGAAGGGGACGTAGCGGACGCCCCCGTACTCAAATGGCGAGCGCACTGTTGCAGACCTGAACGAGCACTCGAAGCCGACATTGTGCGCGACGCCGTGAGCCACGAGCGCCGAGTGATACGAGACGATCGCCTCGGGGTCGACGGTCTTGGCCACGAGGAACGGGTCGGGCGCCTCGCCGAGAAACTTGCCGGTCTTGGAGACATAGGCGCCCCGGCGCACCCGCTCGACCTCGCCCGACTTGAGGGCGCGTCGCAGAAGCGTCCGCGCGGTCTCCCTCGCGGCGATGGCGTAAAGGTCGCCCGTCGTGAACGCCTGATGCGATGCTATGTACTCTTTGAACTTCATGCAGACGAAGTATAGTGGAAACGGGTACAAGTTGTAACTATTTCCATATGATATTAACTGCAAACCTGAGAGTCCCATTCAATCACATCCACCGAGACATGGCGCGGAAGAGCCGGCGCACGTAGCTCCAGGCGAGCCTAAGGACGCCCACGGGAAGCCCCCTTCCCCTCTGCGGAGGCGAGCATGGCCCTGAGCTGCTCCACCGAGAAGGTGAGGCCGCCGGCACCAGCGCTCGATGTGGCAGCGGGGGCTGGGGAAGTCGTAGGGCGGGTCGAGGTCCGCGTCGAACGAGTCCGCCACCCTGTCCACGGCTGCCCGCTTGGCCTTTGGGTCGACGTCGGCGTGGATGTCCGGGGCCATCGACGCGCTCGCGTGCCCCCAGGCAGCTCGCCGCGGTCCTCACGTCGCGCCCGCCCGCTATCGTCATGGTGGCGAGGGTGTGCCTGAGGTCGTGGAACGCGCAGCTAAGGCCGTTCACCCTGCGGAGGGCCGAGAGGTCCTTGCCGAGCCGGGTTGGGTTGTGAGGCAGGCCCCCTCCCCCCGCGTTCCCGGTGTGCAGGGGTCGCCGAGCGCCACTCCCGCCTCGCGCGCCACGCGCTCCGCGGCGCTTGGCGGAGAGCACGTCTCTAGGTGCTTGGTGAGCGCGTAGCCGTCGGCGCTCATGTCGCGTATCCAGGAGGACACGCCCTCTGCAGAGAGGCCCGCCAGGCGAACGTTTCGGGTACAGGGGTCGATCTGGCGCGCCTCGGCAGTTGCTACGCCCTCCGCCGCACACGCAGGACGTCTCCTTTCGGGAAGTTGTTGGGATTCCAGGTGTAGTCGCCGTCTCTCTCGCAGAGCGCGACGTACGAATTGTGCTCGAGCCTTCTGCCACCTTGTGAGAGGGGGACGGGACGCTCGGCGAAGCCCATGACCGGGAGAGCCTTGCGGCCGTTCACCGTTTCCATCCAAACTTCGTCGCCCAGCTCGATCTCGGTCGCGCACACCTCAACCGCGTTCAGGTACTCGCCGAGCCGTTCGTCCTTAGGCATCGAGGTCGAACGTTCGGGGCATCTCGTCGAAGTCGGATTGGTCCTGCTCGGCGAAAGCAAGTTGTAGGGCTCCTCGCGCCAACAATCTCTCAGCCGTCGATGACGTAGGCGCCGTTGTCGCCCTGGTTGACCCTAATTGCTTGAACCGGTCGATTCCCAAGCACAGGCCGCTCCCGAAGAAGTTGCCCATCACCTGGCAGATCCGTGCCCATCTGTAGCAGTCTCCGCTCGGTGGGCGGTAGCCCTATAGCTCGCAGTACCTGAGCAGTGGTGCGACCGTGTCCTTGCCGCGTTCCAGTGCAGGTAGACGCCGATCTCATGCTCCTTCGTGGTGATGACTGCCCTGTTTCCCATGATTGGCCCCCTAAGCTTGTGGGGCGCCCCTTTGGCGCTCCCCGTGGCCCGGGCGGCACCGCAAAAGCGCCCGCAAGGATGACAAGGAGATTGCCAAGCATATTAGTGCCTTCGCTAACGCGTCGGGCGGTAAGCTCGTCATCGGCATCGAGGACGGCGGCGATGTCACGGGCTTTAGGAGAAACGGCGCCCGTAACATCGAGGACTTCGAGAGGGCGCCGCTCGCCACCTGCTCCCCGAGCCCCATCGTCCGCGCCGAGCGCGTCTCCGTGACCAATTCGGCCGGCGAGGATGACATAGTGCTCATCTTGGACATCGAGGCGTCCTCGAACCACGTCATCTCCCGCTTGAGCGACGGCGAGGTCTTCCTGCGGCAGAATGACAGGAGCGTTAGGCTGACCCGCGGGCAGGTCTTGGCCCTCGAGTACGATAAGGGCCTGCGCGCCTTCGAGGACGAGCCCATCGAGGACTCCTCGATAGAGGACGTCGACCACGAGGTCCTGGATAGGTATAAGGGAGTCCTTGGGACCGACCTTCCTGACGAGCAGGTGCTTAGATCCAGGCGCTTCATGCGTGACGGCAAGCTGACCGTCGCGGGCGCACTGCTCTTCGCAAGCGATCCGTCTGCGATGATGCCCCAGGCGCGCGTGCGCGTGCTGCGCTACGATGGCACGAGGGCCGAGACCGGTAAGCGCCTCAACATCACGAAAGAGCGCGTGTTCTGCGGCCCTCTTCCCAGGGTCATCGAGGGCGCATACTCGCTTATCTCCGGTATGCTGCGAGAGTTCCAGTTCCTGGCGTCGGATGGCAAGTTCCGAACGGTCCCAGAGTACCCTGAGTTTGCGTGGTTCGAGGGACTTGTGAACGCCGTCACGTCACATCGCGACTACGCCTATCGCGGCGACTACGTGCGCGTCTCGGCCTTCGACGACCGCTTGGAGATCGTGAGTCCGGGTGCGCTGCCCAACATCGTGACGCTCGACAACATGATGACGACGCGCTACTCGCGTAATCCGCGCATAGCGCGTACCCTCGTCGAGTTCGGCTGGGTTCGCGAGTTCAACGAGGGCGTGCCGCGCATCTACAGCGAGATGCAGAGCATGCTGCTCAAGGTCCCCACCTACTCCGAGCCGGGCGGCGCCAAGGTCCAGCTGACGCTCGAGAACAACATCGTCGCGCGTACGGTGAGACGCCATGAGGCCCTCGAGGACAGGTTGACCGAAGGAGTGGTCTCCGCGCTCGACGAGTACGAGCTGGCGGCGGTGCGCCTCGCCTTCACGAATGGGAGGGTCACGGCCAAGAAGCTCGCTGAGCGCATTGGCCGCAGCCAGAGAACCGCCACCAGAGTGCTTAAGGGCATTGCCGGGCCAGAGGGCCTGCTTGAGTGGCATGGCTCCTCGATCAACGACCCTCGTCAGCTCTATGCGCTGAGGTAGAATCCTCCTTGTCGCACCTTGTCGAAGCCCCGAAGAACCCCTTGGACCTATTCCGCGTAGCCCGTTTACCTGCGACGCGTTGAGTCTGGTTCCGAAGTTTCCATCGCGTCATAGCCCTGCCGTGACTTTGTCGGAGCATGTCGGACCTGTCGAACCTCGCGGTCCCGTCTCTACAGCAGTCCGTCCAGCTTCTCCATCTGGGTACGCTTGCCGTCCTCAAGGTTGTCGGCGTAGGCGCGTAGTGTCATGGCGGGGTCCGCGTGGCCGAGCAGCGTCGAGACCGTCTGTCACATTCTGTGACCTTAGAGCTAGAGATCTCATTTTCTATTTGTCAAGCGCGGCGACAATCGAGCCAACGACGGCGGAGTCCTCAAGCTTGGCGACCGCGAAGCTCTTCTTGCCTGCGTCCTTCAGCGACGCCCCCACCAGGTAGCCCTCGATACCGTCTAGGATGAGGAAGCGGTCATGGAACGAGGCCGTGTGCCTGATCTCGAGCGTGGAGTACTGCGCGTTGAAGGTCTCGACGTCACACTTGGTGAGGCTGGTCTTTGGGTGCGTCCACACGGTGACGGAGACGCCTTGCCTCTTCTTAGCGAGGATGTTGAGCGTCCCCGTGTCCACGTAGCCGTCAATCAGGACGATTTTGCGCTTGGCTCTCTGCACGAGGGAAACCAGCAGCTCGAACGCATCGTAGACCTGTCCCTCGAAGAAGACCTTCTGGCTCGGCGCCTCGTGAGTCTCCATGTAGTCGAAGACACGCTCGAAGCGCTCGTCGGTGCTCTTCTGATATTTGAGCTGTCTGAGCTCAACCGTGCGGATCTGCTCGAACATATGGGCGTTGTCCGCGATGAAGTGTCGCATCTCTACGAAGGCGCGCATGATGCGGACGCTTGCATCAATTGCGACCCTGCTGCGGAGCACGCCCGAGAGCATCGCCACGCCTTGCTCGGTGTACACATAAGGCATGTAACGGCGGCCGCCAGCTGCGAATTTCTACAGGTCATCGCTTGAGGTGCCAATTTGGCACCTCAAGTTTTCGTACTCGTCGTCAGTGAGCCTGAAGCGGAAGTCCTCGGGAAAGCGGTCCTCATTGCGCTTGGCGGCGCGGTTGAGGGCGCCGGTCTCGACCTCGTACAGTTCGGCAAGGTCGCTGTCGAGCATGACCTGCTGGCCTCGCACTGTGTAGATCATGTCCCTGATCTGCGCGTCGCCTGAGAGGGTAATCGCTGATTCATTCTTGGCGGGTTCTTTTTCAGCCATGGCCGTAGTCTTCCTCCTCGAACCGATGATGCAATTCTATCAAGCGCGCTCACATCCAGCGCGAGATAGCGCGGAAGAGCCAGCGCACGAAGCGCCAGACGAGCCTAGAGACGCCCATGGCCTACCTCCTTCTCCTCTGCGGCGGCGAGCATGGCCTTGAGCTGGTCCACCGAGAACGTGAGCGCGACGGCGCTTGCGCTCGGCGCCGTGGCGGGACTCGGGAAGTCGTAGAGCGAGTCGAGGTCCACGTCGAACGAGTCCGCCACCTTGTCCACAGCCGCACGCTTCGCATCCGGGTCCACGTCGGCATAGATGTCCAGGGTCATGGACACGCTGGCGTGCCCCAGGTAGCTCGCAACGGTCCTCACGTCGCAGCCGCCGGCAATCATCATGGTGGCGAAGGTGTGCCTGAGGTCGTGGAAGGTGCAGGAAAAGCCGTTCATCTTGCAGAAGGCGGCGAAATCCTTCCCGAGCTGCGTGGGGTTATAGGGCCGACTCTTCTCCTCCTGCGTTCCCAGAATATACGGATCGCCCAGCGACACGCCCATCTCGCGCGCCACGCGCTCCGCGTCGCGGCGCCTGGCGGAGAGCATCGTGTTCAGGTGCTTGGTGAGGGGGATTGTCCTGACGGAGCTCCCGGTCTTGGGCTCCTTCACGTAGAGGCCGCCCGGACCGTTTCCCAGGGCGTGGCTCACGGTTATGGTGCCGTCGTCGGATAGGTCGGACCACCTGAGGGCGCAGACCTCGCCGCGCCTCATGCCCGTGGTGAGGGCTATCTCCACCGCAAAGCCCAGAGGCTGAGGCTCAGCCTACATGGCGAGGCGCAGCATCCGCGTGCGCTCCTCACGCGAGAGGGCGTTGATGGGCGTCCTCGCGCGCCTGGGCGGCTTGCAGAAGTCGCAGGGGTTCTTGGTGATGAGGTCCTGCGCCACGGCCCACTTGAGCGCCTGCTTGAGCAGGCGGAAGGCCTTAGAGCAGCTCTTGGGCGCGTAGCCGTCCGCGCTCATGTCGTGCATCCATCCGGAGACGTCCGGAGTACTTCTTCTTTTCCTAAGGACCAAAGCCAACGAAAGCAACGGTATCGGTAACAGCATCGCGGGTAACTTGCCGCTACTTTTTGCACTTCGTGTTTGCGAGGTAGACCATTGCGACGCTGTCAACTGCGATGACGGCGGTTGACACGCATACGAGCACTATGGGGGCCGCCCCTCCCAGCAGTGCCAAGACGAAAATGATGAGCGTGGCCACGAGCATCCCTCCACCCATGACCCGGAGCAGCTTCCGCTCGTTCACCGTCTCCTTCTCCGCCTCGGTGGCAGTGTTGTAGCCCGCGATAAGGTTTGCTCCGTGACCGGACAGAAAGGCGACGGTCATGGCGGCGCACACCGCGAATATGACCCACAGCACGATACGTGCGAGCATATCACCCACCTCGAACTCTTCTGCTTGACCCTTTGTCCATTGTATGCCTGACAGCTCCTTGTCCCTTATTCGAGCAGCATGCCCTTCTCCATGGCGTCCTCGTTGGCTATCGTCGGCATCCTGCGGGCGGCCTTGGCCGCTGTGGCTCGACTGTCCCTCATGTTGCCCCACGTCATATCCTGCGCAAAACCCGCGCCTTGAGTTGCCTCTCGGCGTCCCAGACCTCGGTCCTGTCCTCGTAGATGCTCCTCTCAAACCTCGGCATCCATGCGGTCGTTCTTCGCGGTGTCGGGGAACATCGCTCGGGCGTTCTTCATCTGTCGCCTGCAAGCCTTGTGGGGTGAATGACCATGGGCTCCTCGTCCACTTGCTAGAGGGCGTAGCATGTCCCCGAGGAGGTAGAGGAGCAGACAACTCGTGAAAGGGCATCGAGGCGTGCTTGAGCGGTCGGTCCTTGTCGTTGTCCTCGTCCTTCTGGCCGTTATGGCAGACGTAATCGTCCACGGAGTACGGAAGCGGCGCAGAGAGAAGGGCACTCCGAAGCATATGGAGTGATGCGATCAGAAAAGAGCGGCTCGGCTCACCAGGAGCCGAGCCGCCTGCGTATGGGAGCGCGTTTTCTGAGTCTACGTCAGCCGATGGAGACCGACCCACTGCCAGAGGGTGACGGGGGCACCGCCCACCAGCACGTTCGTGCCGTCGAGCTCCGTCTTCACCGTGTCGTGATAGGCAGGAATCCAGGCGAAGTGGCCGATGTAGCGCTGGGGCTGGCCGAACTTGTCGTGGTAGCGCCCAGTCTCGTCCTCGATGTGGTCGAAGCAGGTGATATGCACGTCTGTGGCACCGAGCTCCTTGAGTCTCCTATAGTTTGCCAAGGTATGGACATCTGCCGTCACGATCGGGTCGTCAGCAGACTGCACGAACCAGAGGGGCGTCTTGGCAATCGACTTCATCTCGTCGTCTGTTGCCAGGGATGCGACCCAGGGAGCACAGATGGGGACGCCTGCGGCAAAGAATCCCGGATAGTCTGCCACCAGTCTCATGGCCATAAATCCGCCGTTCGAGAGTCCACCCACATAGATGCGCTTGTGGTCGATGTCGGGACGCGCTTCTATGAACTCATCGATCAGGGTCTTCAGCGCCTTCGTGTAGATGGACTTGTTGTCATCTGCAATTTCTCCCGAGCCTGAGTCCATCCAGTAGGTCGGGCTCGAAGGGGCAAGGATGTAGGCGGCACCGCCGAGCTTTTCCTGGATGTCGGGGGAGGAGAGCGCCGTCACGCGGTTGCCCATAACGGTACGGTAGGGCTCCTGCCCTTCTCCTGCACCATGGAGCCAGACGAGGAGCGGCACCTTCTCGACAGGAGGAAGCGGCGTGAACGGACGGGTTGCACGTGCAGCATTGACTGTAATGAGATCGGGCGTGAAGAAACCGTAGTTCATATCAATATCATCGAAGATGCCGGAGCCCGTGAGGTCCCAGCCAGTAAGATCGGGGCAGACGTCTCCTGTGTCGATATCGAATACCATGCCTGTGAGCGGGGCCTCTCCGGGCCCTTCACTCGGGATCTCCTTCGTCTGCGTGATGCGGAAGCTCATCGGGCGGATGTAGCCACGGGTGAGCGCTCCATCGATCCTTTTCGTGAGGAGCTCTTCGGGGAGCTTGAGCGCGATAGAGGAGCCCTCGGTCTGTGGGTTGCCTTCGCCGTCAGAGGCATAGGCAGCAAGCACGGGAATGTGGCCCTTCGAAGGGAAGGCGCACTCGTCCGTATGGTGCTCCTTTGCGAGCACGACCTCGCTGGTCTCTGCATCCTTGCGCTCTACATAGACGCTGAAGCCCTGCCTGCCCACGAATTTTGTGTGTACCTTCTCGGGGAGCTCGAGGATGAGCTTCGAGACATAGGGCCCCATATCGGTGGCCGAGGTGAAGGTCTTGTATCCAGCCATGCATATTCCCTTTCCTGTGCGGCAGGGCCAGCTTCCCACTGGCCCTGCGCTGTGTGTCCGTTGCGTGTTCTACCCAGATAGGTCAGCTATATGGCAGCGGACCTGTCGAAAGGCCGCCTGTCTGCCAGAGCGCTTGCTCTGCCTCACTGTGTCTGCCATCTGGGGCATATAGGTCTCATGTCCGTACCGCTCATGAATTGCGTTTGTGGTCCAGAGACCAGCTGCATGGCCTGCAGCGAAGGCGGCTCCTGCGGCAGAGAGCTCGGCGAGCTTTGAGGTCTCGACCGAGGTGTCTGCCATGTCTGCCTGGAACTGCATGAGGTGGGCATTCTTTGTGACGCCGCCATCTGCCCTGAGCGTCTCGAGGGCAAGACCCGTATCTGCCCTGAGCGCATTGAGCACATCTGCTAGCTGGTGGGAGATGCACTCGGCACAGGCCTTTGCGATCTCTGCCCTGCCGGTGAGCGTCGTGACGCCTGTGAGCATGTCCGTGGCGCCACTATCCCACCAGGGTGCACCGAGGCCCGTGAAGGCCGGCACGAAGTAGCTCCGATCATTCTGGTTTGCCTCTTGGATCAGGCCTTCAAGCTCGTCCGGGCTCTCGATCGGATGCACCTTATTCTTTAGCCAGGTGACGACGGCCCCGTGTAGCTGAGGTTTCCTTCGAGCACATAGGGGATTCTGCCTTCGAGGTCCCAGGCAATGCTCGAGACAAGGCCATGCGTGCTCCGGATGGGGGCATCTCCTGCCATGAGCATGACAGAGGAGCCGGTACCGTAGGTTGCCTTCACCTGTCTTGGCGCGAGGCAGTCCCGAGCAGCAAGCGCTGCCCGGGAGTCTCCGAGCATCGCATGGAGCGGGATGGGATTTGAGAGCGTGCCGTTGAAGTCCGAGACGCCGAAGAGGGCATCGGATGGCAATACCTTAGGGAGTGCTGCACGGGGAATGCCGAAGAGACTGAGGACCGGTGCACTCACTGCTGGGTGTGCCGGTCACTTAACGTGCGAATAATCAATAGTTGTTCAAGCAGCGTAGGATAATCCTGGATATTGATATACATTCGGGGGCTCCTCATGCTGATGGGCAACGCGAAGCGCGGAGCCTTCTACTGTATTCTCGACCTTATCGTCTCTCTCGGTTCCGCACCCCAGGTCATGTTTTTGCTCATTGTATTGAGTAAAATCACGCACCATCATTCGAAATAAAAGGAGGCGAGCCTTGATGTTCCAGCGCAAGATCGTGGAGATCCTCGCCGCGAGGATGTGGGAGGACGATAACCGCCCCATCCAAGTCGTGGCCGGTCCCCGCCAAACTGGCAAGTCAACGGCAATCGCACAGGCGCTCGAGAAAGTGGACAAGCCCGCCCACTCGGCGAGCGCTGACGACGTCATCGCCCCCGACGTGGAATGGCTGCGGACGGAATGGCAACAGGCGCGCAACTTGCAGCGCGATTCGGACAGACCAGCCATTCTCGTGCTCGACGAGGTGCAGAAGGTGCGCGGATGGCCCAACGCGGTGAAGGGGCTCTGGGACGCCGATCAACGCGAGGGGCGCCCTCTGAAGGTCGTGCTGTCTGGCTCGTCGAGCCTGCTCCTGCGCAAGGGGCTTGAGGACTCGCTGAAGGGACGCTTTGAGGTGCTGCGCTCCACGCATTGGGGCCTTGCCGAGTGCCGGGAGGCGTTCGGGTTCACGCTCGACGACTTCCTGTTCTTCGGGGGCTTCCCAGGCGCTGCGCGCCTTGTGGTCGACGAGAGGCGCTGGCGGGTGTACATGCGGGACTCGATCATCGAGCCCACGATATCCAACGACGTGCTCGAGCAGGAGGACGTGCGCAAGCCGGTGCTCTTGCGTGCGCTTTTCGACCTGGGGGCGCGCTTCTCTGGCCAGAAGCTCTTCTACAACAAGATGCTCGGCCAGCTGCAGGACGCTGGCAACACGACGACGCTGGCGCACTACCTGACCCTGATCGACAAGGCGGGCGTGCTCTGCGGCCTCAAGAAGTACCACCCGAAGGCCATCGAGCGCAGGAAGTCCTCGCCGAGGCTCATGGTCTACGACACGGCGCTCATGACGGCGGTTTCCGGCCGCTCGAGGGAGCTGCTGTTGGGCAACTCGGAGCCTCGCGGTCACCTCGTAAAGAACGCCGTCGGGGCCCGCCTGCTCGCCCTGGGGCCGGACCTCGGCTTCGACGTGCAGTGGTGGCGCGAGGGGAACGACGAGGTCGATTTTGCCCTCTAGTGGCCGCGACGCTTCTCGCGACGCTTTGTCTGCCTGAGGTCGAACTTGCGCCGTTCCTCGGCCTCGCGGAGCTCCTTTCCCTCACGCGTGCGCTCGGACTTGGCCGCCTCAAGCTGCGCCTGCAGCGCCCGTTGCGACCTGGTGCCGATGCCAGACTCCCTTACCTGCCTGCGGGCTGCCCGCTGCCTGCGCTTCGGGCTCTCGGCGACGCGGTGTACCTCCGCCGCCACGGGTGGGCTGAACTTGAGGTCGCAGAAGTGCCCGAGCACGAAGTCTAGGACCTCGGGGTCGCTCGGCTCGGCGCCGAAGGTGACCTTCGCCACCGCGAGCTCGCCGCCCTCGACCCTCTCGAAGATGCCCACCCAGAAGGGTGCGTCGAACAGCACGGTCAGCGTGATGCTGGATTGCTCCATGGTCTTCCTCCTTTGTATGTCGTCTCGCGAAGAACGGACAACCCAAGGAGGGAGGGTTACTTACCCCGCAGATGCGGGACGGCCGGGCTACCTACCGGCTCTGGCGCGTACGAGCGCGCGTTGCGTTTCTATCTTCACGGGCGCCAGTCGCTCGGACAGACGCCAATGCACATTATAGCAGGCGGCGAGCCCTATCGGCGCGTCTCCCTGAGGTTCTCGAGCTTCCAGAGCGCCTCCGGGTTGGCTGCGGCGGCGCCTGCCATCGCATCGTCTCGGAAGACGAGCTCCGGGCGGTGGCCCCGTAGTTCTGCAGTATAGAGGAGGCTTCGTGAGTTCGTGTGGGTGGTTGCGTCACCGCCCCGGTGGCGTGGGTCTCAGGTCCGAGCGCGCTGGCGTCACGGGGCCATGGGGCCGTCGTCGTGGGACCCGTGGCCCCGCTCGGTCGCGCGAGCAGCCGTGGGGGCAAAAGAGTGTACACAGATCGGCGAAAATGACCTCTCGGAGCCGTTTTGTACCATTCGTGTACACTGTTGCGCCGTTGTGGACAGACGTAGGAACGCAGGAGTGTACACAGATCGGCGAAAATGACCTCTCAGAGTCGTTCTGGGGCACTTGTGTACACTGTTGCGACGCGAGGGTCGCGCGAGTTGCGACGTGAGTTGCGACGCGAGCCGCGTCGGGTGGCACGAGCGCCCCAACCACCATGGCGTGCTGGCGGCGTCCCCTCGGTGGCCGCCTCTCGCCTGGTAGGGAAAACAGATCCTGCGCCAGTGGCGCCGCCGCTAGCTTGGCGTCTTCGCCAAGACGTCAACCCACACAAACCCCCGAAGGGCTTTTTCAATGTAAACGGACTATAGGGGTAATGGGCATGCAGGCTATCGTCGATCTGGCACAGGAGAACGGCGGGATGGTGACGACGGCCCAAGTGGTTGAGGCCGGCATCCCTCGCGCGCGTATCTTGGACATGGTGAAGGCCGGAAAGCTCGAGCGCGTCTAGCGCGGTGTGTGCTGCCTGGCAGATGCCCGGAAGGACGAGTTCCTTGCGGCGCAGCTCCGCTTCCCCAAGGGAACCTTCTCGGACGGGACGGCGCTCTTTCTGCACGGCTACACCGACCGCACCCCCCTCCAGCTCACCATGACCTTCTTGCGCTCGTACCGGGCTACCAAGACGCGGGAGGCGGGCATCGAGGTGAGGACATGCGCCGATGAGGTCCTCGACCTGGGGCGTACAAGCGTCAGGACGAGCTATGGCAACAAGGTGCGGGCGTACGACCTAGAGCGGACGCTCTGCGACGTCGTCTGCGGCCAGCGCATCGTGGACGTGCAGGTGGTCAGCCCGGCCATGAGGCAATACGCCCGCAGCGGCAGCAAGGATGTCCAGAGGCTGCTTGGCTACGCCCATGCGCTCTGAGTGAAGAAGAAGATCCGAAGCTATCTGGAGGTGCTGCTGTGAGGACGAAGAACGCGATACAGCTCAAGGCCATCATCCGCAACCGGGTGAAGGCCGAGGGCGTCCTTTCGCAGCTGGTGATGCAGAGCTACCTGTTCGAGAGGCTGCTGGAACGCATCTCCCTCTCGACGTGGCGAGACAACATCGTCATCAAGGACGGAGTGCTCATCAGCTCGCTTGTCGGCGTGGGCAAGCGCGGCACGAAGGATCTGGACACCACCGTGCGCGACTTTCCGCTCTCTCATGAGAACGTCGAGAAGACGTTCCGGGAGATCGCGGACGTGAAGGCTGACGATGACTTCTCTCTTTCGAGTTCGTGCGCACCGAGGACATACGCGAGGCCGACGACTACCCTGGCATCAGGGTCCACCTGTTGGCGAACTACGAGAAGATGAGCTCGCCGGTGACCGTGGACGTGACCACGGGCGACAAGATCACGCCAGAGTCAGTCGAGTACAGCTACCCGCTGCTGTTCGACGACCGCAGCGTCGCCATCATGTCGTGCCCGCTTGCCACTACGCTTGCCGAGAAGCTCGAGACCGCCATCAGTAGGAGCGTGGCCAACACACGGCCGCTCGACTACTACGACCTGCACCGGTTGTGGCTCACAAGGAGGGACGAAGTCGAACCCGACGTACTGGGGGATGCCTTAACGGCCACTGCGGAGAGGCGCGGGTCGCACGCAGCGATGGGCAACTACCGTGAGGTGATGGCCCAGGTGGCCTCCGATGACGGGACGCTCGACCTCTGGGCTGCTTATGCCCGCAGGTATCCGTGCGTTGGCGACATGACGCTCGGGGAGGCGTGTGGGACGGTCGTGTGACGGTGGTCGAGCGGGAGGAGCGCGACGCGGGCGGCGCGTCCTCGTGCCGCGTGACCGCGACCAGGCAGCGGCCGAGAGGGCAAACTACCTGCGCTACCTCGCACGGGGCCGCAAGGGCCACGCCGAAGGGGGTCTCTCCTCCGCCGAGCTCCCCTTCGGTGTGTGCGTGCTGCGGGCGAGCCTGGTGGGGATGTCGCGACCGTGAGGGGTCAGTCAGAAAGCTGCTCGATACCCTAGGTGTGCCACTCGAGGCGAGGTTCCTCATCCCCGCCCCGCGCATACCTAATGATGAGGGAGGCTGTGTCTAACAGAGAGAACAACGAAGAGAGAGGTGGCCTGCTACTCGCGAAGGAGCCGTCCCAGCTTACACCGCCACTCGGCCCTCGGTGTATCGGACGCACTGCCACTCGACCCCGATCGTACCAATACGGTACGCTCGATGCCGTCTGGCAGTGCATGGCGCACTGCCCAGTACGTTCACCGGCGAGTGGCAGTGTGAGTGGCACTGCCACTCGGCCATGAGCGTTCCGTTCGCACTGCCACTCGCCCTCGAGTGTTCCGATGCGGTACGCTCGATGCCGCTTGGCAGTGAGTACTACACTGCCACTTGCCCCTGAGCGTTCCACCTTGTACGTTCACCACCGAGTGGCAGTGTGAGTAGCACTGCCACTCGGCCCCAAGCGTTCCGTCCGCACTGTCAAATACCACTGGAGGTCCTTCACGACGATCGCAAGCAAGCGACGGTATCTTGGCAGCGTCGGCTTGCCCTGCATATCCCCATGGCCTGGCTCGGAGCCAGCCTGCCCTCTGCATTTGCTATACCTATGGAGAAAACCTCTGTTAGGCCACCGTCGGCATGGCGATAGCTCGCGTCTTTGCCTCGATGTCTTCAGCAGGCTAATGCGTCGAAGAAAGACGTGGAGATGTCTGGCATGGTGTTGCAAGAGGGGGTGCCGACTTGGGTCCCGACTGTGTCGGCCTCGACGTAGTTCATGTTGTAGAGCGTGACCGTGAACCAGTTCTCTCCCGTCTCGAACCTAGGCATGAACTCCGGTCTGTAGGCGTCCTCGGAGGCGGTGGCCGTACAGATCTTGCGAAGCCCGGAGCCTCGGCGCTCCATGAGGCTCATGCGGCCGAAGACATCGGCGATGATGGGGTTGCGTCCCTCGTTTCTCACGCGGTTTTTGATGACGTCGTTGGGCAGGGGTACACCGATCTTCCCGCTAGGTGAGCGCACCTTCATGCAATCGTTGTACATGTCCACGTGCACCTCGCTGCCGAGTTCGAGGTACGAGCGGTGGATGAGTGCGTTCACGAGTGTCTCCTCAACTGCTCTCTCGCTGTGGCTACGTCGCTCAATTCTGCTGTTGGAGGTCTTTTCCCACGACTCGGCCGTGTGGCGCTTGACGAATGCCTGGGTCTCGCGGAGCAGGGCGAGCAGGCTGCCCTCGTACTCCGCCGTGTCCGCGAAGTCGTTCTCGTGCTCGCCGGTGAAGCGCGTGCAGAACACGCGTGAGCACCGCACGAGCGGCTGGTCTGCGAGCAGCGCCCCGGCGTTCGTGAGCGTGTCGCCCTCGGTCACGAGGCCGAACGACTTGAGATCAACATCGTCTAACTCGCTGCGCATGCGATTGACATAGGCTGACTTCAAGACGGTGAAGGCCGCCCTACCCGCCGGTATGCCCGAATCGAGCCCGTCCCAGGTGCGGTTCGCGCCCCTCAAGATCAGCTCGTTGAGGATCTCGGGCGGAGCCATGACGCTCTGGTTGCCCACGCGCACTCTGCCTGACGCCGCGTCGCATTCTGCGCGGGTGAAGGTATGGGCTTCTCGCCATGTTCTTCATCTTCACCATGGAATGCGAGAACGGCATGTGCATCAAAATGGAGCAGGAGTACAGGGTGCCAAAGCGTGTATGCGAGTGCCTGCGCCTTTTGGAGCTCGTGTTGCCCATCGAAGTTATGGAGGGGCATATTCGCGTGCGGCACGAATGGATGGAGGCATCGGACCCGTTCTACGACTACCGAGACTCGGATGGCTTCAGGCGGATCTACGAGGTTTATTGTAGGAGCATTCACTCTGCGATGAGGGAGAGGTTCACGTTCTCTTTGACGATCCGATTGGCTCCGATACGGCCGCAGAGAAGTCGCAGGGCATGGTCGAGGCGAGCGTCACCATGCACGCATGGGAGTGCCGAATGAAGTGGTGCGGCCAGGGCGAGGGCGCACGAGCTTATAAGTGCGATGAGTTCCGACGTGTGGCCCTTATTGACAGCCTCGGGGCCATTTGGGTGAAATAGTGACAAAACGCCTTCTTTACCTGGCCCTTCTTATTAACAGCCTTATTGACTCCACTGTCAGTGAGAGTGTCGGATGGCCTTGTAGACGCGCCCCTTGCGGCCGCCTGTCTTCTCAAGCAGCCCCTCTTCGACCATGGAGTTGAGTAACCTTCTGGCTGTGTAGTCCTTCTCGCCAACAAGCTCGGATGTGGCGGCGGTGGTGATCCCGTTATGCCCGCGTGCGTAGCGAAGTATGGCGGTCCTCGCGTCCCCTTGTCTGCGGGCATCGACGGTTGCCGGCGTATTCCCTGCGGCAATGCCCTCCGAGCGCATGAAGGAGACATGCACACCGTGCCTAGACTGGGTAACCGAGAAGGGCACGTTCGCCTCGTCGCAGGCGGCCTTGATGCGCTGCAGTCCGGTTCCGTAGATCTCGATGTCGCCGGAACGGTAGAGCGTCGTGGCAATGAGTCTGTTCCTAGGCTTGGAAGTGCTCTCCTCGCCTGTGAGGTAGTCCTCGGGGTTGAAGCCGACGGGGAAGAGGCCCGGGCTGTAGATGTAGACGTGATCCCAGAAGACGTCTATCTGGATGGCGGAGTCGTCCTCGTACTGGCGGTGCGCAAAGGCGTTGAATAGCGCTTCACGCACGGCGTCCATCGGGATCTCGGGCACCTCGCGCCTGTGCAGTGAGGAGCCGTCTATGACGAAGGCACGCCGGATGTTGTTCAGGATGTAGAGCTCAGCTGCGTCGACCATGGAGAAGAGCGTGCCGGTGACTTGCTGGTTGTCGAGGATGTGGACGCGCTTGCTGTCGGCGAAGACGCCCATCTTCAGCATGATGTCCTTTGACGGGACGAAGCAGACGGCAGCGGCGTTGGTGAGCATGCCGTCCTCGCAGAGCAGGCCGAGGCGCGAGAGGACGTCTATGGGCTCGGTGTAGCTGAACGGTATGCGCTTTGCCTCCACGCCACGCTCGACGTAGCGGCGCAGCGCTTTCTCGTCGACGGCGGAGACCGGGGTGTCCGAGCTGCGGCTGTCCCACGGGTTGGAGCGGTTCTCGCTCTCGCGCATCATCTCGGCCAGCTTGGCGCGGCTCATGACGATGTCCTCATCCGCCAGACGGATGCGGTAGCGCCCGTCGCACGCGTAGGGCGTCTCGAAGCCGGAGAACTCGACGCGCACGTACGCCTTGCCCTCAAGGGTTTCCAGGCGCTCGATCTGCGGGTAGATACGCGGCTCGATGAGCTCGCCGACCTTCTGACTGATGTCACGCAGGGTCTTCTCGGAGACGTCCTGTCCCACGACCTCACCATCGGAGGGGCGTACGCCAAAGTAGAGCGTGCCGTGGCCGTGCTTGTTGAGGATGGAGGCGATGGACTCCATGCTCTCGCGCATCTCGGACGTGCTGCGTTTGTACTCGACGCACTCGGTCTCCATGCCGAGGTTCATGGGTGGCCTCCCTCCTAGCAATCGTGCTTGCTGTAACAGTCATTATACGCGCCAAGAGCCTGTTCGTGAGGATACGCCTAGCGAGGTTGGCACAAATACTGAGTGGCTGTTGCGGCCCTGAGATTGCCTCTGGTGGATGCTGTCGGGTCTCTGGTGCTGGCAAAGACTGCCGAGAGGCGGCCTCTGGTGACGTGAGGCGGCTGTTCAGACAACGGCTGCATTGGGACCTTTGCCGCCCGTATTGGCCAATAGACCGGGTGTGCGCGGGCAAGCAGGATAACGGAGCAGACCGGGTGACCACGTGTGGGGTGTGCACCGCTGGTCGGGCGTGACGCACACTGACTCTCGCTAGCCATAATCACCCTCGCCGATTGCGACGCGTGGCTGTACGAGTTGAAGATTACGCAGACGCTTGCCGCCGTTTGCCATGACGTGTGGTTTCGGTGTCTAGGTGGTCGAAGGAACGTCCGACGACGGTCCACTCGTCGCCTAGGTCCGGCGACTTGGACACGAGGGCTGCCAGCATCCTCGTCTCGGGACCCGTCACGACACCTCCACACGCTCGTCAACTTTCGTGCAGAATGATACCGTCCCGCCGCCAGGAAAGCTACGTTCCCCAGGCGTCTCTCTGTGCTACCCACTAAAAACCGCGAGGGGCCTGTCTAAGGTCACAGATTGTGAGTTCAAGATGTAGGCTTGGTATTCTCTCCGACGGCCTGCAAAGGTGCCAGATTGGCACCTTTGCAGGCAAAGACCCTTTGTAAGCTTGCCAATTTGACTTCCCGTGGCCGCTCAAGATGTGGGGCGTATGCCGCAACCAGTTCCTGTGTGCGTGGTTCCAAGAGTAGGTTTGGTGACGCTTCCCAGCGCTCGGCACCAGCTGAGTTGCGACCGGCCCATCAAGGGGCTTCCCACGAAGGGCGTCATCTTCTATGATCGGACAACACAAGGCGGCATCGAGGAGCCGCTTCCGGATGGCAGGGGGGCGAAGACGACCTTTTCTGATAAAACGATGATCACAATGCGTGAGATGAGTCCGAGCGACGGTTCTTTGGCGGTGGGCAGTGCCATCTTGGGTAGCAGTGACAGCGGCGGCATCAAGCGGTAGGAGACTCACGTCGTCCGGGAAGAAGGTGAATAGCGATGGCGAACATCGACATGCGGCTCCCCGAGAGCGACACATCACTTCTTGCCGGGATGATCGGAAAGGCCCTCGGTGAGTTCGTCTATGGTGAGCGCTTCGAGAGCGTTCCGGAAGAGGCTCGTAAGTGGCATCGCGTGAACCGTGAGGTCGTGAGCCCTTGGGAGAGGGGTGAAAGTCATGGATAGCACGGCTATGGGCATATCCACACCGCTTGGGGTTGTTGGGCTCTGGCTCGACGGTAGGCCCTATGCCCACGACGGCCTCTGGGAGGTCGTTGACCGCTCCGACTATGCGACTTGGCATCCCGTGGACGGCAACGTGCGCATTGCTCATTGGCATGAGCCAGACGGGGCCGCCCACACGCTCGCATGCAGGCTCGACCCCTCGCATGGCTGTGAGGGCGGCTTTGCAAGCGGCGAGAGGCTGGAGGCCACCGAGATAGACGACGGTCGCTCGCGGTTGGTGATCGCCGTGGAGTACGACTTCGAGGACTACGCGCAGGGACATGGCAAGTACGAGTACGACTACCAGGCGACCGCTGCCGACCTGGCCGCGACGGTGGAGCTTCCCGCCGACGCCAAGCCCCAGTGGATCGTCTTCGGTGTGTCATGGGTGGAGGAGGTGGATGACGAGAACGGCACGAACCCTTGGCTTGTGGGCGACCCCAACGGCGACCGGCTTCGCATGCCCATGGGCTCCTGCACGAGGAACGGCTCCGGTATGGCAGCGGGGCCGTCGACTGGTTCTTGCCGATAGAGTCCTGGGGAGCGTCGAGACGACATCTTGGCGATCTTCGATGGCTGTGAGATCGTAGAGCACACTAACGTTGAGGAGGGCTATGGCCGTCTCTGTGACGAGGAGATCGTAGTCGATGTCGCTAACCCTCGCTGCGGCGAGGCCATATGGATGGGGTTCGGTAACGAGTACGCAGTGGGTATCGATGGGTGGCGCGTGCACTACGACTCCTGCGAGGTCGATTACCGACAGCTCAAGGACGATATCGCCGCGATTCTCTCGGGCGAGATGTGCTTCCTCGCTGCCTTTGCCGGAGACGGGGGTTTTGGCCTTAGCTCGGGAAGGGTCATGGAGAAGATCGGTCGTACGCCCTCAATCTTTCTGGCTGGCAGCCTTCAGTGCATTGGGTTTCTGGTCTCCTCCCTTCTCATTGAGGCCGGAATGGTACCGTTCACCTTGGGAATCTGCCTCTTCTACGCAGGCCAGGGCCTCATGTTCTCACCCATCACGACCATGGTGCTTGGCACCTTGAGTGCTTCGCAAGCTGGCCGCGGCATTGGCACGAATGATCTTGTCATGAACGTCAGCGGCTCGATTGGCATTACCATATTCGGCTCCATTATGGGCACCACGGCGCTTTCCGGCCTCAGCCTTATCGGCGCAGCTGGCAAGACGGCGACCTATTCCAACCTCCTGCTCATATACGCTGCCACTATGATGCTGGGCATCATTGCCTTCGCCTGTTTCCGCAAAGCCATCAACCCAAAGGAGCGATAGCCTATGAAAAAGGTCATTGTCTTTGGAAGCCTCAACATGGACCTGACGATTGAGGCCGATCGGGTTCCCTACGGCGGCGAGACGCTGCCCGGGAGGAACTTCCTCTCCAACCCGGGCGGCAAGGGGGCGAATCAGGCCGTGGCTGTGTCCAAGGCGGGGGTTAGGACCCATCTTGTCGGAAGCGTGGGCGCTGACGTCTTTGGCGATCTACTCCTTGCCCGGGTCGCCTCGTACGGTGTCCAGTGCGACGAGGTCATCCTTCGTGAGGGTGTGGGGACGGGCATCGCCATGATCTGTCGCGTCGACGGGGATAACCGGATTCTTCTTTCAGCAGGCGCGAACCACTCGCTTAGCGCTGCAGACGTCAAGGGGGCCCTTGACAGGCTCGCTGAACCGGGCGATGTCTTCTTGACGCAGATGGAGTGTGACTACGCTGCCGCCTGCGCAGCCATCAAGGACGCCCACGGGCGCGGCATGTACGTGGTTGTGAACGTCGCCCCGCCCCGGGACCTCCCGCAGGACGTATGGTCTTGCATAGATCTCGCCTGCGTCAACGAGACCGAGTGCGCGGCCATCTGCGGCGTGCTCCCCGAAGACGACGGGATGCTCAGGCAGGCACTGGACCTTCTCATCAAGAGGGGCGTGGGATGCGCGGTCGTGACGCTGGGAGCAGGCGGCTCTGCTGCGCGTGAGGGAACACGACTTTACCGTGCCCCCGCCGCCCGCGTCAACGCGGTGGACACGACGGCATCGGGAGATACCTACCTCGGCGTGCTTTGCGCGGCATATGTTAACGGAATGCCGATGGAGGACGCCATGAGGAGGGCAAGCGCGGCAGCCGGTATCACCGCATCCCGCGTCGGGGCACAGCGGGCCATTCCAACGGCCGCCGAAGTCGACGCCTTCATGCGCGAGACCTAGCGATCATCCTCTAGTGTTTCAGCCAAGCTGTGATGCTCATGATGCAGGCTGTCATGCCATGGGCAGTTCGCCCTCCTGACAGTCTCAGGTTCACGTGCGCCCCAGACGAGAGGTCCGTCGTGCTTGACGGCGGACCCCTTTTGAGTCGACCTTTGCGTGGTCCTCTGACGGGGCGATGCGGGAGTGGCTCGCACGCGAGCGCTGTGCGTTAAGGCACGCGACAGCGCTGCGTCGCTTTGGTAGTGTGCTGCAAGATTCGGTGTGCCAGCAGCTTCTATGGGCGATATCGGAGCCTGTGCCCGAGACGATGGCTCTTCCTGCCCCATAGCCGCGCGGAGGTTCCTCTCCCTCAACATTATGCACAGCGCTTTCAGGTTTACCGCCTGGCGGCGAGAAGCGCCACCGGGCGCTAAACGAGGTCGCTGCGGTGCCCCGGCGGGCCTATCATCTTCCCGATGGGCGCTTTGCCCGCAGCTGTCGAGCAGGGAGGTATCCATGTCAAAGGACCGAGCAGAGAGCAAGTTCCTCACCGTGGAACCGGACATTCAGGTCCACTACTGGGACAAGGGCGAGGGAGACGCCATCGTCTTCATCCCGGGCCTTACGTTCTCGGGCGAGATCTTCAGGCATCAGCTCGAACACTTCTCGGACCGCCACCGCGTGATCGCCGTCGACCCGCGTGGCCAGGGCCTCTCCACCAAGACCGTTCACGGTAACGACTACGTCACTCACGGTGCGGACGTCAAAAGGCTCGTGGACGCCCTCGGCCTCGAGAACGTGACGCTCGTGGGTTGGTCCACCGGCAACCTGGAGGTCTGGAGCTACCTGGAGCAGGCAGGCTACGACAAGGTCGCCGGTGCCGTCACGATCGACATGAGCCCGCTGCCGCTCTGTGAGGATCCGGCCTGGTGGACCGAGGGCACGCCTGCTGAGCTCTCCGAGGTGGCCACGCGCGTCCTCATCCACCCCGAGAGCGCGGAGGCCTTCTGGGATGAGTACCTCACGCAGGTCATGATGCAGCGTGAGCTCGACGAGGACGAGCACGAGTACCTGATGGACATGAGCCGCCGCACGCCCCACTGGGTGGCCCGCCAGCTCTTCTGTGACGCCATCCTCAGCGACTACCTCGAGGTCGCCAGGACGGCCGCCAAGACCGTGCCCACGCTCATGTACGTCGCCGAGCACTGGGCCGACGTGGCCGAGCCCTTCTGCCGCGCGCAGTTCCCCGAGACGTCCACCTGCGTCATGGGCGGCCACCTCATGGCCTACGAGTACCCGGAGAGGTTCAACGCCCGCCTCGAGGAGTTCCTCGAAAGCGAGCGGCGGTAGCCACGAGTGGTTCGGGTGCCTTACCCCCGACCGTTTCCTTGCCCCCATCTCAAGTGGCCCTCTCATGAGGTCGGCAGTCTTGCGTTCCCGTGCCGTCGACCTTGGGGGGTGCGGCACGGGGACGCTTTCGCGCAGCCAGGCCCCAGGCCGAGGCCTGCGGACCCCGGCACGACCCCCCCGCAGCCTGACGGGCGGTTGCCCGAGCACATTTGCCCAGTTGGTCCACTTTCCAAAGTGCCCCGCAGGCTGGCGGGGGGTTGCGCCCTACGTCCCGGTGCACTCGAAACCTTTGTTGGGCATCGCAGTATGGTCACGAAGTATCGGTCCGAGATGCCGTTCGGGGTTCTCGGGGACTGGTCACCTAGCCCGTGCTATCCACCAGAATTCTCAAAGGGTTATAAAGAACTGCGGTATCTATACCACAGGGTACCCATGGGTACCTGCTTTCGTGGTCCTCCACGGCATGCCATGCCTTGAATGAAATTAGTGGTTCTCTTAGAATCGGCTCGCCTCGGCAGAGGCCGGCGCTAAGAAGGCACGGTTCTCAGGGGGGGCGTAAGCGCTTGCGCAGTGCCAATGCAAACACTAAGGAGTGCCAGAGCCAACGTTCGGATGCCCTGCTGGGGGCACTGCGAGTTTGGCCTGGGAATCTCATGAAGGGGATGCGTATGTTTTGTCTGAATTGCGGAAGAGAGGCCAAGGAGGGGCAGGCCTTCTGCGGAAACTGCGGCAGCAAGCTGCCCGTTGCTTCGGATTCAGTCTCCTCGACTTTCCCCACTCCCGAAGCGCCTGCGACCGTTCCGGTGACGTCGGCACCTTCCTTCGCGTCTCCGTCCCAGGGCGTCTCCTTGCCCTCTGGTCCCGCTGCGCCTGCGGCGAGGCCGGTCCCCACGGCCACCACACCTTTCTCGGCGCCCGCAGCCGCGCCTGGCCCAGCACCTGCGCCTGGCCCAGCACCTGCGCCCACGCCCACCGTCTCGCCCATGTCCGCATCCACCGGTGTTTCGACCTCAACTCAGACGCCGGCTGCTGCTCCGGCTCCTTTTCCGGATCCCACTCCGACCCCAACATTTGGTGCACCCGTGAACCCGTCGTCCCAGCCCCAGAGCTTCGCGCCTCAGACTTCCATCGCTGCCGCCCAGCGGGACGCCTCCACGCTGCAGTCCGCCTTTCAGCCCCAGCAGGTGAGTGGGAGCGGCTGGGCAGAGGGTTCCTCGCATGTCCAGGTGCAGGCCACCAGCCTCGTCAATGGGGCCAAGGCTACCTGGTCGACGCCCTATGCCATCGTCTCTCTTGTGGGTAAAGTCATCGCGGTCATCGCCCTGCTGATGCCCTGCGTCAGCTCTCCGCTCCTCAAGGCCCAGCTGTCCTCGGGTGGCTCCTCGCTCTTCTCGATCCTCTCCAACTACACTCAGGCATCTGAGCTGCAGGATATTGCCAGGGGCGAGTGGAGCATGTGGTCCCTCAATGGCCTCGCAAATTCCGTCAATAGTCTCGTGAGCTCTCTAAACAAGGCCTGGGAAGCCTATGGAAGCAGCCTTGGCTCGGGCTATGCCAGCGGCGGGTCAAACCTAGAGCCCCTTGCTAGCTTGATCACCACCTTGGCTACCATCGTCACGATTGTGTGGGCCCTCATGATCGTGGCCCTTGTCTTCACCATCGTGAGACCCTTCGTCAAGAACGGCAGGCCTGCGGCGCTCGAGCGGAGGAGCGGCATCGACACGGCTATCCTTGTCGTGGTGGGTTTGCTCTGCCTTGCGTGGTGTGGCATCGTGACGAGCGTGAACGGCATCATAATGTCCACCCTCTCGTCCACCCTCTCATCGTACAACCTTCCGACTGTTACTCTGCCGAACTTCCTTGAGGTGCCCCTGTGGCCCTGGGTTGCCGCCATCGCCTCTCTGCTCATGGCGTTCTGGCCGCGCCTGAGCAGGCGTATGGGTCTTAGCGCATAGGTAGTCCGTCCGTTGCGTTAGCTGGGTGACCTCTCCCATACGGGGGCGGTTCGGCCTTAGACGCACGAGTCGGTCGTGCGGGTGGGCGTCCGCGCGGATCCCGCAGGGTCGGCTTGTCCCCGGGGGCAAAGAGTGTACACAGATTGGCTAAAGTAGCCTCTTGGATCTGTTTCGGACCATTTGTGTACACTGTTGCACCGTTGTGGACAGACGTGGGGACGCAAGAGTGTACACAGATCGGCGAGAATGGCCTCTCGGCGCCGTTTTGGGGCATTCGTGTACACTGTTGCGACGCGAGGATCGTGCGAGTTGCGACGCGCACTGTGTCGGGTGGCACGAGCGCCTCAACCGCCATGGAGCGCCGGCGGCGCCCCCTCGGTGGCCGCCTCTCCTTTGGTCGGGAAAACAGGCTCTATGCGACAGGCTCTGCGCGAGTGGCGCAACCGCTAGCCTAGCGTCTTCGCCGAGGCAGCAACCCATACCAATCCCCGAGGAACCGTTTGTATTCTCCCTAGTAGTGGAGGCCCTGGTGCCGCCTCGGGCCGCGTGTCCGCCTTGTGCGGCCCGGTCGTGCGCTCGGCCGCGAGGGCCTTCCCGGGGGCGAGCTGCCGCCCGCAGGGCAAGGTGACCGGCCAGCCCCGTCACCGGGCGCCGCAGGCTATGCCGCTCGTATGGTGGCGCGTGTCGCGTCAACCTCATCTCGCCGCGTTCGAGAAGGAGGCGTCGAAGCGCCCTCCGGCAAGGGTCCCCAGGGGTCGTCGGATGACGTCAGCTGCCGGGAAGTGGCCAGGTTCTCCAAGGGTCGGAAGGAACATCATGCCTGGTCTGGTCGGTACGCGACCGAGGCCCACGACCCCCCCGCCCAAGACGGGAGGGCCGAGCGCGAGCACGTGGCCTCGTGGTTCGGGGCGAACCCCACGACCGGGTTGGGGGCGCACTCCCGGCAGTCGGGCAACAGCAGCGCCAAGGTCTGCCACGACCGGCCGCGAAGCGCCGCGTCGCTGCTCTGGGTAGCGGAGGTGGTCGACGCCGGCGAGGCCGTCGGGAGGGTCTCTCGCGTCGCCGCAGCCCGTGGCGGCCGGCGCGGGGCCTGCCGGGCCGTGGGGGAGGAGATCCCCTGGGATACGGTGAGCTTGCGCCACCCCGCGCCGAGGTCCCCCTTCGTCCGTCGCGTCCTGGGAGCCCACAGAGACATTGGTGGGGGGGCGGTCACCTCAGGCGGTGAGGGAGTAGGGCCTTCCTTTGTGCCTTGTCGGACGGGCGGCGTAATGCTGCGGTTGTCAAGGGAGCTGTCGCACAAGAGCGCCTCTGACAGGGTCTTCGAGACCTTGGGGACCGGGCTCTTTAAGCTGGAGCGACACCCCTGGTATCCAGACCAAGGCCATCAGTGTAAGCTGGAGAGGCCAGGCTGCTCAAGCAGCCTTTCTCCCAGAAGACGTTCGTCTAGGCAAAAGCCCGATCGAGGAGGTCTTCAATGGACCGCAAGCGCGTGATTGACGAGTCGATACACTCCGGGGAGATGGAGGGCGCCTACGTGTCGGCCGAGTTTCGTAAGGACGCCGACGAGTACGTGAAGGGGAGTATCCCCATAGAGGAGCTTATGCGCAGGACGAAGCGCCGCTGGGAGCCCAACCGGGAGGGCAAGGGGCCCCATGCCTGACGGGTTCGTCGATCCCTACATCGACCTGCGGACGGGCGTGCTGCGAAACCTCGTGGGCGCGGGGACGTGGGACGAGCTGCGCAACGCAGAGGGCGAGCTCGTCGCGATGCGCACGAGCGAGTTCTTGGGGGGAGCTCCCCCTGGAGCCGACGGGCACACTCGATGGCCTGAGGCGCATCCACCGCTGGCTGTTTCGGGACGCGTGCGGCTGGGCGGGGGAGGTCAGGACCGTCGAGATCCGCAAGGCGGGCGAGGGGGCGCAGTTCCTCCTGCCTTCCGCGAACATACCGATGGGCATCGCATGGGCGCGCAGCGAGCTGGAGAAGGACGACCTCCTCGCGAACGTGGCCTCCAGGCGGTTCCCCGGTCGCATGGCATACCACTATGACAACTACAACTTCGTGCACCCCTTTCGCGAGGGTAATGGTCGGGCACTCTGCTGGGTCTTCACGGGCTGGAGCTGCGCAATCCCAAGATCGCGTACGTCTTCTTTCCGACCGGTCTCATCGAGAGATGGGGTCGCGACGTGCAACCAGTATTCAGTCCTGCAAGATCGGCGGCATTGAGCTGCCACCATAACGCATGGTGGGAATAGCCTGCCGACCATGTGGTGAGGTGAGGGCTGATGTGCGATAGTCGATCCTGATGATATCGCGACTCATGCCCCCGTGGACAACGGGGATGACGCAGTTCTGGCGCGACTTGGCGCGACTTGGCGCGACTTTTCCGAACTTCGGCCATCACCGTGCGCAAGTATGGGACGCACTTTTCGCAAGGGGCCAGAACCTTCTTGAGCGGCTCTCGACTGGCGACCCGGCTCGGACGGCAGGATTATCAGGAAACTTATGGTCCTTGCTGCGTCCCTTGCGGAGGATGGTGAAGAAGCTTGCGGGAATCGACCTGGTATCTTTCTGAGAAAGGTAAACGAGAGCCGTTGTTGCCTTCCTCAGCCCTTCGTTAACAACGCCTAGCGATCACTGCGGAAAACTGTGGTATGACACAATGTTCCGTAGCACAAGCGTCATAAGGATGACATACTGTCGCATGGAAGCACGAATGGAAGCCAAGCGAGATAGATAGCTCGCCAGGCTTGTAGAGTGAAAAGACAACGCTCTCACCAAGGCAGTCACGAGCATTCGACGCCACAAGTCGTAACGATTGCTCGAGTTGTCTCATCACCGTCTCATCGAGGGTGTCGGCCTGTGCAACGCACGCAGAGGGCTCAGACAGGTGAAGGAAAACCACCTCATAGAGAACATCGCGTATGACAAGCTGTCTTGGGGCGACACAACGTCGGCGTGAGCGTTGTCGACGCCTATGGCAGGGACAAGAGCTGCAAGATCATGCGCCAGTGCTCGGAGGCCGATTTCGTTGCCACGCTGAGCTCCTCTCGCTGCTGCGTGCAGTCTGCCTCCAGTATTGATGGACCCGAGAAGCGAGAGCGGGGGATGACGTCGCTCGTCTGCGGCGAGGATCTCGTGGCGGTGCCGCGCGACCCCATCGGATCCTCACCAGCATGGCAGAGTTGCTCGGATCGGCCTGCAACCATGCCGCTCTCCTGTCAAAGCGACATTGCCCTTGCGTGACCTGGCAGTGTGCTCGACGGCGAGGTCCTGCCCAAGAACGAGCCGCCGCCCGCAGGGCTTACGTGGGAGTTACTATCTATCGAGCCCGGCATACAGCTCGTCGAGCGTGACGAGGCAAAGGTCCGCCCTGTCTGCCGCAGCCCTTCTTGTTGCAGCGCTCGTCTCCCTCTTGGTGAACAGGACGAAGTGACGTCTGCTGAAGCCTTTGAGGAGTGTCGAGCGGTGCTCGAGCGTCTTGATGGCTGCGGTCTCGTTGAAGGAGTTGCGCCACCTGCACTCGCCGACAAGGAGCTCCCGCTCCACCCTGTTCATGGCGACGATGTCGATGTCCGTCTCCTCGTGCGCGTCGGGGTCGGTGCCCCACCACTGCCCGAACTCGAGTGCGGAGAATGGGAGTCTCCCGGCGATGCTCTCTCGTTGGACCCACTGCAGGCAGACGCCCTCGAACTGCTTGCCGACGTACGTCGAGAGCGCCTGTCCCGAGCTGGCGTAGGAGGACGCCGCCGCACCCGCACCCTTCTCGATCGTCCCAAGATACCTGCTTACGAATCGGTACCAGTAGGCAAAGAGGGGGTCCTTCAGGCGATAGGCCGAGTTCTTCGAGGTGGGGCCGTTCCCGAGAGGCGAGACCTTCTCGATGATCCCGAGGACGGAAAGTGTCTTCAGGTACTTGCCGACGGAGTTCGGGTTCACACCCGCCCGTTTCGCGATCCTCGATGGGGTGGTGTTGCCGGATCCCACGGCATCGAGGATCGAGTTGTATCGTGCCGGCTCATGGAGCTCTTGGCGCAGCAGCATGAGGGGCTCCTCATAAAGTAAGCCGAGCCTGTCGAAGAACAGCTCCCGCACGTTCTCCTCGTAGGTCCTAGAGAGGTCGACCTGCGAGAGATAGTAGGGAGTCCCGCCGAAGGTCGCATAGTATATGACAAGCTCCTCGGGGGGCACGCCTGGGAGCATGCGGGCGGCATCGAGGTAGTCAAAGGGGTTGAGCCTCATCTGCATCGTCCGCCGACCGTAGAGTGGGCTCTTGCTGCCGAGCACCCTGCTCTCCATAAAGCCCTCGTTGCTCCCGCAGAGGATCAGCTTCGTATCTGTCTGCTTGAGGCCGTGGTCAATCGTTGCCTGCAAGGCCGACGGAAGCGACGGGTCGGCCTCGGCCGCGTAGGGGAACTCGTCGAAGACGATGACGAGCGGTGTGTCGGGGGGTTCCTTCCCGACCCTCTCGACGACGAACCTCAAGGCGTCGTTCCAGGACGCGAAGGCGGGGAGCGTTGCGGGCAGCGAGAACGCCGCGTAGGTGGCGGCGCTAAGGAGCTCAAGGTTCTGGTGCGACGTCTTCTGCTGGGCAGTGAAGTAGAGCACCTTCTTGTCCTTGACAAACTCGTCGATGAGGGTGGTCTTGCCTACGCGCCGCCGCCCGTAGATGACCGCCATCTGGAAGCCATCCCTCTTGTACATGCGCTCGAGTGCCGTGAGCTCCCTTTCGCGTGCGACGAACATAGTTCCCTTCCGGTCATGCCTCTCTGGCGTATCCGTACCCTTGAGTACCGTACTCAAGGGTATCGTACCCAAGAGTACGGATACCTGTCCTCAAGAGCGAAACGGTCATCCAAAAGCTTGCCCCCATACAGACTGTGGGCTGCTGTGAAGCGGACAAGGAGGTTGCCGCAGCAAGCTCGGGTGGTGTTTGGGCTGAGGCGGTCGGGGCCGTACCCTGACGGCTATGGCGAGAGTGCCGCGCAGGCACGGATATACGCAAAGTCGCCCTTTGCCGCCCGCACCCCATTCAGGGACCTCCTCATAATCGGCTCACGCGTCTCCATCTTGGGGAGGATGCCATCGTGATCGCCGTCCCCTCCCCCCCAAAACCATGGCTCACGCGCCTACATCTTGGCCCTGACCCATGCGACGGCCACCTGCACGCGGTCCCGCAGGCCGGTCTTGGCCAGGATCCTGCTCACGTACCTGCGTACGCTCGCTGGCTCCACGACGAGTCGCTCGGCTATCTCGGCGTTCGAGAACCCGTCGGCGACGAGGGAGGCGACCTCGGCCTCGCGCGGGGTGAGCGACGAGAAGCTCCCCTTGTGCGTAGGCGCACTGCCCCTTGGGGACGCCAGTGGGGAGGAGGGAAAGCATCTTCCCAGTACCTTGCGCGTGATCCTTGGCGTGAGCACGGCGTCGCCGGAGGCGACGGCACGTACCGCGTCGGCAAGCTCTGCTGAGGTGACGTCCTTGAGCAGGAACCCCGACGCGCCGGCGGACAGTCCGCCGAGCGCGTAGTCATCTTGGTCATAGGTCGTGAGCACAAGCACCTTGACGCCTGAATGCGCCCGCGTGATGATGCGGGTGGCGTCGATGCCGTCCATCATGGGCATCCGCACGTCCATGAGCACCACGTCCGGCATCTCGTCGCCCGAAGCGGCGGCGAGCGCGTCCACCGCCTCGCGGCCGTTTTCCGCCTGCGCGACGATGCGGATGCCTTCGGCGCCCTTGAGCATCAGCGCGAGTCCAAGCCTCTCGTAGCGCTGGTCGTCGACGACCATCACCGATATCATAACCGCCCCCCTTCGACCGGACTGACGCCGGTGGATGTAGACGCGGGGATGTTCGCCCTCAGCGTCCAACTGCCCTCGGAGGGTCCGGCAAAGAACGTTCCTCCCGCGCCACGTACGCGACGTTCGAGGCGCGTGAGGCCCGTGCCGGCGGTTGCGGGGGTGAGGTGCGCGTCATCCTCAGGATCCGAGGTGACCCCTATCAGCGACCTCCAGGCAATGAGGCGCACCGTGTCCCCGCAAGCCCAAAGAGCACGAGGACGTCGGCGTAGTTGAGCTCTGCGGGCAGGCCGAGTCGGGAGAGGACCTCTTCGAGGCAACGGGCGGCACAGAGCAGCGTCGACCCGCCGCCGAGTGCGGCAGCCAAAGGGACGACCGCGTGGGAGTCGCGCTCTATCTCCTCGATTGCCTCGCGGGCGGCTAGGTGACCCACGGCGTCCCCGAGCGTACGCGGTATCAGTCCCGCAGCGCGGGTGGCGAGACGGACTCCCTCGACCCCTGCGGCGAACACGGCGAGCGTCGCGAGAATGCCGGCGCTTACGATGCCGTTCACGACGGCCTCCACCCCGTTGCCGCCCAAGAGTGCGCCCAGGGGCAAGATGGCTAGGGAGAGTCCAAGAAGGAGGCCCGAAAGCACTCGTCTTGCCGCCGTTCCCGCGCGGGAGCGGCCCGTATCAGCTCCCGTCTTGCGCAGGAAGTCGACGGGGGCTACCCTCCCGGTTCGGAGGGCAGGCAGGATCGCTCCCGCCATGCAGGTCGGCCAAGACACGGCAAACGCGAGAGGTGCAGCCAGCGCTCCCACGTCGAAAGCTGGTGGCTCAAACGATCCGAGGCCACCCGAGAAGCCCTCGGCAGCCAGCGCGTCGAACGCGGGCACGAGCGCAGACGAGAGGGGAAGGGAGGCGAGCGAGCCTGCGGCCGATCCGATGGCGGAGGCTAGGCCAGCTACGGAGAGCGCTGAGACGCGTACCTGGATGGGCGTGGCACCTGCGAGGCGCCACTGGGCGAAGGTGGAGTGGCAGCGCCTCACGGTGGCCGACCCGACCGCCGTGAGTGCAAACAGGGCGATGAGTGCGACCTCGGCGTAGATGGTGACGGATACGGCCTGAAACCCGGTGAGGTCGAGCCGAGCTGCACGGGTGGCCTCGGCGAACGCGGGACTTGACGTCCAGACGGCCTGTGACACGCAAATGCCGACGAGGGTCGAGGTCATTGTGACGACACAGACGAGTGGGACCCAGCCGACGAGGTCCTCGGCAAAGATCCGGATTGCATACCTATGCATGGTCTGCCTCACTTTCGTGCTCCTTCATGCCGTCAAGTATCTCTTTGGGGGCCATGCTGCCTGCGACGTGCGTGATGCGCCCGTCGCGCATGAAGATGATCGCGTCGGCGGCCGATGCGACGTTGGGGTCGTGCGTGACCACGACGACCGTGCAGCCGGCAGACGCCATCTCCTTGAGCGTCGCGAGCACGACGTGAGAGCTGCCGGTGTCGAGTGCGCCGGTCGGCTCGTCGGCGAAGAGGACCTTTGGCGAGAGCATCAGGGCGCGGATGAGTGCGCAGCGTTGCCTCTCTCCGCCTGAGAGTTCCTGCGCTCTCGCCGCGTGATGCCCAGAGAGCCCAAAGCGGTTGAGCAGCGCTGCGAGCTGCGCGGGGTCGCCTCTGTGACCAGCTAGCGAGAGTGGCAGGAGGGCATTCTCCTTGACGGTCAGGTACGGGACGAGGTTGTAGTCCTGGAACACGAAGCCGACGCGCTCACGCAAAAAGCGCGTGCGCTGCCCATCGGGGAGCGCGTACACGTCCTGCCCAAATGCCAGCACCTGCCCTGTGTCTGGGACGTCCAGTCCCGAGAGGGCGTAGAGAAGCGAGGTCTTCCCCGCCCCCGAGGGCCCGACGACCGCAGTCATACCGGAACCGATGGAGATTGAGCAGTTGTCGAGTATGGGAGGGGCGCCCTTGGTGGGCGAGACCTTGCCCAGGCCGTAGGCTTCGATGATGCGTTCCATGTAGACCCCTTTCGTTCGACTCGCTGCGGTGTTGCGTATCTTTGTGCAGTGGCTCGCCAAAGATGAAAGCACGAAGCGCGGGTCATTTCCAGGCCATGCGGGGCTTTGCCATCTGGAGCGGACAAGGCCCTAAGGCTGCCGCTCGGTCCCGGTACCTGTACGGTGGTAGGCTTATCATGGTGGAGAGGGTCCCTCGCCCTCTGAGGCTGCCCTAGGATTACCGTGCCGCTATCGTGTGCTAAGGTTGGAATGCAGCTCACCGAAGGGGAAAGGGGCGTGAGGCATGGATATGGTTGCCAAATGCGTTGGAGCTTGTTCAGGGGAGGTGCCAGTTCGTCCTCTACCAGGCTACTATCAGTGCTCTGATCCCCATCCTCTCCGCGATGAATTTCTCCGCCGCGCGCACCGGGCGGGAGGAGGGCATCAGTCCCCTGGGTGGCGCCGTTTCGACGCCTCGTGCCGGTGTGGGGTTGCGCAATGAGCGCATCCTTGCGGGCGTGCCAAGGCCGTGATCCTCAGGGGGTATGCGGGCTGGAATCTGCCGAGCTGAGGCGTCTGGTCGTGTACGTGCACGGAAGGGGTGGCTCTGCCAAGGAGGCGGAGCACTACAGGGCCCTCTTCCCCGAAAGCGATGTGATTGGCTTCGACTACAGGTCGCAGAGCCCATGGGAGGCGCATGAGGAGTTCCCTCGATTCTTTGGCGAGAGACGCGGCCGCTACGGGTCGCTTGTCCTGGTCGCCCACAGCATGGGGGCGTTTCTCTCGTTGTCCTCCCTTGGTAAGAGACACGTCGACGAGGCGTATCTCGTCTCTCCCATCGTGGACATGGAGAAGCTGATACGCGACATGATGGCGCGCGCGGGCGTCACCGAGGAGGAGCTTTCGAAGAGATTGGAGATCGAGACAGGCTTCGGCGAGAGGTTGTCCTGGAAGTACCTCCGTTACGTGAGGGACAACCCAATACGGTGGGGCGTCCCGACCCACATCCTGTGCGGCGAGGGGGACGACCTGACGCCCGTCGAGACTACGTCGGCCTTCGCAGGGCAGATTGGTGCGGACCTGAGCGTCATGAGAGGTGGGGAGCACTGGTTTCATACCCGCGAGCAGCTACGGTTTCTCGACGCTTGGCTGGGGCGGCTCAAGCGTGCGGGTCTCGGGTCCGGTGAGTGCGCAGCTTCTTGCTCGGCGCGATCCACGTTCCCATCGACGCCGCGTCCCCGCCCATGAACCGATGGACAGGTCATCCTCAAGCTCGGCAAGACATGACGTGAGCCATGCGCTTGGCGTACGCGAACGCATCGCGAGATTGGAGTCTTTACACGAACTACCCATAATCCAAGTCTCGCAATGGTAACATTGGCAAGTGGAACGCTAGATTCGACCGTTCTAGAGATGGGGAGATGTCATGGAGTGCACGCCGTAGCCTCGTGAGCCACTTTGTCGAGAAATCCCTGTTAAGACCCAAAAGCCGTCTCGAGTTGGGTGCCCTATACGTGGGGTGCTTTCTGCTGGCAAGCTTCCTCGCATGCGTGGAGCGTCAGGCGGCAGGCTCAGATGTGTTACTGAGATACTTCGAGTTCATGTTGCATAATAAACGTGCCTTCGTTCTGGGGTTCTCTGTGGTGGCGTTGGTGTTTCACTACCACCTGCTGGCAAGCTCTGGAACAGAGATCAGATGCCGGGTGCTGGTAGGGGACAGGCTGACGCTGATACGACTCAGGTACATCATCGAATGCCTGGCATTGCTCGGCATCTGCTGTGCTCCCTCGATCGCACTGCATCTCCTGCTGGGCTTCGAGATCGTTGACAACCTCTGTTTGTTCGCCGTCCTATCCATGTACATCCTCGCGAGCGCGGGTCTTATGGGGGCAAGATGAAGGCCTTTCATTTTTTCTTGACTCGCATATTCCTAAGGAAGCCAATTTTCGCCATAGGCACGCTGACTCTGTTGTTTCTGGCTAACTACATAGTGTTCTCGACGGCTCGTACCGTGTTCTCTGCACGTGAGGGCTACGAGCAGATGGCGCGCATTAACGCGGAGGGAACATTCATAGCGAGCCTGGATCCGGATGCGACGGTAGATGTCGACAGCAGCTCAAAAGAATCGATCCAGAGCGTCTACGATGTCCTGGACGACCGATATGAGTATGCTTTCTACACTGACGGCTACATCACGGACCTAGCTAACAGCCATGGGGTCGAAGTCCCGGTGGGTTACATGAATCAGCGATATAACGAGCTCAACGGCTTTTCCGTCGCGAAGGGAGACGGGCTGACGTTTGATTACAGCCTGGATCAAGGCGAGGCGATTCCCGTTTTGGTGGGCAGGGGGCTCGCCGACGACTATCCGCTTGGCTCGCAGTTCACCATGCATGACCCCGCATTGGGCCGAGAGTTGACGGTGAGGGTCGTTGGCATCATCGCCGAGAACTCGTCGCATTCGATCCTGTATGCGCCTGATTTGAAGCAGTACCACAACTTTTCGGTGGTTATCCCGGTGAACAGAGCTTTCATTGAGCAGGCCGACGCTCCCTTTAAGCTCAACGGGCTCATGGATCTCATTTTAGTTAATACCGATCGTACGAGCGTGTCCGAGCTGGGCGCATATGTCGACAGAACGATTGGGGTCAAGTTCAACTACTATAGTCGACAGGACAACATTGAGTTTTACAACCAGTACCTTGTCTCCTCGATGAGTTCCCTGCTTGTTGTCTCTGGCGCGCTCCTTGTCCTGACCATTGTCCTATCCGTCTGGGGCTCTCTGGCAAGCGTGCGTGTGATGGTGCGCGACTTCACGATCAACGTGCTGGTGGGGCTAAGCTACTCCAAGGTCCGGCGGTTCCTCTTCTCATACTACGCGGGCCTTTCGCTCCTTACCCTGCTTGCCGTTCTTGCCATGGCCGCCTATTCGAGGTACGATGCCTGGCAAGGTAAGAGTGCATTTCTTATGACCTATGGCTGTGCGGGGTTGATCGGGATGGACTGGCTGGCCTTGCTTGTCGCACTACTGCTCGATCTCTTTCTGGTCACGGTGGTTGTGCAGACGATTTCCTGGAGACTGAGACGGGTTCCCATCTCGGTGGGGGTTTGCAGTGATGGATAACGTCATCGACCTCAAGCTAGAGCACAAGACATATAGGAAGGGCTCGTCATCCGTAACCCTTCTTGAGAATTTCTCGCTCACGGTCGCTGAGGGCGAAAAGCTTGCGATAGTCGGGGAGTCTGGCGTTGGCAAGAGCTCGCTATTGAACATCCTTGGCCTGATTGACAGACACTACGCAGGCTCCTACACCCTGCTCGGCAGATCCGCCCGAGAGCTGTCAGATCGCGAGTCGGCTGCGTGGAGGAACCAAAGGATCGGATTCGTCCTACAGGAGTCGGCGCTCATCAACTCCTTGAGCATTGCGGACAATATCAAGTTGCCCCTGCTCTACGCGCGGCCGCCCAGCAGCGGCCGGTCAGGTAGGTTTGAGGAGGTGGTGGATACCCTCGACATCGGTCCCATTCTGCGCAAGAAACCGCTCGAATGCTCTGGTGGGGAAAGGGCGAGGGCCGTCTTTGCGCGGGCGGTCATCATGAGCCCCCAAGTAATTCTTGCTGACGAGCCTACCGCCTCCCTTGACGCAAAGAACAGGTCAAGGATCATCGGTCTTCTGTTTGGCCTGAATCGTGACCTTGGGTCTACGGTCGTCACCGTTACGCATGATGCCGACGTGGCCAGCCAGCACGATAGGGTCGTCGCACTTCAGAGAAAGGCATAGGGCACGAATCTCTGCATTATGGTATTTTCGGAGCCACTCGGGTTGGGCCTGCTTGTTCCGGGAATTAGCTTGGGTAAAAGGATAGACGGGTGATGTGTCCGGCATGCGAGAATAAGGCCCGCGTCAAAGCGCGTGAGAAAAGGATCCGAGGATGGGATGGTGGAACCCGAAGGCAAAGATCCCCATCGAAAGCGAGGAGTTCGGCAAGATTGTCCGGGACCTCGTCTTCGAGTGTCCCAGCTCGCACCGCCACGAGGTGTCGGACGGGAAGCGCCCAGACGGCAAGAAGAGCAAGAGTACGTTCTATCAGCCGGTGAGTGCCCGCAACACATCGTTCCACGCGAGGGGGATCAGTGGTGGTCTGTTCCTGACGATTCTTGGGGAGATCACAAGTCCCCTCAAGAGGAAGGATAGGTACATCAGGGTTGAGAACGGCCAGACCGTCGAAGAGGTGGCCGCATCGACGGTAAAGCGCCTAGGGTCTGATGCCATGAAGAGGGACCTCCTGGTCTTCGCTCCGCGATCCGATATGCCCGATACCGAGGTGATCTTCTATTACATCAGAAACGCCTTCGTCCACGGCTCCTTCGAGGTGCAAGATGTCGACTGTAGGAGGATGTACCTGCTTGAGAGCGACAAGAAGGGCAAGACGCTGGCGATGATGCGCTTAAGCGAGCAGACGCTGCTGCGCTATGCTCAGCTCGCCCACCTGAGCGTTAAAGAGATAAAGAATCTCCGTCAAGGGAAGCGCAAGAGGCCGGAGTAGCGATTCGCTTGTCGAGCGCGTTGCCTCGACAAGGAGAGGGGCTCTTCCCATCCGTCGGTCGTCTGCTATGGGCTCGCGCCAAGCCGTGGGGGCTCCGCGCGCCATTGCAAGGCTGTCTGGGGCATTGCGGGGCTGCTCCGCAGGCTGGTCTTCGGCCGCCTATAGCAGCCGCCTTCCGCTGTGACCCCCCGATCTTAGCTCGTCCCACTTCGTCGCTCTCGCCATGTCCCTGCACATCTTCCGTTTGGAGCACTCCATGCTCCCGTCCCCACGTCCTGCGGCTCCATCCCACCACTCTCGTCCGGCGGGTGGGATGGTCATCTCGGGTTACGGCAGTCTGTCCCGGCGTCTCTTGCAGTCCAAGCTTCCGTACAGGTTCGTCCACCGTACTCGCAACAGCTCCACCAGTGTATCGTCTATACCTATCTCTCTGTTAGACCGCCGTCGGCATGACGACGCCCCGCGTCTCCGCCACGATGTTGTCAGCGAGAAGACATGTCGAGGGGAGACGCGGGGATGCCTGGCATGATACCGCGAGGGGCGAGGGGGCCGGGCGCACGGCGAGAGGGGGAGGCTCAC
>ERZ773035.331-NODE-331-length-40013-cov-7.055884_pt1 | contig 40013 bp, 37 predicted proteins | sample MGYA00511487_ERZ773035 | MGnify/ENA primary metagenome ERZ773035 (study PRJEB29015, sample SAMEA2737985) | human oral metagenome | biome: human oral; feature: human-associated habitat; material: dental | place: China | collected 2024 ... | reverse complement strand
GCTACAAGCCCATGGCCTGCAGAATGAACATCACAATGGTCAGGATGATAACGGTGACGATGGTAAACCAAGTCAGCGCGTTCCAGATACGGCCGTTGGCGTACTTGCCCATGATGTGTTTGTCGGCCGCGATAATAACCATAAAGATGAGCAGAATCGGCAACAAAATACCGTTGATGACCTGGGCGGCCATCATGATACCAAAGAGGCTCATGCCTGGAATCAAAACAACCAGCGCAGAAATAACCAGCACGGTGGTAATAATGCCGTGGTAGACAGGGGCTTCCTGCCAGCTACGGTCGGCTCCACGCTCCCAACCAAATGCCTCGCAGATAGCGCTTGCGGTAATGCCTGGTAGAACGCATGCTGCAAGGAAGGACGCGCCAACCATACCCAGTGCAAAGAGCGTACTTGCGTACTGACCAGCAAGTGGCTCAAGGGCGCGAGCAGCGTCGGCAGCGGAGTCAACAGAGATTCCACGAGGGAAGAGCACCGCACCTGTGGTCAGCATGATGAACCAGGTAATGACCTCAGCCAGGACGGCGCCGGCAACATTGTCTGCACGCTGTGCGGGAATGTCGCTGGTATCCAGGTTTTTCTCGACAACATTTGATGCAACCAGGAAGATCATATACGGGCTGATGGTGGTACCAATGTTTGCGACCAGCAGCGAAATGTAGGACGGATCGGCGGAAGGCTGCGGAATGATGGTGACACGCAGGGCCTCTCCCCAGTTAGGCTGAGCCAGCACACCGGCCACCACGTACGTGACAAAAATGCAGCTAATTGCCAGCAGAATCTTCTCGATGCGGCGGTACGATCCACCAACAGTTAGGAGCCACACCATCAGCGCACTGATGGGCACCGAGACGTACGTTGGGATGCCAAAGAGTTCCATACTGGACGCAATACCTGCGAATTCTGAGAAGGTAACAGCAATGTTGGAGAGCAGCAGCGCGCCCATTGCTAGCGTGGACAGGCGGATACCAAAGCGCTCACGGACTAGCGATGCAATGCCTTTACCGGTGACACAGCCCATTCGAGCTGCGGTTTCTTGAACAACAATCAGCAGGAAGCACATGAGTGGCACGGTCCACAGCTGCGAGTAGCCAAACGTTGCTCCTGCGCTGGAGTAGGTTGCAATGCCGCCAGCGTCGTTACCAGCAAATGCGGCGAGAAGACCGGGGCCCATTGCCATCAAGATGTACTTGAGGCTGTTTTTGTTGACCGGAGCCTTCTCTTTAGACGCACGTTTGCCATGCTCGACAACACTACCGTCGCCTGCAGGAAGCTGGTTAGCAGCGTCCTGCTCGACAACAGCTCCCAGCTCTGCAGCTGTGTCGTTTACCTTTACGTTCTCTCGCGCCATTTACATCACACCTACAAGCGAGAGAGCGTAAGAGAGGACGAAGAATGTCACCACCGAAAGGCTCATGGAAATCAGCGTAAGCGTGAGACCTGAGGTTTCCTGGTTTCTCTCGTCACGATGGCGAAGTATAGCCAAGAAAATTGGGGTAAGCAGGAAGGAAATAAGCGTGGAGCCAGCTGCTGCGCCAAAGATTTGGATGAGCGTCTGGTCAAAGAGTGCGGTATAAAGCTCGCTTACGCTTGGGTCGTATGGGTGGAATAGCGCTTCTAGCAGGGCATGGGCAGCGGCGCCAAGGATGCAAATGAGGCCACTAACCAGAAGACCCAACAGAAGAGAGCGAAACGCAAAACCCAAGATTGAAGGAGACTTTTCGCTGCCAGGATCATCTGTCAGGAAGAAGTTTGTCACGTAGTTGACGGTATTCTCGCTCAAGTTCAGCGAGATTGGCATAGTAATGGTGCAAAGAGCTGCGAAAATGCCCATAGTTGGATTGGACGTTGCAGCCGTTACTACAAAGGCAGCACCTACAACGGAGGCTACCCAGAACAGGAGCCAGAGGTTGCGGTGGAGGAACCAAATAATGTTGCGGCCACGGTCGCCAGAATCGGAATCGCTTCTGCCGCCACCAGCAATCTGCAGGTCCTCGGCGTGCTCCTCTTCCAGAACGTCAAGAGCGTCGTCGACGGTAACAATACCTAGCAGGCGGTTGTCGTCAGAAACAACAGGCATGGCCAGCAGGTTGTATTTTGCAATGTTGCGAGCAACGTCCTCCTGGTCGTCTTCTGGTGAGGCTGTGACCAGGTTCTTATTGGCAATCTCCTCCAGACGAGTTTCTGGCTCGGAGACAATCAGGCGGTTCAAGGTAACGGTTCCGGACAGGCGGCCATCCTCGTCAGTAAGGTAGAGATAGCGGACGGTCTCAAAATCCTCATCCAAGTTGCGCAGGCGATCAAAGGCGTACGCAACGGTCTGGTCTTCAGGAACAGAAAGCGCCTCGGACGTCATAATACGGCCGGCGGTGTACTCGCGGTATCCCAGCAGCTGCCTAATAGCGCGCTGCTCCTTAACGCCCATCAAGCGCAGGAGTTTCTCGGCACGGTCGTAGCTCAGTTCGGAGACAAGCTCAGCTGCATCGTCTGGATCCATCTCGGACAGGATGCGGGACGCTTCTTTTTCGTTCAGGCCACCGATGAGCTCAACTGCCATGGCGTCGTCGTTGAACTCTGCCATTGCGCCGGCTCGCTGCTCGTCATCAAGCTGGGCAAACACCTGACTACGCAGGCGAGAGTCCAGGCGCTCGATGATGTCAGCGACGTCAGCAGGGTGCAGCTCGTCCAGAGTCTTGTGGGAAACGGAGAGCTTAACGTTGGAGAGGTCGCGCTCAACCAGGTCCATGTAGCTCCACGCAATGATGCGCTCCTGCATGGGGTGACCCATAGCGCGCGCAATGCGGGTAACCAGGTGCTCTAGCTGGGGAGAAAGGCTGCGCAGCAGACCGCGTGCGCCAACCTCTGCGCCCAGAAGACGCAGCTGCGTTGAGCTGGTATCGGAAAGCTTGAGGTCGTTTACGCGGACAACACGAATGCCGCGCGTATCAACAATCTGCTTGTTTAGAATATCTCGGGCCAGAAGGACTTCGTTAGGCTGCAGGTACGAGAAACGAATCTCAGTTGAAGGTACCTTGAGCCTGATGACGTCCTCGTCGTAGGTATCAACATACTTGCGCCAAGAAATCATCATTGGCGTGCGGCCAGGGCCCATAAAAGCAAGGGAAGTGATGCGAGGAAAAACTTCTCCGGTAGCAATTCCAAGGTCAGAGACAGAACCTATCTTCTCGCCTTCTGAATCTAGAACCGGATTACCCATTAACTGGGAAAGATAAATCATGTGTGCTCCTTACATGCGTCCGAAGACTAAAGCGTGGCTTTGGGCGAGAAACTCCGCGTATTTGCCACGGGGACTGCATTGCGATTTCACCCCTCACGGTGCAAATCGGCACACCGCAAGAGGTCAGCGACTGTGAGGTCGAGGTTTCATGCTGACCTTTCTCTTTATCCAATAGAACGTGAATTGTGCTTGCGAGGACAATTCACAGATGTAACTATTCTAACGATTTTCCTGCGAGGCTGTAAAGACTCTTCACATAATCTAGCTGCTCGGATTTACCCGCAGACGCGCGAGCGGCGTACAGGCGACGCGCCAGCACGCGGCCAGTGCACGGTCAGTGTATGGTCAACGCACGGCTGGCTCAATCTGCGAAGTTTCACTGGACACAAAAAAGCCCGGTACCTGTGGGAATGCAGATACCGGGTTGTACTGGTACAAAGTGTAAACGGAACAGCTCTTAGAACTGTACGTTTGGTGCCTGACGAGCGGACTCGTCGGTGACCTGGAAGCTGGTACGTGGGGAACGTCCACCAGCAAGAAGGTTGTTTGGGAAGACAGCGATGATGTTGTTGTAGTTCATAACGACATCGTTGTAGCTCAAGCGAGCGTAGCTGAGGCGGTTCTCGGTGTCAGTAAGCTCTGCCTGGAGCTCCAGGAAGTTCTGGTTTGCCTTGAGCTCTGGGTAGTTCTCAACAACAGCAAACAGGTTGGTCAGAGCGTTAGAAAGAGTACCGGAAGCCTGCATTTTCTCTTCAGGAGTGCGAGCATTTGCGACTGCAGCACGAGCGGAGGTAACTGCCTCAAAAGTCTTAGACTCGTGAGTTGCGTAACCCTTAACGGTGCTGACCAGGTTAGGAATCAGATCGTTACGACGCTGAAGCTGCGTATCGATAGCTGCCCAAGCGTTATCGCACCTGTTGCTTGCGCGGATGATGTTGTTGTGAATGCTAATGGCCCAAAAAACCAAAAGGACAATAACTACAACTGCGGCAATAATCATGCTAAATCCTTTCAATCACTGACAATTTTGTGTCAGCCATCCATTTGGACAGGTTAATTATACCCAAAACTAAAAATCTAAGGCGTTTTTGATTAAAGCTTTTAACTTGTTAAGGAGTCTTTCGGTGAATGGAATGCTCAGCCACACACTAGCGAGAAGAACGTTGAGCTAGAAATGACGTGAGATGGAATGCGTGTTCTGGAAGTAAAACGTGGAGTTGAAGGCCGCCAAAAATGGCGGAGAGGGAGGGATTCGAACCCTCGGAACGGGGACACCGCTCAACGGTTTTCAAGACCGCCGCATTCAACCACTCTGCCACCTCTCCAAAGCGGTAATATCCTACCGCATAATTCAGTTTTTTGCGAGTAGGGGATTTAGCAAGTTAGGTTTTGCTTCATAATTGAGCGAAGACAAATAAGCGTCAGGTTCATGACAGAATCGCGTCAGAATGTGAAAGATAAGCGTCAGATTCGTGATGAGTTTACGTCAGAATCGCGTCAGAACTGCGACAGATTTGCAGCAGTAATTGGACAAGTGAGGAGCAGCTATGAGTGACAAAGCGCAAGAGCCCTTAGCCCCACAAGCTGCTCTTGACCAGAAATACATGAGACTTGCTCTTGAGCAGGCAGAACTTGCAGCACAGATAGGAGAAGTGCCTATCGGAGCAGTTGTGGTGTGCGATGGAGAGGTTATTGCCGTTGCACATAATCGTCGTGAGATTGATAACAATCCTTCTGCGCACGCTGAGTTTCTCGCCATGCAAGAGGCCTCAAAAAAGCTCGGACGCTGGAGGCTTTCGGGTTGTACGGTTTATGTGACGCTGGAACCTTGTTTGATGTGCGCGGGATTGATGGTCAACGCTCGTATTGATCGTTGTGTGTTTGGTGCGTTTGATCCCAAGGGCGGCGCAACGGGTACGTTGTTTGACGTGAGTAGTGATCCAAGGCTTAACCACGAGTTTGCGGTTTCGGGCGGCGTATTAGCAGACGAGGCATCTGCACAGCTCAAAGCGTTTTTTAAAGAACGTCGTAAAAGCAAATAATAAGTAGTTTTAGATCACCTGGAAAATGAAGAAATCAAGGTAGTGGCTCTCGGGAACACCCCAAAGAATTGGGTGGTCAGGAGCTTGCTGCCGCTCTTCAATTTGTTTGAGCTGTACATTGGTGTGGTGAGCTGCCTCGGCAATTGCCTGGGCGAGAAGATCTCTGGTCATGAAGTGAGAGCAAGAACAGGTTGCCAGGTAGCCACCTCGAGGTAGCAGCTTCATGGCTGCAGCGTTGATTTCCTTATAACCACGCATGGCGCTGCGAACCTTGTCGCGCGTCTTGGTAAATGCAGGCGGATCCAGAATGATGAGGTCAAACGGACCTCCCCCTGCCTTAAGCTGGCTGCGGTCGTTGGCTAGTGCTGGCAGGTATTCAAGGACGTTTGCACAGGTAAAGTCCATGCGATTTGCTAAGCCGTTGAGCTCCGCATTTTGGCGTGCAAGGTCAATGGCGGTCTGGCTGACGTCTACGCAGCGGACAAATTCTGCTTCTCCCGCTGCAGCGTTAAGGCCAAACGGACCAACGTGACAGAAGCAATCCAGCACACGACGACCTTGCGCAAGCTGGCGAATTGCTCGGCGGTTATATTTTTGATCCAAGAAAAAGCCGGTTTTCTGGCTGTTCTCCAGGTCAAGATTGAATTTGAGTCCGTTTTCTGTTACAAGAACATGAGTTGAAGGTAGGGAAAGGGGGTTTTCTGTAATCAGGCTATTCTCGTCAGGAGAAGCGCCTGTCCACCAGCCCTTATACTGTGGAAGTCCTTCTTTAAGACGCGAAGGGGAATCGTTTCTCTCATAGATACCATCAATTACCTGGTCGTCTGCAGATAAAACCTCAAGCAGCAGAGGGTAGATGACGCCACGCAAACGCTCCATGCCAACGGTTCCTACCTGCGCAACAAGTACGTTCTCGTAGCGGTCTACGATTAAGCCAGGAAAACCATCGGCCTCCGAGAAGATAACGCGGCAGCAATTGGTATCGGGCTCAGTCCCTGGTAGAGCGCGGTTTTCCATAGTGGTTTTGCGGTGCTCCCACGCCCAGCTAATCTTTCGGCTCCAAAACGCTTCGTTGAGCCTATCGTTGGCGTTTCTTGTCACAATTCTGACGCGAATCTTGCTCATTTCTGACAGAAGGCCGGTTCCCTGGTAGGTGCCATTCTCTTCAAAAACATCAACGATGCAACCATTTTGAGCACGCTCGCCGTTTTCTGGAGACAGCTCCATGCGAATGACCTCGCCCTCAAAGACCCAAGGATGCCCGCCCGCAAGCGCGCGAGCTGCTTTCTTGGTGACAATAACCTGAGGATAAGGGCGAAGTTGCTTCATGATGTTCCTTCTCGCGAGAAGCGCTTACAAAAGACCGATCGTTTAGATGTGCCTAGCGACGATGTTTAAAAGTTACAGAATCAAATTGCAGAGAGCCATAAGGGGATATCACCTGTGTTTTGATTATAGATTACGTGTGTCGGCCATATCTGCCGCCAAATCCAAATCCTTTACCCCTTGACCTTGAGCCCGAGAACATCGAACGCGTTGTCTTGGTGGTGGAACGGGAATCCTGGAGCATAATGCGCCCCTCATCGTAAGAAAAGCCAGGTAGATCCCATGTTGGAATTAACGCCTTTGTGAAATATTCAATTTCTCTAAGCGGCGTAACCTCGTCTGGTCCCATAAATGTATAGGCCTGACCTGCGGCTCCGGCGCGACCCGTTCGGCCAATGCGGTGGACGTAATCCTCGGGGTCAAGTGGCACGTCAAAGTTGATGACGGCGTCAATACCCTGGATATCAATGCCGCGACTCATGACGTCGGTTGCAACAAGAACCTGAATAGCGCCGCTGCGGAATCGCTCAAGCGCTCTTGCGCGAGCCTTTTGAGGACGGTCCGCATGCATAACATCAACCTTTAGACCCGCGGCTTTGAGGTTTTTGTAAATGCTGTCAACGCGCGATTTTGTCCTACAGAACGCCAAAACGCGCTCTGGCGCAGGATTAAAGGAGTCGATAAGCGCCTTCAAGAGCTGCGGTTTTTGTCCCTGGGTGACCGAGCACAAATGTTGCTCGATTGTTGCCGCAGTCTGTCCGGTTCTTGCAATCTCAATACGCTCTGGATCTTTGAGCAGCGCATCTATGGTTGAGGTAATTGACGCGGGGAGCGTTGCCGAGAAGAGTAACGTTTGGTGCGCCTTGGGTAGCTGCTCCATAATGCGACGGACGCTTGGCCAAAAGCCCATATCAAGCATGCGATCTGCCTCGTCAAGCACCAGCACCTGGATGTTCTCTAGGCTTGTATGCTTCTTGTCGAGAAGATCTATCAGGCGGCCAGGTGTTGCCACCAGCACATCGCAACCTTTCTGCAGTGCGGTTATCTGGTGCTTGTATCGAGCGCCACCAGTAACAATGACGGCTTGCTGACCAGTGGATGCGCAAACGCTTTTAGCAACGTCGTCAATTTGGGCCGCAAGCTCTCGTGTTGGCGTGATGATGAGTGCGCGGGGATACGCGTTGCGCTTAGCGGCGCCACGCTTGGCGTCGCAGTGTTTGGCGCTGCCGCGCTTGGCGTTGCGTCCGGCGGCTGCGTTGCGCTCCTTGGCGTCGGGTTTCTCGGCCCCATCGGGTTTCTCGACAGCAATGCGCTGCAGCGTAGGCAACATAAACGCTGCAGTTTTACCCGTTCCCGTTTGCGCAGACGCAACAACGTTCTTACCCGCGAGGACGGCAGGAATTGCCGCGGCTTGCACGGGAGTAGGCGCGCTGAACCCAAGTGTTGCTACGCCTGCCAGAATTTGCTCGTTTAGCCCGAGCTCGGCAAAAGTTATTTCCATACAAACAAGTATACTTATGTGCAACGATTAGCCAAAGGAAGTTGCCATGCCTATTAATATTCCAGATGGTTTACCAGCTAAGAAGACACTGCAAGAAGAGCGCATTTTTGCGCTTGAGGAAGAAGTTGCAGAACACCAGGAGATTCGTCCGCTGCGCCTGGCAATTTTGAATTTAATGCCTAAGAAAATTCAGACCGAGACACAGATTCTCCGTTTGATTTCAAAGTCTCCTATACAGGTTTCGTGTGACTTTATGCGTATCTCTTCGCATGAATCTAAAAATACCGCCGCCGACCATCTGGTTACGTTTTATTCAACTTTTGATGACTTCAAAGATAAAAATTACGACGGTTTGATTGTTACCGGTGCTCCTATTGAGGACCTTAAATACGAGGACGTTGATTACTGGGATGAATTTTGTCGCATTGTTGACTGGTCTCAGGAACACGTCTTTTCTACCATGTACCTGTGCTGGGGCGCACTAGCCGGCCTCTATTACCTGCACGATATTCCCAAGAAGATGCTGGGCGCTAAGCTTTTTGGTATTTTTCCGCAGCGTTTATGCGATGAGTATTGCTTCCTCACCAATGGATTTGACGAGGTACATTACATGCCACACTCTCGTCATGCTGCAATTGAGACATCGGCTCTGGTAGATCATACTGAGCTTGCGGTGCTTTCTGAGGGATTTACCAGCGGTCCTGCACTTCTCGCCACCAGAGATTTTCACGAGATTTTTGTAACCGGTCATTTTGAATATGATCGCGATACGCTTGCAGAAGAGTATTGGCGCGACTTCCACAAGGGCCTGCCGATTCGCCTGCCAGAGAACTACTTCCCTGATAATGATCCAGAAAAGCAGCCACTGTTTACCTGGCGTGCGCATGCCAACTTGCTGTATCGCAACTGGATTAACTGGGTGTACCAGATGACGCCGTACAACACAGACGAGATACCTGCGGCTATTGCAGATCTTCGTCAGCGTGTTTCCGAGGCTGATCCTGACGCAAGGATGACCGGTAGGTTCTAAGCTGGTGTTTACACGGTGACCGAATTGCCAGCGCTTGTAACTGGCTGGACACCATCAATACAATAAAATAATTGATTGATACACGCGTATGAAGCTACGTGTAGAAACACGTATAGAGAGGATACGTTGATGAAGGTTGTAATTGCTTCAGATATTCACGGTGCTGCCGACTATTGCGAGAAGCTCATGCAGGTCATTGAGGAGGAGCAGCCAAAGTACGTTTTGCTTCTTGGAGACCTGCTCTATCACGGCCCTCGCAACGATCTTCCTGCAGATTATGCACCAAAGCGCGTTATTGAGATGCTGAACAGCATTTCCGATAAGGTCATTGCGGTCCGCGGAAATTGCGAGGCAGAGGTTGACCAGATGGTTCTGGACTTCCCTTGCATGGCTGATTACAACATCTTGTTTGACAAAGATCCAAAGACGGGCAAGCAGTTCACCATCTTCTTTACTCACGGTCACGTCTTTGGCCCTGGCATTCACAACAGCGTTGACAAGTGGCCTCAGATGCCAAGCCTCGACGCGTTTGTGTACGGCCATACGCACAGAAAAGTTAACATCCAGAGCGCCGACCACCCAGAGGTCACCGTGTTCAATCCAGGCTCTGTGGGCATTCCAAAAGACGGCACCCATAGCTGCGGAATCTACGAGGACGGCGAGTTCAGGCACGTAATCCTGGATGAGTAGCTGCCGAGCGGTCGTCGAGCAGCAATCACGCTGTGTTGCGCTGCGTAATGCACCCCGCGTCGCGCACCCATACACGCAAAAGGCGAGAAGATCAATTAATCTTCTCGCCATTTTTATGTCATTATGCTGGGATTTAGTGCATAGAAATGGTCATGAATTCATAGCCATGCGCATGTCGCGAGATGGAATATTCAAACGCACGACCATCGTCGATATAACCGATTTGTTCAACCTCAAGAAGGGGATCGCCTGTGCTAATTTCTAGTCGCGAAGCCTCTACCTCTGTGGGCATGACAGCCCTGATAACACGGTGCGCATTGGCAATTCGGAGTCCAATTTCGCTTTCAATATAGTTGTAAATCGAGTGCTCCAGATGAGCCATTTTAAGATTGGGAACCAAGCTAATGGGCATGTAGGTATACTCGATGACCTGCGAGATTCCTTCAACAAGCCTGACGCGCACAATTCTATAGACAAAATCTTCGGTAGTAATATCAAGAGCTTTAGCAATGTATTCAGAAGGACGCTCAACTTCAAAGGTGTAGACCTTTGATTTAACGCGCTCACCTCGGGCAGCGTGTTCAGCCATGAAACCTTCCATTTGACCGGAGACCTCTTTACTTGGCTTAATCTGCGTTCCTTCTTCCAGCTTTTTGACAAAAGTGCCAGAGCCCTTGCGCCTGAAGATAAGTCCTTGCTGCTCAAGAACTTCTAATGCTTTGTTAATGGTAATTTTGCTTACCTCATATTGCTCGCAAAGCTGAGCAACAGAAGGCAGGCGAGAATAAGCAGGATACGTGCCTATAGCAATATCAGTTTTAAGATCTTGAACAATCAGCTCGTACTTATTCATGACACCTCCTCAGGTAGCAAAATTTTACTTTGCATTTTATCTGATTTGCATTAGTATACTACATAGAAAACCTAACATATCTTTTTTATAAAGTTAACATGTCAGGTTCAATACGTTTGAGAAAGGATAGGCATGTCGTATCAGTTGCCTGAGAATTTCTTCTTTGGTGGGGCAATGTCTGGTCCGCAGACCGAGGGCAAATGGCAAGACGGCGGAAAGCTGCCAAACCTTTGGGACACCTGGTCTAACCTGGACATCCACGCATTCCACAATCGCGTTGGTTCCTATGCCGGAAATGACTTTACAGAAAGAATGGAAGACGATCTTCAGCTTCTCAAGTCTCTTGGCTTGGATTCCATTCGCACTTCTATCCAGTGGAGTCGTTTGCTGGACATTAATGGCAACCTTAATCCAGAGGGCGAGAAGTACTATCACCACCTTTTTGCTGTTGCTAAGAAGGTTGGTATTGAGATTTTTGTAAACCTTTACCACTTTGACATGCCTGAATACCTCTTCAACCGTGGTGGCTGGGAGTCCCGCGAGGTTGTTGAGGCGTATGCGCATTACGCACGCATCGCGTTTGAAACGTTTGGAAAAGAGATTCGCTATTGGTTCACTTTTAACGAGCCAATTGTTGAGCCAGAGGTTCGCTACACACTGGGCGGCTGGTACCCCTTTGTAAAGAATTACTCTCGTGCCCGTGCTGTTCAGTACAACATTTCACTTGCTCATGCGCTTGGTGTGCGCGAGTATCGCCGTGCAAAAGCAGCAGGTTTTATGCTTGAGGACTCTCGTATTGGCCTCATTAACTGCTTTGCACCACCATATACCAAAGAGAATCCATCTGAGGCAGACCTTGAGGCGCTACGCATGACCGACGGCGTTAATATTCGCTGGTGGCTTGATCTGGTAACTAAGGGAGAGCTTCCACAGGATGTCATTGATACGCTGCAGACCCGTGGCGTTGACCTGCCTATTTGCCCCGAGGACAAGCTCATTCTTGCCGATGGCGTTGTAGATTGGTTGGGCTGTAACTATTACCACCCAGAGCGCGTTCAGGCTCCTGCAAGAGATACTGACGAGAACGGCATTCCAAACTTTGCCGATCCTTATATCTGGCCAGAAGCAGAGATGAATGTTTCTCGTGGTTGGGAGATTTACCCACAGGGTCTCTACGACTTTGCCATGAAGGTTCGCGATGAGTATCCAGGGCTTGAGTGGTTTGTTTCCGAGAATGGCATGGGCGTAGAGCGAGAAGATCTTAAGAAAGACGAAAACGGCGTAATCCAGGACGACTACCGCGTTGATTTTGTCCGTCGTCATCTTGAGTGGATTGCTCGTGCAATTCAAGACGGCGCAAAATGCCGTGGTTATCACTACTGGGCCATCATCGATAACTGGTCTTGGGCAAATGCTTTCAAGAACCGTTACGGCTTTGTTGAGGTTGACCTGGAAGATAACTACAACCGCCGTCTTAAGAAATCAGCTGAGTGGCTAAAGCAGGTTGCCACTACACATATAGTTGACTAGAAACTCGTGAAAGGAGTTTGCTCATGGCAAAAGATAATGGCCAAGCATCGTTTCTAGATAAATTTGCAGAAGTTTCTGCAAAAGTAGGTAATCAAGTTCACTTGAGGAGCCTTCGCGATGCATTTGCAACTGTCAGCCCAATTTACATTTTGGCTGGTATTGCAGTACTGATCAACAACGTTCTGTTCCCACTCATCTTTGCAAACGACCCAGTTACCCTGGCTAATTTCAAGGTTTGGGGTGCAGCTGTTGCTCAGGGCACTCTGAGTTTCTCGGCAGTTATTCTTGCAGGCATTATTGGTTATTGCCTTGCTCGTAACAAGCGTTTTGAGAACGCAATTTCTTGTGTTGTTATTGGTATTGCGGCTCTTATCATCATGATGCCTCAGAGCATTGTTGCTACTGCAGGCGCTGTTCTTCACGCAGCTAACGCCGCTGATGCAGCCGCTGCAGCAGTTGCACTTCCTGTGGCTGACGTTGCTAAGCTCCTGCCAACTGGCTATGCAGTTACCGGCGTTGATGTAACTGGTGCTTTCTCCACTTCCTTCACCGGTACTAACGGCCTCTTTGGTGCAATCATCATTGGCCTGCTTTCTACCACCATCTTCATTAAGCTCTCCAGCGTTAAGCAGCTGAAGGTCAACCTTGGTGAGGGCGTTCCACCAGCGGTTGCAGATTCTTTTAACACCATGATTCCTATGATGTTGACCCTGACCGTCTTTGGTATTGCCTCTGCTCTTCTTGCAGTTTGCGCTGGCACTGACCTTATGACCATCATTGCAACAAGCATTTCTGCCCCACTGAAGGGTCTGATGAATGCTGGTCCATTTGCAGTCATCATCATCTACACCTTTGCTAACCTGCTCTTCTGCCTTGGTATTCACCAGTCCACCATCTCCGGTGTTCTGATTGAGCCAATCCTGACCATGCTTATTGTTGACAACATGGCAACCTTTGCAGCTGGTCAGCCAATCCCTCAGGATCACTACATGAACATGCAGATCATCAATACCTTTGCGCTGATTGGTGGTTCTGGTTGTACTCTGATGCTGCTTCTTGACACCTTTGTCTTCTCCAAGAACAAGGCTTCTAAAGACGTTGCAGCACTTTCTCTTCTCCCAGGTATCTTTAACATCAATGAGCCAGTTATTTACGGTTACCCAATCGTCTTTAACCTCCCTCTGATGATTCCATTCGTTCTTGTTCCAGATTTGTTCATCGGTCTGACCTACCTGCTTACCAACCTTGGTTGGATTAGCCCTTGCGTTGCAATGGTCCCTTGGACCACCCCAGTCTTCCTGAGTGGTTGGCTGGCAACCGGTGGCGACGTTCGTGCTGTCATTTGGCAGGTCGTTGAGGTTATTCTCGCTATGGCAATTTACCTGCCATTCATGAAGATCTCCGAGCGCGCACAGGCCAAGCAGGCTGAGGCTCTTGCAGAGAACGCTCAGGATGCAGAGTAGTTTGTAAGCTTATAATCTGAGTATCACTTGAAGCCAGCCATCGTATTCGGTGGCTGGCTCATCAAAAGGAGATCACATGAAAATCTTACTTGCTTGCAACGCCGGAATGTCCACCAGTCTGCTTGTTCAGAAGCTTCAGAAAGAGGCTGCTTCTCGCGGTTTAGACGCAGAGATTATTGCAAATCCTCTTAACAAGGCACTTGAGCTTATTGACGGTGCAGATGTCTTTTTGCTTGGACCTCAGATTGCGTATGCAAAGGCAGACGTTGAGGCTGCAGCAGGATCTATTCCTGTAGCTGTTATTCCTATGGTTGACTACGGCAGGATGAACGCTGCAAAGATCCTTGACGACGCACTTGAGCTTATTAAATAAGTGCAAAAGATTTTCTGAGCTCACAGGTGCTCAAGAAAAGAGTATGGGGTAAAAAATGGCTTTAGATGACGGCATGACTGCTACGCAAGAAGCAGCCTTTGAGATTATTGCTACTGTTGGAACGGCAAAGTCAATGTACATTGGCGCCATCCAGAAGGCAAAAGCGGGCGATATTGAAGGCGCTCGTGCAGACATTCTTGCTGGTACAGAGATCTTTAATGAGGGTCACAGTACACACCTGAATATGCTGCAGCAGTCCGCTATTGATAACAATAACGTTGAGTTCTCGCTCATCCTGCTCCACGCAGAGGATCAGCTTATGCAGGCTGAGTCTTTCCGCATTATTGCTGAGGACTTCATTGACGTGTACGAGAAGCTCCTTAACAAGTAGCTGGCGAGAAAAACATGTGTGCAGAGACGTTTCTTGGCGGTATTGAGTTTGGCGGAACAAAGATTGTTCTTGCTACAGGCACGTCAGACGGAAAAATTTGCGAGCGTGAGGTCTTTCCCACAACGGCTCCAGAGTCTGTGCTGCCAAAGATTGTGGACTGGTTTAAGACTCGCTCTATCCAGGCTTTAGGCGTGGGCGCATTTGGCCCCACGGGAGTCAATCCTGACCTGCCTAGCTACGGAAAGATTCTCTCGACGCCTAAGCAAGGTTGGCGCAATTACAACCTCTTGCAGGCGCTGAAGGACGGACTGAACGTTCCTGTTGGATACGACACCGATGTCAATGCGGCCTGCTTAGGAGAAGCGGTCTTTGGCGCAGCTCGCGGCCTTGATAACGTTGTCTACCTGACAGTTGGCACCGGAATTGGCGCTGGCGTGCTGCTTGAAGGAAAGCTCCAGCACGGCATGCTCCATCCCGAGGCTGGTCATATCCTTGTGGAGCGTGAGGCAAATGACCCTTGGCAGCAGACCAAATGTCCTTATCACCAGAATTGCCTTGAGGGACTGGCATCAGGCCCTGCTATTCAGGAGCGCTGGGGACTTCCAGCTGTTGAGCTGACCGAGAAAGACAAGGTATGGGAGCTTGAGGCTGCCTACCTTGCAAAAGCTCTGAGCACGTACGTGATGTGCTATTCACCTCAGCGCATTATTCTGGGCGGAGGCGTCATGGAGCAGAAGCAGCTGTTCCCGCTCATCCAGCAGAAGCTTGTTGCGTACCTTAACGGCTACATCAACACTCCCGAGATAGAGGATATCCAGAATTACGTTGTCCCTGGTGGCTGCGAGGGCAACCAGGGCATCTTAGGCGCTTTGGTGCTTGGACAGCGCGCACTTGGTGCGTAAGCGGCCGACACGAAGAGTGCTTGGCACGTAGAGTGTCAGCTGCGTAGAGTAACGTTCCTATTACAAATAACAAGGCGAGAAGATCGATCGATTTTCTCGCCTTGTTTTGTGTCTTGCGATGTGCGACTTTCTAGCTGGTTCTAGCAAGCGTTACTTTCTAGAAAGCGTGTCAGTGTTCCAAGTGCTGCTCTGAGAGCTGATAGTAACGGTTTTGCCGCCGTTGGTAGAGGAGAGAGTAAAAGGCTCGCTCTTGCCGCTGACCTGGCCATTGAAGCTAAGCTCAAGCTTATTCTCGTCACCAGTCCAAGTGCCGCGGACCTCAGGTTGACCGCCAATGCGCCAGAGAACTGTGCCGTCCTTCTGGATGACAACCTCCATTGGCTTGCCGTCAGTGCCGGTACCGCTGTAGGTGCCAACCCACTTTTGAGCTTTCTTGCGGTCTTCCTCGGACTTCTTGTCTTTATCCTTCTGCTCTTGCTCTTTTTTGTTCTTCTCGGTAACTCCAGATTTAAGGCTTTCACCCTTCTTTATTTGGTCGGAAACGCGAGAGTGATACGAGTCATACGTTGAATTGGCACCAGTATCATTGCCCCAGATTTCCTTCTCGTGCTCTATGTCGCCGAGAAGAGCCTGCAGCTCAACAAGTTTACTTGCGACGGATTTTTGGTCCATGGTGTTTGCAGTGTCTGTGTCATTGAAACTATTTGCAAGTAATCTGCGCTTGTAGTCGGCTTCAAACCATTCGCGGATTCTCTTCTGTCCATCTAAGATTGAGCTGTTCAGGATGTTGACGCCTGAGTCATCGGTGCCGTTAGGAAGGCGGAACTGGCCATTTTTCTGGTCACCAGTGATTTGCTCTTCAATTTGATCGAGCTTCTCGTACTGGTTGAGAAGTTCAACGCGGCTGCTATCGCTGGAAGGATTGACGTCAACGCTTTCAATCTTCTCTTGATAGCTGGCAATACGCTGCTGAACTGCGCTACGCTTGGCTGCATCGTCTTGGTGGGACTGAAAAACCCAAGCGACGGCCAGCGCGCCTACAACCAGAACGGCCGCAAGCAGACCAAATGCAACTTTACGGAGTGTGTCCGAGCCGTCCTTGGCTTGCTTGCGCTCAACGGAACTAGGTCCGCTTGAAACGACGGTGAACTGCGAAGGATCAAAGTGCGAAATCGCAGTTGAATCGATATCATCGGTGGTAAAGACGTTGATGCGGTCAGGGTCGTTGATGAAGGTTGTGTGTTCCTCGGCGTCTGCGATGTTGGAGTCGGCGATGACGGTGGGGTCGGCGTCTGCGATGGCGTCCGAGTCAACGACAGCGGTTGGATCGAGCTCGGCGGCAGCGCCGGCGACAACAGTAGGCGCCTCATCTGGGGAGATGTAGGAGTCGTCAGCTGTAGCCTCTAGGAGCGAGGTTTCTGCAGCGGTTGCATCTTCGTCATCGGTTGGATACTCTGCCAGGACTGTTGCGTCCGGATCGGTAGTGTCTGGGTCAGTTATGGTTTCGGCTGGCTCATCGGCCTCTGCTGGTGCGATAACCTCGGTAGCTGCGATGGAGTTGTCGGGTGCGGTTTCTAGTGCGGGTTCTATGGACTCAGCGAGCGCATCGGGTTTCTCGACGTCTGCGACGTCAGCGGTGTCCGCGACGTCCAAAAGCTTCTGTCCGCAGTTGGAACAGAACTTTGCGTGCTTGCCAATTTCAGCTCCGCAGTTGGGGCAATTCATAGAGTCGCTCCTTAAATCGCCAGTTAGACTCAGTGGCTTTTAATTACACTAAGTTACTATTGTAGCGTTAACAGGAGAAACGCCAAAATGTTTTTAGTTTTGAGGGTGGCTGCACGCGCTGAGGGCTGCGTGATGTGGCTCGGTGCCAAGTGCTTCAAGCAGCAGATTAGAGCGCAGATTAGAGCAGAGAAACGCCTGCTTCAGCGCAACGATCCTCGGTCTGCTTGTCCCAGATAGATGCTTGCACCTCTCCGACGTGCGCTTTTTCTAGCAGCAGCATGCAGAGACGGCTCTGACCGATGCCGCCACCAATGGTAAACGGTAGCTCACCGTCAATGAGCATCTTGTGGAACGGCAGCTCAAGGCGGTCCTCGCATCCAGCGATTGCCAGCTGCGACTTAAGCGCTTCGGCGTCAACGCGTATGCCCATACTGCTGATCTCAATCGCACAGTCCAAGGTCTCGTCCCAGAATAGCAGGTCGCCGTTGAGCGACCAATCGTCGTAGTCGGGGGATCTAAAGTCGTGAGGTTGGCCAGAGTTCAGAGCGCCGCCAATGCCCACGATAAACGTGGTCGGATGCTCGCGAACAAACAGATCTTCTCGCTGTTTAGGCGTCTGAGTAGGGTAGAGGTCCTCTAGCTCCTGAGAGGTTACAAACGTAACTTCGCGGCTGAGCTGCGTGTTGAGCTGGGGATAGTGCCACTTGAGCTCGTCGAGCGTGCCGCAGATTGCCTCGACAATGCGGCAGACAGCGTCCTCCAGCGTATCGGTGTTGCGCTCATCCTGCGTGATGATGCGCTCCCAGTCCCACTGGTCCACGTAAATAGAGTGCAGGTTATCGGGTTGTTCGTCGCGACGGATAGCGTTCATGTCACAGACCAGGCCGCGACCAACAGCAAAGTTGTAGCGCCAGAGTGCATAGCGCTTCCACTTTGCGAGGGACTGAACAACCTCGGCGTTCTTGCCAACGTTTGGCAGGTCAAAGGCAACAGGATGCTCGACGCCATTGAGGTTGTCGTTCATGCCGGTAAGCGGATCAACAATCAGCGGAGCGGTGACGCGCGACAGCTTCAGCGCGGCGCACAGCTTGGTCAGAAACACGTTCTTGACCTGCTCAATAGCTTTCTGCGTATCGTAAAGCGAAAGGCTTGAACGGTAGCCCTCGGGAATCTTGGTCATGTGGTCTCCTTGCAAGAGAACGCTAAAAATTTGATTGCGCTGATTTTGCCTTCTTTCCACAACCCTTTGGCGAGAAACTCGTGTGATTTAACCGTTTTGTCAAAAAGTACAAGGCGACCATTTTCAATTGCACGGTAAGTGCAGTTAAACGCCGTAACGAGCGGTGACTCATTTCAACATAACAGCTGGTAAATAACAGCCGGTAAAAAATTTCCAAAAAATTTTAGAAAAGTCAGTATAGGCTAACTTATTTTGGGAACATAACAGTTAACTAGTAATCTTTACTAGTTAAGTAAATGATGTATCTAACAGAAAGGTTTTAACTATGCTAAACGATAAGCTCAATGTTCTTCTCGCTAACTACGCTGTTGAGGCCCACAAGATTCACAACTTCCATTGGTACGTCAGCGGCCCTTCATTCTATAACGTCCACACTGACCTCGACGAGGTTTACGGCGCAATGTACGACCAGCTTGATGAGGTTGCCGAACTCATCCTGATGAACGACGGCTCTCCACTTGGTTCCATGGATTCCTTCCTCAAGAACGCAACTCTTTCCGAGGCTGCAGAGGGATTCAAGAATCCTCAGGAGATTTACCAGGCTATTCTTGCTGACTACGAGGCAATTCGCGCCTTCGCAGTAGAGATCAAGAAGGACGCAGATGCTGAGGACAACTTCCTTGTTTCCGCAGCAATGGACGAGCACATCGCTCTTCTCTCCAAGACCATTTGGATGATTAAGCAGTCCAACAAGTAAGTTTTGCCTTTGGTCGGCTAACCTCTGGGTGGTCGGTAAGCTTGGCTTCTGGAAACTGCCTACTTCTTGGCAAACGACCAGCTAAACGTTGTGTTTCTTTCTTTCCCTTATGAACTGAAAATGCCGTCGCGTTACCGACGGCATTTTTTGTGGGCGCCCATGCTGGCGGCAAGCTTTTGTGGATGTTCGCACGCTTGCTTTCACACAAGCTTTCGCGCAAGCCTTCGCCCGTAAAGTTGACGAAGCCGCTGCTTGCCTGATCCAAAAGCGATGCAATTATGTGTGACTCACTGGTGAATGTAAATTTTCGGAGCTCGATTAATCCAAAAGTGAACTAATTATGTGTCAAGAAACCCGTTTTTGATCCAAAACCCACCTAATTATGTGCCTTTCGGCACATAATTACCCCACTTTTGGATCGGGTGGACACATAATTACCCAGGTTTTGGATCAATCGACACTGAAAAATCTGCAAAGCGTTCCACGACCAGGTCAACTGTCCAACGTGGTGGACACATGACCGCATTTCAATGACTACTATCTGCACTGTAGTAAGTGTTCTTGTTCAAAAAGGCGTTTAACAGGCAAAAGACACATTAAACATAGGAGGAATTATGTCTTTAACACGTCGCGAGTTCATTTATGCAGGTGCTTCTAGTTTGTTCGCCCTAGGATTGGTGGGCTGCGGAAACAGCAACACCACATCCACATCTACTTCTGATGCGCAGAAGGAAGAGCCAAAGAAGTCAGAAGAAAAGCAGCCAGAAAAGTATGAGGTCACCATTGGCACACTCACACAGATTACTGATTACAACGGCAATCCAGCAGCAAAAATCACGTTTAACTTCACAAACAATTCTGATGAGACAGCTGCATTTATGAGCTCGGTGCGAGTTGAAGCGTATCAAGATGGTCAGCAGCTTGAAAATGCAATTTCTGACGGCGTCAATTGGGAAAGCAGTATGACAAAGATTAAGACTGGAACAAGCCTTGATGTTGAGCAAGCTTACAAGCTTATTAGCTCATCTGATGTTGAAGTTGAGGTGTATCCAATCTTTGGTAAGGATAAGCTTGCTGCTCAGACATTTAGTCTGCAGTAAAGAGTCTTCCGTTTATACTGTCCGTTTTGATGGACACATAGTAACCACTTGATAAGGAATACTCCTTATCAAGTGGTTTTTGTATGGAAGGGCCAAAAGACGATGTATACCCAAGTGCTTATTCACGGACGCAGTCTCTACATGAAAGAGCATCTATTTCTTGATTTAGCAACAAGAAGGCTTATAGCTCATGAAGTTCATTCACCAAAATTTAGAGAAGGTATGGGACCGTTTATACTTCTTAAGTATTCATTTTCTAAAGATGAACAAAATGTCTTTAAGGTCATTGAGAATCTGTTTTTAGAATCGCAAGAAATTGAATCTAGAGAATTAAAAATTCCGGTATCTGAATGTCAGAAAATTAGCAAAAAAAATTAATGAACTAACAAATCCAATCGTTAACGGAATGTCAGAAGAGGAACAGGAGAGAATTTCTGCTGTTAATCATGGACAGGGGCTAATACTGGATGAGGGACTAACTTACAAAGTAGTTTTACGAGGCAACGCAATGATTCCCTTAGTTTTTGATGAGATACGGTTTGGATCAGAATTACATAAGCTAATTGACTTGGTATTAAGAAATGTTCCAACGTTTTAGTTCCATAAAAAAGAGGGCCGTCACCAGACGGCCCTCTTCTCGTTTGCACTGGCGAGAAGAACATTGCACTTGAACGATCTTCTCGCCAGTGCTGGTTTTTCTCGCTAAATGTTGAACTTAGTAGGTAGGGTTCTCTACCTCAACCTTGTCGACCTCCTGGAAAGGAGCAAGGGTTGAGACCATGACGATTGGCTCGTCGTAAGGGTTGTTGACGTAGTGGACCTCGCCGGGTTCAATGTGGATGAAGTCGCCAGCCGAGAGGGTGTGGACTTCACCGTCAACCACAATGTCAACCTTGCCCTGGAGGATGTGGAAGTTCTCCTCCATGATGTTGTGGTAGTGAGCCTGGAAATCCTGGCCTGGCTGGAACTGGACCATGGCATAGTTCATGCGAGGGCCCTTCATCAGGTACTTAGGACCGTGATCTCCGCACCTGTACTCAAAATCGTTCTCGTTGACAATAAACATCTTGCTTTCCTTTCAGGCGCAACTTTTGATGCGACCAAACGTTCTTCTTGCGTGCCTTGCGGCGGTGTCGTGCGGCGGTGACGTGCGGCGGCGACGTCTCGTGCGTTGCCGAGCGCCTCCGCGGCGCAGCGGGAGACCTAGCGCTTACAGGCCAGGTGCTCTCCACATGCTCTTGACCTTGCCCTTTTCTGCAAGCTCAAGCTCACTCTTGTAAACATCCTTCCACTGGACATACAGCTGGTCGTAAACAGCCTTGTTGTCTGGGTTAGGGGAGAATGTCTTATCCCATTTAACAACGCGCTTTGCGCCCTCGGCGATGCTTGGGTAGATGCCAACGCCGTAGCCTGCAAGAACAGCGGCGCCCAGAGCAGTTGCCTCTTTGACCTCTGGAATGCGAACGTTCTTACCGGTAACGTCGGCAACAATCTGTGCCCATAGAGGGCTCTTGGAAGCGCCGCCTGCAAAGATGAGCTCATCTGGCTCATTGCCGGTAGCTTCTTTGACCAGGTCAATGTGGCCACGGACGAGAAGGGCGGTGTTCTCCAAAATTGCGCGATAGAAGGTGTACTTGTTGAAACGCTCTGGATCAAGCTCAAAGTTGGTAAACGTTGGGCTTGCGTGAGTCCAGTGAATGTAGTTCATAACATCACTAAAGCAGCAGAGCATACCATGGCTACCTGCAGGAATTTCTTCAGCGCGCTCGTTCATGACGTCGTATACGTCAATACCGCGCTCTTTTGCTTCGGCCTTTTCTGCCTGGCAGAAGCCGTCGCGATACCAGCGCATAACCAGACCAGGCTTGAAAGCCAGTGCCTCGTACTGCCAAATCTGTGGAATAGCGTGGCAGTTTACACGCACACGATAGTCTGGGTCTGGAGTGCTCTTATCGGTGTTGAACTCGTACTGCCAGAAGCTGCCGCCAAAAACGCCAGCCTGACCAGGCTCGCAAGCGCCAACGCCAATCATGCCCAGCTGGCAATCGCCGCCGCCGACAACAACAGGGGTGCCCTCAGCAAGGCCTGTCTCAGCTGCAGCGTCTGCAGTTACAGTGCCAAGTACTTCTCCACACTCGATAACCTGGCCAAACAGGTCATCGCGAAGACCGCACTCTTTTGCGATCTCTGGATCCCAGGCGCGCTCCTCCAAGCTCATAATGCCGGTGGTACTGCCGTTTGATGGTTCAACTGCCAGAACACCGGTGAGCTTGTAGGCAAGCCAGTCGTTGAACATGCCAATCTTGGCTGCCTTGTTGTAGATCTCTGGCATCTTGTTCTTAACCCAAAGAAGACGAGGTAGAGCGCCTAATGCATAGGTCTGACCACTCTTCTGGTAGATTTTCTTCTCAAGCTCTGGGTCCATATCAATGAGCTGTTTGACCTCGTCAACGCTTCGAGCATCAACGTTGGCGCATGCCCAAATCTCGTTGCCGTCCTGGTCATACAGAAGGATGCCCTCACGCATGCAGGTAGTGGAAATACCAGCAATTTCTTTAGGATCAATGGAGGTCTTTGCCAGAACCTCTTTGATGCAGTCCAGAGCAAGCTGCCAGTCAGCAACCCAATCAAAGTCCATGCTGCCAGGCCAACGAGGGTCCTCGTGGTGTTCCCACTCACGCTGAGCAACCCCAACCTGCTCACCGTCAACACTAAAGAGAACGGCGCGAATACTTCCTGTTCCCGCGTCTAGTGCAAGAAGATACTTGCTCATCAGATCCTCCTTGTTTACGAAAGAAGCAGTTCAGCAGCGGTGTCTGAGTCCGTAATCAATACGTTCAGATAGCCGCCGTTAAGTACTGCCTTAATTGCCGTAACTTTATCTTTGCCACCGGCAACGCCAACAACGTTTTTGAGCTGGCGAAGCTTGTCTAGATCGGTACTAATGACGCGATCTTCAATTTCTGTCTGAATAAGATTGCCGTCTTTATCCATAAAGTGATTCAAAACGTCGCCAACGGCTCCCTGCATCTTAAGCACGGTCAGCTCGCCCTCGTTAAGGATGCCATTGCGCAGAACGGTAGCACCTTCAACTGCGGCGCCGATGCCGACGACACTCATGTCTGCGTATTCCGTCATGGTAGATACGTCTTGCAGGCTTTTCTCGTCAAGAAGCGCATCGCGCACTTGGCGAGAAGACACAACAAGTGGAGACGGCGTCAGGAACAGGTGCATGGAGTAGGCGGTGGTGCCAACGGTTGGCAGGTAGTAGCTCACGCCGCCCGTAAGGCTTACAACGTTGAGCGACTCTTCGCGGTTTTTGGCGAGAAACCCCAGCATACGGCTAACGGTATCGCCGTAGCCAATGTTGAGGTAGCCGTCCTCGCGCAGGTGATCGGAGACGTAGTGAGCTGCGCCCTGGGCAATAGATTGATTAATGGCAGAGCTGTCCAGGGGAGTTGGGACCACAAAAGCGTCCTTAAGGCCAAAGCGGTCAATAAGGAGCTGTTCTGCGGAAACGCGCTGGCTATCGTTCTTTCTGAAGCTGAACTGAACAATGCCTTGAGCGCGAGCCTCTTCAAGCAGACGAATAACTTTTGCACGAGAAACCCCCATGACCTCAGCAATCTGAGCCTGGGTGTTATCTTCCATGTAGTAATACCATGCAGCCTTAGTAGCTAGTGCATAAGTTTGTTCGTCCATGCATCCTCCTGTTGATACTTTTGTTTAATGATAAAACATTTGTATCTAACATACTAGACTTCATTATAGTAATTATTCTCCCTATTAACAGGATGATATACTACAAATACCATAATTGCGTATAGAGGTATTGCGGACTATTGTTCATGATACAATCAAAAATACCATTCACGGCAGTAATAATACCGTTTGCCGTGACGGTGCTTTGAAGAATGCCTATTTATAGATATCTTCAAAGTGTGAGATTTTGTACGGCCGTTTGTTATTTTTTGGTAGGAGGTACTATGGGTGAAACTTTTGACATCGATATCGATGCCACTGACCCAAAGTCGCCTGAAGGAAAAGATGTGTGCGAGCAGTGCGACACACTTCTTTCCGTCCGCGGAATCAAGAAGTCATTTGGCTCCAACGAGGTATTAAAAGGCATTAACTTAGATTTGGCGCCAGGAGAGGTCATCTCTCTTATTGGTGGCAACGGTTCCGGTAAATCTACCCTCATGAAGATTATCATGGGTATTTACTCTGCCGATGAGGGAGAAATTTCTATCGATCGTCAAAAGGTTGATATCTCCAACCCTAAGGCCGCACTTGCACACAGTATCTATATGGTTCCTCAGGAGCCAATGCTGTTTCCTAATATGACCGTTAGAGAGAATATCACCATTGGTTTTGAGGCTCCAAAGGCAGAGCTCAACAAGATGCTCGAAGACACTATGAAAGAGATTGGCTGGGAGCTTGACCTGGACCGCAAGGCAATGACACTTTCTATTGCTGAGCAGGGCATGGTTGAGATTCTCCGCGGTCTTATGCGTCATTCCGAGATTCTTATTCTGGACGAGCCAACTTCTGCGCTTACCTTTGACGAGGTACAGAGCCTGTTCAAGGTGGTTCAGGAGCTCAAGCAGAAGAACATTGGCATCATCTACATTACACACCGCCTGGCAGAGGTCTTTGAGATTTCTACCAGCATCGGCATTCTGCGCGACGGCGTTATGGCTATGCGCGGCAAGGTTGAGGACTTCACGCGAGAAGATCTTGTACGTGGACTTCTTCCACCAGACGCAGCTGAGATTAAGAAAGAGATTGCCGAGAGCGCAAACATTGATTACGACGCAGAACCTATCTTTGAGCTTGCTGAGTTCACGGGTTATGGTTTTGCTGACGTAAACCTCAACATTTATCCAGGCGAGATTGTTGGTCTTGCAGGTATCGTTGGTGCTGGTAGATCAGAGATGGCTACCACCATTTACGGTATGGATAAGGTTCTGGGCGGCAAGGTATTTGTCGACGGCAAAGACATTACTGGTAAGTCCACCAAAGACGTTATTGCTGCAGGTCTGAGCTATGTTCCAGAGGACCGCTTTAACGATGGTCTGTTTAGAGTTCGTGACGTTGCCGAGAACACCACAAGCTCCTTGCTTGCTAACTCTTCCTTGGGTAAGTTGCTGCTTAACCGTAAAGAAGAAAATAGGGTTTCTCAGAACTACGTTGATAACTTCCGCACCAAGGTCACAGGCCTTGATCAGGAGGTAGGCGGCCTCTCTGGTGGTAACCAGCAGAAGATTGTTATTGGCCGCGCATTCTCGGTTGCTCCAAAGGTTGTTATTTTGGACGAGCCAACTCGTGGTATTGATGCTGCTGCTCGTGGTGATGTGTACGCCGTTTTGCAGGAGCTTCGTAAGCAAGGCGTTTCTATTCTTCTGATTTCTTCTGATATGGAAGAGATTATTGAGCTTGCTGACCGTGCGTTCACCATGTACCAGGGACGCATTAATCACGAGTTCAAAAAAGAAGAAATTACGCAGGACAACCTCATGTCCGCTGCATTTGGATTGTAGGAGGTGACGTATGGATCTTGTAAAGCGCCTTCTCAAGGCCAGGGGACTGAGCAGCCTCGCATTCCTGATTGCTCTCTTTATTATTGTTGGCGCAATGAATCCTGCATTCTTGACGCCAGCAACAATTGCTGCCTGCTTTAACACGTCCGTTGTCTACACATTGGTCGCTGTTGGTGTGGCCTTTACCCTGTTCATTGGTGAGATTGACGTTTCTGTTGGTTCCAACCTGGGTCTTGTTGCTGTGGTAGTTGGCAGCATGCTGAGAGATGGAACTCCACTTCCTGTTGCTTGCCTGATAGGTATTCTTATTGGTGTAGCAATTGGCCTGGTCAACGCCTGGGGCGTTGCCGTTATGAAGGCTCCATCGCTCATCTTTACGCTGGGTACCAACGGCGTTCTGCGCGGTATTGTCTACGTCTACACCAACGGACAGTGGGTTGAGAACCTTCCTAAGGAGTTCAAGGACTTCTCGGCAGTAACTGGTATTGGTGACTTCACCGTTTACTATTGTGCAGTCATTGCACTGGTTATTCTGATTCACCTTGCACTAACCCAGACCCGTCGCGGCCGCTGGTTTGCAGCAGTTGGCGATAACGCTAACGGCGCAACTCTGGTTGGTATTCCAGCTCTTCAGACCAAGATTCTGGCATACGTCATCTGCGGCGTTATGGCAGCTATCGGCGGCATCATCTTCTGCAGCCGTATTGGTTTTGTTACCCCAATGAGTGGTAACGGCTACGAGATGAAGGCTATTGCAGCCTGCGTTCTTGGTGGCGTTAGCCTGCTTGGTGGCGTTGGTTCCGTCCTTGGCGCAGCTGTCGGTTCCGTCATTATGGCATCTATCAGCTACCTGTTGGTCTTCATGGGCTTCTCGTCAAATTACGACAACGCAATTACCGGCGTCATCCTGATTGTCATTGTTGTTGTGGACGCTTTGCTTCAGCACCGCTCCATTGTTCAGAACAGGCACGCTCGTCTGAACGCACGTGTTTCTCCAAAGGCAACCTCTGAGGTTCTTGCAGAGCAGATTGCAGACTTTGGTGAGGCAGCTTTGAGCCCTTCAGGCAAGAAGGGTGGTGTTCGCTAATGATGAAGACACTTAAGGGATTCTTGTCCAAGGGTCAGACAAGCTGGAACATGATTCTTATTGGTCTGCTTGTGCTTGAGTTTGTGATTTTTGGCGCTGCAAACGGCAAGTTCTTGCGCCCAGCACTGCTGTTTACCAGCATTAACGACAACCTGCCCGTGTTTATGATCTCGCTCTTTGTAACGCTTGTTATGGTTACCGGCGGCATCGACATCCAGGTTGCATCTCTGGTTGGTTTGACGTCCATTACCATCGGCGTTGGCTGGCAGGACTTTGGCCTTCCTATCTGGGGCGCTGTAGGCGTTGCCTTTGTCCTGGTTGTTGCTTGTGGCGCGCTTTCGGGCTTCTTGATTGCGTACTGCCGAGTGCAAGCAATGGTTGTTACCTTGGGCGGCAGCTTCCTGTACTCCGGTCTGGCGCTTCTCATCTCCACGCTCTCTAAGACCGAGAGCTATCAGGGAATTGGCGGCTTCCCCGAGGACTTCAAGTTTGTATCTAACTTCCAGCTCTTTGGCGTCATCCCATTCCAGTTGCTAATCTACATCTTGATGCTGGCCATTGCGTTTATTTTGCTGCACAAGACCAAGTATGGTCGCCGCATTACCCTGGTTGGCGTTAACCAGAGCGCAGCTGAGTTCTCTGGCATTAACAGCCGAGCAGTCATCATGTCCACCTACATGCTCACCGCAGTTTCCGCTGTTATTGCAGGTGTTGTTCTGACCGCTTACCTGGGTACCGCTAAGTCCGATCTTGGCGCTGACCTTACCATGGACATCATCACCGCAGTTGTTTTGGGCGGCACGCTCTCCACTGGTGGTAAGGGTTCCATTGTTGGTACCGCACTTGCTTCGTTTGTTATTGCATTCCTGCGCTTCGGCTTGCCATTGTGCTTCAAGGTAAGCCCACAGTACCTGGATATTCCTGTTGGTGTCCTGCTGGTTGTTGTCATCGTTGCTCGATCGGCAGCAAGCGGAACAAATATTGGTACGTTTTTGAAATCGCTGCTTTCTAGCAGCAGTAAAGCCAAGGCATAAGCTTTGGGGAAATTGTGCCTTAGGCACAGACAAGGGAGGTTACCTATGCAAGAGATTACTCGTCGTGGTTTTATTGGTGCCGCTGGTATCACCGCAGTTAGCGCTGGCCTCGCTCTGGCAGGCTGCAATGGCGGTGGCGAGAAGAAAGAAGAGACCAAGAAGTCCGAGAATGGCGGAGACGTCAAGGGTAAGACCGTAGCATTTATTCCTAAGGTCACCGGTAACGCATTCTTCGAGTCCGCAAACAAGGGCGCACAGGACAAGTCCAAGGAGTGGGGCTTCACCGTTGACTACATCGGCGACGCAACTGCTTCCGTTTCCGCTCAGGTTTCCGTCATCAACCAGGCAGTTGCTAACGGCGTAGACGCAATCAGCATCTCCACTGTTGACGCAAAGGGCGTTTCCGACGCACTGAAGAAGGCAACCGCTGCTGGTATCGTAGTTACCACTTGGGACTCCGACGCTAACCCAGAGGATCGTACCCTCATGGTTTCTCAGGGCACCCCAGAGATCCTTGGTCAGATGCTTGTTGACATGGGCGTTGCTGGCCTCAAGGAGCGCGGCAAGGACCCAGAGAAGGACGAGATCACCTACGTCTGGCACTACTCTCAGGCAACCGTTACCGACCAGAACTCCTGGCAGGTAGCTGCACAGAAGATCATCAAGGAGAAGTATCCTAAGTGGAAGAACGTCCACGAGAACTACTACTCCAACCAGGACGCTGAGCAGGCAATCACCATTGGTGAGGCAATTCTTGACGCTTACCCAGAGATTGACCTGATCATCTGTAACGACTCCACCGCTCTTCCTGGCCAGCTCCAGGCTGCAGAGAACAAGGGCTACGACGCAAAGAAGATTACCATCACCGGTTTTGCTTCTCCACAGTCCATCAAGTCCTACTGCGAGCACGGCACCATCTACAACTGGGGCCTCTGGGACTGCGCAGTTCAGGGCGCTATGGGCTGCTACGTTGCAGCATTCCTTGCAGCTGGTAACGAGGTCAAGGTTGGCGACACCATCTCCATCCCAAGCATTGGCGATGTTAAGGTTGAGGCTAACGACTCCATCGCCGAGGGTGCAAAGACTGGCGAGAAGAACAACGGCGTTGTCCTGCTTCCTGAGCGCCTTGTCTTCACCAAGGAGAACATGAACAACTACTCCTTCTAATCAGAAGCGGTACGTTTAAGGCGTAAGTTCGCGGCTGGCGAGAAGACCGATTTTCTCGCCAGCTTGTGAGGTAATTCAGCCGCAGAGGAGGGTGGTCCTTTTAGGGCGTGAGCTGGCCAAAGAGGTGCGTCCAAGAGGCGCGTCCAAGGTAACACGTCCTCTCGGGGACAGCTTCGCCCAAAGAACCGCAGCTTCTCTGCGAGCTTTAAGGTTTTATTGAAAGGATTTTCATGGCAGATCTGGACGGATTGAAAGTAGCTAAGGATTATCACGTAGACACTCCTTTTGCTAACAATCAGGGATTTTATGTAAAGGGTGCAAACAACCTCGACTGGGGTATGCAGAAGCACCTCTCCAACATCTTTGATCCAAAGAGCGGCAACACTGTAATGTTCGCATTTGACCACGGTTACTTCATGGGTTCAACCGCTGGTCTCGAGCGTCTTGACCTGCTGCTTCCACAACTTGCTCCTTACGTTGACTGCTTCATGGGCACCCGTGGCGCAATCAGGACCTGCGTTTCTCCTGAGGTTTCTAAGGGCATCGCTCTTCGCGTTTCTTCTGGTTCTTCTATGCTGCAGGCAGACCTCTCTCACGAGGTTGTTGCTGTTGACATCGAGGATGCTATCCGTATGAACGCAGACTGCATGGCTGTTCAGACCTTCATCGGCGCTGATGGACAGCTCTCCAGCATTGACAACCTCAGCCAGGTCATCAACGCTGGCTTCCGCTACAGCATCCCTACCCTTGGCGTTTGCGCTGTTGGTAAGGATATGGAGCGCACCGGTCGCTTCTTCAAGCTTGCAACCCGCATCATCGCTGAGATGGGCTGCCAGATTGTTAAGACCTACGACTGCGAGGACTTCGAAGAAGTTGTTGCAGCATGCCCAGTTCCAATTGTTGTTGCTGGCGGTAAAAAACTTGCTGAGCGCGATGCTCTGCACCTTGCATATGACGTTATCCGCAAGGGCGCACGCGGCGTTGACATGGGCCGCAACATCTTCCAGAGCACTCATCCTTTGCAGATGGCTGAGGCTGTCCGTATGATTGTTCACGAGGGCGCAACCGACGCTCAGGCCTGGGAGTTCTTCGAGGACGCAACCCACTAAGAGCGCGCACGCGCGGCGCGGCGGGCGCAGTGGGCGCGAGCCCGCACGACCTTCGGGCACGAATGCGCTGCTCGCACGTGGCTTTCTCATGTTGCGAGAAACATGCTGACCTTGAGCTGGTAATCCGAAAGGATTACCAGCTTTTTGTGGCGTGTTAACGTTGGCTTTTAGGTTTGGCGCGCAAAACAGTGCAGTTTTGGTAGGTTTTGCTGAAGAATCGACTAACTCTTAATTAAGATAGCCGGACAGTTAGACGGTCGAATCACCTGATATACATTTATATGCATAAACTTAATCTAATATGCTTAAGGATGAATAGACTTATATAAGAAATTTAACTATCGATAAATTCTGTCTCTAAGGAACACACCTATGTCGGATATTCTGCTTAATTGCGTGCATACTACACACCTAATGACGATATTCTGCATGTTTTAGGTATTTTCAGCGTCATGTATACGTCTTTTTGGCAGAATATCCGACTTAGATGTGTTTTGGATGTTTGAAATTTGCCTCGTGAGCCGATGGCGAGAAGGTCTGTTTTTCTTGCATGCTATATACCTGCGGTTTTATGTGATTGCATATTTTATAAGTTCGGATATTTATATAAAAAACTTCATGGCATCTTTTGGGTCGCACTTAAGCCACATTCAAGATGCACTTAAGGGTCATTGGCATTGCCATGACATTCATAGAAATTCAAAAGATATTCGAGCAGCTATTTATAACTCTTCCCGGAAAAATTAAATTAGCTTAACAGTGATTTAACACCCCTTCTGTTGTACTGGATAGCAGGAGAAGGGAGTATCTATGGAATCAAAACAAGCTTGCGGCTGGAGCTGTCGCCTACGAATTCTACCTATTTTATTTATGTTGCTAGGGTGTGTGTTTGTAGTCTATGGCGCGTCTCGTGGAGAGGTTCAGACTGTTTTGGGAAAAGCGGTACGAATCTGCCTTGAGTGTGTAGGTATTGGCTAGGTGACCTGCAGTGAAAGTACTCTCGGGAGTTAAATCTCTTGGAAAAAAAGTGTGGGGATTTATTAGCAAAAGAGGGTTCGTACAGGCATGTGCAGCCTTTCTGACCAATCCTCACCTGCCAAATTTTGTCAAGGGAACCATCTATACCGGTCCTGCAAAGTCAGTCTGTGTCCCAGGACTTAATTGCTATTCCTGTCCAGCAGCCACGGGAGCTTGCCCCATTGGAGCATTTCAGGCGGTAGTTGGATCATCTAAATTCAGTTTCTCGTATTACATCACGGGTATTTTGATTCTTATCGGAACTTTGCTGGGCAGGTTTGTTTGCGGATTCCTATGCCCATTTGGCTGGGTACAAGATCTTCTCCACAAGATCCCGTTCCCTAAAAAATTCAGCACTAAAAAGCTCAAAGCTTTGCGTTATTTGAAATACGCTATTTTGATTGTGCTCGTTTGGGCTCTACCGGCCTTGATTCAAAATGCTGTGGGAATGGGAGAGCCTTTTTTCTGCAAGTACGTTTGTCCACAGGGAATTCTGGAAGGAGCAATTCCACTTTCTCTGGCAGATAGCAGCATTAAGGCGGCTCTTGGCAAACTTTTCACGATGAAGTTTAGCATTCTGTGCACCATTGTGCTGTTGAGCATCATGTTTTACCGCCCTTTCTGCAAATGGATTTGCCCGCTTGGAGCTTTTTATTCTCTGTTTAATCGCATCTCGATTTTGCAGTATCGAGTTGACAAGAATACCTGTGTAAGCTGCGGAAAATGTGCGCGTACATGCAAGATGGACGTAGATATTACTAAGAATAATGCGGCTCTTGAGTGTATTCGTTGTGGAGAGTGCATCAAAGCTTGTCCTGTTCATGCGATTGACGCAAAGCTTTTGTTAATCAACAAGAAAATTGAACACTCGGAAAAGATTGCTACAGCAAAGCACTTGGCAGATTGCCAGACAGCAAGTTCAAAAAAGCAACCGCTGAAAGCGGAAAGCACTGACTAATCCTTATAAGTAGTTGTCATAAAAATGTGTATCACTACGTTTTATACGTAGAAAGGACAGAAAGGAATCTGAAATGAAAAAATTTGTAACAAAATCCCTAACGTATGTCGTTGGCCTGGTTATGGCAGTTACGTTAGCTGGATGCAGCGTTGGTGGCACTGGTAACGCTGGCAACACAGGCAACACAACCGCTCCAACTGCCGAGCAGCAGAATTCCGGTGCGGTTCCACCTGAGGCCGCATCAAAACTCCATCTCAAGGACGGCGATACCTTCCCGGACTTCAAGGCAACAGATATCTCTAACGGTACTACTTACGACAACAAGGTCTTTGGACAGAATAAGGTTACCGTTATGACCTTCTGGTTCAATGGCTGCACTGGCTGTATTCAGGAGATGCCAATGCTCCAGGAGCTGGCTGAAACCTATAAAGACAAGGGTGTCAATGTTCTGGGTGTAAATGCAGAGGCTGCATACACAGATGATGCCAAGAAGGAAGCACTGGATATCCTTAAGAAGCAGGGTGTTACTTACGGAAACCTTGCACTTGATCCACACAGTGATGGCGGCCATGTCATTGAAGGTCTGACAGCATTCCCAACCACTATGGTCATCGATCAGAACGGTAAGCTTGTAGGCGATCCAATCACTGGTGGAGCCACCAAGCTTCAGGGTAGCGAGCTCCAGAAGCGTGTTGACCAGGCTCTTGCTCAGGCGAAGTAGTTCTTAGAAACTTACTTACCGCTCACGGCATACGGCGAGAAGAACTTCTCGCGTACAGCTCAATCGGTTAGCATTTGAAATATCGTAGAGATTACGTCTGGGCTGAGTCAGCTGAGCTTGGTCCAGGCGTACTCTAATGCTTGCAAATAGTATCAATCTACACTTGAAAGGGAAGACTTGAAGATCCTAGTGGTAGAAGATGAAAAAGAACTTCTCGCCTCCATTGGAGAGGGTCTTGAGCTTGATGGCTATTACGTTGACCTTGTGGATAACGGTACTCAGGCGCTTGAAATGGCTCAGCTTGAACAATATGACCTCATCTTGCTTGACCTTAATCTTCCTGGTATTGATGGTTTGGATTTGTTGCGTACGCTTAGATTGGAACACTCAGAGACCAAGGTATTGATTCTTTCTGCGCGTTCATCAGTGTCTGATCGTATTGTTGGACTGGATGCGGGTGCTGATGACTATCTAATTAAGCCTTTTGCGTTTGGTGAGCTAGAAGCACGTATTAGGACGCTCTTGCGTCGTGAGTATACTCATGGAGAAGCTTCGTTGACATCGGGAGAACTTCGATTTGATACTACGGCTCGACAAGTTTTTGTTGGAGACGCTCAGGTCAACCTTACCAAGAAAGAACTTGCAATTCTGGAGTATCTGATGCGAAACGCCGGGGCGGTTGTGAGCAGTGAAGAGTTAATGGCTCATGCATGGGATAGCAATGTGGATCTATTTAGTAATTCTGTGCGTGTTCATATTTTCTCTATTAGAAAAAAGTTGCGAGAAGCCCTTGGATATGACCCAATTTCCAACAAAGTAGGAGAGGGTTATTGCTTTAAGAAGGATAGCGATGATTAAGATAAGTGAGATAACCCCAAAACCAATGCGCTCAATACGCGCTCAGCTTACCTTTCTTATGGTGGCTCTTTTAGTATGTTGCTGCGTTGTTTTAACCTGGCTCGTGTATCGCTCAACGTCTGAGCTTTTGGAACTAGCAGCAGCTAACGCTATCAATAAAGGAGCTCTTTCTATTGTCTTAGACGTAGGTGCTATTGAGCGTTCTATTTTGTTTGATGCGCTAGGCATTTTGGTCTTTGTGATTATTGCTGGCAGCTGTGCAGCTTATCTTTTAGCAGGTCACTATACTAAGCCAGTTCAACAACTCTCTGCTCACATGAAAGAAATTGGTCCTGATACGCTGTCTGATTCCATTGAGATTAAGGGCGGTGGAGAAGAGGTTCAGGAGCTAGTCAAGTCATTTAATCAAATGACTGACCAGTTAGATGAAGCATTTGCAATGCAGAGTCGTTTTTCGGTTAGTGCGGCTCATGAGCTTAGAACGCCAATTGCGGTACTGCGAACCAAGCTTGACGTTTTCAAGAAAAAGAAACGCAAACAGAATGAATATGACGAACTTGTAGACACGATGGAGACATACATTGATCGTTTGTCTGCAATTATTGCCAACCTGTTAGAGCTTACGGAGACATCTGAGCTTGGAGAGGTTGAGGATGTTTCTCTTGATGCGGTAATTACAACAGTTGTGGATGATCTTGAATCAGTTGCTCAAAATAATATGGTCAACGTACAGGTTAACATGCAGATTGATGAACATTCTAATACGAAATCTGAGGCACAAAATTTTACTGTTAAGGGAAATGCCAATCTGTTATACCGAGCTGTTTATAATTTGGTAGAGAATGCTATTCGCTATAACCGTAGAGAGGGATCAGTCAACATTGCCCTGGAGACTGAGGGTCAAGAATGCCTTGTTACAATTGCTGATACAGGAGTGGGCATTGCACCTGAACAAAGAGAGCTTGTCTTTGAGCCGTTTTACAGGGTAAACAAATCTAGGTCTAGAGAATTTGGCGGTGCGGGCATTGGCCTCTCGCTGGTTAAAACTATCTTAAAGCGACACGGAGCTTCCATTACAGTCTCTGAAAACACTCCACAGGGTTCTGTGTTTACCATTAGGATTCCATTGGTTGATGCAATAGACTTTGAGTAGCGTTTAACCCTTCACATACACTGCCGCTCATAGATAAGGTGAATGGCAGCTAATGGCGAGAAGTACAATGGCTAAAATAGTTGTTAGTACATAGATGCCCTAGTGATGAAGGGAAGCCAAGCATGGAGTTTATTCTGGATGCAGCTGATATCGACGCGGTCAAGCAGCTTGATGAGCTTTTGATCATCGATGGAGTTACCACTAACCCTTCAATTATCACTAGAAGTGGTAAGCAGCCCGAGCAGGTAATCAAGGAGTTTGTGGAGTATCTACTTCCTGACCAGAAATTCTTTGTTCAGGTTGTTTCGACTGACTATCAGAAGATGTTGGAAGAGGCTCGCTATATTTGCGGCCTTCGTCCTGAGAATACCTATGTGAAGATTCCTGTGACTCGCAATGGATATAAGGCAATTAAGCAGCTCAAGTCCGAGGGTCTTGGTGTTCTTGCAACCGCTATCTATTCCGCTGATGAGGCATTTCTTGCGGCTATGAATGGCGCAGATTACCTGGCCCCTTACGTTAATCGTATGTGCAACTATGGTGACGGTATTGGCCAAGTTTTTGATCTTATGCAGATGCTTGAGACCCACGGACTGAATTCTAAGATTCTTGCTGCATCATTTAAGAATACTGAGCAGGTTCATGCGCTTATTTCTGCAGGTATCGATGCAGTTACCCTTCCACCTGATATTGTCTATACAATGATGGATCACCCTGGAACAAAGATTGCCGTTGATGAGTTCTCCGCTGCTTGGCGCGGGGCTTACGGTAGGGATACGCTGCTGGGGTAAGACACTAAAAAATAAAATATTTCTAGCTCCGTCGACTTGAAATTAAGAGACGGAGCTAGAAATTTAGTAAGAGAGCATTTACAAAGAAGTACAAAATAATTCTATGATGAGCTCTTATTGTATTGTTTCAAATACCTAAGCATCAATTTAGAGTCTTTATATATTGCTTTAAACTGCAATTCCATACTGGAAATTTGTATGGATTAAGAGTAAATAACATACAGTCATTCATATGTACCAAATCGTTTAAAGCATTTTTTATTGATCCTTCAACAGGTTTGTGGGATTTTGAATTATTCAATTCTTCACGTGAGTGAATTAAAATTTCGAATTCGGAGAAATCCTCAGTGATTTTATGATCGCAGTTAATCAAAGTCTCGTCGATATCAAGATCAAGTTCCTGATTAATATTTTCTAAAATACCAGATAAAGAAGTGCCCATTTTTCCTAGTTGCTCTTCAATTGACTCTTTTGATTCGTTATGTAAAAGCATAGAGGTAAAATGCCAGGCATTTGGATTTTCCAGTCTATGAATATCATAGTAAAGACGTAAATTAATAACTTTCTGATATGACGTTTTACTCAAACGGATATGTCTAGGTATTTCAACGCTTAAATTAACAAAGTCATTATATTTAATCTCAATAGGGGATATTTTATTAGACTGGTTATTGATGAAGAAAATAGAGCCAATGTTACTCGATTCATTGTCTCTTTCTTTTCTCATTACAGCCCTTCGGACAAAGGCATAATCATGAGAAGCTACAAGAATAGTTTTATGAAGTTTTTTCTTTTGGCAACTATCTATACAAGAGAATATTTGACTACGGCGGAAATCATCGTACGATGACGCTGGATCATCTATAAGTATTATATTGGATTCTTCGTTATGTAAAAACAAAAGGAGCGAAACAAGATTTTTCTCTCCATATGAAAGTGATTTTCTCATATCAACTGATTCAATGTTTTCGATATGATTGAGAATATAACTAGCAGTATGGTCTTCGCTGGATGCATTGCTGACCTCAAATTTATAAGGAATTCCCAATTCTTTTAATTGAGAGTTTAATATGTCTTTGTTAGTTGAGAGGATGTTTCGAAAATTAGATTTCATTACTCCTCTAGTCTTGTTAATTTCATTTAAATTGCTTTGCAACGCCTCGTAGGTAGCTTTAAGCTCTGGAATGAAATTATAAGTTTCATTGCTTATCTTTGGGAGTTCAGTAATCTCCCTTAAAGAGTTATAGTCTGTAAATGAATTTTGGAATTCGATTAGGGTTTGAATCTCTTCCGTTGCTTTATGGATTTCGATTAATTTAGTCTTTAAACTTTCAATTTGTTCAGAATTGTTACAACTTGGAACATTTATCGAAAGATTAGATAACTGCACTCTAACATTATCATCAAAAAGAGGAATGAAAGGCTTTGACTCAACATCGCGCAAAGAGTGCAAGGAATTTAATAAAACATCTTCTATTCTATGGGAGCAAAATGGACATGTAGCGTCATCTTCAGTAAGAAATTTTATGCCAGTTACTTTCCAATTTAGAAAGTCAACACCGCCTTTATGAAGAATTTCTTGTACGACAGGGCTTGATTGTTTAACGGCATCCGCAAGTTGGTTGATTTTAGCTTTTGGGGTAAAAAGATTTTTTGCATTTGGCTTAGTAAATGCTTTTTCAAGCACCGTTACTTGTCCAATGAATCTGAGGAGATTATCTTTAATATTGGAAAAACTAATAAGCTGATTTTCAAATTTTTCAATTTGTTCTTGTAGCTTTACATCATCACCGACAAAGATTCTATATCCATTAGTGTTGGGTGCTTCTTCAAACATTACTCCCTGCTGGACCGACGTAAATGCTTTGATAGAGCATTCTTGAGGATCCTTTCCATCTACAGAAATCTTTACATCGTCTGCAGAATGGTTAACGGTGATATCGGTGTTTTCTAACGGTTTAGATACAGCATCAATAAATGCGCTTTTTCCCGAGCCGCAAGGACCGACTATGAAATTCAATTTATTATCCTGAAGTTCCAGCTCTCCGCTTGAAATATTTCTGTAATTGCTAACTTTAATTCTCATACTTCCCCCAAGGTATAGTTTTTTACAGAATAATATTTAAAAAGAAATTTTTATATTGATTAATGAAAGAAATTCCACCAGCGGCTACAAAACGTCGGTGAAAAAATCTACTACAAACTGACTTAGATTATGTATATAAGTCAGACATAGGGGTATAAGCAAAACCGTAAAGCAGAAACACGGTATGTGTTCACGGTTAGCTTGTGTCCCTTTTCAGGTCATCTACCTGTGGGGTTTCTCGCCAAACGGAACACGTACATAGGAAAGGATGATTCACAATGAGTAAGATTCTTGGAATTGACCTGGGTACTACAAACTCAGCTATGGCTGTCCTTGAGGGTGGAGAGCCAACTATTATCGTTAACGCAGAGGGAGACCGCACAACTCCTTCCGTTGTTGGCTTCCGCGCTGATGGCGACCGCATTGTTGGTAAGGCAGCAAAGAACCAGGCTGTCACCAACCCTATTAATACCGTCTTCTCCATCAAGCGTTTCATGGGCCGCAAGTTTGACGAGGTCCAGTCTGAGATCAAGACAGTCCCTTACAAGGTTAAGGCTGGCACCGACGGCCGCGCAGTCGTCGAGATCGAGGGCGTTGACTACACCCCAGAGCAGATCAGCGCTATGACCCTTGCAAAGATGAAGGCAGACGCCGAGAAGTACCTTGGTGAGCCTGTAACCGACGCTGTCATTACTGTCCCAGCATACTTCAACGATGCACAGCGTCAGGCAACTAAGGACGCAGGTAAGATTGCTGGCCTCAACGTTCAGCGTATCGTTAACGAGCCAACCGCAGCAGCTCTTGCTTACGGTCTGGACAAGAAGGACCAGGACCACAAGGTTCTTGTCTTCGACCTCGGCGGCGGTACCTTCGACGTCTCCCTGCTTGATCTTGCAGACGGCGTTGTTGAGGTTCTTGCAACCAATGGCGATAACCACCTGGGCGGCGACGACTGGGATCAGCGCGTTATCGACTGGCTTGCAGACAAGTTCAACTCTGATAACGGCATTGACCTCCGCAAGGACCCAATGGCACTTCAGCGCCTCAAGGAGGCTGCAGAGAACGCCAAGAAGGAGCTCTCCAGCGCTCAGCAGGCACAGATTAACCTGCCATTCATCACTGCAGACGCATCTGGTCCTAAGCACCTTGACTACACCCTGACTCGTGCAGAGTTTGAGCGCATCACCCGCGATCTTCTCGACCGCTGCAAGGCTCCTGTAACCAAGGCTCTCCAGGACGCAGGTCTTCAGCTCTCTGACGTCAGCGAAGTTATTCTGGTCGGCGGCTCCACTCGTATGCCAGCTGTTCAGGACCTGGTCAAGAGCATGACCGGCAAGCAGCCTAACATGTCTGTCAACCCAGACGAGGTTGTTGCAGACGGTGCAGCTGTTCAGGGCGGCGTTCTTACCGGCGACGTTTCCGGCATCCTGCTGCTGGACGTAACCCCACTGTCCCTGGGCGTTGAGACCCTCGGCGGCGTTGTTGATAAGGTCATCGACCGCAACACCACTATCCCAACTTCCAGCACAAAGGTTTACTCCACCGCAGCTGACAACCAGACCTCCGTTGAGATCCACGTCCTTCAGGGCGAGCGCGAGATGGCTTCTGACAACAAGAGCCTTGGTAAGTTCAACCTTACCGGCATTCCTGCTGCTCAGCGTGGTATCCCTCAGATTGAGGTTACCTTTGACATCGACGCAAACGGCATCCTGAAGGTCACCGCTAAGGACAAGGCAACCGACAAGTCCCAGGAGATTACCATTTCTGGTTCCACCGCTCTGTCCGACGAGGAAGTTGATCGCATGGTCAAGGACGCAGAGTCTCACGCTGAGGAAGACAAGAAGCGCAAGGACGAGATTGAGGTCCGCAACCAGGTAGACTCCCTGGCGTACAGCACCGAGCAGACCGTCAAAGACCTTGGCGATAAGGTCCCTGAGGATCAGAAGAAGGCTGTTGAAGAGGCTGTTGCTGAGGCAAAGACCGCACTTGATGGCTCCGACATTGAGGCAATCAAGAAGGCTGGCGAGAAACTCACTGAGGTTGGCCAGAAGCTTGCAGAGATTGTCTATGCTGACGCTCAGGCTCAGACCGCTGGCAACAACGGCGCAGCAAGCAACCCTTCTGAGCCAGACGTTGTTGATGCAGACTACGAGGTTGTCGACGACGATAAGAACCAGAACTAATCTGAGTTTCTCGGCATATGCGCTTGGGTAACTTGGTGCAGTAGCTGGTAGACAATGTGATATGACTCGGAGGCGGCTGGCGGAAACGTTTAGCCGCCTTCTACACATAGGGAGGTGATGGCAGTGGCAACAGAAGATCAGAACAAGGTTGACACTACCTTTGATAACGAGAATAACGGTGATGAAACCG
>ERZ773035.328-NODE-328-length-40078-cov-19.627639_pt1 | contig 40078 bp, 28 predicted proteins | sample MGYA00511487_ERZ773035 | MGnify/ENA primary metagenome ERZ773035 (study PRJEB29015, sample SAMEA2737985) | human oral metagenome | biome: human oral; feature: human-associated habitat; material: dental | place: China | collected 2024 ... | reverse complement strand
GTTTGCTGACACTAAGTTACTAAAAATCAACGACATGTGCAACTTTTTATCTATATTTGTTGATTTTATTTTATTCCGCCAACGGGTATATCATGGCATATAATGAAGTCGCCTTGTCTTTTTAATGTTCTTTTCTCGTTCCTCGAAAAGTGCGTTTTCTCGCCATGACGATGTTCGAGCAAGCTCGGCATCGTTCATTTGGCTTAACGAAAACGTTCCTATAAATTGAGAGGAGTTTATTGTCTTTGTGCTGTAAAACCAATATAAACGTTCCACTCATGTACGAAGTGCTGGACAAAGATACAGTGAAATCTGAAATTCTGCCCCATTTGCCTGCGGCAAAACGTGGTTATGTGCCAAAAGGTGATCTGGCAGAAGTCATTCAATGCTTTCTCTACAAGTTGAAAATGGGCTGTCAGTAGCAGATCACTTCTGCGTTTGCATGATGCTGTTTCCGTTGGCCGTGAGCAGCATGCCCTGCAACCGCTTGCGCTGTTGGTCGTAAACGTACCTGCTTTCCGTCGCCGTTGCCTTTACGCGCGTACACAGCATAGTCTGTTTTGTCCTGTTTTTAGTAAGAAATTTAACATTATAGCTGCCCTTTTTATCCACCAATCGCCCGCCTTGCCGCAAAAAATCGATTCTCGCGGAGGTTTGTTTTGGTGCTAAAAGGGGTAGCAGGTGAATGTTGGCAGAATGAATATTTATTTGAATGGGCCGCCATTTACGCCAGTTTTCTGGCTATTTGCAGCAAAATGTAGTGCGTTTTGGTGCAAAATAGACTGCGTTTTGGTGCAAAATGCAGTGCGTTTTGGTGCTAAACGCAAGGTAAAATGGTGCCAAATGCAAGGCAAAAAGGCATAAAAATGCGCTGCAATGGTATAAATAAAACCTTTTAGTGGCATGGAACACATGGCGAAAAAGGGCAAAATGGTTCTTAAAATGTGGTTTTTTAGGGGTGAAATGTGGGTGTTTGGGCTTGAAAAATTACGTACTAGCAACCAAACTAGAAAGCTAAAATGGTGCAAAATGCAGGCTTTTTCTTAAAAGCGGACATGTCGGCAGACGTGAAAAGCTAGAAATGATGGCTTTTTTCCTACTTTTTAGCCTATATTTTCGCTAGAACGGAGTGGAATCTTGAACAGTATTGTAAAATAAAAGTAATAATTTAAGGTTTTGAGTTCCTAAGCAGGTTAGTTGGTAGGTTGATGAGTTGGTGAGCTTGTGAGTTTGTAAGTTGATGGGGTGGCGCATTTGGGAGTTGTTGTTTTTTCGTGAGTTTGTAAGCCAGTGGGTTGATTTGTACCACCCTTTTATGCGCCAGGAGCGTTTGTTTTATGTAGGCAGCATAAAGACAACAAACTCCTCTAAAATTATACAACCATTAAAAGTCAAGACAGGGTACAATTAAGTATGCGTGCGGATGTGTTTATGAATAAGGCGTGGCAAGGTATTTTCGCCTCCCACGAATGACGTTTCATCCCTTCATTTATATAAAAAAGATTCGGTTTATGGAAACGTTTCGGTCAGCAAAGTGTTAGTGGCACACTGGTGCGATGCTGCTTGTACAGGCAATACAAGCATCTGATAGTGTCTGTACAAGCAGCTTGTAACGTCACTACAAGTCCATTTCAATTTTGCACTCTGCCTTACACAGTGCCTGTACAAGCTGCTCGTAACATCACTACAAGGTGGCTTGTGTCGTCTCCTTGTGGCGCTATTGTTCGTTGCTTAAAGGCCGTTGCGGGTGTTTGTTTCACTTCATCTATTTCAGTTAGCCTTTACTCTGCAAGAAGTTAACTTATCCCAACAGAGCGTATTTATTTGTTTTTCATCTGTTTTTCCAGAGATATTTATTAACTTTGCAAGAGTTTAATACGGACATTTTTTTATTTAATTAAATAAGAACAAATTATGGTAATTGAAAAAGTTCATGCGAGAGAAATCCTCGATTCAAGAGGTAACCCTACCGTAGAGGTGGAAGTGACATTGTGTAACGGCGTGGTAGGCCGCGCAAGTGTACCCTCTGGCGCATCAACAGGCGAAAACGAAGCCCTCGAATTGCGCGACGGCGACAAGGGCCGCTACTTGGGTAAGGGTGTTCTCAAAGCCGTAGAGAACGTAAACAACGTTATCGCTCCTGCCCTTAAAGGCATGTCGGTTTGCCAACAACGCAAAATCGACTACAAGATGCTCGAACTAGACGGCACGCCCACAAAGAGCAAGCTGGGTGCCAACGCCATCCTTGGCGTTTCGTTGGCTGTTGCACACACCGCTGCTAAGGCTTTCGGTATGCCCCTTTACCGCTACATCGGCGGCACAAACACTTACGTTTTGCCCGTTCCGATGATGAACATCATCAATGGTGGCGCACACTCTGATGCCCCCATCGCTTTCCAAGAGTTCATGATTCGCCCCGTTGGCGCATCTTGCGAACGTGAGGCTATCCGCATGGGTGCTGAGGTGTTCCACGCATTGGCTAAGAACTTGAAGGCTCGTGGCTTGTCTACTGCTGTTGGCGACGAGGGTGGTTTCGCTCCTAAGTTCGACGGTATCGAAGACGCTTTGGACACAATCATGAAGTCTATTAAGGACGCTGGCTACGAACCTGGCAAGGACGTGAAGATTGCTATGGACTGTGCCGCCTCTGAATTTGCTGTACAAGAGAATGGCGAATGGTACTACGACTATCGTCAACTCAAAAACGGCATGCCCAAAGATCCTAACGGTAAGAAGCTTACCGCTGCCGAACAAATTAAGTATCTCGAAGAACTCATCACCAAATATCCTATCGACTCTATCGAAGATGGTTTGGATGAGAACGACTGGGACAACTGGGTTAAGCTCACAGAGGCTATCGGCGACCGCTGCCAGTTGGTTGGCGACGACCTCTTTGTTACCAACGTGAAGTTCTTGGAGAAAGGTATCAAGATGGGTGCCGCCAACTCTATCCTTATCAAGGTTAACCAAATTGGCTCGCTCACCGAAACACTTGAGGCTATCGAAATGGCTCACCGCGCTGGTTACACCACCGTTACTTCGCACCGTTCGGGCGAAACAGAGGACACAACTATTGCCGACATCGCCGTTGCTACCAACTCTGGCCAGATTAAGACAGGTTCGTTGAGCCGCACCGACCGTATGGCTAAGTACAACCAACTTATCCGTATCGAGGAACAATTGTGCTGCTCTGCACGCTATGGCTACGAAAGACTGAAGAAGCAATAAGCTTGCACAATGCCAATGCTTGCCAAATGACTGGTGATAGATGCTGATATGGCATCGCGCCTAGGGCATTTGTAAGCGTAACAGATAGGATGGGGCGGCCTGTATTGGGTCGCCCCTGTTTTATATAAGGCCTCACCCCCAACCCCTCTCCAAGGGGAGAGGGGAGTAATATGTAAAGCTACAACAAAGCTAAATAATAAAATATGTAAAGCCCCCACAAGGGTGAATAATAAAGGATGTAAGGCTATTACAAGGACTAACAGGCGTAACAACCATGCCTCAACAAGGCATTTCACTCCCCTCTCCCCTTGGAGAGGGGTTGGGGGTGAGGCCGGTTGGGGAGTTGTAGTGAGGCCGGTTGGGGAGTGGCGCGAGGCTTTTTGTCTACTCATTAAAGAACTTATGTACTCAAAAAATCATTTTCTCAGAAACTTAACCCTTGCTCTTTTCGCCCTTTTTGCCTTCTCGGGCATGGCGCAAAAGAACGTTTATAGCTTTAAGGTAAAGGACGAAAACGGCCGAATGGTATCGTTATCAAAGTATCGTGGTAAGGTGTTGCTCATCGTTAACACGGCCACGCAGTGCGGACTTACGCCTCAATACAAACCCTTGCAAGAGCTTTACGACAAGTATCGTGATAAAGGGCTGGTGGTTTTAGGCTTTCCTTGCAACCAGTTTAAAGGGCAAGCGCCTGGTACGAACAAAGAGATACGCCAGTTTTGCGAGGCCAATTACGGCGTAACTTTCCCGCAATTTGCCAAGATAGACGTGAATGGCAAGCAGGCCATTCCGCTTTATCGTTACCTCAAACGCCAGCAACCATTCTTTGGTTACTTGATGAGCGACTCCACACAGCGCGCCGAGTTTGAGCGTTTGCCAAAGGATGTGCCCATAAATGTGGAGTACGACATTCAATGGAACTTCACCAAGTTTATCGTCGATCGCAATGGAAAGGTGGTGAAACGCGTAGAACCCAAAGACACGATGGAGTATCTCGAAGAAGAGGTGGCCAAGGTTTTGGCAGAAAAATAAGGGGCGTTGGATTATCAGAGGGCTTAGATTAGTCGGACAGGTCAGACAAGTCAGACTGGTCCGACTTGTCTGACTAGTCCGACTAATCAGGCTAATGCCAATAGGCGTTTTCTGTTATCCAATCATGCGTTTCAGGTCTTCTTCAACGGTGGTTATGCCGCCAAGTCCGAACTGTTCTACCAGCACTTTCAGCACGCCAGGCGAAACAAAGGCGGGCAGAGTGGGGCCGATGTGGATGTTCTTAATGCCCAACGACAGCAGGGCGAGCAGCACGATAACTGCCTTTTGCTCGTACCAAGCGATGTTAAAGGCAAGCGGCAGGTCGTTGATGTCGGCCGCACCGAATATCTCTTTCAACTTCAAAGCCACCACAGCCCAAGTGTACGAGTCGTTGCATTGACCTGCATCGAGCACGCGGGGGATGCCGTTGATGTCGCCGAGGTTAAGCTTGTTGTACTTAAACTTGGCACAACCCGAGGTGAGGATAACCACATCGTGGGGCAATTGCTGGGCAAACTCCGTGTAATAGTCGCGACTGCGCATGCGGCCATCGCATCCGCCCATCACCACAAACTTGCGAATGGCACCGCTTTTCACGGCTTCTACAATCTTATCGGCCAGTGCAAACACCTGATTATGGGCAAAACCGCCTACAATCTCACCCGTTTCAATCTCCGTTGGGGCCTCGCAGGTCTTGGCAATGGCAATCACTTCCGAGAAGTCTTTATGCCCGTTGGCATCTGCCTCGATGTGTTTCCAACCGGGGAAGCCCGTAGAGTTCATCGTAAACACGCGGTCTTTGTAGTTGGCTTTTGGCGAAGGCGGCACGATACAGTTAGTCGTAAACACGATAGGACCATTAAATGTGCTGAATTCTTCTTTCTGTTTCCACCACGCGTTGCCGTAGTTTCCAACCAGATGCTTATACTTTTTCAGTTCGGGATAATAGTGAGCGGGCAGCATTTCGCCGTGGGTGTACACGTCAACGCCCGTTCCTTCGGTTTGTTTCAGCAAGTCTTCAATGTCGTGCAGGTCGTGTCCCGAAATCAAAATGCCAGGGTTTTTGCCCACGCCGATGTTCACTTTGGTTATTTCGGGGTGGCCATACGATGTGGAGTTGGCCTTATCTAGCAGGGCCATAGCGTTTACGCCCCACTTGCCAGTATCGAGAACGCAGTTCAAAAGCTGGTCCATTGGCGCGTCGGGGTTGGCTATAATGGCCAGTGCATCGCCCATAAAGTCGGTTATTGTGGTGTCGGTATAGCCCAATCTGGCCGCATGTTCGTAGTAGGCGGCCATACCTTTGAGGCCCAACACTGTGAGTTCTTTCAGCGAACGCAAGTCTTCGTTCTCGTTGCGCAGCACACTTTCCTTACGACTTTGTGCCTCGTAGTCGGACTTTTCGCCGCCCCACAGTATCTCGTGATAAGCCGGTAGCTCCACATTATGCTCTTTGGCGATGGCCAACAGCTGCTTTTTCATGGCGATACCTTTGTCTACTCGTTTGAGGATGCTTGCATCATCGAAGTTGGCATTGGTGATACAAGCGAACAATGCGTCTACAAAATAGGTGTCAACGCCTGCAACACTCTCCACGCCAGCCTTGCGAATGGCTCGGTCAATAGTAGCAACCCCGCGCACCACGCCCAGTAGTAGGTCTTGATAATTAGAGGTTGAGGCCTCTTTTCCGCATACGCCCTTAACGGTACAACCCGTTCCTTTGGCTGTTTCCTGGCATTGGAAACAAAACATTTTATTCTCCATAATGCTGTTTTGTACGTTTTATGTTTATTGTTTTGCGTGCAAAGGTACATGGAGAAATACCTAGTAAAGGGTAACAAATGTGTCCGAGGGGTGGTTAATGGAAGTTAAATATACCTATAAGTAGGTAGTAAAGGTAGTAAGTAGTAGAGGTAGTAAGTAGTAAAGGAGTTAGGGAGTTAAGGAGTTAAGCCAAATGCTTAGGTGGCGTTAGGTTAATAGGACAAGTCAGACAAGTCAGACAGGTCGGACTTGTCCGAGAGCTAGACTGAACTAGAAATCTAAAAACCGTAAGACACCTTTAAAGGGCGTTAGCCATCTTTTCACCCTTTCACTCTTTCATCTTTTCACCTTTATAAGCCTTTTCCCCTTTTCCCCTTTAACTATTTAAGCAGTTCCATCGGACTAACCCCGAATTGGTCTTTAAAACACTTGGTGAAATACGATGGCGAAGTGAAACCCACTTGGTAAGCCACCTCGGATACCGATGTGGCACCGCCCTCTATCAGCTTACGCGCGCGATTTACGCGTGTGGCACGAATAAGTTCCACCGGACTAAGCCCCGTTAATGCCTTCACTTTGCGATAAAGCTGCACCCTACTAAGGTCTACCGCGGCGCCTAATTGCTCCACCCCAAAGTCGTTATTGCTGATGTTGCGGTGTATTTCGCTGCGTATTTTGCTCACAAACTCCTTGTCGGGCGTGCTTATTTCTTCCTTCGCCAGTTCGTCTGCGCCACCGAAGACCTGTTTTAATTGCTTACGGCTTTGCAGCAAATTGTGGATGCGCGCCAACAACAAGGGCGCACTGAACGGCTTGGTGATGTAGGCATCTGCACCATGTTCGTAGCCTTCGATGCGCTGTTCGTCGAGCGTTCGGGCTGTGAGCAGTATCACGGGAATATGACTTGTGGCCGTGCTCTGTTTCAGTCGGCTACACAATTCAAGGCCATCCATCTGCGGCATCATCACGTCGCTCACCACCAAGTCGGGGATATTCAGCTCTGCCATCTGCAAAGCCACCACGCCGTTGGGTGCAGTAAGCACGCGATAGTGCGTTTCGAGCAGCGTGCGAGCCATTTGGCAAACGTCGTCGTTGTCGTCGGTAAAGAGGATGGTAGGCTGATTGGGGTCGTTGTTTTCTTCAAAAATGGTCTGCAACTGCGGAGCATCGGCCTTTGTTGCGGCGGGCGATGCAGGCAAGATAAACGCTTGCGACTGAGCAATTGGCGACTGTTCGGCGGCCGATGGCGGCGTTTCGGCCTGCAAATTCAGCGGCAGATGCACGGTAAACACCGTTGGACCTTCGGCCTTACTGCTAACGCCGATGTGCCCGCCGTGCATGTCTACGAAGGCTTTTGCCAAGGCTAGGCCAATGCCCGTGCCGCCTTCGCTGTGTTGCGGTTGGTAAAAACGCTCGAAGATATGGGGCAAATCGCCCTCGGCAATGCCCTTGCCCGTGTTGGTTACGCTTAGCGTTGCCGTGCCTTGCGCCGTGTCTACAACCAGTTCTACGTTTATTTCGCCCGCTACTGGCGTAAACTTCACGGCGTTAGAAAGGATGTTGCTCACCACTCTTTCCACCTTTCCTGCATCTATTTTGGCAGTTACGTGTTCGGGCAGACGGCAAGAAAGCCTGATGCGCTTGTGCTCGGCAGCCGCCACAAACTCGCTCACAACGTTGCCAGCCAGTGCAGCAAGGTCGGTTTCGGCCAACTGCAAAGTCATCTTTCCGCCCTCAACTTTCCTGAAATCCAGTATTTGGTTGATGAGTTTTAGCAGCGTTCGCACGTTTCGGTGCGCCACTTCGAGCAGCCCGCGTTGTACCTTCGACAGTTTGTTTTCGGCCAAAAGCTGTTCCACAGGCGTTTCGATAAGGGTTAAAGGCGTGCGCAATTCGTGGCTCACGTTGGTGAAAAACATCAGTTTAGCCTGCGTGGCAGCCTCTATTTCGCGGTTCTTTTCTTCCAGTTTTTCGTTGAGTTTTGCTTTCGCGAAATAGGCTTTCAACACGAAGAAAGCAAAAACCATGAGGATAAGCACCAACAGAACGCCCAACACAAGGATGGTTTTCTGATTGCTATATTGTGCCATACTCTCGTCTATGCGGTTGTTTAGGCGTTGCATCTTGTTGTCGAGCAAGGTTAGTTCGGCCCATTGGTGCAAGGCACTTTCTGCATTGTTGGCATCTATCACGCCCGTTTGCAAGATGGTTTCTCGCCGAAAGGGTCGGCCTTCCAATATGTTCATGGCCAGTTTCAGCACCTCGTCGCCATGCGTAGGATAAACAAATGTGGCCAAGAACGTTCCGTTTTTCACGGCCTCGATGCCGTCGCCAGGGGTGGGCAGCGCATCAACGCCCACTATCTTCACGCCCTTTACGCCCATTTTTTGTGTGGCTTGGTGCGCCCCAATGCCCATTCGGTCGCACTGCGCAAACACCAAATCGACCCCTCCCACATCTTTAAACATGCGTTCGGTTTCGCTTTCGGCTTTCTGTTCAAACCAATCTGCGTATGCGTTGGCCACCACTTTTATTTGCGGATAGCGTGCCAATGCCTCGCGAAAGCCGCTGTCGCGTTCCATAGCAGGCGACGAACCGCGTAGCCCTTGCAGCTCCATCACGCGCCCCTTGCCGCCAAGATGTTCGCCAACAAAGCGGCCTACGGCTCGTCCGATGGCCACATTGTCGGCACCGATAAAGGCCGTGTATTTGTCTGATGCACTCTTTCGGTCGACCAGCACCACACGAACGCCGCGGTCGAAGGCCTTGTTGATGACGGGTGTAAGTGCCTTTGCCTCGTTGGGCGACACGATAATGAGGTCGGCGCCCTCTTCAATGAAGTGTTCAATCTGCGCTATCTGCACGCGGTTGTCGTCTTTGGCCGATGCAAACTCCACGCGCACGTTGTCGTAGAGGTACGACTCGCGCCTTATCTCGCTGTTCATTTTCGTTCGCCAAGAGTCCTCGCTGCACTGCGAAACGCCGATAAAGTAACTTTTCTTTGTACTGCAAGCCGATAGCAACAGGGCTAAAAGGACAAGCAAAGGGAGGGCGAAAGTTGTGAGTTTTGGGTTCATACAGAGTGGTGGTGTAGGGCTTTGCGTTACACTGCAAATTTAATGATAAACCTAGAAAGCCCCATCATATTGCCTTACTTTTTTATCTGCTTGGCCAAAGTTTCCTTGTTGGTGGGGATGTGGGGGTAGCTGTTCTAGATATTGTAGCCGTTTTAGATATTCTAGGATGCCTAGTTGTTTTAGATATTCTTGTTGTTCTAGATATTCTTTTTGTTCTAGTTAATCTAGGATGCCTAGTTGAACTAGTTGTAATCAACTCATTGGCTTATAAACTTACGAACAACCAATAACTCCCTAACTCATAACCTCACCAACTCAAAACCTTAAATTCTTATCTTTTATCTTACAATGCGGCTCTAATTTTCGCTCCGTTCTAGCGAGATTGTTGGTTAAAAAGTAGGCAAAAAGCTACTTTTTCCGCTCTTTCACACCTTCTAACTTGTCGCTTTTTAAGAAGAGCACCTGCATTTTGCACCATTTTGCCTTTCTATTTTGCTTGCCAGCTCATTATTATTGCAACCCCAAAACCCACTTTTAGCCCCTAAAACCCTACTTTTTGATGGCTATTTTGCCCTTCTTAGCCATGTTTTTCATGATTCTAAAAGGGTTTGTTTATACAATTGCTATGGATATTTATGCTTTTCTTCTCGCATTTAGCGGCAAATAGCACTGCGTTTAGCAGCATTTTACCTTGCGTTTTGCACCAAAACGCACTGCATTTGGCGGCAAAACGCAAGGCATTTAGCATCAAAACGCACGCTATTTTGCACCAAAACGCACTCCATTTAGCAGCAAATAGCCCCGAAAGGGGTGCAAATGGCGGTCTTCTTAAATAAAAATACATTTTGCCAACAGTCGCATGCCACCCCTTTTTGCATCAAAACAAACCTTCGCGAGAATCGGTTTTTTGCGGCAAGGTGAGCGATTGGTGGACGAAAAGGGCACTTATTATGTTAAATTTCTTGCTAAAAACCAGACAAAACTAACTCGCAGTGAACACGCACGAGTGGGCAACGGCAAGGAAAACACATGCGCTTGCGGCGGCCAGCGCGAGCGGTTGCAGGGCATGCTGCTCACAGACAACGGGCACAGCATCATGGGAGGGCAGAAGTAATTGGCCGCAGACAAGCAGCCTCCAGCTTGTGGAGATGCCACTGAATAACATCCGCCCAATGCTTTTCTGAACCATAGCCACGTTTTGCCGCAAACAAATGGGGCCGAATTTCATGTCTTATCGTACCCTTGTTCGGCACGTCGTACATGTGTGGGGTGTATTTTGGGGTTGCGGCACAAAGACATAAACTCCGCTCAATTTGTAGAAACACTAAACGTCAACACTGCTTTGTAGTGAACATTTGGTAGGCTTAAACATCATGTTCAAACCCTTACCGAAAAGCATACATCTTTTACTAAGTAACTTCTATTTGCCAATAAGCAAATTCGGAATGTAAATCCGACTTTTTAATAAAGTCTTTCTTTAAACATGTTACTAAACACAAAAGCGCGTAAATGCGGTGTTTTAATTTACATTAAATATTAAAGAAACGGCTGTATTATTGCCGCTTATTTTGTATCTTTGCCATGAGCGATGCACACAACACACGCCATGCGGAAACAATGAACAACGCAGAAGACAAATTTTCTACGGATAATGGCAACAAGCACGCAACACAATGGCCCGCCAATTAAGGCGAAAACTGTGCTGTATAAGGCAAAAATACGCCGCAAAAGGCGGCAATCTATTTAACCAAACAATATAGATATTGTATGAACGAAACGAGCAACAACTTTGAATTTGAGATATGCGCAAACAGCGTGGAAAGCTGTTTGGCGGCCCAAGAGGGTGGGGCTGACAGGGTGGAACTTTGCGCAGGCATACCCGAAGGCGGCACAACGCCTTCGCATGGCGACATCGTAACGGCGCGCCGACTGCTTAACACCACCAAACTGCATGTCATCATCAGGCCCAGAGGGGGCGACTTTACCTACTCGGACCTGGAAATGGACATCATGGCCGCCGACATCGACGCATGTAGAGAGGCGGGAGTAGACGGCGTGGTGTTTGGATGTTTAACCCCAGAAGGGGACATCGACATCGACAAAAACGCCAAACTCATGGCACACGTGGGGCAAATGGCGGCAACTTTCCATCGCGCTTTCGACAGATGTCGCAATCCGCTCGATGCCTTAGGCCAACTGGAACAGCTGGGATTTAACCGCGTGCTAACCTCAGGACAGCAGAAAACGGCCGAAAAAGGCATCCCCCTGCTATACAAACTGCATAAGCGGGCAGGCAAAAACATCGCTATCATGGCCGGATGTGGTGTTAACGAACGCAACATTTTCAAGATACACGTGGAAACAGACGTTACCCAGTTCCACTTTTCTGCACGCGAATCGGTGCTCTCGGCATGTCAATACATGGGCGGAAACGTGCGAATGGGCGGAAAAGACACCGATGAGGCCTATCGAGAAGTTACTACCGCACGCCGTGTTAGACACACAATAAAGGAGCTGCGCGGCGAAACGGAGAACGAATAGCCCCCTCAAACAGACCTCCACAGCCCCAAACGAGATGCGCCGACAGCCCGAAACCCCACATGCGGCGCAGGCAATGCGGCTGCTTTGCCCGACAGATAAAAACGAGATTTTGAACGGGATGCAGGCGCACGAGCAGGGCTTTGGGCGTACGATAAAACCTCTTTTCCATATTAAATAGTTTGTTTGTTAATTGCATTTGTGTCCCCGTCGCCAACCGATATGCAAGCCATACGGCCGACGGGGCGCAAAAAACTTCTGAGAAACGAAATGCGCAAGCCATCTTTTAGCCATGCAGACACCGCAAAACTACAACAAGATGACCCACGCATACCATAATGTCACAACCCCTTATCTTACATCAACAAAACCATTTACTATCAGCATGAGAAAGCTATTTCTATCACTCTTTGTAGCCTTGGTGGCATGTAACGTTGCCCAGGCTGGATTTTACCATTTCATTTCTGATGACAAATACCGTGCAGAAGTGCATAAAGACTTCACCGCGAAAATGCAATTGGTGGGTAAGAACTTCTTTACGCCAACCCAAACCGTGCCTACACCGGCCGAACAAGAGGCTTTGGAGTTTCTGTATGCCTACATGCCCGTGGCCGATGTCACCGATTACACCACCGCTTTCTACCTAGATAACGTGAAAGCCACATTCAAGGCGCGCGACGAAATGCCTTGGGGGCGAGACGTTCCCGAACTGTTGTTCAGGCATTTCGTACTTCCCATACGTGTGAACAACGAGAACTTGGACAACACGCGCATGGCTTTGTACGACGAACTGAAAAAACGCGTAGAGGGTTTGAGCATGACCGAGGCCGTGCTCGAACTGAACCACTGGTGCCATGAGCATGTAACTTATCAGCCATCTAATGCACGTACGTTGGCGCCTTTGGCCTGTATGAAAACCGCCATTGGGCGTTGTGGCGAAGAGAGCACCTTTACCGTGGCCGTATTGCGTACGTTGGGCATCCCCGCAAGGCAGGTGTACACGCCGCGTTGGGCGCATACCGACGACAACCACGCATGGGTAGAGGCCTGGGCCGACGGCAAATGGCACTTCCTTGGTGCCTGCGAACCCGAGCCGGTGCTCGACTTGGGCTGGTTTAACCTGCCTGCATCGCGCGCCATGCTTATGCACACAAAGGCTTTCGGCAACTATCGTGGTCCCGAAGAAGTGATGTTGCGAACCAGTAACTACACCGAAATAAACCTCATTGCCAACTATGCACCCACGGCTCGCGTAGACTTTGCCGTGGTGGATGCAGCCGGAAAAGCCGTAGATAAGGCCAAGGTGGAATTTAAGATATACAATTATGCCGAGTATTACACGGCCGTGAACAAGTTTACCGACAGTCGTGGGCGAACGTTCCTCACCGCCGGCGTGGGCGATATGATGGTGTGGGCCTCTAAGAATGGGGCGTATGGATTTGCCAAGGCATCGTTCGGAAAGGATAAGGCCGTTACCATTCGCCTTAACCGCAGTGCACGTTCGGATGCCAAAATGACGGTGGGCGCACTCGATTCGGTTAATATCGTACCGCCCGTTGAAAGTGCCAAACTACCCGAAGTGACGTTCGATGAGGCCATAGCCAACAAGACCAGGTTGGCAAAAGAAGACAGTATACGCCACGCTTACGAGGCCACGTTCTACAAACCCAAGAAAGATGGGCGCATAGGCGACTTCTTAAAACGCGCTCGCGGCAACTGGCAAACCATTCATCAGTTTGTTAGCAATCACTCGGATCGCCTAGATCGCGCACTGGCATTGCTGGAAACGCTGCCCGATAAGGACTTGCACGACATGCCACTCGAAATTCTTGAAGACCATTTTGGGGCTGAAAGCAACCAATTGTCGCCGCGTGTGGAAGACGAAATGATTATCGCTCCCTTTAAACAAACATTCCAACATGCGTTCAATACGGCCTTGGCAGACAGCATGCGCGCCAATCCCACAATCCTAGTGGAATGGACGAAGCACAACATCAGGCTCAATCCCGACACCAAGGCCCTGCGCATTGCGCAAACACCTATGGGCGTTTGGCGTTCGAGACTTACCGATACGCGTTCGCGCGACATCTTCTTTGTGAGCATGGCGCGTAGCTTGGGCATCGAGTCGCGCAAAGATGCGGTTACGGGTAAGGTGCAATACAAGCGCGACGGCGCATGGGTAGACGTGAATTTTGATAACGCACAAAGCCAAGCCACACCCACGGGCAAGCTTAAACTTACTTATTCGGCTGCGCCATTGCTGCCTGCCGACCCCAAGTATTACAGCCACTTCACCTTGAGTAAGATTGTAAACGGACAGGCACAGCTGCTGAACTTCGAGGAAGGAGACGGAAATGCCAACGAGGGAACAACCTGGGCCAACACCTTTGAGCGCGGTTACGACCTGGATGCAGGCACTTATCTGCTTGTTACCGGTACGCGTTTGGCCAATGGCGGCGTGCTGGCCACGCAGCGTTTCTTCAACGTAGCCGCCGGCAAAACCACCGAAGTGCCACTCGTTATGCGCCGTCCGTCGGGTCAGCTCAATGTGTTGGGCAACTTCGATAGCGAGTCGCGTTTCCTCAAAGACGGTCAAGAGGTGAGCATCTTGTCGCAAACGGGTCGCGGATATTTCACGCTTGCCCTGCTGGGTATTGGCGAAGAACCCACCAATCACGCCCTACGCGACTTGGCAAAAGCACGCGCCACGCTCGACGAATGGGGTCGTCCCTTCGTGTTACTCTTCCCTAACGATGCCGATTTACAGCGTTTCAAGGACGAGAACTTCGGCACATTGCCTACCAACATCATTCTGGGCGTAGATGCCGACGGCAAAATTAAGCAGCAAGTAGCCAATGCCATGAAGCTGGCTAACCCCTCGCAGATGCCTGTTTTCATCGTGGCAGACACCTTTAATCGCGTTGTGTTCTGTTCGCAAGGCTACACAATTGGCATGGGCGAGCAGCTAGAAAAGGTGGCAAAGATGCTAGAAACGGGCAAATAAAGCCCGTTTGCATCGGGCAAATCGAGCCGATTAGGTGGGTCGAGGCTTTCAGATTGCTCTGATAGTTCCGGCCAACTTAATCGGCTTTTCTTTTTTCAAGGCAGTTCAACCTCTTCGGTTTGGGCGGTCTATTCTGCTTTTAGGGCAGTAGTATTTGTTCGACTTGTCTCACTAGTTGGGGCATTTCCCCATTTAAACAAAAATATAATCTCTTAATATATTATGGTGTGTATTTCGGGATTTTTATGTAAGTTTGCAATGTGAAACGAACAGCGGACGTGTGCCGCACGCAACTTACAACACCTCGAACCTATGGACTGCAACCATTACTTGCCCAAACAAGCCCTGCAATATGTGGCCTTGCACTTTGTTACCATACTTGTTGTGCTGACTGGACTGTTGAACGCATGCGCCGATAAGCAACCAATCGACCTGCCCGACTTTCCTCCTGCCAGTCAAGAGCCTGCCAAACAGAACGTCGAACCCAAAACCGACGGGCGTTTGTTGCGCCTGCTTGCAACGTACGAAGAACAAGATGGAGCCGAAAAAACGGCCATCGCCAACCGCATTTTCGGGCTGTTGTATGCCGAAGAACTAACCGATTCGCTTGTTAAAGTGGCCAACGATACCCCCAAAGACAAGGTGGATGCGATGGTTTTGTATCACGCTGCCGAGTATTTTTGGGACAAACAAGACTACGCTACGGCCTTGAACTACGCCCGAAAAGCCCTTCCCCTTACTTACAAAACCAACGACTTGTTGCTCATAAGCGACTGCGAGCAGCTTGCTGCACAGCTGTTATTCCGCCAATCAGACCTTGTTCGGGCCATTAGGCACGCCCAAAAAAGCCTTGAACTGGACCGCGAAACGGGCGATAAAAGCCGGATAAGCAGCTCGTTAAACACACTTGCGGCCATTAGTCTTGTGGCCAAGCAACCCGAAGAGGGCGAACGATACATCTTAGAGGCCATTGCATTGAGCACCGAGGTCAACGATTCTAACCGCATGGCCATACAATATGGCATGGCATCAGAAATTTATCACGCCATGAAAAAAGAGCAATTGGCCCTTGAACATGCCGTAAGAGCCTACCAAATAGACGAGCAACGCGGCAATGTAGCGAAGACGGGCATCCGACTTTCGCAGATGGCGACCGCCTTAATGGACATGGAACGCTACGTTGAGGCCGAAAGAACAGTGGAAAGAGCCATCCCTATACTTGAAAAAGCAGGCAATAAGCAGTCGTTGGGCATTTGTATGAACCAAAAGGGCGAACTGCTTAACCACCGCGGAGAGTACGCATCGGCGCAACAATGCTTTGAAAAAGCCATAGAAATCTTTGAGCAACGCAACGACCTTTATAACCTAAGCCGGGCGCAGATGGGCGCTTTCAACGCCTTAAAAGCCGCCAATCCCACCCTGGCCGCACAGCATTTGCAACGCTATGTGGCGTTGAAAGACTCTATTTATCAGCACGATATGGAGCAGGCTGTGAGTCAAAGCAACGCCAAATACAAGAACGAAGGGCTTACATTGCAAGCGCAACACGAGCAAAAAGAAAAGCGCATTGTGGCCATTGCCGCCATTGTGGTGGTTACGTTGTTGCTGTTGGTGGTGGCCGCACTGGTATATGTGGGCAAGATTAGGCAGCGCAACCACGCCTTACTCAAACAGGTGAGCCAGTTGCGAGAGAACTTCTACACCAACATCACCCACGAATTGCGAACGCCTTTAACGCTAATACTGGGTCTAAGCCACGAGTTGAACCAAGACGAAAGCCTTACCGACGAGGCCAAACATAAGGCAACCACCATCGAAAGGCAAGGAAACAGCTTGCTTACGCTCATTAATCAGCTGCTAGACATCGCCAGGGTGAAGTCGGCCGTGGGCAATCCCGACTGGGAAAATGCCGACATAACGGCGCATGTAAACATGGTTGTGGAGAGTTATCGTGACTTCGCGGTGTCTCAAAACGTGGAATTAAACTTCTCTGGTAACGAGCGTATCGTTACCGACTTCGTGCCAGAGTATATTAATAAGGTGATGAACAACCTGCTGTCTAACGCATTTAAGTTCACGCCCCCATACGGAAAGGTGAGCGTAGCGGTGGCACGCGAGGCCGCAAACGTCGTCATTAGGGTGAAAGATACGGGCGCGGGCATTGCTCCTGAGGCCGTAGCGCATCTCTTCGAGCCTTTTTATAGGGCCAGCAATGGTGCATCGAAGAACGGAACTGGCGTGGGATTGGCCTTGGTTAGGCAGATAATAGACGCGCTAGACGGGCAAATCGTGGTGGGAAGTTCGCCTGGACGAGGGGCTACTTTCACCATAACGCTGCCCATAAGAAACGTGTGCAAGCCCACGGCCAACGCTCAAAAGCACACCAACACGCCCATGTTGCCGCATGTGGAGAAACGTCTCGACGACGAAACAGACGATAATTGCGCCGAACAACGCATGCTTATCGTGGAGGATAATGCCGACTTGGCCGCGTATATGGGCTCGTTGTTCACGCCGCAATACGCCGTTTGTTATGCCTCTAACGGCGAGGAGGCCTTGACCAAAGCAACAGAACTGGTGCCCGACATCATCATAACCGACCGCATGATGCCTGGAATGGACGGCTTGGAAGTGTGCAAACAGGTTAGGGCGAGCGACGTAATGAACCATATTCCCATCGTGGTGGTTACGGGAAAGATAACCGAACAAGAACGATTGGAGGGCATTAAGGCAGGGGCCGACGCCTATATCACCAAACCGTTTAACAGTGAGGAGCTGATAACGAGGGTGGAAAACCTGCTTGATAGACATCGAAAATTGCGCGAGAAATATGGTGATAACGGAAGCGAAACAAAGGAAGAAGGCGACGTTCGCGCCGAGGCCGAGCGGCAATTCCTAACGAAAGCCGTAGACACAGCCTACCTTTTGCTCGACAAACGCGCGCTAGACGTTAATGCTTTGGCCGAAAGATTGGGCATGAGTCTTAGGCAATTCACCCGTAAGATAGTGGCACTTACAGGCAACACGCCAGGTGCTTTCATCTTAAACTTAAAGATGCAGAAGGGCAAACAGCTGCTCGACACAAGGTTTGAGTTGAACATCGAGGAGATTTCAGAGCGTTGTGGTTTCGAACATGCGTCTAGTTTTTACCACGCTTTCAAGAAAGCATTCGGCGTTACGCCGTCTGAATATAGGAAGAATGGTGGGTGAAAGAGGCCTCACCCCCAACCCCTCTCCAAGGGGAGAGGGGCGTAATATGCTATGCTACTACTAAGCTGATAAGCAAAAAATGCAATGCTATTGCAAGGCATATCACTCCCCTCTCCCCTTGGAGAGGGGCTGGGGGTGAGGCTTTTTATTACTCTGTTACTGCTTTTTCTCATCATTTCTCACTAACTTTGCAATTGCTTTCAGGCCTCTTCGCCGCAGTGTATGCGGATAAGTGTGTTCTGGATAACTAACGAAACCAAACAAAAAACAAGGATGAAAAAGCTTTTAGCTGTGGCCATTGCTTTCGTGGCCAGCCTGTCTGTACAGGCGCAGAACGTGCAGTTGCATTATGATTTCGGGCATCTGAACGACAATCTCTCCACACGACCCAAACTAACATCAACCGTGGAGATGTTCAAACCCGACAAATGGGGTAACACTTTCTTCTTCGTCGACATGGACTATGCAGACAATGGCGTGGCTGCCGCCTATTGGGAAATATCTCGCGAGTTGAGATTTTGGCAAGCGCCATTGGCTATTCACGTGGAGTATAATGGCGGATTGGCCAAAGGTGTGGGCTCGTATAACGATGCTTATCTGGCTGGTGTGACTTATAGCTGGAACGATAAAGACTTTAATTCGGGCTTTACCATCACGCCCATGTATAAGTATCTGGCCAAACAAAGTCAGAAACACTCGTGGCAACTCACGGCAACATGGTACTTAAACTTTTGCAACCACCTATTAACGTTCGACGGATTTGCCGATTTCTGGGGCGATCGCCGTTTCGCCGACGGGCGAAACATCGCCGTTTTCCTTTCCGAACCCCAATTCTGGGTTAACCTCAACCGCATCAAAGGCGTTAGCGAAGACTTCAAACTAAGCCTAGGAACGGAGTGGAAAGTAAGCAACAACTTCGTTAATCAAAACCACCGCTGGTATTGGTTGCCTACATTGGCAGCGAAGTGGACGTTTTAATAAACACAAACGGCCTCACCCCCAACCCCTCTCCAAGGGGAGAGGGGAGTGATTTGCTGTGCTGCAACTAAGCAAACAAATGCGAGATAGCAATGTTATCACAGTGCATATTACGCCCCTCTCCCCTTGGAGAGGGGTTGGGGGTGAGGCCAGCTCACAATAATCTTACACAATGTCTTTCTATTCTCTTTTGGGGTTTAACCCCAAGAAACAATCGCGCCGCACAGAGATGATGGCCGGCGTGACCACGTTTCTAACCATGAGTTACATCCTTGCCGTGAACCCCGACATACTAAGTGCCGCGGGAATGGACAAGGGTGCCGTGTTCACAGCCACTGCCTTGGCCTCGGCCCTTGGCACATTGTTCATCGCTTTCTTAGCCAAGCTACCCTTTGCGCAAGCTCCCGGCATGGGCATCAACGCCTTTTTCGCCTTCACCTTGGTGCGCGGCATGGGCTATTCGTGGGAGGCAGCCTTGGCGGCAGTGTTTGTAGAGGGTCTCATCTTCATCCTTTTAACCGCCCTGAACATACGCGAACAAATTGTAAAGTGCATCCCTAAGAACCTGCGCTTTGCCATTTCGGGCGGCTTAGGCCTGTTTATCGCCTTCATCGGACTGAAAAACGCGGGACTTGTAGTGGCCAACGATGCCACCTTCGTTACGCTAGGCGCCTTCACTCCCACGGCTGCATTGGCCTCGTTGGGCATCATTTTAAGTGGCGCACTGCTGGTGTTGAAGGTTCGCGGAGCCTTGTTTTATAGCATCTTGATATGTACGGTTGTGGGCATACCTATGGGAATAACCCAAATTCCCGATGCCTTCGTGCCCGTTTCGCTACCCCAAAGCATCGCCCCAACGTTCTTAAAGCTCGACTTCGCTGCACTGCTCAACGTAGATATGATGCTCACCGTATTTGTATTGGTGTTTATCGACATCTTCAACACGCTGGGAACGCTCATCGGAACGGCAGCCAAAACCGACATGATGGACGAAAAAGGCAATGTGAAGAACATCCAAAAGGCCATGATGGCCGATGCCATAGCCACGTCTACGGGTGCACTTCTGGGCACATCTACCGTTACAACGTTTGTTGAGAGCGCAGCAGGTGTGGCCGAAGGCGGCCGAACAGGACTAACGGCATTTACCACGGCCATGTTCTTCCTCGTGGCTTTGTTCATGGCTCCGCTGTTCCTTATCATTCCTTCTGCCGCAACCACAGGCGCACTGGTGCTTGTTGGCGTGTTTATGTTAGAGTCTATCAAGAAGATAGACCTGCAAGACATCTCCGAGGCACTACCTTGTTTTATCACCGTTTTGATGATGGTGCTAACTTATAGCATTGCCGAAGGCATGGCCTTGGGACTGATTAGCTACACGCTGGTAAAGTTGTTGAGCGGCAATTACAAAGACGTCAACATCACACTCTTCATCGTTAGCTCACTTCTTGTTTTGCGTTATGTGTTCCAATAAGGCTCGCTCACTGTTGCTGGGGGCCGTGTTGTGCATGGCCTTTGCTGCCTTTGGGCAGACACTTGTGTTGGGTAGCTATAATATAAGGTATCGAAACGACGGCGATGAGGCCAAAGGGCACCTTTGGGCGAAACGTTGTCAGGTGATAGCCGACCAACTTAACTACCACCATCCCGATGCTTTCGGGGCGCAAGAGGTGCTGAAAGGCCAACTCGACGACCTGTTGCGCGCACTGCCCGACTACGATTACGTGGGCGTTGGGCGCGACGATGGACACGAGGCGGGCGAGTATGCGCCCATATTTTATCGGCGCGACCGACTGGATAAGCTCGGCGACGGGCACTTTTGGCTCTCGCCTACGTACACAAAGCCCTCTTTGGGTTGGGATGCGGCTTGCATACGCATCTGCACTTGGGCTAAATTCAGGGTGCGCGAAAGTGGCGAAGAGTTCCTTTTCTTCAACCTCCATACCGACCATGTGGGCGTTAAAGCGCGTCGCGAGTCGGCAAAGTTGGTGATGAAAGCTATCGACGGCTTAGGGGGAAAGGATATGCCGGTGGTGCTAACGGGCGACTTTAACGTCGACCAAACCGACGAAACCTACGCCATCTTCACCGCAAAGGCGCGCTTAAACGATGCCTACGTCGTGGCTAAGCATCGCTTTGCCGAGAACGGAACGTTTAACAGTTTCGATCCCACGCTGAAAACAGCCAGTAGGATAGACCACGTTTTTGTGTCGCCCCGTTTCGCTGTGGCTCGTTATGGCGTACTGCCCAACTTCTATTGGACGGAAGAACCCGCGGCCAAAAGCCAGAAAGGGCAGGATGCACCGCAACAAATCGACTTTAAACAACACCGAATACGCACGGCATCCGACCATTATCCGGTGTTTGTGGAGGTGAAATTAGGACAGTAGCCTTTCCGCAACCAACCCCCAACCCCAACCCCTTTACAAGGGGCGGAGGGTAGTTGAACAGCTTGTTATGCCCCTAACATGTTGCAACCATTGGCCTAGTAATCACACCGATATATGATGTTTTTTCATTTAGAAACGATAAAGCCTATTACGTTTCAACGTTTAGAAACCACAAGGCCAACCACTCCCCACTCCGCTTGGGGCGGGGCAGTGGGTAAGGCCTTTTATTGTCTTTCCCTTCTCTTTTGTGTTGTATGCTTATGGGGTTGCCGCTCTGACTGCCGCAACAAGATAGATGCGGCGTTGCAAGCAGGCCACAATCAGCAGGCTATGAACCTGCTAAACCAGGCTATTGCCGACACAGCCACGGCCGAATGGCTGTGGAAACGTGCCGAACTGGAAACAAAGTTGGGCAAGGATGCCGATGCCTTGCGCGATTACCACCGCCTGTTACTTCTCCATTCGATTAAAGATGGTGCTGAATTTGCAGCTCATGTAGACATCGGCGCCGACAGCTCGGTGAACGTTAACGAGGTGTTCAGCAGGCAACTAGCGGCTTATTTCAGGCTTGGACAAATGCGTTTGGCCGAGAATAAGTTGGAGCAGATGCGAAAATATCTTTATGATAAGGGGCAAGTAGGCAAGTATTATTATTGGAAGGGGGTTATAGCCAAAGGCAATAAGGATTGGTATGCGGCTTATTCGTTCTTTCTGGATGCGGCATTGCAGCACTACCCTAATGCTCGTTTGCAGCTAAAAGAGATGTCGAAGCGGTCGGGAATGCCATTGAACTGGCCCGCAGACCTAGATTCGATGAACGTTGAACTGCAATTTACAGATGGAACAAAATGGCCTATTGCCAATAAGTTGCAGGGCGAACCGCGGCTCGTAAAGGTTGAACGAAAACAAGTAGAGATAACCAACATACGGCGTTTTGTGCTGAAAAACCATCTTGATGCCGCTGCTTTGCGCGCCATTCCAGGCATGGCAGCCAGAGGTAAGCAAGCGGCACCCGTGTGTATAGCCACTACTAGCGGCAACAACCTTTGCTTTACCTGCCTGCCCGGCAGTAGTGGGTTGGCTAAATTGGGGCTTGATGCAAGCGATGGTTCTGCAAAACCAAACGCACAACGGGCCAAACTGCAGGTTGTCGAGGTGTGGGTGATGAAGTACGAAGACGGCCACGGACTGCGAAATTGCGAGGTTTACATCAAGTAGAGCTGCTTTTGGCCTTATGCCTCTCTTTGGTTTGGGTTAAAGAAATGTAGTTGGCTTACCCTGAATTTGTATAAATTTTGGTACAAATTTTAACATTATGAGTGCCGTTTTATTCACCAACCGCCCACTCGGTCGTAAAAAATCGATTCTCGCGAAGGTTTGTTTTGATGCAAAAAAGGGTTGCATGTGAATGTTGGCAAAATGAATTTTTATTTAAGGAAACCGCCATTACCACCAGTTTTGGAGCTATTTGCTGCTAAATGGAGTGCGTTTTGGTGCAAAATAGCGTGCGTTTTGGTGCTAAACGCCTTGCGTTTTGGTGCTAAATGCCTTGCGTTTTGGTGCAAAACGCAAGGTAAAACGCTGCTAAATGCGGTGCGATTTGCTGCTAAATGCGAGATGAAAAGCATAAATATCCATAGCAATTGTATAAACAAAACCTTTTAGAACCATGTTGCACATGGCTAAAAAGGGCAAAATGGCCATTAAAAAGTGGGGTTTTAGGGGCTAAAAGCGAGTAATTGGGCTTGATAAAAATGCGAGTTGGCAGCCAAATAGAAAGGCAAAACGGTGCTAAATGCAGATTGTAGGCTCAAAAAGGAGATGAAAACGAAGCACGTAAAGGCATAAAAAGTGGTTTTTTACTCATTTTGAACCCTTATTTTGTCTAGAATGAGCTTGCAGGTGAGGTGTGTTTTGTAAAATATTTTACAGTTTTCCGGTTTTTCTAGTCTTTCTAGATATCCTAGTGTTCCTAGATATTCTAGTGCTCCTATATTTCCTAGGTCTCCTAGATATCCTAGCCTTCCTTGATAGCCTGATGCTCCTAGCTTTCCAAGATGCCCTAGGTTTTCTAGCCCTCTTGCCCCTCCCTAGGTAGCCCTTGCCTTTCTAGCTCTCCTGTTTTTACTGGTTTTCCTAGTTTCCCTAGCTTTCCTTGCTACCCTAATGGGTCTTGCTAAACTTATTCCTCATTCCTTTTCTCTGCCTTAAATCCCCATAAATAAGGAACGCCGTTGCGGCATAATTTTCTTAACTTTGCGCCTGCTAACGGCGGTAGGCTTAACCCCAAACACCACCAACGCCACGAGCGGGCACGCACGAGAGCAGTGCATCGCCAGTGGAACAAACGTAACACGCCGCCGCAGCATTGCATACAAAAACAAGATGAAGCAAGACTTAAACCAGCGAAACAAGCTATCCACCTTCTTTTGCCTCTATCTGGCACAAGCTGTGCCCATGAGTTTCTTTACCACTGCCCTGCAAGTAACCATGCGCGAACAACGGTTCTCGCTCTCGGCCATTGCCTTGTTGCAGCTGGTTAAGCTGCCGTGGATACTCAAAATGCTATGGAGCCCACTGGTAGACAGGGCTTGCACCACCATGCGCGGCTACAAGCGGCTCATCGTTGGCAGCGAGTTGGTTTACGCCCTACTGGTGTTTTTGGCCGGCACGCTTAACTTGCAGCTCAATGTGGCCACGGTTATATTGTTGGTGTTGCTGTCGTTAGTGGCCTCTGCCACACAGGATATAGCCACCGATGCCCTGGCCATACGCTCCACAAAGGGGCGCGAAAGGGGACTGATGAACAGCATGCAGTCTATGGGGAGCTTTGCAGGGAGCCTTGTGGGTGGCGGACTGTTGCTCGTAGTTTTGCACCGTTATGGGTGGAACAGCGTAACCCAGTGCCTCAGCCTCTTTGTCTTGGTGGCCGCCTTGCCTTTGCTTTTCAACAAAAAAATAAGCCTGCAACAGGATGAAGACAAACGCCAACGCGCACGGTTAACCGACTTTGTGTGGTTTTTTGGCCAACGCGGCGTGTGGCGGCAGATACTTTTTTTGGCGCTCTATTACATGGGCATCATCGGCATCATGTCTAACATGAAACCCTACATGGTAGACCTAGGCTACTCGATGAAAGACATCGGGCTGATAAACGGCGTGGTGGGCGTGGCCTCGGCTTTCGCCGTTGGCTATCCCACGGGTATGCTCGTTCGCCGCTATGGCTATGCCCGTGTGCGACCCGCGGTTGCATGTGCCATGCTCGGTGCCACACTTTTGTTCACCATCCTGTCGGTAAGCGTGCCCACAACGGTCCAAATCGTCTTGGCCACCGTGTTGCTTTGGGCCAGTTATGGCATGGCAACAGTGGTGGTTTACACCTCGGCCATGAGCCATGTACGCCCAGGAAAAGAGGGAACCGACTTTACCGTGCAAACCGTATTAACCCACCTGACGGGCATCGTGGCCGCTATGGGCAGCGGTGCCGTGGCCGATGTGGCCGGATATACCGCCATGTTTGCCGTGCAAACCGCCATAGCACTGGCCTCGCTGGCATACGTGAGCTTGGCATTAAAAACAGAAACGACGCATGACTAACGAAGAATTAATTGCCAAATACAACAAGCCCGTGCCACGATACACGAGCTATCCGCCGGCAAACAGCTTTGTGGAGATGGGCGAAGAGGAGTATCTCGCAGCCGTAGACCAGTCAAACAATGCCGCGGTAGACAACATTTCGTTTTACATACACGTGCCCTTTTGCCAACACCTGTGCCACTATTGCGGGTGCAATTCGGTGGCTATGGCGCGCAATGACGTGGTGGAGGCCTACTTCGATGCCCTGCATCGGGAGATAAACCTGCTGCTGCCACACCTCGACAAGGGGCGGAGAATATCGCAGATACATTATGGGGGAGGCAGTCCTACATCCATTCCACTGCACCACATCAAGCGCCTAAACGAGCATTTGCTGGGTTCGTTCGGCACAATAGAAAACCCGGAGATTGCCATTGAGTGCCACCCCGCATACCTTAACGACGAACATTGGGAGCAGCTAATCGGCTGCGGGTTTACGCGTTACAGCTTGGGAATACAAGATTTCGACGAAAACGTGTTGCGAACCGTTAACCGCCGCCCCTCGTTGTTGCCCGTAGAGCACATCGTTGAGCGGCTTAGGCAAAGCGGCGCAAAGGTTAATCTCGACTTCATATACGGATTGCCGGGGCAAACGGTGCAGAGCTTTGCGCGCACCATCGCACGCGCAATAGACATGCGCCCCAACAGATTGGTTACCTTTAGCTATGCGCACGTACCTTATATATATGGTAGGCAACGCATACTGGAAAAGGCGGGGCTGCCACCAGAGGCCGAAAAGATGCGCATGTTCGAACAGGCGGCGGAACAACTTGCACGCGCCGGATATTGCCATATCGGCATGGACCACTTTGTTGAACCCAACGACGACCTGCAACAGGCACTGGAACGCAAGCAGCTGCACCGCAATTTTCAGGGCTATTGCCCACGGCGCATCACGGCACAGGTGTATGCCTTGGGCGTGTCGGGCATCAGTCAGCTAGACGCGGCCTATGCGCAAAACACCAAAGATGTGGCACGCTACATTCAACACACCAACGAAGGGCGGCTCTGCATAGAACGCGGATATGCGCTGCAACCGTGGCAACGCGTGGCGCGCGAGGTGATAGAGAGCCTGATGTGCAACTATTACGTGGCGTGGACAGACATGGCCGAAAGGCTGAACATATCGGCAGAAGAGGTGAAAGAGGCCCTAAACTACGATGTGCCTGCCTTGCAGCAAATGGCCGACGACGGGCTGATAGCCTTAGAACCCACACACATAGCACTTACCGAAGCGGGTTCGCCCTTTGTGCGCAACGTGGCGGCGGCACTCGATAAGATGATGATTAACAACAATAATCGCTTTTCGAAACCCGTGTAACGTGCACAACATGGCAGAAAACCAAGCTAAACAAAAAGATACATGCGCCAAACAACAATAATAATAGGAGCCGGACTTACCGGGCTTACCGCCGCACACGCCCTGCGGAAACAAGGCAAAGAGGTGCTGGTGGTGGAAAAAGAAAACCGCATTGGCGGACAAATACACACCTTTGAAGAGCAGGGATTTGTGTACGAAAGCGGCCCCAACACGGGCATGGTGGCCTATCCCGAAGTGGCCGAACTATTCGCCGACCTTGCCCCATACGGCTGTAAGCTGCTTACTGCGCGCGAAGAGGCCAAGCAAAGATGGATTTGGAAGGGCGAGCGTTTCCACGCTTTGCCCGTTGGATTGAAGGCTAGCGTGCAAACAACCCTGTTTTCTTGGCACGACAAACTACGGATATTGGCCGAGCCTTTTAGAAAAGTAGGCACAGATGCAGACGAAAGTGTGGCGCAACTTGTTAGGCGACGGCTGGGCGATTCGTTCGAACGCTACGCCGTAGACCCTTTTATTTCGGGCGTGTATGCAGGCGACCCCGAACGCTTGGTTACGCGTTATGCCCTGCCCAAGCTTTATAATTTGGAACACACCTATGGCAGTTTTGTGCGCGGGGCGATAGCTAAGATGCGCCAACCCAAAACGCCACGCGACCTGCTGGCCACCAAAAAGGTGTTCTCGGCCGAAGGGGGATTGCAGCGTTTGATTGATGCGCTTGGGCGTTCTGTTGGCGAAACGAACATCGTTTTGGGCGCGAACAACTTGCATCTGCAACCTTCTGAGCAGGGTTGGAAGGTCGAATATACACAGCCAGACGGCACCGCTTGCAGCATCTTAGCCCAACAGGTGGTAACTACCGTTGGTTCTTATGCCCTGCCCCAGTTGCTGCCTTTCGTGCCACAAACGCTGATGGAGCCCATCACCTGCTTGCGTTATGCCCCTATTGTGCAGGTAAGTGTGGGCTTTGCCGATGTGCAAGGGCAGCGCAACGAGGCCTTTGGCGGCCTTGTTCCCTCGTGCGAAAACCGACGTATTCTGGGCGTGCTGTTCCCCGCATCGTGCTTTGAGGGGCGCGCGCCAAGGCAAGGCGACTTGTTTTCGGTGTTCGTTGGCGGTGTCAAACACCCCGAAGTGCTGGATATGAACGATGCCGAACTAACGCAAATGGTGCTTGCCGAACTGCGCCACATGCTGCGTTTGCCGGCCAACATGCAGCCCAGCTTGCTTAAAATATTTCGTCATCGCCATGCCATTCCGCAATACGAGGTAAGCAGCGGCGCCCGTTTCAAGGCCATTGACGCCCTACAAAGCCAATATCGCGGCCTTATCGTTGGCGGAAACCTACGTAATGGCATCGGCATGGCCGACAGAATAAAGCAAGGTGCAACCATTATTCCGCAAGAATTGGCGGACATTTGAAGATAAATGTAAGATTATCTTTTTGGACAAAGATTGCTCTTGACAGCTAGCAGATGTAAGATTAAAGCCGCAAAAACGAACAAAAGGGAAGTAAACCCTTGCCGCACCTTATCACTTAACGCGCAAGGTAAACGGCAAGCACTAAAAAAATATTGCCTTTTATTTGGTGCGTATGCAAATTAGTTCTATATTTGCACCATCCATTTGACAAAAAAATGAGTTTACTAACCCAACCATAAAAAAGATTACAACCATGGAAGTGGAGAAAATCATGCAAGAACTGGAGCGCAAGCATCCAGGTGAGTCTGAATTCCTTCAGGCCGTAAAAGAAGTGCTTGTTTCAATTAAGGACGTGTACAATCAACACCCTGAGTTTGAAAAAGCTAAAATTATCGAGCGGATGGTAGAGCCCGAACGCATCATCACTTTCCGTGTTCCTTGGACCGACGATAAGGGCGAGGTACACGTTAACATCGGTTATCGCGTGCAATTCAACGGCGCTATTGGCCCATACAAAGGCGGATTGCGTTTCCATCCCTCTGTAAACCTTTCTATCTTGAAGTTCTTGGGCTTCGAGCAAACGTTCAAAAACGCACTTACAACGTTGCCTATGGGCGGCGGTAAGGGTGGTAGCGACTTTGCACCCCGCGGGCGCAGCGATGCTGAAATCATGCGTTTCTGCCAGGCTTTCATGACCGAATTGTATCGTCACATCGGTCCGAATGAAGACGTTCCCGCAGGCGACATCGGCGTGGGTGGCCGCGAAATTGGTTACCTCTTTGGCATGTATCGCAAGCTTACGCACCAATTTGAGGGCGTGCTTACGGGTAAAGGCCTTGAATGGGGTGGCTCAATCTTCCGTCCTGAGGCTACCGGTTACGGCGCACTTTACTTCGTTAACCAGATGTTGGAAACCAAAGGCATCGACATTAAGGGCAAGACCGTGGCACTAAGTGGTTTCGGAAACGTGGCTTGGGGTGCTGCTAAGAAGGCTACCGAGCTGGGTGCAAAGGTTATTACCATCAGTGGACCCGACGGTTACATCCTCGACCCGAATGGCGTTAGCGGCGAAAAAATCGAATATATGCTCGAACTTCGCAGCAGTGGCAACGACGTTTGCGCACCATACGCAGACAAGTTCCCCGGCTCAACGTTCTTTGCTGGCAAGAAACCTTGGGAGGCAAAGGCCGACATTTACTTGCCTTGCGCTACCCAGAACGAATTGAACGGCGAAGATGCCGACAAGATTTTGGCTGCCAAACCCGTTTGCGTGGCCGAGGTTTCGAACATGGGTTGCACCGCCGAGGCTGCCGAAAAGTTTGTCGCTACGAAGACGCTGTTCGCTCCTGGAAAGGCTGTTAACGCTGGTGGCGTAGCTACTTCGGGTCTTGAAATGACACAGAACTCCATACGTTTGGGATGGACTGGCAAGGAAGTAGACGAACGTCTGCACCACATCATGTCGTCGATACACGAACAATGTGTGAAGTATGGCACCGAGGCCAACGGATACATCGACTACGTGAAGGGCGCTAACATCGCCGGATTTATGAAGGTGGCCCACGCCATGATGGCTCAGGGCATCGCATAATCAACGTAAACGCGATAGAATTAGAGTGTTGTGCACCCGCATGCCTAAGGCAGAAGGAGCTGCAATCCGTGCCAAGGGCAGTGCAACGGGGTGTGACAAACCTCAATAATCATAAATTCAAACAACGTGACGCATTTAAGATACGTATTGTTTGTAGCATTTACCATTATGGGCTTTATCTCTTTGCACGCACAGCAGAGAGGTAAAGCCTCTTTTTATTCGCGCCGAGCAACGGGCGCACGAACAAGTAGTGGTGAACGACTGCGTCATAACGACTTTACTTGCGCCCATAGAACGCATCCTTTCGGCACAAAGCTGAGAGTGAAAAACCTAAATAACGGCAAGGAGGTTGTTGTGAGGGTGAACGACCGCGGCCCCTTTGGGCGTGGACGTATTGTTGACTTGTCGTGGGGTGCCGCTAAGGCGTTAGGCATGCTTTCGCATGGAGTGGTTCCCGTGGAGGTTACGCCTGTGGATAAGAAGAAGGTGTCTTCTGAGGACAAAGAGTCGACTTCCGACAAGCGTTTAAAAGAAGAGTCGGGCGAACGAAAAGGAAAAGCCAGTGCAAAGAAGAAGGGAAAGCATAAGGCCAAGAAGGGTTCTACCACAGGAAAGAAACACAAGAAAAAGGGTTCGAAACTGAAAGGTAGTGCCAAAGTGCGCCGCTCGGCCGCAGCAAAACACGTTAAGTCGAAGAAGAAACATGTTAAGTCGAAGGAGAAACATGTTAAGTCGGAGAAGAAACACGTTAAGTCGAAGAAGAAACATGTGAAAACTAAGCCCCAAAAGGGTAATAAGAAAACCAAGAAGGGAAAGAAAGAGAAGAAGAAAGTGAAAAAGAAAGGGCGTAGATAGCTGCGCTGTGCGCACAAGGCTGATGCAAGAGAAGTGATAATTGGCCTTTTATCAAAACCAATTATGCTGCCAACGGGTGATGAAAGCCTGCTTTTGGCTTGCTGCGACTGACTTGTTGCTATCGGCTTGCAATAGCTGTAATGCTTAGCAAATTAATGATGAAGGCTTGCTCTTGTTAGTTGGAAGTTGGTAGAGAGCAGCAGGATTACCGAATAAAGGCAACCTGCAAACGCCTGAAATGCCCCAATAAGTCTGTTTTTAACCTCTTTCACCCCCTTCAAATTAAAACCTTTTATGTTATGGAAAAGCAAAGACAACAAGAGTTGGCCGAACTTAAACCAACGGCCGAAATGATGGACGAAGAGCAATTTTGGGCCATTGTACAAACCGCAGTAGACGAGGCTGGCGACGATGAAGATGAATATTTGGAAGTAGTTAAACGCGAGCTGAGCAAATTGTCGTTAAAAGAAATGATTGGTTTTAGGCTCCGAACCGACAAACTTCTTTACGACAGCTACACCTCCGAGATGTGGTGTGCTGGCTATTTGATGAATGGAGGCTGTTCGGACGACGGTTTTGAGTATTTCCGCTTGTGGGTTATATCGCGCGGACGGAAGGTTTATGAGGCGGCTATGGCCAACCCCGACAACCTTATCGACTACATAGGCGATGATGACGAGATGGACTTTTTCGAGTTCGAACTGTTCTGGTATGTGGCGTTAGAGGCGTTCGAAGAGGCCGTTGATGCCGAGTTGTACGACTATATTGACGACGAAAACTTCAAAACTTGTGAGGGCAACTATCCCAATTTTGAATTTAATTGGGAAGAAGACGAACCTGAATCCATGCAAAAGTTATGCCCGCGCCTATTTGAAAAGTTCTGGGAATAATGCCCATCTTGCCTGATGCACATGGCGTTTGGCACTTGCCCAAATGTTTGAAACTTAGAAATAGGACTGCTTAGTGGTGTTGATAGGGACAATTAGTGGCATCGATTGGGCAATAAGAAGGGTTGGTTTGCCTTCACCGATTAACCCCATTGAACAGATTTTGCTTGTTCTTCCTGTCCGACATCGCGGTATTTTGGGGCAATCAAAGCTGATAAACCAATTGGGAAAGCAGCCTAATCGCACTTGTTTTTATGATATTGCTGTCTGTTAAAACCCTAATGGACGGCAATATTTTCTTTTATCCAGAGCATCTTGAGTATTGAAAGGATTGGCACACAACTCCTCTCTCTCTCGCCATATAAAAGGTGTTGGGCGAGTCTATTTGGGAGAGAAATAGGATTGGGGAGAGCGGTTGCTTGTTGGGAAGGAGTGAGAAGTAAGTCTGTTTGGCGTGCATCTACTTTGTACGAAAGGCCGTGCGATAGTTGAGAACATCTATTTTGTCAACTCGTTTTTTCTTCCGACCTTTGCACAAAACAAACAAATCTGCACAACAATGATACGCACACTTATGCGCCCTTTGCGCCAATGGGTGTTCTTCGTGGCCATGTTTGCGGCCATTACGCTGATGCCCTTCGAGGCCATTAAGCACATGTACGCCTATCCCGACGAAGTGGCGGCAGCCTTGCTGCACCTTGTCGCCGCCCTTGCTTTGGCCTATTTGCTCACCTGTGTGGTGCATGCCGTGGGCCGAACATGGTTTAAATGTTTGGCCTACGCCCTGCCCACGTGGTGCGTGTTGTTGCGAAGTTTTCTGCATTTCGCCCTCCATTCAGAGCTAACACCCAAGACCGTAATGCTTGTTGCAGAGACTAACGCCGCCGAAGTGTCGGGCTTTTTCTCCACATTCGCGGTATCGGCAGGCGCGTTTAAAAGCTATGCCCTCACCATATTATATATAGTGGTGGTTGTTTTTGCCGAACGCCATCGGCTTACTTGGGGGCATTGGTTGCAGCGCAAGCTACCCCAAAAGTTGCTTGTAGGCACAATCCTCAGCTCGTTTGTTGCCCTAGGCTACACTTATTCGGCCATTCCTGCCCTGCTACGCTGCCAAACCACGGCCGATGCCGAGTGGTGGAACATTCGTTATTACGCCTATTCGATGGACGATTTGTCCATTGCCGCCTATTCGTTATACGTTCCGCATCTGATGAAACGCGAGTTGCAAGAGGCCGTGGCCAATAACTTAGCGGCGGCCAAGCGTGCAAGTAGCCTGGCCAATGATGCCGATTCGCTTACGTTGGTGGTGGTTATTGGCGAGTCGTACATTAAGAGCCATGCCCAAATCTATGGCTATCCACTGCCCACTACGCCGCGAATGGTGGCCGAACAAAAGCGCGGAAACCTGCTGGCCTTTACCGATTATATCAGTCCTTACAACTTTACCACCGAGGCAGTAAAGGCCATACTCAGCACCAACGATGTGTCCGCAGGGCAGAATTGGAGCCAAGGTGCACTGTGGCCCGTGGTGTTTAAACGGACTGGCTACACGGTTGAGATGTGGAGTAACCAACTGGTAACGGCCGACAACGTGTTTACCAATTACAGTCTTAACGGCTTTATCTACCATCCGCAGATACGTCCCGTGGCCTACAACAGCGTTCGCGGCAGTGAAGGAACGCTCGATGGGGCGCTTGTTTCGCGAGCTCTTGCCCATGCAAAGGCCAACAATTGCCGCCATAGGCTGTTGTTGTTACACCTCAACGGCCAACATTTCAATGCCAAAGACAAGTATCCCGATACATCGGCCTTCAACGTTTTTAGTGCCGCCGACATTAAAAGTTCTGCCCCTTGGCTAACGCCGAGTAAGCGACAACAAGTGGCCGAGTACGACAATGCAACCCGTTATAACGACCATGTGCTGGGTATGGTGTTCGATGCCATGCGCAATACGCAGGCCGTTGTTGTCTACTTGCCCGACCACGGCGAAGAAATTTACGACTGGCGCGACCAATATGGCCGTTCGACAACGCCCGAATACACTTCGGCTTACATGCACAGCATGAACGATATTCCCTTTATTGTATGGGCATCGCCCTCGTTTATCGCTCGTAATCCCCAGGTATGGCATCGTCTGCAAGGCGCGGTAGCTCGTCCGGGCATGTCCGATGGGCTCTGTCATCTGCTCTTTGGCATCGCCAACCTTCGCACTCCTTATTATATAGCGCGCAAGGATATGGCCAGCGACATGTGGAAACCCGCGCGCAGAATTGTTTATGGAAAGGTGGAGTATAAGCCGTAGTGGGAAGTTTATTCGTAAGCTTTAGCTGTTTCATTCGTTTGTCTTACCTGTCTTATTCATCCCTTTCTTTCCCATATAACCCTGTGAAATACAGGTTCTTCCTGTGTTCTTGCTTGTCCCATCTCATTTGTTTCTTCCACCTACCTTCTTATTCTCCTTTTCCGTTTAGGGTATTCCCTACCTTCGTTTGGGGGAATTCCTCTCACGTACTTGTGCATTCTTACTAACTTTGCATCCAGAAACGAGGACGAAAGCGGCCAACAGCGATAGGCTTAGCCAAGGCAATGCCGCAGAGCTTCGTCCCAATAAAAAAGCAAACGCGATGGTAGCAAGAAAACTCATCATGGCACTAATCGCTCTGGCGATACTCGTTGGATGCGGAACTTACGCAGGCTCTGGGGCCTATGCGGGTGCCACACTAGGCTCAATCTTAGGCAGTGCCATCGGCGGAATAACTGGCGGAGCGCGCGGTTCGGACCTCGGACAGATTGTTGGCATGGGCGTTGGAGCTGCCGTCGGAGCGACAATTGGCGAACAAGCCGATAAGAAAGCCGAAGAACGAAGTGAGAAAAGGCGCGAACGCATAGAACAACGTCGCCGAGAAATGGAACGCGAAGACTACGGATATAACGACAATGAGCCTGCTTACGGCCAATATCCGCCCTACGATAGCGGCTTTGACGAGAACAACGGAGGCGACGACCGCATATTCGACTTCAAGGGTTCTGACTATACAGGCAATTACAGCGCACAGCAACCCAGTGCTAGTGAGGGCGCACGACAAGAGCCAACGCCCACAATCAGCACGCTGCCGATAGAGATACGCAACGCTCGGTTTGTAGACGACAATCAGAATCGACAGATTAATCGCGGCGAACTTTGTAAGGTTATCTTCGAACTATGGAACAATGGTAACCAAACGCTACACGACGTTCAACCCATCGTTACCGAAGAAACGGGCAACAAGTACTTGGCTATCTCGCCCACCATACATGTTGAACAGCTTGAACCAGGCAAAGCCATACGCTATACTGCACTGGTAAAGGCAAACAAGCGACTGAAACCAGGCAACGCCGTTATACGTGTGGCTGCCGTAAGGGGTAACAACATCCCCATTTCGGAACCCTTGTTCTTCAACATCCCAACAGATAAGTAAATTCATACAACATTCTATATTTCATTAGGTACAGCGTTTAAAAGGAAAAAAGATCATTCAGGATTAGAGACGTTATTAAGAAATCAGGTTGATGATTAATGGCAATTGTGAAGTTGCCTCACAAACAAAGAGAGAGATTTATACAACAGAGTGAAGGCCACGGCATGTGTGTTACAGCGTGTGTCGCCGGCAAGAGAGTGGCGTTAAATCGTGGAACTGTGTTGGGGCAACACCTATTTCAGCCCCTTCAACAGCCACGGTAGCGCCAGCCCATAACGAGAAAAGGAGGTTTCGTAAAGTAAAAAGGTTAACATGCAGAGGCGAGTGGGCCCCATAAGGGCATTAACTCGTTGCCTTGTCAACTGCAAGCGAGCTTGTTAACTTGCCAACTTGTTAACTGACAAACGAACTCGTTAACTTGTCAACTCGTTAGCTTGTTAACTGACTAACGAACTTCTCAACTCGTAAATTGGAAACAATAGCCGAGCATTCCAAGTCGCGAAGACTAAGGATGTTCGGCTTTCCTATTTGCCCAACTCGATGAAAAAGGCTACCTTTGCAATCGTTATTGAGGTTTAAACGAAACGGCTTTGTTGGTAAACCAAGGTTTATCACACAAGAACGCGCGCTAGATAAGCCCTATAAGTTTGCTTAGGACTGCTTGACAGGCAAGAAAACCCCAAGCTGGTGCAGACGGCATAGCTATCTAGGACAGCTACGTTATCTTGTATGTTGCAACCAACTTAGCCCGCAGAGAACCCCTCCCCACACCCCCGACAACATGGATAACAGAGACAACATAGACTTTGGTAAGATGAACATCCCACGGCTGTTCGTTAAGCTTTTCGTGCCAACCCTTCTCGGTTTGGTGTTCAATGCCATGCTTACCCTTGCCGATGGCATCTTCGTTGGGCAGGGTATAGGCAGCAATGCCTTGGCGGCAGTAAACATTGCCGCCCCCATATTCCTCATCGGACTAGGTGTGTCGCTCATGTTTGCCACGGGCGTTAGCGTAGTGGCGGCCGTTCACCTTTCGCGCGGCAACAACAAGGCTGCCAACATCAACGCCACGCAAGCACTTACTGTTCCTTTCGTTGTCATGTCGGTGGTAAGTGTGCTTATTGCCGTTTTCGCCAAACCGCTATGCTATCTCTTTGGCGGTTCGCAAACGCTCGAACCCCTCGTTGTTGAGTATCTCACTTACATCAGTCCCATACCTGCCCTCATGGTACTTGTGCATGTGGGCGGTTTTATCATTCGGCTAGACGGTTCGCCTAAGTACGCCATGTACGCCAGCGTGCTCCCCGCCGTGCTCAACATCTTTCTCGATTGGCTGTTTGTCTTTCCGCTTAACCTTGGTTTGATGGGCGCAGCCTCTGCTACAAGCATTTCCGAATCCGTTGGAGCCGTGATGGCTGTGGCCTATTTGGTGTATTTCCCCAAGACCATACGCCTTTATCGACCCAAGTTTACGCGCACTAGCGTTCGTCTTACCGTGCGCAACTTAGGTTATATGATGAAGTTAGGCGTTCCAACGTTCATTGCCGAGACCGCCATTTCGGGGCTAATGATTGTTGGAAACTTCATGTTTATGGCCTTTCTTCACGAAGATGGCGTGGCTGCATTCAGCGTGGCATGCTATCTTTTCCCACTAGTCTACATGTTTGGCAACTCCATTGCGCAGGCGCAGCTGCCCATTGTGAGCTACAACCACGGCCAATCCAACCACGACCGCGTGCGCCGCACGCTCCGCCTATCGCTTGCGCTCACGGCTGTTAGCGGACTTGTTATCAGCCTTTTGGGCATGTTGGCCTTCCGTCCGCTTATTTCATTGTTCTTGGCCGAAGGCACTCATGCCTTCATTGTGTGCACCGAAGGTTTCCCACTCTTTGCCACCAGTTTCGTATTCTTTTCGCTCAATGTGGTTATTATTGGCTTTTACCAAAGCGTGGAACGTGCCACCGAGGCCATCTTCTTTATGTTCTTGCGCGGCCTTATATTTGTCATTCCCATCTTCATTGCCCTTCCTTATCTCATCGGTGTGCTTGGCTTATGGCTTGCCGTTCCCCTCGCCGAGGCGCTAACTTTCGTTGTGCTAGTGGTGTGGAGCAAACAAAAGCGGGTTTTCAGTTAACCATCTGGCGAGTTGACGAGTTAACCAGTTGACGAGTTGACCAGTTGTTTAGTTGACGAGTTGACAAGAGAACTAAGCAGACAAGTTTGTAATGCGTTAAATGGCACAAGTCTGTTAGTTTAAACCTGTTGTTAAGACTACATTCTCTTTACAACATTAATATTTTGGTTTACTTCTAAGCACAAGTCTGACAGCTTTTCAACATCTTGGCGTTTGTGGATAAAGTAAAGGTAGCAATAGTTACCACACACCATTACAAACCTAGCAACACATAGCCCCCTGTCTGCCCATTGTTTATTAAGAATTTCACACCAGGTCTCTATTTCATCTTCCTCTTCGAGCCAGTCTTCATTTAATGTAAGGTGATGTTTGTCCGCCAAACCTTTCATTCTTAAACAAAATTCCTGCTTCGTCACGTCCCAATCCATCTCAACGGCATTGCCGTTGTCGAGCATCTCATTGGCAATGGCAGCCCAAATAATGTCACAATTCCGTTCATTTTCATCCATTTCCCTTTCACGAAACCTCTCCATGTTGTCGATAAGATACTGTTTGGGCGCGTCGATACACCGCTCAACCTTAGCGAACAGCGCATCACCATCGGGCAGTAACTTCGCAATGGCTTTGTAGTTCTCGGCATCGGTGCTTTTTTCTATCAGATAATCCATCACGACTTTCCAACTTTGTAACTCGGCAGCAAGATTGTCGTTCAGCACATTGTGCAACACTTCCATTACCTCTCGCTCGCTCAATTTGTCTCTCTCATAATTTATAACATGATTATCATGCGCTATATCACTGGTAAAGACTTCCATTTTGAAATAGCCGGCCTGTTTTTTCGGACTAATTGAGAGATGATTGAACTGGTATTCATCATTTGCTTTTATCGGAATATGCGCCCACATAAGAATGCTTTTAAACGTGCCAGGCTTTAATGCGGCAAGTTGTTGCCTTACGTCTTTCGGCGTAAAGCCTCCAATAGTTGTGTCGTCAACAACCATATCCCAATCCGGATAGAACGTATCCATCCAACCGCTCAGTTGCTCCCAATCTTTATCTGTTGCCCTATGCCCCTGTGTTTCGCCCCTGTTCGTTATGCCCAAGGTTCTATTTACGGCAGATGCAATTGCCTTTTTCTTGAAAACAAGGGTAATAATAAGGGGTAATGCGAAAAGTGGTGCGCAAACAATAGCTGCGACGATTACCGCCACATTACGGCTGCCTCTGTTGTGGCTGCCTCCGATAAGGTTGTTCACAAAGTCTGCTAAGCCATTAAAAAAATCGTCGCCGACAATCAGAGACAGCAAAACTAATTCCAAAGCAAACACCGCAAAGAACACTAAGACCATCTTCTTTGCCACCTTGCTGCATATCTCCATTCTTGTTTCCAAGTCTATGGTTTCTGCATTGGGTATGTTACGAAACCATTTTTCTGCGCGTTCTTCCTTTGTCATATCTTTTATTGTTTGTTTAAGTATCGTTTTCTGTTAACGGGGCTGACGAGTCGGCAGGCTTGTTTCCTGTTGACCAGTTAACGGGTTTGTAATTCGCTAAGTGGCAACAAGGCTTGCTCGTTAAGACTATATTTCCTGTGCTAAATCAATTGTACGAAGAACCTCATCGCCCAGTTTTCTTAGCTTTTCTAGCGTTTCGCATGTGCAAATAAAGAGAACATAGCTGTCGCTATCAATATCAAATTCGGCGATGCAGAAGCCTTGCTCTTCCCATTTTTCGTCAAGAACCCCACACCATGTCGGACTGTCCCCATCCTCTTGCAGCCACTCTTCGCGTAGTTCAAGATTATGTTTGCCTGCTAAATCCTGCATTTGCAAATAAAACTCTTCCTTAGGTTCCTTCCAATCCAGCTCAACAGCATTGCCGCTGTCGAGCATTTCATCGGCAATGGCTATCCAAATTATATCACCATTCCGGTCGGTTTCATCCATTCCCCTGTCCTCATATCTCTCCTCATGGTCCATATAATATTGTTTGGGTGCGGCGATGCACTTCTCAACCAGAGCGAGATACGTTTCTCCTCCGGGCAATAGCTCAACGATGGCTTTGTAGTTTTCTGCATCAGTGCTTTTTTCTATCAGGCAATCCGCATGAACTTTCCAGCGTTGCAACTTAGGGATAGCATGGTTGTCAAGAAGGTTTTGCAACGTCTCCATTGTCTTCTTCTCACTCAAATTCTCCTTTTTGTAGGTTATCACATGGTTATTATGCACTATGTCGATGGTAAAAACGTCAACATCGAAACAACCAAAGCGGTCTCCCTGATAGATGAAAACATAGTTGTACCTGAATTTGTCGTCTACGTTTATCATGTCTGGCGCCCAAATATAAATAGAATCACGCTTGCCATATTTTAGGGCTGCAAGTTGCCGCCTTACGTCAATCAGCGTAAAACCATTGCTACTTTCTTCGTCATCGCTATCCATGCCCCAGTCTGCATAACGCTTTCCTGAATGGTTGGCAAACTGTTCGCTTTCATCGTCTGTTGCCCATTGTTCGCATGTCTCGTCTCTGTCTCTTTCCGCTATAAAGCTGTTTACGGCAGATGCCATTCTCTTTTTCCTGAATAAAACGGCAGCAAGAAGGGGTAATGCCATAAGCGGTAGATACAAGATACAAACACCAATTAGGGTCAAAGCAACTCCTCTTCTATTGTGTTCTTGCAGTGTACCGTTAATAACGAAGTTGCCTGCGTCATTAAAGATTGTTTCTTTATCGAATAAAAAGAGCAAAACTATTTCCAAAGCAAGCACGGCAAAGGAAACTAACATCACCTTCTTTGCCACTCTGCGGCATATTTCCTTTCTTGCTTCCAAGTTTAAGGTTTCGGCGTGAGGTACGTTGCGAAGCCATTTTTCAGCGCGTTCTTCCTTTGTCATTGGTTTTTCTCCTTAGTTAAATCTCGGTTTTTAGGCTATATGTAAATAGAAGTAAGTTTCTTCATGGCGATTTTCGTTGCATTCAAACCAAGGCGAGTTCTCTTATATGTCGTTTTAAACGATAGGGGACGTTGCCTTTGTTGATGGCGATTAACGCTTTTATAGAGCGAATAGGCAATGATGATGAAGTCTTACAAATGCAAAAGTAAAGAATATATTTGTTACCTCAATGGTTTTTGTAAGGAATTTAACTGACATTAGACAAATTGACCAATCTTTCCGCCTAACAAATATAGGTTGATAGGGTGGTGGAAGTTTATGAGTTAGTAAGTTGGTAAGTTTATGAGTTGGTAAGATTTTGAGTTGGTAAGTTTATTACATACATTCTCGTACAAATTGAAAACTGGCTGTCAATGGCAGATTTCTTCTGCGTTTCCATGATGCAGTCTCCATTGGCCGTGAGCAGCCTGCCCTGCAACCGCTCGCACTGGCGGTAGTAAACGTACGTGTTTTCCCTTACGTTGCCATGCGTGTGCATACACGGCACAATCGCCTTTGTCTAGTTTTCAGCAAGAATTTTAACATTCTAAGTGCTCTTTCTGTCCACCAATCGCCCACTTTGCCGCAAAAAATCGATTCTCGCGAAGGTTTGTTTTGATGCA
>ERZ773035.326-NODE-326-length-40326-cov-40.253681_pt1 | contig 40326 bp, 29 predicted proteins | sample MGYA00511487_ERZ773035 | MGnify/ENA primary metagenome ERZ773035 (study PRJEB29015, sample SAMEA2737985) | human oral metagenome | biome: human oral; feature: human-associated habitat; material: dental | place: China | collected 2024 ... | reverse complement strand
GGCGATCTTTTACCAACTTCATATTTCTAAGTTCTGCTAATTGGTGAGATATTGCAGACTGTGTACCACCAATAATCTCCTCAAGCTCACTAACGTTTCGTTCTTTTTCCATTAATAATAATAAAATCTTAAATCTAGTTTTATTACGTAACAAATGAAATAATGCCAAAACCTTATCTAATTTTTCCTCTGGTATATTTTCTATCACTTTTAAAGTATTCATCTATTACCTCCATCTTAACATAGTTTATTATAACCATATTCGTTATTTAACGCAAGATTATTAAAACAAAAGATAGGAATGAGTTTACACCTATAATTTTAAAATCAACTTTTGCAAGCTCGTTCCTATCCTTTATTCTTAATTTTTTACTTCTCTTAACATTCGTAGCGCGTTTAATATTACAGCTATAGTACTTCCTTCATGAAGAATAACACTAAAGGTAATATCCATTTTCCCTAAGAAATTTAAGACAACTAATGCAACTACAACAAACATCGCAAAGATAATATTTTGATAAGTTATCTTAAGCATTTTCTTACTTAATTTATGAGCATAGCTAAGTTTTGATAAATCATTTTTCATTAAAATCAAATCCGCAACATCCATCGCAACGTCAGTACCATTTCCCATAGCTATACCTACATCAGCAAGGGCAAGCGCTGGTGCATCATTAACTCCATCGCCTAACATAGCAACACTACCATATTTTTCTTTCCTACTCTTTATAATTTGTGCTTTATCCTCTGGCATAACATTCGCCCTTACCTCATCTATTCCAACAATCTTTCCTACAGCCTCTCCTGTCAAATGTGAATCACCTGTAATCATCATTGTATATATGTCTTGCTTTTTAAAATACTCTACAGCACCTTTTGCACTCTCATTCGGAATATCCATAAAGGCCAATAATCCAACTACTCTAGAATTGTGCGCTACATAAACAACAGTTTTTCCTTCTTTAGCCAAGCTCTCCACCTGTTTAGTTAAAGCATCGCTTGCGTTAGAAAATGCAGTTACCTTCGCTATACAGTACTCTGTCCCTAAATACGTCGTTACTAATCCAACACCTATTTTATTCTCAGCTTCTAATTCTATAGGTTCAACATTAGGAAACTTATTAACTATAGCCCGTGCTAATGGGTGATTAGATTGCTTCTCCATTGAGACAACTACTTTTAACAATTCTTCCTCATCTACTTCAAAAATATAATCTGTAACAACTGGCTCTCCATTAGTTAATGTCCCCGTTTTATCAAAAGCAATTGCCTTAATATTACTCAAATGCGATAAATATGCTCCCCCTTTAACGAGAACCCCACGTTTTGATAGATTAGAAATAGTTGCCAATGTCGCTGGAATAGCACTTGCTGCTAGAGCACACGGAGATACTGCAATTAAGTAAACCATACTACGATATAAACTAATTTTCCAACTCCATTCAAATACAAATCTGCTAAAAAGAAGAACTACCGGGAATAGCATCAAAACAAGAGTTACATACTTAGGTTCCAAACGTTGAAGCAATGTCGCTGTTTTTGTCAAACTATTTTGCGAAGCATTAACTAAACCTAATATCTTCGCGAAAACTGTATCGTTAGGTTCTTTAGTAACTTGCATAATAAAAGTTCCCTCTCCATTAATAGTACTCCCAAAAACTTCATCACCAATGTTTTTTTCTTTAGGAACACTCTCGCCAGTAATAGAACTTTCATTAATAAACGTTGTCCCACTTAAAATAATTCCATCAGTTGGTACTTGGTCTCCATTTAAAACTTGTAGTTTATCCCCTATTTCAACTTTATCTATTGGAATTATCTTTGTATTATTATCTTCTAAAACTAACCTTGCTTGTGTCGGATTTAGATTCAATAGATTTGTAATTTCTTTTCTACTTTTTTCATCAACATATTCTTCTAAAAAGTGTGCTCCGGCAAAAATAACTATAAGCATAGCCGCTTCTTCATAATTACCGATAAAAATAGCTCCTAGAGCTGCTAGAGTCATCAGCAAATGAACATTAGGAGAAAATCGTTTCTCTTTTTTTGTATTTTGGATTGTATTTCCTAATCCTTCAAAAATGGCATGATATCCCGCTATCCCAACTGCTCCAATAAACAAAATATTTGAATATAAGGAATACCTATTTTCTAATATATATCCAGCAATAAAAGCCGCTAATCCAACAAAATACATTATTACTGGAAATTTTCCACCATGGCTATGCATATGACAGTGATTGTTATTGTGATTGTGTTCATGACAATTATTATGTTTATGATTGTGGTTGGGGTTGTGTTCATGAGCATGAGAACTAATATTATTACTATTATACTTATGAGCATGATTACATTTTTTTTCATTATTATGAATATTATCAACACCCTTTATATTATTACACATACTATATCCCCTCTTTCCTCTTGAAAATATTAATATATGATTATTCTTTCATATATATTATATATGAATAAACAATCATGTGTCAAATGTATTTAGTTTTTTCTTCTAAAATTTTTTCCAACCTACGTTTTTTATTAAAAACTATTATTTAAAAATTATTTTAATTTTATATTTCTTCTTATTGGAATTTTTTATTATTTTGTACTATACTAGAGGGTATATATTTAGAAGAACTGTTGAACTTTTTTGAAGAAAGTTCCCCCTAGTTTTCCTAATTAAAACTTTGATTAAAAGGATTTTTTTATAATGAGACTTAAAAAAATTAGTATTTTATCTATTCTTCTAGTTTTTTTATTACCGAATCTCGCAAAAGCAGACACGCTATTTTTAGACAACAATGCAATCTCTAACTTTAGCGATGTCAACACACATCTTGTAGTTTCGGAATTTAATACTGGAAAAATAATTTCTAAACGTGGAGAAAATAAACAAGTATCTGTGAGCAACTTACCAAATCATCTTGCCCTATTTTTACTAACTGATGATTTGAAAAATAATAAAATTTCACTTGATACAAAAATAAAAATTACAAACAGCGATGCTATCTTAAATAAGTACAACCTTGGTTCTTCTATTAGTGTTGACGATGCCTTATTCTTACTTGAAAACGAAGAATCTGATGCCTTATTACAAGCTATTTTTACAAAATATGATTTGACAATCGAAAAAGCAAAAGATATTTTGAGCTCAATGTCACTTAACGATACAACATTAGCTTCGTTGACAATTGACGAGAAAAATATGAGTACGGCAAAAAATATGTCGTATTTAACTAATATGATTTTAAGAAATTATCCAAAACTTACTGAGATTACTAAAAATCCAGAAGTAACACTTTCATCTGGTTCAAAAGCAACTAACAATGTTTCTTTTATTGAATCAGATAAATTTAGAGTATTAGGATTAAATCACGCTAACAAAAATAGTATCACTTTCGCTTATAGCGGAGATACAAAATTACTTATTACGATTTTAAACCAAAGTGATGATAAGGCTACATACTTTGACAAACTACAAAAAACTTATGACTATTTATTTAGCAATTATAGCTACAAACTTGCATTAAAAGCCGGTAGTTATAAAATAAATAACGAAAACATTACTTTTGATAAAGATATTTATGATTTATTCTATGAAAAACATTCTATAAAAGATGTTACATACCTACTTATGAATAAAAAAATATTACTTTTCCAAAAATACGAAACAATCTCTGCTAATGCAGGTACGGTTTTCGCTGATTTTTCATCAAATGATACTTCAGGTGTATTGGCAAAAGTAAAAACAAATTTCATTAATGATATTAATTTCGACAAAAAAGACAACTTGGAAAAAACTACTATAGTTATCGATCGTACCAAGTACTTCGCTACTGGTATTTTAGCTATCTATTCATTAGTATTTATGGCATTTTATATTATGAAGAAAGTTGTTAGAAAGGATTAATTATGGAGCAAAATAATTTAGTATTTGAAGTTGATGGGATTATCTATGAGCTTATATACAATTTTAAAGATGCCTTCCAAAAAGAATGGTTCGAAGAAAAATTAGTCGATGTGCTAAAAAACAAACCGTATATTGTTGGCGATATTTCTCATGACAAACTTCGCCTTAGTGGCTTCACACTAACAAAAGACAATAACAATCCAAAAAATATCAATAATCTAGAAGATTATATTTTAGAATATTGTAATTTTGGAGCACCATTTTTTGTAGTAAAAAAACGATAAAAAAACTATTTGACGTTTCTTTCGTCAAATAGTTTTTTACTTATATTCTAAATAAATTTCACACAGACAGCTTCTGGCACTTCTACACCACATTGAATAACATCTAACTCACCAGTTTCTTGATCAACTTCATATACAGTTATCGTTCCTGATGTTTCATTAGTTGCTATAGCAAACTTATTATCTTTTGATAAGGCAAAATCCCTAGGGTCCGCGCCTTCTGTACTAATAGTCTGAATCTCTTTTAACTTATTATCTACATTCTCAAAGACAACGATAGTATCTTGCCCACGATTACTCACATAGATAAACCTATTGTCATTAGAAATTTTTATCGCACTTCCTTTATTTTCAACAGGAAAATCTTCTAATAATGTCGAATAGTATTCAGGATTTGTTAAATTTCCATCGCCATCATAATCAAAAGCAATTACCTCACTTGTCAGCTCCGTCATAACATAAGCTCTTGTTTCATCCGAACTAAAAACTATATGACGAACGCCACTACCAGCTTTTACTTTTACATTTTGAACTTTTTCTAATTTACCCTCGTTTAACTTATATGTTGTAATCTCATCTGTACCTAAATCACATGTGAAAACATAATTACCACTTGGAGAAAAACCTGCAAAATGAACATGAGGCTTTTCTTGACGTGGATGTACGCCACTTCCCTCATGAGTATCAGTCGATAATAATGTTTCTAAAGCTCCATTATTTATTAAATAACTATCAACCGTTCCTGTGTGATAATTTGCTGATAATAAATATTTGTCATCATGACTTACCTCGACATAACACGGAGGATTGCCTTCTTTTTGAACTGATGTTAGTTCTTCTAGTCTCCCATCTTCTAAAACTCTAAAACTAGTAACAGATCCTTTACCTTCTGTTTTAGATACACTATATAAATTTTTATTATCACTTGATAGCGCCAAGTAAGTCGGATTTTCTACTTTAGCAACTGATGCTACTTCTAACACTCTACCTTCTTCTGATAATTCTATTTTATATATTCCTTGGCTTTCTTTTTTAGTATATGTTCCTATATATGCTCTTACCATTTTAGCCTCCTAGCCATTATTTCATCATTTATAACACCTATTATACCATTTATCACTATTTTGTATAATATATTAACTTTTCTTTATTATCGACCTGCACTTTCCTAGTAAATCTCCTTGATTTTAAATATTTTTCATAATAATTAATCTTGATTTTATCGGAAATCACAAATACTTCGTTTTTGTTCTCTATTTTCGTAATTTAAGTTTTACTTCTGAGCCCGTTCTTGATATAATAAAGTATATTATTATGCAAATTTTAGGAGGACAACTGTGAAACACGAATTTATACTAGTTCTTGACTTCGGTAGTCAGTACAACCAACTTATCACACGTCGTGTACGTGAGCTTGGTGTTTATTCTGAGCTACATGATAACGAGATTTCTATTGACGAAATTAAAAAAATGAACCCTAAGGGAATTATTCTTTCTGGTGGACCTAACTCTGTTTATGAAGAAAATTCTCTAACAATTGATGATGAAATTTTCAACCTAGGTATTCCTGTACTTGGTATTTGCTACGGAATGCAATTAATGCAACACAAACTTGGAGGTCGCGTAGAATCTGCGACTAGTCGTGAATACGGAGCACACAATATTGATATAGTTGAAGGAGCTCGCTTATTCGAAGGGACACCAACTACTCAACAAGTATTAATGAGTCACTCTGACAAAGTTGTAGAACTTGCTGATGGATTCAAAGTAGTAGCAACTAGTGATAACTGTCCTATCGCTGCCGCCGAAAACGTAGAAAAAGGATTCTACTGCTTCCAATTCCACCCAGAAGTTCGTCATTCAGAATACGGTTATGACTTACTTAAAAACTTTATTAGAAACGTTTGTAACTGTACTGAAAACTGGACTATCCAAAACTTTATCGATGACAAAATTAAAGAAATTCGTGAAGAAGTTGGAGATCAAAAAGTTCTTTGTGCATTATCTGGTGGTGTAGACTCTTCTGTAGTAGCAGCTCTTTTAGATAAAGCAATTGGAGACCAACTTATCTGTATGTTTATCGATCACGGTTTACTTCGTAAAGGAGAAGCCGAAGGAGTTATGTCAACTTTCAGTAAAGAAATTGATGGTGGCTTCAACATGAACCTTATTAAAGTAGATGCAAAAGAAAGATTCCTTGGAAAACTTAAAGGCGTAAGTGATCCAGAGAAAAAACGTAAAATTATCGGTAACGAGTTCGTATATGTATTTGATGAAGAATGTGCAAAACTGCACGACGTTCCGTTCCTAGCACAAGGAACTCTTTACACAGATGTTATCGAATCTGGAACTAAAAATGCTCAAACTATCAAATCTCATCACAACGTAGGTGGACTACCAGAAGACATGCGTTTCTCACTTATCGAACCTCTTAACACATTGTTCAAAGATGAAGTTCGTGCATTAGGAGAAGCTCTAGGTCTTCCTCACGAAATAGTTTGGCGTCAGCCATTCCCAGGACCAGGTCTAGGTATCCGTGTTCTTGGAGAAGTAACAGAAGAAAAACTTCAAATCGTGCGCGATAGTGACTTTATCCTACGTGATGTTATCGCTAAACGTGGCTTGGAAGGAGAAATCTGGCAATACTTCACATGTCTTCCTGATATCCGTTCAGTAGGAGTTATGGGAGATGTTCGTACTTACGATTATACTGTTGCAGTTCGTGCCGTAACAAGTATCGATGGTATGACAGCAAGTTGGGCACATATCCCATTTGAAGTGCTTGAAGAAATCTCAGCACGTATCGTAAACGAAGTAGCACACGTTAACCGCGTAGTCTACGACATTACAAGTAAGCCACCAGCAACTATAGAGTGGGAATAATTGTAAAAACTTATCAAATCGTTGATATAATCAACTTGTAGCAATACTTGATTTCCACAAATGCAACCATTTTGCAACCAATAAATAAAATAATATAATTTATTAGCTTAAAAAAAGTAAAGGGCAAGAGTATTTTTTCGTAACCTTAAAAATCTTCCTTGCTGATCCTTTACTTTTTTTATTTTTTGCTATTTTCCTCTTATGCGAAAGCATACGGAAAGAATAAATTATTTGCTCTATGCTTTCGGTCTTACAGTATATAGCAAAAAAATCGCCCTATTATTCTCTTTTTAACATTCTTGCTCTGCACCGGAAAGAATGACTTTGTATTATTTTCGTTTTCGTGTTATACTTACATCGTTACTTTTTCACTAATCTCGTAACAGAGGGAGGTGTAACTCTATGCTTAATATTATATTTACTTTTATTATTTCTATCATGGCAAGTGTATTTGCTTATTATATTTGCAAATGGTTAGATAGATTTTTTAAAAAGTAACTAGCCTATATAAAAAAGACAGGATTCACGGTCCTGTCTTTTCTCTATGCAAATTATATTTACTTTTTGCTTATACACTAATTTTAAACTAATACTTTCTTTTTGTCAATTCCCTTATCCAGATTACAAAAAATAATTTTTCATAATATTCGTCTTAAACAAAATTTAATCTTTAAAGTGTCTAGATTTTTTTTCCCAATCTGGACAAAAATATCGTAGATAAATATAGTATTGTGTAGGTAAATCAAATTTATCTTTAGAAATTATATAATAATTCGCAGTTTCAATTTGTGCTTCATTAAAATATCTACTGTGTCTATCCATTCTAGGTATAATAATATTATCCCCCCAATGATTGAATTCATCTGCCAAAAATTCCAAACATAAATTTTGAGAAATGGGCATCCACATTTGTTTCCAGTTATCCGTTCCAACAACAGGATTATCACTTGTAATAAAATATTTACCAATTGAAATGTGAAAATTCATGAATTCTGGTACTTTAAGCGTATCCATAAATTTATCTAATATACCTGGTTTTTTGAATATATTATTAAACTCTCTAATTTTTCTTTTATTCTCATGTATTTCTTCTAATTTCATTGGATATTTTCTTGGAGTACATTCTCTAAAAGTGTTTATAAAGTTAATTCGTCCCATATCTGTTCTAATATACTGTAAATTCATATATTTAAACAAAAATTCTATGTCATCTTCGTTTATATCTACGGTTGGTTCCCTATTTTCATAAAACTTAATACTTTTTATAATCTTATCAATAATTGAAGTAAGTTTACCTTCAAGTGAACTCAATTTATCTTCTAAAATATTATCAATCTCTAATTCATCATCCTTTGACGTCCCCTCATATGTGTAATTAGCTGCACAAACGTTTTCATATTTTACGTATTTAAATGGAGCATCCTTAGCTAATCTCATATATACATTGACTTTCCCATCATCATTTGAAAAATACTTGAGTAATGCTCTAGGATAATAATGTTGTTTTTTTGTTGCCATAATAAAATATACCCTCTACTTTTTCTAATGGAATATATAACATATAAAATTATCTATGTTTATTTTATATAAACCTATTTTACATCTAAAATTCTCAATATAATTTTAATTTTTAAATTATGAAATCCTATCCCATCTAAAATTATACTATAATTTTATCTATTTTTTCAATCTTTTGATAATAACAAATTTTATTATAATCTATACTATTTAAGAATATATTACACAAAAAAGAATGATATATTTTTAACTATATCATTCTCTTTCTCAATTTTTCTACAAATTCAAATATAATCTACCTCTATTCCCCAAAATAACATACTTGAAAATTGCTTCGAGGCTGTCTTTTGATATTTTCTTCAAAGAAATGAAATTCAACGCTAAAACACCCCTTATTTTGCCTATTTAATTTTCTTCAAATAATCTGTCAATTTTTTTAGCAATTTTTTTGTTGTAATTCGGATATAAATGTCCATAAGTCCCTAAAGTTGTTTCAATATCCTCATGTCCCAAACGTTCCTTTATCACCAATGCATTTTCTTGCATAGATATCAACATAGAGGCATGCGAGTGCCTTAAAGCGTGTACCTTTATTCTATGAACACCAACTGCCTTATAATTATTATCAATGATATGTTTGGGCATATGCTTATTTATTGGTATTCCATTGTATGACAAAACATATTTTGAAGGGCAATTTTTACTTTGAACATCTTTCCAATATTTTAAATTAAGTATAGTCTTGTTATCTAGAACTATTATTCTATTTGACGCACTTGTCTTTGTTTCTGTAACATGAAATTCTTGTGCATTTTTATAATACATGGACTTATTTATACATAATAAATTATCTGTAAAATCAATATCTCCCCATTCTAAAGCTTGTGCTTCCCCAATCCTCATACCAGTCATAAACAAAAGCCAAATAACGATATACGAGTAATGTTCATAATAAAAATTTTTATCAAATTGATTTATAAACTTTTTAAATTCCTCTAATGTCCAAAAATCAACTTTTGTTTTTACTTTCTTCACATTTCCTACTTGTTTAGCTATATTTTTCTGAAGTAGACCTAAAGTTACAGCTAAATCTAACGTTTTTTGAAAAGAACCATATATGGAACGAGTATATCCACTTGCATATTCCTTTGCTAAAGTATTTTGCCACTTTTTAATCATAGGAGCGTTAATATCTTTTAATTTTCTTTTAAAAAAATACTTAAAATGTTTATTCATACTAACAACCCTATTTTCGTAAGTACTATCTCTTACTTGCTGTTTATAATGCGGTAAATAATAGGTTTTATAAAATTCTTGATAACTCATTGTACTGTTCTTCTTTACAGCTGTTTTCGAATAATCATTCATATATTCATCATAGGCTGTTTTAGCTTCTTTTTGTGAAGAAAATCCTCTTTCCCAATGTCGTACCCTATTACCATTTTCATCATATCCTAAATTAGCAACGAAATACCAACGATTAGTTTTTTTGTCTAAATACACATTAGATATTTTTGGCATGATATTCTTCCAACTGAATTGTTAAATTATCAATTCCTAATATTTTTTCAACAGTTTTGACTGGAACACGTCCTAATCGTCTATTATCGTAATATCCATAGCCTTGGTTTACCATGTAGCGTTTAGCTTTTCGTATAATATCTGATGATTGACTTACTCCATATCCTAAATTTTGTAAATCTTGTCGTGTCATTGTTAACATAATTCATCATTCCTTTCTCATTTTTAAATATATCACTCTTGATTGCTTAAATTTCTTATTAGTTAATTCTTCATCATTTCTTATTACTTGCTTTTCCGGTATTAATCTTGTATACTCTTTACTGTAAATAACTTTAGGGTCTTTGATATTAACATCTACTACATCTGTTAATATCTTATAGACTTTAGGCTTTTTTAAATTTTGCGATTTAAAAAAGCTCTTTTTTTTGTAATCTTTTTCGTCTACATCCTTTGAAAAATACTTCGATAGGTATCTCCCTCGGTTTTCCTTGCTATCTACATCAATTTTATTTATTTTTATATATCCATTTCCCCAAATTTTTTCTAACTGTTTCGCTTTTACAAAAGGGAAATCGAAAAAAATTATATGATAATGAATAGCACCTCGTTTCTGTTTTTCCCAAACTGCAATATACTTTAACATAGCTTTCTTTACCCCATATAATTTATAATTTAATCGTCTTATAAAATTAGTAAATTCATTATTAGAGAAATCTATATCCTGTATATTTTCTTTAAATGTTAAGGTCATAAATTTAGTTTTATCATCAAAGTTACAATCTATTAACCTTGATATTTCCCATCTCATATTTTCATAATACCTCTGTAATCTTTTTAATTTTTCATAATGAGTTGAAGCTTTAATATCTTGTTTCGAAATATTTTCTTTAGAACTATAATCAAAATTGTCTAATTTATCTTGATTATTTTTATCCCCATGATTATACATAATTCCATCATCAATATATAACCACATTTCTACAAAATCTACTGTTTCTATAACCTTGGTATTATAATATTCTTTGCCCAATTTTCAAGCCTGCAGGACTAATTTTTTTCTTTAATTTTTCGCATTATGTTGTCCTATATATTAAATTAAGTATAGAAGTATTCGTTGCACTCATACTTCTCAAAATCTGTTTTCCGTCTTTACCGCTTGACGCGTTACGACGCCAACAGCTTTTGATTTTTTAGGACACTATTACTGCACTTTTTGCATTAGCAGAAATACCAATCGTTACAAAACCATTATTAGCAGTAGCATATGGCTTAATTATTAAATTATCAAACGTCATATTTACTGTACCTTTAGTTTCAAGTTCTTCTTGTGTAATTATAGGAAATTGAGATTCTATTTTAATCGAAAATTTTTCAAATCTTAATTTAGGTAATACTACTTCATATTTCCAACCTTTTTTTACAACCTCTTCTCCGTTTCTTTCTGTCCATTCAGACACTTGGACTACTGAATATTGTTTTTCTAAAACTTTATCTGATAAAGATAAATCACTTATTTTAATCATTTTTATTTTTCCTTTCTCATCTTTGAATTAATCTTAATTTACTTATATCTAATATATAGTTTCACTCCTTTTTTGATATCATTTAAGTAAATTATATTGTATAATAAGCTTAAAGAGTTGCTATAGCCTCTTTAAAATTATTATAGTCAAATTAATTTCGTTTGTCAATTTATTTGTTATGAAATTAATATCGCTACAAAAAGAAAGGTTACATTATGGGAAAACAAGTATATAATTACACAACTTTACTTAACAATTTTAGTGAAAATATGAAAAAAAGACGCGTAGAGTTAAGTTTATCTCAAAAAGAATTGGCTTCTATTGTTGGAGTTTCTGTCAGAACTATACAAAATTATGAAAATAAAAAAACTATACCTACCTCTGCAGTTATGGAATCAATTTCTATAGCTTTAGATATGGGGTTAGAAAAAATGATTGATGATAATGAAAATAATAATAAAATACCTTTGGCTGATATATTAGAAAAAATAGAGAATAATAGCAAATATGAATTTATTTTAGAAGACTTAAATATTACTAATAAACTTTTCGATATTATAGATTTGAAAAAAAGACGCGCAATGAATAATCTACCTGAAAATGTTTTAAATAATACTTTAGGTGGAAAATTAGATATTTCATATGACGAAAAATTCAATTTAGTTCAAGCTAAATTGCAACAAGAACTAGACTTTGAAATAAAAAAATTAGAAAACAAACTTTTATCTAAATACGAGGACATTAAACAAGTATATAGACCAGTAAATGTTGCTACAGGAGATACAGTAGACAAAAAGAAATATTAATCATTTTTTGCAACCATTTTGCAACCAATAAAGTAGAATTCTAACAAAATCATTTCTTTTCAACCACTCTAAATTATGTTAAAATAAGGAAAAACAATCAAGACATTTTTTATAGTAGTTGAGTGGGAATGATTTATAAACATGATTTGAAGTGAAATGGTTGATTTAACAGCATTTTCAGTTGTTATAAAAGGTTAAAAATCAATCAAAATTGATTGGTTCCCCACCAAAAATCCCACCAGAAATATTCTGATGGGATTTTTTTATGATAAATTGCAAGAATAAGTGCAACATTTACTCTAACTCATCCACTAGAGCTTCACAAGCCGTTCTGTAAGCTAAACATTTTCGTGGTCGGTGATTGATATCATATAAGGCCTTGTTCAAAGCCTCATCAGAGATAGCGGCTAAATCTGTTTTCTTTGGAAAATATTCTCTTAGTAAGCCATTGGCGTTTTCATTGCTTCCTCTCTGCCAGGATGAATAGGCGTCCGCAAAGAAAAAGGAAATTCCTAAGTTTTCTACCAGAGGATAGCAGGCAAACTCTTTTCCCCTGTCTGAAGTGAAGGTTTTAAGAGCCTCTTTTGGAAATAGCCTACAAAGTTGTTCGATGGCTGAAAACATGGCTTTGGCTGTCCTGTCTGGTATCTTGAAAGCTAAGTAAAAGCGCGTTTTTCGCTCCAGAAAGGTCGCTAAACACCCCTTGCTTTTGCCTCTGGAAGACACCACAGTATCAAGTTCCCAGTGGCCAAAGGTTTCACGATTCCGAACCTCTTTAGGACGTTTGGCAATCGACGTGCCAATCCTAAATCTTCCACGTGTTTCTTTAGGTTGTCGAGTTTTTCCTTTACGACGAAGGACACTTAAATCTAGATCAATCAAACCAGCATAGAGCCAGTTATAGATTGTTTTAAAAGCTACCATCGGCCTTTGTTCAAACTGATAGCAGCCCCAAATCTGTTCAGGCGACCAGGAGGATTTTAAACCGTTCTCAATTTCCTTTTTCAACTTTGGTGTCAAACGAGACTTCCGACCTTTTTGTTTGGCTCTGCGGTCGTACTCTTCCTGTGCTAAGACTGCAGAATAACCATTTTGACATCGTCTTAACTCTCTTGAAATGGTAGACTTATGGACGCCAAGTTTACTTGCAATTTGGCAAGGTTTCAAACCTAATTCCAAGTAGGTTTCTATCTTTATTCGGTCGGTTATGGTAAGATGAAAGTAGCTCATAGTTTTTCCTCGGGTTCTGTTTGTATGGTTACTTACAGTTTACACCAATGAAACGCTATGAGTTTTTTTGTTGCACTATATTTTACAATTTATCAAATACAAAGTCTACATCATCCACACCTATTCCAATGCGAGTAGAAGGCTAACAACAAACTCATCAAGGGTATGAGACATCATGTATTCGTTTTTCGAATCTTCAAAAGCTTTAAACCGAAAATTTTCATCGCTTTGAACATCAAAAAAGAGAGAATCAGATTGATTCTCTCTCATGCTTAGTTATATGTCACCCACTACAATTGACAAAGAACCTATCATCTCTGCCTTTTTATTCTTCTTTTCAACTATAAACTTATAAAATTTATTCAAGTAAGTTAGCTTAATGACCTCTAAGCACTATCCTTTACAGTAGTGAAGTTATTCCTTATTTCCACTATCCTTGATTTTTACGTCTATATCCTATTAGCATCAGTAATACTCCTGAGGCTAACATTATCCATGCATATTGGGATACGTTACTTGCATCTCCCGTTTTAGGTAATATCTTGTTATTACTTGTACTTGGTACTTCTGGTTTATTAGATTCTGGATCATTTGGTGTAGAAGGTTTTGTTGGAGTCTTTTCTTTATTGATGATGGTGAAGCCTTCTTTCATGCTTCCTGCGTAACCGACTCCATACCATTTGCCTGTCACTTGAATGTTGTTTAAGATTTCGCCAACTTCTTTGACGGTGTACTGATGAGCTTCGCCACCAAGGGTCGCAGAGACTGGCTGTTTCTCAAAGCTGGCTGTCCAGTTGTTATCTTTGGTCAACTCTTGTACTTGACCAGTTGCGGCTCCGTCTTTATAGAGTTCGACTGTGACACTGTCTACAGGCGCGTCGATCTTGTTGCCATCTGAGTCTTGCCACTCTTTTGTGACCGTGATCGCTCGGATTGGTGGGATCATTGGAGCCCACGGAGTCTTTTCTTTATTGATGATGGTGAAGCCTTCTTTCATGCTTCCTGCGTAACCGACTCCATACCATTTGCCTGTCACTTGAATGTTGTTTAAGATTTCGCCAACTTCTTTGACGGTGTACTGATGAGCTTCGCCACCAAGGGTCGCAGAGACTGGCTGTTTCTCAAAGCTGGCTGTCCAGTTGTTATCTTTGGTCAACTCTTGTACTTGACCAGTTGCGGCTCCGTCTTTATAGAGTTCGACTGTGACACTGTCTACAGGTGCGTCGATCTTGTTGCCATCTGACCCTTGCCACTCTTTTGTGACCGTGATCGCTCGGGTTGGAATCTCCATTGGTGTCCATATTAAGGACCAAATTGCATATAAGTCTACATCTTTAGCAACTGTTCCTGTCTTAAATCTATCTCCCTTTGAATACATAGTACCTTTACCGTCAGCTTGTGTATTCCACCCCTTGAAGAGATATCCAGATCGTTTCATCGTACCTGCATCTAAGACAGTTACCTTATCAGTATCGGCATCAGTTCCATTTTCTGTAATGGATGGATAGTATTCATTATTATCCTTTGGTGCTTCTCCATTTACATCAGCATGATTTTTATGATAATTTACCTTTCCATAAACAATAACATCGTACTCTGCTTTTACGGTATCTTCAGGTATCGCCTGATCGCTACTAGCCAATGTATTGGTTGTTGTAACTTCAGCTTTTATTTTACCTGTAGTCTTTCCAATAACTTTACCTTTATCATCAACATCGGCTACATCATTTTGCAACTCAAGATATTTTAATTCAGGAGATACAGTAGGATGGTCACTTGTTGCAACAGCTTTTGCCGCTGCTTCTTCTGACTCTTCTCCAACATGGATCTTAACAGGCTCTGTTTTTATCTTAGGTACTCTTATAAGTCCGCAACCTATAATTTCAAGAGGTTTTTCTCTTACTAATTCAGGTAATTCAGCTGTTTTATAGCTGGTTCTATCAAAGTCAGAATTTTTTGTTTCTTCCATATCAGAGTGATTTGCTTTCAATGTTAGCTTAGTCTCGCCATCTGGCATTGTAACTTTTATCCATTGACCAGCCTCATTCATAAAACTCTTTAATTCATATTTTCCATTTTCATCTGTAGTTGAACTATGAATCAAAGTATTAGCAGGAATTAACTTGTTATTAATAGTCACATCATGATCAGGAGAATATAGTTCAAGTTTAACACCTTTTGCTTTTGTTTCTCCCTCATCAAGTTTTCCATTTTCGTTTTTATCCCACCATACATCTGAGGACATAACTGCATAATTCCCATAAATATATTTTGCAGGATTTATATATCCACTCGTTTTAACTCCTGTATAATCAGTCGTTTCAAAACTTCCACCAATGTATGCTTCAAGCTCATCAATAGTAGTTTTTTCATGAGTCTTAAGTGGTAATTTAATATTTACTTGACTACCTTTAGGAAATTCTCCCAAATCAAGTTTAACATGGGTTACTTTTCCCCAATCTTTTACATCCGCTGCAGAAATAAATGTATTTCCACCATCTATGCTATAACTAAATTCTTGTTTACCAGGACGACTATCTCCCATTACCTCAACTTCACCAGTCAAATACATATCCACTTGTGTTTTTGGTGTTTGAACAGTTTCATTATTTTGTGTATAGGATATAGATTTATCCTTTTTAGGAATTTCTAAGATAGCCTTAAAGTCCTTAAATCCATCTGAGTCTGGGGCTTGAACGAAGAAGTCTCCACGTAAATTATCTCTTTCATCTGGATAGAAAGTCTGTGTAGGAAATTTACTTCCCGCTGTTCCATAGACGATATTATCATATTTCCCAGGGAATATATTTGATCCTACCGCCGTATTCTTCGATACAACAACTTCCACCTTGCTCAAATCAATTCCAAATAATTTCTTTTCCTTCGTAGCATCAAGAGCTTTTGCAGCATTTTCAGAAAGTTGGAATAAATCTCCTTCAAGTTTTGCATGGCTATAATATTCTTTTTGACTACCATCCAGCTTACTCTCAAGTGAGCTCATATCGTAGTAAACCATTCCATATGGATGATGCTCATTTTCTCCTGGAGATGTAACACTTGTATATCTAAAACTCTTTAATGCAATTACAACCGGATCTTCCATAAATTTAAGTACACTATCATTATAATAATAGTAGTAAGAAAATGCTTTGTTTTTGGTAATCTCTCGGATTTGTCTGTTAAGAGCCTGTATCCCGGCATCGGTAATGGACATTTTAATCCATACTCTACCATCAGCATCTGTAACTTGTTTAATAATAACATTGCCAGATGCATTATCAAATCCTAAAAACTTACACTTATCTACATCAGCGGCAAATTGCTTATCTGTGATTTCTACATAGGCAGATTCGGGGATTCCATACGGCATCTTACCTGCTTCCGGCATATCTGAATTCATAGCATAAGCGTAAGCTTTTGTATTAAATTTAACCTTTTGAGTACTTGTTCCTGATTGAGAAATAGAATTATTTGTATCATTACCTGAAGGCTCAATCACATTATCGGCAGTCTTATTTGTAACGATATAAGTTCTAGTAAGAATACCATAACGTTGCGGTAGTTTTATACTATTCCATGTTCTACCACCAAAGTCTTGCCCTTTTCCTGCATCATGAATATGATTTCCATCGCTACAACTTTCATTATAGTATTTACCTTCTAAATTTTGAACAAAGTAATTTGGACCATACCATGCACCTTTTTCCTTTTCTATAGTTAATGGATTTCCTTTAAAATCAGTATTTCTAAGTTCATATTCAATATTGGAAAATAATACTGCTTCTCCTGTTTCTTTATCGGCAAATGGCTCAATATTATATACTCCATCATAAGTTAAAACAATACTTGATAGATGTTCAATATCCCTATTAATTCCAAGGTCTATTTTTGTTCCATCTTCGATATTTCCAATATTATATACTTTTTCTGTACCCTCTATTCCAAGTACATTATCCGCAGTTTTATAAATGATTTTCCAACCACTTAAGGATTTATTTGCTGTAAATTTCCCAGTCAAAAGTCCAGTTTTGTCAGCCTTAGTATCAAGTCCTTTGACATTCAAAGTTCCTACTGTCATATCAATTCTAGGATTTTTCGTTACTGGAGAAAATTCTTTCTTAGTTCCATAATCAAAGAACAACTTCCAAGTATCATAAAAAGTCCCATTTTCTGCTTGATTAGGATATAATACATTTTCTTTTAATCTAGCACCAGTACTCTCAGCTTTCAAAGGCGTACATTTCTTTTGAGTTACTGTTGTCCAAAAGAAATCATCCCTTGCTTTTCCACTCACATTATTAACAGGACTTTTTACAGCCTTATTAGCCTCATAATCAAAATTATCATTTGCATCCGCACTTGGATCAGTTGATTTTGCAGAATATTTTACCTGCAAATGTCCTGTAGCTGTAGGTGTAACATAAATATCAAACTTACTTTGAGCATATGACAATCTATGAGTATTTGCATTATATTTTCCCGCATAATGTGTACTTGCATTAAAGGTGTCGTTATTCAAATACTCCCAATGAACTTCAACTTTAGTTACTCTTCCACCAGAAGTGTCAAATTTAACTTCAGGAAAATTATGGACTTTATTTGCTAAATGAACAGGTGAATTTACATCTGCTGTATGCTTATTACCATCTGCTGTAGTATAGACTACTTTTGCTACTTTATAAGAATCTGTATTCCATGTTTGAGCAGTTCCTTTCCATGCAGTAGGTTGAATTTCTTCAGGAAACTCATAATTTTCAACTGTCGCACCAGTCTTATTCTTTGGAAAATACTCATTCCATTCTCCATTGGCATCTTTTAGAATATAATATTCATTACTTAAACGTGTATAGCCAACATCAGAATACTTTGCATCTGCAGAAACTGCATTTGCAGTATAAAATCCTCCAGCATTTTTATAAAGTTGATATCCGGGTCCAGCAAAACTATGAATTTCATATCCATCGACAGTATTAGCTTTCATAGTTTTAATCTTTACGCCTTGTCCATCAGCGCTGATAACAACTTCCTTTTTGCCGTCTGTTCCATTTGGAGTTTCAAAAACAAATTCAGGTGTTGTAGCCTCATATAAAGTATCTGAACCAATATTGTCGATTCCATCAGGAACTTGCCAAATAGGTGAAAATCCCTTTGTAAATACATCGTTCCATTTGTGGTCACTTCCATTATTATAGAGAGGTTTCCTTGGTGTTATGAGATAATAATTTCCCTTTCCATCACCATCATTTTTCATTTCACTGACTGTCGCATAATAAGCAAGATCTAAATCATATAAACCATTTCTGATTTGTAATTTTTGTAAAATGAAATTTCCTTCAACACTTCCATTTTTTGGAACATAAACCTTGATATGTTTTAAACTCATTAGAGGAGTATCCGCGTCATGAATTGTTCCTTGTTTATAATAATAGTAATCTCTGTTACCAGTAAATGGACCACTTGCAGGATCTGTATCATAAAATCTTATAAATCCAGAATTTGCAATCTTCGCCATGCTACTCGCATTTAGATGTCGATCGCCTGTTACTGTAGTTTTAGGATCGTCATAATTAGTTGGTGACATTCTCCATTTATATTCTGATGAATTTCCTGTACTATTAATTGGAGTATTGTTGTCTCCCTCACAGACTGTAACATTAAGTTTTGTTTCAAGTTTCCCTTCATCAATCCACTTTTTACATTCTTCATCTGTTAAACTACGTCTATTAAAGGCGATATTGAATACCAAACTTGAACCTCCGCCCAAAGATCGAAGGAAATTATCATTGATATCATAGATAATTTTTGTAACTTTATCATAATTAGTTTGTGCTGCTGAATCTAATGGTATTACATTCCCCCTTGCATCAAGCAATGTAATTTTTTCAAACTGAACTCCTTCAATTCCGGGATTCGCTAATTTAAATCCGTAAGTTGGTAAATCGACAACAATTTTTTGATCTCCAAACTCATTACTCCCATCATCTTTTGTACGGAAAAAAGGAGTATAGTTTATGGTAAACAATGTATCCGTCATAGTTGCCAAATTATATGGATTTACTGATGTTCCATCTCCATTTGAAGCATCTTTAATCTTATGATTATCATCATAGACCATAAGTTTACCATTATCCATTGGAGCTCCAGAATTTAAAGAAACTGATTTCGTTAAAGAGTTATTAAATTTAGGCTTAATTGTTTCTTCTTTGACTTCTGACTCCTCATCTTTTACTTCAGCTTGATTGTCCTTTTTATCTTCTTGTTCTTCAGAATTTATCTTTTTTTCAGTTCCCGTATCAGTTTTTTTAACATCTGCAATTGAATTTTTATCCAATACACCTTCCGAAAAAACAACAGTGTTCGGAACAATTATCTCAAACAGCATTATAAAAACTAAGAATAAAGCCGTTAATTTTTGTAGTATTTTAGTATTATCCATCAATTTCATCCACTCCAATCTATATTAGAATATTTGATATTCCAATATTGAAAATAAAAAATTATTTTTAAGTAATAATTAAAATCCCTATAAATATATATATCGATATAATACAGATTACTTTCTACCTATATTAGTCCAAATAATAAATATTATACCAAAAATAAGGTGAAAAGTCTACCTTTTCTGGTTCATTTTGGCTCTATACTATCTGTAGTGGGTAATATAGAACATTATAAATGTAGAAGCAAATTCATACGAACTATAATGAAAGTAGCACATAATCCATTAAGAAGTTACTTATAAAGCTACCGCAGAATTGCTCGGAATAAAAGATAGACATATCAAAATACAATTTGTATTTACATACAACGACCGAGCGAGTAACATTAATCTTCTACTCCATACTGACTATCTAAACTATCGAAGAAAAGCAGTCAGAAAATGACATCCAAGAGTAAATTCTTGAATGTCTGAAAAGATTATAACTCCATTAACCTTATCAATAGACTGGAAATAATGATATTATGACCTCGTTATCTCAAATACTGCTGTATCAACCCACTCATTATTAATTTTTAAGTCATTTTCTATAATCCAACCAAAGGTGAAACCATTTTTTAAAAGCACTCTCTGAGAAGCTAGATTATCTCTTGCTGTTCCTGCAATGATTCTAGGGTAATTTTTAGCGGCTGTATAATAAACAAACCATACATTCGCTATACTTATTCTATAAAACTACTAAAAACATATAAAATATTAACTTTCCATAATAGAAAATTCTTTACTTAATACTTTATAATATAGAAAAAAAGTTGCTAAAGTTAAATACATTAGGAATAAATCGTTTACTAAAATTGTGGAAGATCCTTTTATAAATATGATATAATTTATGTATATAAGATAAATTGAATTTTATAGCTTCATAATCACTTCGTTTAAAAGACTTTAAGATTAAAAATAACGATAATTTCGATTTTATTGGGAGGGAAAAATGGAATTACTAGAATATTTTAGATTAAAGAATAAAATGACATTGGAAGAATGGGAAAATTCTTTTGAAAAAAGAGAACAGGAGATTATTGTACTTATCCATGAAGGTGGTGGCGGCAGTAAGCGAAATGGTTTTTGGGACATGGCTCAGTATTTCTTGGCCTACGTGGACTATGAAACAGGCTTATTACATAAAAAAGAAGGCCGTATAGTTTATGCTTATAGTAACAAGGATTACGATAGCGGAATTTCACAATGGAAACTTGATGACGAATCAATTTATAGATTGAAAGTCCGCGCTAAAACGCCTGAAGAAATTCCAGATGGTATTACATTATCATCACAAAATCAGTTTCTCCTTGTAGAAATAATAGAGAAAAATCCTATTTGCCCAGAGCTAGAAGAAATACTTGCAGAATACAAAAAACCAGTAATTCTTCAAGATGATGTCTTAGGAAAATTAATTTACAATAAAAAGATTAATAGTTTTGAAGGTAATACTCTTTGGCGAAATAAAAAGATTGATATTTCTTTAGATGTTAATAAAAACAATAAGAGTGGAATCACAAAAGCGAGAAAAGCTCTAACGGCAATACTTTCTGAACAGATAAAATGGGATAATGATATACGGAACCTTGCTGCAAAAAAACTTATAAACCTTACTTGTGAGTGGAAAGAAGCAAATGATGAAACACCTCCTATCACGGAAGAAAATTTTGCTCAGAGAATCAAGATGATGTCAATTTCAATGACATCCGGTGGCTCATTTACTATTTATTTTAATGACGATGATATATTCTTTGGACACTATGTAACAGTATGCGGTAGTTTAAGAAAAGGGATTATAAGCGCAGATATAGTCGGATAATAATTTTAAATATATTCATCATTAAGAACTTTGGTTGTTTTATCAGAACAATGGACACAGGACAATATGCTCTTTACAACAAATATAAAAAAGATTTTATAGAGCTGATAAGTCAGATTATCAGCAATAAAGGGCTGCCCTTTTGGAAAAGTTTTATGGGTTGTTACTAACTAAAATACTAAGGAGAAAAAATAATGGAATTTTATATAGCTGAAGAGGGCATTCCTCAAAGTGTCGGTTATGATGGTGCAACGATTGCATATTATGGCAGCGAAATAGAATTAAACTACGAAACAGAACCACCATATGGCGATCTAATTTTTTCAGCAAATCTACCAATATTAAATATTACACTACCATTTTGGATTTATGGGCGAAATCTGATATTTTTAGATGCGTATTATTTACTGGCTGAAACAGTGAAAAATGGCACTTGGAATCCTATAACAAGTATTATTATTAATATTCATACAGGAAAATATGCTAGTTTAGAACACTGGTATAACAATGTATTAATTAAAGAAAATGAAATTGAATTAAAAAATGACTATGATGGAAAATCTATGATTTTAAAAAATGTTAATAATCTTAAGTGGATTTAAAACAAATTAAATCTTGCAACCTTATACTAACTAAATTCTAAGAAAAACAGGAATAATGACAAAAAAGAGAATAGTTTTTTCACCTAAAATTTTGGAGAATTAATTGACATCAAATATATTGTGGGAATTGAATGCTACCTATGAAAAATGTTAATTTTCGATTATATTGATTTTATTAAATAAGACACCACTCCTTTTTAAAAAAACAAATTATAATTACTAATATATAAACTTGGAAATAAATGAATAGTTTTTAAAATTATACTGGAGGTTTACTATGAGTTATACTCAAGAAGATTTTCAAGAATGGATATTTTTTATATCAGATAAAATGGATAAATTTACAGATACGTTCGCCAAAGATAATCATCTAATCCTTGATTATACTCTGGCTTCATTGAATGATATAGAAAGATGGATACTAGATAATTATTCCGAGATTAAAGAACTACTTGCCGATAAAGTTACCTTAGATCGTTTAACCATTTATATCGGAGAAACTTTTAGAAAATATATCGGTGGCAAATGGTTTATGGATTTAAAAAATAAACAAAATGCTTATTATTCTGTACCTGTGCTGACGGATCCTTCATATAGCGGTGCGGTATATCTTACACCTATGTTTTTCGCAACTGCAAGTATCAATAGAAATAAAGGTAATTATATCAGCAGTATCTTGATGAAGCACATTGCTGATAACATAAAAACAATTGATGAATTAGTAAAATTTATGGAAAAGGAGTATTATACTTTTGATTCCTTTTCCGTTGGTAAGTATAAAGCTGTAGAAGGTTTGTTTTTGGAACAAGATGGGAATAACTATATCTATGGCTATTCTGAAAGAGGACATAAGGATATATATAAAATCTTTAGTGATGAAATAGAAGCTGTTCAATATGTACTTAATCAAATCTCCGAAGGACAAGTGGATAATAGCCATTTGGTCGCTTGGACTTGGAATAATAATGAGATTGACGCGGCTGAAAGAGAATTACAAGCGCTGTTTATTCCCTTCAAGAGAAACGATATCCCTAACTTTGACTCTGATGGACGAACTGCCTATAGAATCTTTGTGGAGGGTAAGAATATACAATACCTTACTGATTTCAAAAAGAAATATATGTGTACTTTATAACTATATCTAAATATGAAAAGGATAATTGAAGCTATAAAGAGACCTTTCTTATATAAGCTCTAATTTTAGAAATACAACAAAGTAACGAAGAGAACTAGAAAATGAAAAATACTGATGATTTGGAAATCTTTGAATTAGCTTGTAAATATTATTCAGAAAAAATGTCTGAATTTAAAGAGATATTAGAAACAAAAGTAAGTACCTTAGATAATCCTAACTGGTCTTTTCAAAAAGGCTCTATCAAAGTTTGTGCAAAAGATGAAACTGGAAGGAAAAAGAGATGTAAAGTAGGATTATCATATACTATCAAAGTTTCTTTGACTTTAGACGATGTTTCTACTATTTGGAATGAATTTAAAAACTTTTATGAAAAAACGACTGTCTCAACATTGGAATATAACGATATAAATAAAGAAATGGGCAGATATGAATTTGTAGCTAATAATCCTAATGGAGATGAAATAATATGTACCATCTATTTGGAAAATGAGTGGAACATCCCACAGATTTCTTTACTATGCTTTGTATCTCCAAGATATCAAAGTAACTAATATAAATTGAGTTTACAAAGAAAATCCTCATAGAGGTAAATTCTATTATCGTTATCTTAATAGTTTAATCTATACAATAAAACTATTAAGATAACGATAATAATCTTGACAAATGACACCGTGTCACCTATAATTAATGTAGAATGACATCGTGTCACAAGGAGGAGCAAATGCCAAAAGAGGTTTTTTATAATCTTGCAAAGGAAAAACAAGAAAAAATAATTTTTGTACTCAAAGAAGAGTTTAAAGCAAAACCATTTCAAAAGGTAAACGTTAAAGAAATAGTTGAGAAAGCAGGTATAGCAAGAGGTAGCTTTTATCAATATTTCGAAAACTTGGAAGATGCTTACTTTACAATTCTTGATAAAGAAACTGTTGACATTCATAAGTTATTTATGAAAATGTTTTTGTTGAAAAATAGAAATTTGTCCGAGGCTTTAATTGCTTATGGTCATGAAATCGCAGATATACTATTCGACGAGAACGCTTATATGATTTATAAAAATCGATATTTATATTGGAATGAAGATTTAAATCATAGTTGGGAAGCATCTCATAAAAATCAAGAAGAACTATTTAAAGATATGAGTGATAAGGGCTTAATGGATTTAGAAAAAATACATTTTGTAAAATCAGTTATTCATAGTCTTATACAAAGGCTTTTTAGAGAAAATTGGAGCAAGGAAGAGTTTATAGAAAAATATATTAAACATTTAAGTTGGATTGAGAAAGGAGTTACTTATGGGAATTGTTGAAAGTTTATTTAATCTTACATATTTAAGTATAGTTTTATCACTAGGTATAAGACTATTGTTGGAAAAATCTAAAGAAGCTAAACTCTTTGGTATTATGGCTATAATCTTAGGTGCAGGCGATTCGTTTCATCTGTTACCGAGAATTATCTCCCATTTGAGTTATAACGGCTTTGAAGCTAATGTCTTCGGTCTTTCGTGGGGGAAATTTGTCACAAGTATAACAATGACTCTCTTTTATGTTCTTTTCTACCATTATTACAAAAGTCAAAGTGGTGATTGCACCACAGCGAAAAGAAATATCATATATGTTTTAGCATTGATAAGAATCATTTTAACCGTTCTTCCTCAAAACAACTGGGGAACTGCTTCTGAAAATTATATGTTTGGAATATATAGAAATATCCCCTTCGCGATAATGGGAGCTTTGCTAATTTATTGGTCTTATAAGAAAAAAGACAAACCTGGACTAAAAAACATGAGCTTATGTATTTTATTAAGTTTTACATTTTACATTCCAGTTGTACTTTGGGCAGACAGCTATCCTATTGTAGGTGTTCTTATGATGCCAAAAACCTTAGCATATTTAATGATTGTTGTTTTTGGATATAGATACTTTGTTAACAAATTTGAAAAACAAAACATTATAGGTCTATCTTATACATTTTTAGTCATGGGATTAATAGCAGGTGTTTTTTACAGAGAATTTACAAAATTTTATAAATACCAAGCTGACAATCATCTTTCAAAACTTCATGTTCATGTGTTAGTCCTTGGATTTTTACTAATGATGATTCTTTATCTAGTAGTTAAAGAATATGATGTTAAAAAAATCTTAACTATTAGAACTCCCCTATATGTATTTGTTTCTGGATTCACATTTACTATCGTTAATATGACCTTGTTTGGATTTTACGAGGTAGTTAGCGCAAATAGACCTATAATTAAAAAAGCTGCTCTCGAAGGGCTTTCTGGTCTTGGACATATTGTTCTATCAATAGGCATTGTTTGGATAGTTGTAAAAATTTTCCAAAATGAATCAAATAATACTTTAAAAAGTATTAAAGAATAATAATTATATACCTTAACAATTTAAATAATACTGTAAAATAAGTTTACAAACAATAGTTTTCTATGGATAATTCATAGGAGACTATTGTTCTATTCAGCACTCTTAATTTTTTCGATATTCTATGTATAATGTATAATCTATTAATAAACCATTGTAAAATATGATATAATATTATTGAAATTAAAGAACAAAAATAAAAATTTCGGGGGAATATTATGAGTTTTGATTTATTTATTTTTGAACGAAGAAAAGACATAAAAACTTCTCTAGATGTATTTAATTACTATGATGAATTTATAGAGTATAAGGAAAATAAAGACTATAATTCTTTACATGGCTGCTCTGATATAATAGTTGCTTGGGCGAAAAAAATGTTCGAAAAATTTCCCCCAATGAATGGAAAATATGCCTTATCTGATGAAATTGCCTATGCATCTAAAGATACAGAGAATCATTTGACAGATTACAGCTTTGGGAAAAATGGAGTATATTGTGCATTTTCATACAATGTGGCAACTGAAGTATTAAAATTTTTAAAAAACACTGCCGAATAATATGGTATGGGAGTTTATAATCTAGCTACTGGTGAGATTTTTTGTGAAAATCTTGACATATTAAAATATAGTACCAAAAGTACAGGGGATACTTTATGCGATTGGAATACTATTGAAAATTCTATTGCTACTCTTGATATCCCAGAAAGAGGTATAATAAAAGATCAATTTGCCTTTATTACCATCTGGTTTGAAAATGATAGCACAGCCTCAGAAAGTAATTATATTCAATGCACTCCAAATTATGTACCAAATGGTTTTTTTGCCCGTCTATTCAATAAAGAGGCATCCCATAACATTTCTGGCTACTTTTTTGAAATAGCAAAAGATGATGCGCTTTACCAAACACTTGTTCAAGATAAGAACGAATTAAAAATCCTTATAAAAAATTGGTGCATAGAAAGAAAAGAACCCGATATAAACACATACAAAAAAATTTTAGATTTATAGTACTCTAGTTTCTAGTAGAAAAAAGACAGGAACCTCTGTATCTATACCAAAAAGTTAAATCTTTTTTAATCTAACTTTTTAAGGGTACTTCCTTCCTGTCTTTTTATCATATATTTATCTTAATCCTAGTTATACTTTACACTTTCAACATAGTATTTAGATTTTTGATTTCCGCCTTGATAATCTTTGTTGTTAAGTTTTAGAGTTATAGTTGAAATATTTGTCTTCGTCATCGCGTCAAGAACATTTATTTTTATACTATCCCCTTCTACTTTCCACTTATCTTTTTCCTCAACTTCTTGTGGGTATTTATTCATTAAAAGCATTCCAACAAAGACAATTTTATCATCACCTTTGTAGTAGTGAATTTCATTTTTTGTTGGATGTAATGGCGATTTTGCTGCTTCAACTTCATACTCATTAAAGTTTGGTCCTTTTAATAAACCTAACGCCTCTTTCATCGTGTAAGTTTTATCTGAATATTCATTGATAACATCTAGATAATCTTCTTTCGAAATAGTGAACAGTTCATCTCCATTAGGTGATTTCGATTTTTTCACTTTATCTTGTGTAATCCAAGCTAATAAATTCGTTTGTGCTTTTAGTCTTGATAAATCATTTCCTGAAATCGCCACTTTATTTATTAGCTTTTCCGCTTCTTTTAAGTCATGAGCCGCTTTTTGTTTATCTTGTTCTACTTTTTTATCTTCTTTTGAAGCATTATTTTGTTCTGATTTATTTTTATCATCTTTTTCTTTATTGGCTTCATTTACCGCACAACCTGTTAGAACTAACGCTCCTGCCGCAAGAACCATAAGTAATTTCTTGTTCATATCTAAATTCTCCTTTATCAATAAAGTAAGATATTTTATTGATTATTCTTTTACTTTGATATTATTATATCATATTTTCCCTAAATTAAAAAATAACACTCAGAATGATTAAATTTCTGAGTGTTATTTTAGATATTTTAATTTAATTACTTCTAAACCTTATCTCATACCTTTATCGTAAGGAACTCCAAGCGCTTCTGGTGTAGAAGTTTTCTTAGAGAATACGATAAGTGCGATAATTGTCGCTACGAATGGGAACATGTTCCAGAATGATACTGGAATTGGAAGATCTGGTGCTAAAATAGACACTTTTTCTGCGAAAACTTTTGTTCCTCCGAAGAACAACGCCGCAAACGTAATTGTAATTGGGTTATATTTACCAAAGATTAAGGCTGCTAATGCCAAGTAACCAAAACCGTATACTGTAATTGCCGCATTAAATCCTTGGCTAAATGTAGTTGCAATAATTGCACCTGCAAGTCCTGCTAAACATCCAGAAATAAATACCCCAATATAACGGTATTTAAATACATTTAATCCTAATGAATCACTGGCTTGAGGATTTTCCCCAACAGAACGAAGTCTAAGTCCAAATGGACGTTTGTAAATAATATAGTAAGTAAGTGCTACTAACACTATTGCTATAATAATTGTTGGATATACTGTAAATTTACCAAAAACTGTATATCTAGGGAATCCACTTGCTAATAATAATTCGTAAGTTCCATTGAAATGGTTAACTAAGAATAATGCGATAGCTGGTGTAATTAAGTTAATCGCTGTACCTGAGATAACTTGGTCAGCTTTTAAGTTAATACTGATAAATGCGTGGATAAGTGAAAGTAATCCTCCGCATATTGTCGCAGCTAGTAAACATATAACCAATTGAAACATAGTTGGCGCACCTTCGAATGCTGTTAAAGCTATGAAAGAAGCAACAAATGAACCGAAAATTACAAAACCATCAAGTGCTATGTTAACAACCCCACTCTTTTCAGAATAGAAACCACCGATGGCTGCTATTAGAATAGGTACTGTATATTGTAACATTGAGTCTAATAGTGATAATACTGTATCCATTTATTTTTCCCCTTTCTTTTTACTAACTAGTTTATCTAGTAATTTGCTATCAAAAATAGCTTTCGCTGCAACAAATAATACGATTAATCCGATTAAGATGTTCGCGATATCTTTTGGAATACCGATAAACGCTAATTGTGGAGTAAGAACTCCTAGGAATCCGAATAGCAATGCTCCTAAGAATGAACCTAGTGCTGTATTCGCTCCGATAAGTGCAACCGCGATACCCATGTATCCAAATCCTTGGAATGTAGAACCTGCAACTACTTGACCAACAGGTCCCATATTGTAAAGCGCTCCCCCAAGTCCAGCAAACGCTCCTGAAATAGCCATTGAAAGAACAGTGTTTCTATTAACTTTCATACCAACAAATCTAGATGCTGATGGGTTAAATCCTACTGAACGAAGTTCATAACCGAATACTGTTTTTTCCATAACGATATAGAATATAATAACCGCAAAAATAGCTAAGAATAAATCCGTTCCTAAACGGTGGTTATTAAAAATACCTTCTATCAAATCATTTTTTAAATATCCTGAACCGTCACTTGCAACAAGTGGTTGAGAAATAATGTCATTATTTCCACGGATAAATTTAGGCACTGCAAATTGAACAAAGTATAAAGCTGTGTAGTTTAACATAATTGTTACAACTACTTCACTAATATTGAATCTAGCTTTTAAATACCCTGCAATAGCTGCCCAAAGTCCACCAACAATAATACCTGCTAGGATACTTGCGATTAGGACTACATAAAAGTTCATACCTTGCATTTTGATGGCAACAATACCTGCAAAAAGTCCACCCATAATGAATTGTCCTTCTGCCCCGATATTGAATAGCCCTGTTCTAAATGCAAAGGCTACTGACAACCCTGTACAAATTAATGGAATTGTCGATACAAAAATTTCAGCTATACTGTTAGAATCGGTGAAAATATCACCCATAACTCCTAATACGTCTCCTGGTGCTGCTCCTATTGCTGAAATAAGAATTGCTCCAATTATAAATGAAGCTAATATTGGTAGCACCGCATTAGTTAAAACTTTCTTTAACATAGGTTCTCCTCTCTACTTCTTAACCCCTGCCATAAGCAGACCAAGTTGTTCTTTTGTTACATTTTCATCATTATCTACAACATCGATAATATTACCATTGTGAATAACCGCTATTCTATCTGATAGAGTTAAAATTTCATCCAAGTCAAATGAAATTAATAGAACACTATTACCTTTATCACGGTAATCAATTAGCATTTTGTGAATACCATTAATAGCCCCTACGTCAAGACCACGAGTTGGTTGAGTAGTCACTAATAGTTTAGGATCAAGTTCTAATGCACGCCCGATAATAAGTTTTTGTTGGTTACCACCACTCATGCTTCGTGCCGAAATTTTCTCATCACCAGCTTTACGAACGTCATATTTTTCACAGATTTCTTTTGCAAATTTAGAAATTACAGGTTTTTTAAGGAATCCATTTTTAGAAAACTTCTCTGTGTAGTAATTTTCTAATACTGAGTTTTCTTCAACACTGAAATCTAATACTAATCCATCTTTATGTCTATCTTCTGCGATGATTTCTAAGCCTAATTCTTTACGTTTCGCTGTAGAAATCCCATGTAAATCTTTACCGTCAAAGATAATTTTACCTTTTGTTTCTTTAAGTAACGCGTTCAGCACCTCAACAAATTGTTGTTGTCCATTACCATCAACTCCAGCGATACCTAAGATTTCTCTTTCGTGAACATCAAGATTGAAGTCGTGTAAGATATTTTGCTTTTCTTGAGTATCTGCATAAATTCCTGCTACTTCTAATATTTTTTTCTTCCCTTCACGAGAACGTTCATACTTAATTATTTCCAAGTCTTTCCCAATCATAAGACTTGCTAGTTTTTCTTTAGTTGTTTCTGCAACTTCTACTGTTCCAAAGTATTCACCACGACGAATAATACTACAACGATCAGCTACTGCCATAATCTCGTTAAGTTTGTGTGTGATTAGTAGGATAGTTTTTCCTTCTGCTTGAAGATTTTTAAGAATCGCTAAAAATTCTTCGATTTCCACTGGTGTTAATACCGCTGTTGGTTCGTCGAAAATTAGAATGTTAGCATCTCTATATAACATTTTTAAAATTTCAACCCTTTGTTGCATCCCTACACTTATATCTCCAACAAGGGCTTTAGGATTAACTTCTAAACCATATTTTTTAGATAACTCTGAAATTTTATTTGCAGCCGATTCTAAATCAATTTTTCCACCTTTTACTTCTTCCATTCCTAAAATAATGTTTTCAGCAACAGTAAAGTTTTTAATAAGTTTGAAGTGTTGGTGTACCATCCCAATTCCAAGTTTATTCGCATGTTTAGGATCTTTAATATCAACTTCTTTTCCATCTAATTTAATCACACCTGCTTCTTGATGATACATCCCAAAAAGAACTGACATTAATGTAGATTTTCCGGCACCATTTTCTCCAAGCAAAGCATGAATTTCATTATTCTTAACCTGAATAGTAATGTCTTTATTTGCGTAGAAGTCACCAAACTTTTTAGTTATGTTTAGCATTTCTATAGCGTACATATCTTTACCTCTCTTCTTTTCTTAATCTTACTTATATATTATACTAGATTTTTAAGTCCTAGTATAGCGTTTTATGTTAATTTTTCATTTGAATTTTAATACTATTTAACTATGTTTCTTACAGATAAATATTAATTATAGCTTTCTTATTTATCATGCTTAGTTTAATATCATTATCTCTTTTCTTAATATCAATTTAAAACAAATTTTTTTATACTTATCTGCTACTTAAATAATAATTAAGAGCTCTCCTTACTTTTCAAAAGTACTTTATCTATATTTTAGAAAAAAGACCTAGTAAAACTAGGCCTTTTTCTATGACTAAACTATTAGTCTTATAGTTCTCCGTCAATATTAGCTTTATCTGTTATTTTAGCAGCTTCAGATGCTACTGTTACTTTACCTTCTTTAAGCTCTTTAACAGCTGCATCAATTTTAGCTTTAATTGCATCGCTTAAGTTTGGATTTTGTGCTGGAAGTCCTACACCGTCTTCTTTGATTGTGAATGTTTTAGTAGTTCCACCTTCAAATTTACCAGCTTTGATTGAATCTAAGATGTTTTTAACTGCTACGTCAATACGTTTAACAGCTGAAGTTAAGATTACAGATTTCTCTACATCTTTTCCATCTTTATCTTTAGCTTTGAATACACCTTCTGTATATTGGTCTTTATCTACACCAACAATCCAGTGTTTAACTTCTCCGCTTTCTTTTAGATCTTTAGTAGCTCTTTCTTGAGCTTCTTTAATTGATCCACTTCCAGTTCCACCAGCTGCAACGAAGATTACGTCTGCTCCAGCGTCAAACATTGTAGCTGCTAAAGTTTTACCTTTGTTAGTATCATTGAATGAACCACTGTAGTTATAAACGATTTTGATATCTTTTTTAGCTGCTTTAGCACCTTGAACAAATCCTAAACCGAATTTGATTACCGCTGGGATTTTAGCTCCACCAATGAATCCAACTTTTCCAGTTTTTGATTGAAGAGCTGCTGCATATCCTGCTAAGTATCCTGCTTCTTGTTCAGCAAATAATACTGATTCTACATTTTTGTTAGGTACTGATCCATCGATAAAGATATATTTTTTATCTTGGAATGAATCTGCGATTTTTGGTAATTCTTTTTCAAAGTAGAATCCAGCAAGAGAAATAACGTCTGCTGCTTTTGAAGCATTTTGTAAGTTAGCTGCAATATCACTTTGGTTTTTAGTTTCAATTGGGTTTAGTGCTTTACCACCATTTTTTTGAACCCATTCTTGAACAGCTTCTACGTTACTTTGGTTGAAACTTTTATCTTTTGCTCCACCTTCGTCAGTTACAACTCCGATTTTTAAGTCAGATTTACTATCTGAACTAGATTTGTTAGATGATTTAGAAGAACATCCAACAAAAATTAATGCTGCTGATAAAACAACTGCTATTAACGAAAATACCTTTTTCATAAATAAAAAGTCTCCTTTGTTATTATATATTTTATATTTAAATAATACCACATTATCTTCTAAATATCAACATTTTATTTATTTTTCAAATATATTTTTTTAGAAAGTTCGTGTTTATAGAAAAAATTATCTTTTTACTATATTTTTATGATTTATCGTTCTTATTACCCTGTAAATACCAAAATTTTATACATCTCTTTAAAGCATTTTCATAACTATAAAATCAGTGTTTTAGATCTCTCTTTCCCCTCATAGTTTGTATTAAAATAAAGCCCGAACATTTCATTATATTATATTATTAAATAAAACGAAACCAACACAGCAGCGACTGCAAAATCAGCATTTCTATTATATTGTTTTTTTGAATAATTTTATAGTTCGGTTATTGAATACAGTCACAAATTATAAAAATACGGAGCCACCCTATGTCCTTGACTCCGTATTTTGAAAATATTAAAGCTCACCTTCAATGTTAGTTACTGAACCTTTTGCTTTTAATTCAGCTCCAGTACCTACAATTTCCACTTTTCCTGATTTCAACTCTTCGATTGCTTTAGTTAATTTTCCTTTTATATCATCATTTAAATTTGGATTTTCTTTTGGAATACCTACTCCATTTTCTTTAATACCAAATATATGTTCTCCATTTTTGAAATTATCAGCTTTAATTTCGTTTAAAATCTTAGTAACTGCTACTTCAATATTTTTTACAGCTGATGTTAAAATAACAGATTTTTGAACTTCTTTACCGTCTTTGTCTTTTCCTTTGAAAATACCCTCTTCGTATTGGTCTTTATCTACACCAACAACCCAATGACTAACTTCTCCACCTTTAGACATATCAAGAACACCACGTTCTTTCGCTTCTGAGATTACACCATTACCTGTGTTCCCAGCTGCAACAAAGATAACATCTACTCCAGAATCATACATAGTAGCAGCTAGTGTTTTACCTTTATTTGTATCTGAGAATGTTCCACTGTAGTTATACATGATTTTAACGTCTTTGTTAGCTGCTTTAGCACCTTGAACAAATCCAATACCAAATCTTTCTACTGGTGGGATTTTTGTTCCACCGATAAATCCTACTTTACCAGTTTTAGATTTTAATGCTGCTGCATATCCTGCTAGGTATCCTGCTTCTTGCTCTTTAAATATTAACGATGCGATATTTGGCGCTTCTACAAAAGTATCAATATATAAGAATTTTTTGTCTTTATATTGTGCAGAAATTTTTGTAAGTTCTTTTTCAAACTCATATCCTGCAACTGAAATTATATCAGAAACTTTCGCCGCATTTTGAACATTAGATGATAAATCCGATTGTGTTTTAGTTTCGATAACAACAGGATCTTTCGCTCCATTTTCTTTAACCCATGCTTGAATCGCTTCTACGTTGGCTTGGTTAAAGCTTTTATCTTTTGCCCCACCTTCACCAGTAACAATACCTATTTTATAACCTTTTGAATTATCCGTCTTATTGTCATTCTTGCTCTTAGATGAACATCCTACAATCACAAGTGACAATGTTATTAAAATTGTTAATAGAGTACGTAATTTTTTCATGATTTACCTCCTAAATTTATCTCTATTGAAACTACAATACCATATTTAGCAATCGATTTCAATAGTTTGTAACATTTTTTGAAAATATTACATTTTTTCTACTATATGTGATATAATTATTAGATAAAGCATTTTCAGGAGGAATTTTTTATGACGTATTACAATAATATTGTTGAAACTGCAAATTATATTAAAAAGTATTTTAACGAGGCTATCGATTATGCGGTAGTTTTGGGTAGTGGTATTACACTTGAGCTAGAAGATCAACAAGAATTAGGTTATGAGGCTATCCCTCTTTTCCCAGGAAATAAACGTGCTAACCATGTAAAAGGACACGCAAATAAACTTACTTTCGGAAAAATCTCTGGGAAAAATGTCCTTGTCCTAAATGGCAGACTTCACCATTACGAAGGATATAGCATGAAAGATGTTGCTTTTATGACTTATGTAGTCAAGTTTTTAGGAGCTAAAGGGTTATTTATAACTAATGCCTGTGGTGCTATTAATACTGATTTTAGCGAAGGAGATATTATTTGTCTTGATGACTTCATCTCTCTTGTTAGCGATAACCCACTTAGGGGAGAAAATGATCCACGTCTTGGAGAAAGATTTGTTGATATGACAACTCCATTCGATCCATATTTAGTAGAAAATCTTAATAATTCTGCAGAAAAACTAAATATCAAATTATCTAAAGGTACTTATGGTTTCTTCCAAGGACCATACTTTGAAACACGTGCTGAAATACGAGCATTCAAAACTATGGGATGTGACCTTGTAGGTATGTCTACTGTTCCAGAAGTTATCGCAGCTAATCACGCTGGCCTTCCAGTAGCCGTTCTTGCTTGTGTTACAAATATGGCAACAGGGGTTCAAGAAAGAAAACACGACCATGAGCATGTACTTAAAACTGCACAACAGATTAGTATAAATCTCAAACAATTACTAATTGACACACTAGAAAATTTAAAATAAGGAGTGTTATCTATGGAGAAAACTATTTTTGAAAAAATTATTGATGGTGAAATTCCTAGCTATAAAATTTATGAAGATGACTATGTTTACAGCTTCTTAGATGTATTTCCAATTACAAAAGGTCACACATTAGTTATACCAAAAAAACATAGCCGTAACATTTTGGATTGTGATCCTGAAACAGCAGCAAATATCGGACGTGTTCTTCCTAAAATTGCAAACGCGGTAAAAGAAGCTTACAATTGCGATGGTATTAATATTTTCCAAAATAACGAAGAATATGCTGGACAAAGTGTTTTTCACCTTCATTTCCACATAGTTCCACGTTACAAAGACAAAGATACTAATTTTGACAATTTGGAAATCGCATGGCCACCTCAAAAATTAGAACCTGCTGATTTTGAAAAAATTCAAGAAAGCATAGTTAAAAATCTATAAAATACAAAGAAGGAGAATTTTTAAAAATTCTCCTTTTTATTATGTTGCTTATTCTTATTTATTTTTTTCCATCTTTTGAAGAAAATAAAGCTACGATTGAATCTAAAGTAGTTTTAGCTTTTCCTTTTCCCTCTTGAGCTTCTTCTTGTTCTTCGTCTTGATTTTCTTCTAGTTCTTCATAATCTTCCAATTCTTGTGCTTGAATTGCTAATTTCGCTTCTAACGCCTCTAATTCTTCATAAGTCAATTTGTCTAGGTCTAATTCTTCTTCAGCGGCAGCAACTATATCTTGAGCTTCCTCTTGCGCATCTTTTACAAATTCCGCAGCATCCTCTACTTTTTCTTCTACTGCATCTTGGATATCTTCAGCTTTATCCACAACTTCTTCTTTTGCTTCATCAGCTGCGTCTTGTGTTTCTTCAAGTACTGATTCAGCTTCTTCTTTTACTTCTTCCACAACTTCTTGAGCTTCTTCTACTTTTTCTTCCACTGCATCTTGGATATTTTCAACTACAGGAGCTACTTCCTCTTGAACATCCTCTACACCCGATACTACCTCTTCCGTTGCTTCTTCTACTTTTTCTTCCACATCTTCTTGAACTTCTTCTAGCACATTATTTACATCCGTACTTAATTCAACAAAATTATCTTCAAGTTTTTCTTCATAAGCTTTTACTTCTTCTAACTTTTCACGCGCAATATCACTTTCTTCTTGCACCACTGCGCTACCTACTGCTTCATTTACAAGCTCATTTAATTTATTTAAACCTTCTTTTGCATTTTCTTTAAGCAATTCTTTGTGTTTTTCTAATTCTTTTGGATTTTTATAATAGTACGCTCCTACCGCACTAACCGCACCTAATACTAATCCTTTGAGAATTTTACCCATTTTTCTGTCCTCCTGATTATTCTGTCAATATTGATTTTATCAGAAAAGTATGTTGATGTAAAGAGTTTGGAGCTGTATAAAGTAGCTTATTTTATCCATTATTACTTATTAATTATTAAAAAATAAATAAGCCTTCTAAAATTTCTAGAAAGCTTATTTAGTAATTATTATTTTAAATGTTTTACCCTTGCTACGATTTCTTTATGGCGCCCTTTTATCATAGGACGTGCTTGTGGATTACCTAAGTAACCACATGTTCTTTTTACAACATCACAGCTTTTTGGATCTCTATTACCACATTCCGGACATTTAAAACCTTTTTTCGTCGGTTCAAACTCACCTTCAAAGTTACAGTTATAGCAACGATCTATTGGTGTATTAGTTCCTAAATACCCTACTTTATCATAAGCAAAATCCCATACCGCTTCAAGAGCTTTTGGATTTTGTTTTAACACTGGATATTCACAATAATGAATGAATCCACCACTTGCATAATAAGGATAATCTTTTTCAAAGTCTAATTTTTCAAATGGTGTTGGGTTTTTACGAACATCATAGTGATAAGAGTTTGTATAGTATTCTTTATCTGTAACATTTTCCACCATACCAAATTTCTCTGTATCCATACGGCAGAACCTATCAGTTAATGACTCACTTGGTGTAGAGTAAATACTATACCAGTAATCCCCTTCGCTAGTCCATTTATCTACGCATTGTTTCATATACTTCATAATGTCTAATGTGAAGTCTTTGGCTTCTTTATTTTTTTCCCATTCTCCACCATAGAAAACACTAGCAACTTCGTATAGGCCGATATATCCTAAAGATAATGTCGCTCTTTGTTTATCAAAAAGTTGTTTAACTCTATCATCTGGTTTTAGACGTTTCCCAAAAGCTCCATGCATATAAAGAATAGGTGCATTTTGAGGTTTCGCCTCTCCACATCTTTTAGCTCTGTAATCTAGAGCATCTTTACAAACTTCCAAACGTTCTTTAAAGATTTCCCAGAATAACTCTTTATCCCCATTTGATTCAAGAGCAATACGCGGTAGATTTAGAGTTACAACTCCTAGATTCATACGGCCACTCTCAACAAGTTCTCCATTTTCATCTCTCCAAGCAGGTAAGAATGAACGACAACCCATAGGCGTTTTGCAGCTTCCTGTTATTTTCACTAAAGTATCGTACATAATTACGTCTGGATACATTCTTTGTGTAGCACATTCTAATGCTAATTGTTTTACATCGTAATTAGGATCTTCTGGTTTTAAGTTTAATCCTTCTTTTATTACAAAGATTAATTTAGGGAAAATAGCCGTTCTTTTTTCTTTTCCTAATCCTGCTATTCTCACTTTTAAAATAGCCTTTTGTATTTCTTTTTCGAAATATCCTTCACCTAAACCAAATCCTAAAGATGTAAATGGTGTTTGTCCTTGAGAAGAATATAAAGTATTTATTTCATATTCCAGTGATTGCATTGCATCATAAATATCTTTTTTAGTTTTTTCACGAGCAAACTGTTCTTGTTTTTCTTCACTATCAATCCATTCACGAGCCATTTTTAGGTTTTTTTCATAATTAAGTTTTGCAAAAGGAGCAAGCACTTCATCTATTCTATCCGCACTACATCCTCCGTATTGGCTTGATGCTACGTTTGCAATAATTTGCGCCATTTGAGCAGTAGCTGTTTGGATACTTTTCGGACTATCTACATCTGCATTACCAATTTTAAATCCTTTTGTAAGCATTTCTTTAAAATCAATTAAACAGCAGTTTGTCAATGGTTGATACGGAGAATAATCCAAGTCATGATAATGGATTTCACCTTTTTGGTGGGCATTAGCTACGTGTTGAGGTAGCATTTTCAAACCAATCGCTTTAGCTACAATACCACTTGTTAAATCTCTATGTGTATTGAATACTAAACTATCTTTATTAGCATTCTCGTTAACAACATTTTCATCTCGATTCACTAATTTTTCAATTGCGACATTGATATCAAGACTACGTTCACGCTCTATATCACGCATACTACGATAGCCAACGTATTCCTCATAAATAGCTTCTTCTCCTAATGTTAGCAATGTGTGTTCAACAATATTTTGAAGCTCATAAATTTTTATATTATCTTTAAATCTATTACCAATTTCTATAATGACATTATCTACTATATTATTTATATTAATACTATGCTTCTCACCAAACACACTATTAACAGCTTTTTCTATAGCTTTGTATATTTTATCAGCATCAAATTTTACTATACGTCCATCTCTTTTTATAACTAATAAATTTTTCGTAAGTAAATCTAATTTTTTCTGTGTATAAGAATAAAAATTATTCCTTTGCATCTCGTTCTCCTCCCCCACTAATTCCGCTTATTTCCTTCATATATATAAGTACTTATATAAAGACAATATTACTATTATGATATATCAAAAATAACCAATTGTCTATATCGGAGTATTTCCCGGAAATCGGAGAACGTTGTCACATCGCATGTTTTGACTTAAATGTGAAATTTTTAAGAACCTCTGTTTTCTTATTCACCTCTTAAAAACACTTATATATCAACGTTTATTATAATTTTTCACATTATCTGTATTATTATAATCTTCTATTTTTCCTGTTACAGGTCTTTTTTAGTGATAAACTCAATAATTGTAGATGAAAATCAAAAAGTTCTCTACTAATGAAAACTTTTATTGGAAAAATTAATTTTTTCTTTTTATAAAATTAAACTATATTTTAACATTATAATTTATTATATAGTTGAGTATATAATTAAAAGTGAGAAAATATATGAAAAAAACACAAATAGAAACATTAACTGATCAACTTTTTTCAATGGAGGCTAATCAACCTTTATTAATAAATGAGCTTGAGCCTTATGTTGAATTATTTATGCACTACGAATGTGCAATGTTAGAAATAGAAACTAAGCTAAATGTTTTTGATAAGGAATTTTCTCTTCACGGGGAAAGTAACCCCATCGAATCAGTTTCAACTCGTCTTAAAACACCGCTTAGTCTTATGAATAAATTAAAACGTCTTAATCTGCCGTTTGATATAGAAACTATAAAAAATAATATTTATGACGTTGCAGGCGTGCGTGTTATTTGCTCATTTAAAGACGATGTTTACAAGCTTGTAGAAGCCTTAAAACAACAAGATGACTTAACGATAATAGCCGAAAAGGATTATATTAAAAACTATAAAGACAATGGTTATCGTAGTTATCATCTTATCGTCAAAGTCCCTATCTTTTTGTCAGATAAAGTAGAGCATGTTGCTGTCGAAATCCAATTTCGAACAATAGCTATGGATTTTTGGGCTAGCTTGGAGCATAAACTACGTTATAAAAAGAATTTAAGCGAAGAAAAAGAAAAAGAAATTGAACGCCGACTATTACTTTGTGCTGAAATAAGCG
>ERZ773035.324-NODE-324-length-40463-cov-8.190655_pt1 | contig 40463 bp, 30 predicted proteins | sample MGYA00511487_ERZ773035 | MGnify/ENA primary metagenome ERZ773035 (study PRJEB29015, sample SAMEA2737985) | human oral metagenome | biome: human oral; feature: human-associated habitat; material: dental | place: China | collected 2024 ... | reverse complement strand
CATCTTCAACCCTGAACTCCAGCGCTCCCGGTTCGACCCGCGCAGCTGCTATGTCGAGCGCTGGATCCCGGCGGGACTCGATCGGCCTATCGTGCCTGTCGTCAACCTGGCCGAGTCGCGACGCGAGGCGCTGGCCGCTCACCAGCAAGTAAGTGCGGCATCCGCAGCCGATGCCAGGCCTGAACGTGGTTGAGGTGGGTGTCCACGGGATGACACGGTTCGTGGTGGAGTTTGAATCGGCCCTGCCACCCGAAGAGCTATGGAGAAAACTGTGGGAACTGTCGCGGCACAGCACGGCAGTGCCCTTCACCAAGGTGAGCAGCGACGATGGCTCCGCCTTGCGTGCAGGAAGCCATTTCGTGGCGCGTACCGCTCTGGGCCCGCTGCGGTTCGACGATCACATGCTCGTGAACAGGTGGCAGCCACCGAACTACGCGGTCATCATCAAGACCGGACCGGTACTCACCGGCACCATCCACGCGAGCATCGAGGCAGTGGGCACCGGAAGCCGTCTCCACTGGGAACAAGACTTCAGCGTCCGCAGTGTGCCGGACGTCCTGGCAACGCTCGTGAGAAAGCCGGTGGCCGTAGGCTACTCCCGGGTGCTGCGTCGTATCACGGGCTGAGTTCTGACGGCACTAAGGCCACTGGGAGCCTTGTGTGTGGGTGGAGCTAAGGGGATTCGAACCCCTGACCTCTTCCATGCCATGGAAGCGCGCTACCAACTGCGCCATAGCCCCGAGAGCTGCTCCAGACTATCGGATGCTCTCCCCTGTTGGCAAAGCGGCCCTGGCCGCCTGTTTCAGGGCCGTTGCGATGGTCTCCATGGCCGCGTCGTCGTGGGCAACCGAGAGGAACCACGCTTCGAAGGCCGACGGTGGCAGCGCCACTCCCCCGTCCAGCATCGCGTGGAAGAACCGCCCGTAGGCCGCGGTGTCCTGGTCCTGGGCGTCTGCGTAGTCGATGACGGGCTTCTCCCGGAAGAACACGGAGAACAGGTTCCCGGCGTTCTGGATGATGTGGGGCACCCCAGCCCCGGTCAGTGCGTCGCCGACCAGCCGCTGCAGCTCGGCGGAACGGGCATCGACCCTGTCGTAGACCTCCGGTTTCGCCAGGTCGAGGGTGGCGATCCCTGCCGCGGTGGCGAGGGGATTCCCGGAGAGCGTGCCCGCCTGGTAGACGGGGCCGAGCGGGGCCAGCAGGTCCATGACCTCCTTGCGACCCCCGACCGCTGCGAGGGGCATGCCACCACCGACCACTTTCCCGAAGGTGATCAGGTCGGGCGCCCACTCCGGGGCCTCGACCCCCGCTTCGAGTCCCCACCAGCCGGAGGCTCCGACGCGGAAACCGGTGAGCACCTCGTCGAGGATCATGAGTGCCCCGTGCTCGGCGGTCAGCCGGCGGATCTCGGCGTTGAATCCCTCGGCCGGGGTGACGACCCCCATGTTCGCGGGTGCGGCCTCCGTGATGACCGCCGCGATCTGCCCGCCGATCCGTTCGAACAGCGAACGCAATTCGTCGAAGTCGTTGTAGGCAAGCACGATGGTGTCGGCCGCGGCAGCCACCGTCACCCCGGCGCTTCCCGGCAGCCCCTGGGTGGCCACACCCGAACCGGCGGCGGCCAGCAGCGCATCCGAGTGGCCGTGATAGCAGCCCGCGAACTTGACGATCTTGTCGCGGCCCGTGGCGCCGCGGGCGATCCGCACCGCGGTCATGGTGGCCTCCGTGCCGGTGGAGACCAGCCTCACGTGTTCCGCGACGGGAACCCGGGCACGGATCCGCTCGGCGAGCTCCACCTCCGCGCCCGTCGGTGCCCCGAAACTGAGGCCCTTGGCGGCCGCTTCCTGCACGGCCGCGACGACCTGAGGATGGGCGTGCCCGAGCAGCGCCGGCCCCCAGGAACACACGAGATCGACGTAGCTGGTGCCGTCGACGTCGGTCACTCGGCAACCGGATGCCTGCTTGATGAAACGCGGCGTGCCGCCCACGGACGCGAATGCCCGCACGGGCGAGTTGACCCCGCCCGGGATCGCCTCGCAGGCCCGTGTCATCCATTCCTGGTTCAGTCCAGCCATTCGGCAACCTCCAACGCCCAGTAGGTGAGCACCACATCGGCGCCCGAGCGAACGATACTCGTGATCGACTCCTGGATGGCGGCGCGCCGGTCGATCCAGCCGCGTTCTGCCGCCGCCTCGATCATGGCGTACTCCCCCGACACCTGGTAGGCCGCCACCGGAACCTTCGAGACAGCGGCCACATCGGCGAGCACGTCGAGGTAGTGGCTGGCGGGTTTGACCATCACCATGTCGGCGCCCTCCGCCAGGTCCAGCAGCGCCTCCCTGAGGCCCTCGCGGCGGTTCGCGGGATCCTGCTGGTAGGTGCGGCGATCGCCCTGGAGGGATGAGCCGACCGCCTCCCGGAACGGCCCGTAGAACGCGGAGGCGTACTTCGCTGAGTAGGCCAGGATCCCGACGTCCTCGAAACCGGCCGCGTCCAGCCCGGCGCGGATCACCCGGATCTGGCCGTCCATCATCCCCGATGGCGCCACCACGTGCGTGCCGGCCCGGGCCTGCGCCACCGCCTGCTGCGCGTAGGCATCGCAGGTCTCGTCATTGATCACGCGGCCGTCCTCGGCGAGGAAACCGCAGTGCCCGTGGCTGGTGAACTCGTCCAGGCACACGTCCGACATGATCACCAGATCATCGCCCACCGCTTCCCGGCAGGCGGTGATGGCACGCTGTTCGATGCCGTCGGGCGCCCAGGCCTGCGTGCCCCGCGGATCCTTGTCCGCATCATCGGGCACCCCGAACAGCATGATCCCGCCCAGTCCCGCCTCTACCGCCGATCGTGCGATGTCACCGATCTGTTCGACGGTGTGCCGCCGCACCCCCGGCATGGCGCCGATCTCGGCGGGGGACTCGCCGACGAAGACGGGCAGGACGAGCTGCGCCGGGCGCGGCCGGGTTTCGCGGACCAGTTTTCTCATGGCGGCGGTGGTACGTAGCCTGCGTGGGCGCTCGATCATGCGTTTCCCTTCCCAACCAGTTCGGCGGCGGCCCTTGCGACCGCCTCCGCGTCGGGGGACGGCGAGACACTGGCCGCCACCCCAAGTTCATTCAACACCTTCGCGGTGGGTTGTCCGATGGCCAGCACCCGGGTTTCCTCCGGCCAGCCCAGCCGTTGGTCGATCACCCGCGCCACCGAGCCCGCGGTCACGACCACTGCCGCGAACTCCCCGGCCTTCCAGCGGGCCGCCAGTTCGGCGGGTTCCCTGGTCGCCTCCATCGTGTAGACGGGGAAGACATCGACCTGCCAGCCCAGCTCCCGCAAACCCTCGGGAAGATCCGGTTTGGACAGCGCCGATCCCGGGATCACCACCCGTCCCGTGCCGGCCGGGAACTCCTCGACGAGTCCTGCCGCGCTGGCCTTCCCGGGGACGAGATCCACCGCATACCCGGCCGCTTCCAGGGCCGCTGCGGTCGCCTTACCGACGGCGGCGATCCGCCCGGGCAGCCGGACACCCAGCCCCTGAAGGGCCTCGACGGTACGGGCGGAGGTGACCACCGACCAGTCGGCCTGCCCGAGGTCGAGCCCGTCGACCAGCACCACCGGAGCCTGCACCGGGAAGGTCGTGACCTCCAGTCCGGCGGCGCTCAGTGCCTTCGAGAGCGCGCCCGCCTCGCGGGGAAGGAACACCCTGCGTCCCCCGGCCTGGGGCCACAGGTCCGCGTCGTCGTGGAACTCGGCCAGCCGGGAGGCGCGGGTGGCGTCCAGCTGGGTCACGTCGGCGGCGCCGAGGGCGAGCAGCCGGGAGGCGGCGGTTCTTCCCGCACCGGGAATCAGCGGCACCTCGGCTCTGGCCTGGCGGGTGCCGTCGGCGGAGTACACCCCCGCTGCCAGCTCGTCGCCGTTCCCGAGGGCCGCTATCGGGGCCGCGCAGCCACCGCCCAGGGCTGCCAGGACAGCCCGTTCCTCGGTGACCGCGAGTCGCGTGTCCGCGTCCTCTAGGGCTTCGAGGGCGGCGATCAGGGCGGCATCACCGGCCCGGCACTCGACCCCGAGCGCCCCCTGCCCGGGTGCGGGTAGGATGGGCAGTTCCTCGGTGATCCGTCCCGCGAGCCCGAGGCGGTGCAGCCCCGCCGCGGCCAGCACCACCGCATCCAGGTCGCCGGAGGTCACCCGGGACAGCCGGGTGTCGATGTTGCCGCGGATGTCGACGAAGACCAGGTCGGGACGCAGGGCCCGCAGCTGCGCCACCCGCCGCGGCGACCCGGTGCCCACCCGGGCCCCCTTTGGTAGTTCGGCCAGGCTCAGGCCGTCACGGGAGCACAGCGCGTCACGGGGGGATTCCCGCTCCGGGGTGGCGGCGATCACCAGTCCGGGAACGGGTTCGACCGGGAGGTCCTTCAGGGAGTGGACGGCCAGGTCCACTTCTTCCCTGAGCAGCGCGGAACGCAGCTCCGCGGCGAACACCCCGAGCCCGGAGAGTCGGGTCAGCGACCCGCGTTCGTGATCGCCGCGGGTGCGGATGGTGACGATCTCCACCTCGTGTCCGAGGGCGCGGAGCCGGTCGGCCACCCAGGTGGACTGGGTCACCGCCAGGGTGGATGCGCGCGTTCCCAGCCTCATGCTGCCGCCTCCAGTCCGGATGCGATTGCGGCCTCTATTCCATTGCCCGCCACCCAGGCCCCCGCCACCTTGACGTTGGTGGGAAGGGATTCCAGCAGCCCGGCCCGTTCCGCGGCCGGGAGCACCCTGGGTACGGAGGGCCAGCGCACCAGTGCGTGGTCACGGAGCACCAGGTTCTCGCACCCGAGCAGCAGGCGGGCATCGGCCAGGGCCTGCTCCCGGGTGGGGGTGGCGTCGGGCGCGTAGCTGAGGCGGATCAGCTCCACCCCGCCGCGGCTCCAGGGCCATTTCGCCGAGTAGTGGGTCAGCGCCCGGGCTTCGAGCCCCGGGATCGGCTGGCCGAGCATCACCCCGGAACCGACCGGCGCCCCCGCCAGCGGCCCGGGTTCCAGCGCCAGGACCGCGTTGAGCGAGGTCCCCGTCGCGGGTGCCGATGCGGTGATTCCCAGCCCGCCGAGCAGTTCCGCGGCGGGACGGGCGGGACAGGCCAGGATCACGCGGTCGGCCTCCAGCCGGTCACCGCCTGCGGTGACCGTCGCGTCGCGTCCGATCCCGGTGACACGGGCACCGAGCCGGATCTTTCCGCCGTTGCCCCGGATGTCGGAGGCCAGGGCCTCGACGAGGCGGATCAAACCCCCGATGGGTTGGGCGACGGTGGAGCGGCTGCCGCGGGCTGCCGCGACTTTCGCGTACAGGGAGCCGGGTCCCCTCAGGCCGGGCGCGAACTGCGCCAGCGGCATCTGGTCGGGTTCCATCCGGTATACGGTCCGGGTCACGGGGGCCACCAGCCGGTCGGTTACGGCCCGGCCGAGGCGCGCGGTCACCAGTTCGCCGACGGTGGCGGCGTCGGCCCCGATCTCGTCGCCGAGTCCGGGTTCGGCCAGTGCCGTTGCCAGGTCCGTGCCGTCCAGGGCGGCAGTCAGGGCCGGATCGTCCGGGCCGGCGGGGATGCCCAATACTCCGTCGGCGCCGGGCCAGGACTGCGTGGCGGACCAGCGGATGTGCGGTCCCCCCGTGGGGGCGGCGACCTCCAGCCCGAGGGTCGCGCACAGTTCGTCAGCGATTCCCAGGCGGCGGGCGTAGGCCTCGGCCCCGCCGTCGATCACCTTCCCGGCTATCGTCAGCGGCGCCACCATCCCGCCGATCCGTTCCGAGGCCTCCAGGACGACAACCTCGGCGCCCGCGCGGGCCAGCCGGTGGGCGGCCGCCAGCCCGGCCACCCCGGCCCCGACGATCACGGCCCTCACAGCTCGTGTACCAGGGCGACGAGGTCGGTCAGCACCGCGGGATCGGTCTCGGGCGGTACACCGTGCCCGAGGTTGACCACGTGGGCGGGAGCGGATCGGCCTCGCTCGACGACATCCCTGGTGTGGGCGGCGAGGTTCTCCCAACCCGCGGCCAGTCTCGCGGGATCGATGTTGCCCTGAAGCACCTTTCCGGGCAGGCGGCGCGCGGCCTCGTCCAGGGGGATGCGGTGATCGATCCCGATCGCCTCGGATCCGCATTCGGCCATGGCCTCCAGCAGGTGTCCGGTTCCGGTGCCAAAGTGGATGCGGGGCACGGAAACGCTCTCCAGCGCCCGCCGCGAGTAGGGGGCGACCCGGGTAGTGTAGTCGGCCAGGCAGAGCGTCCCGACCCAGGAGTCGAACAGCTGCACCGCTCGCGCCCCGGCCGCAACCTGGATGCGCAGGAACTCACCCGACAGGTCGGCGCACCAGCTGAGCAGCCGGTCCCACGCCGCGGGCTCGGAGTGCATGAAGGCCCGCGCCCCCAGGTGGTCGCGGGAGCCGCGGCCCTCCACCAGGTAGGCGGCCAGGGTGAAGGGGGCGCCCGCGAACCCGATCACCGGCGTGTCCTCGCCGAGTTCCGCGACGGCCAGCGCCACCGCTTTCTCCACGGCCGATGCATCGAGGATCCGGCGCTCCACCAGCCTGTTCACCTCCGCGACGCTGTTCACCGGTTGTTCGAAAACCGGCCCCACCCCGGCGGTGATCGTCACCTCGACGCCCGCGAGCGCCAGGGGGATCATGATGTCGGAGAAGAACACGGCCGCGTCCACGCCGTGGCGGCGCACCGGCTGGCAGGTTATCTCGGCGGCCAGTTCGGGGTTGAGGCAGGCATCCAGCATCGCGACGCCCTGTCTCACATTGCGGTACTCTGGCAGTGATCGCCCAGCCTGACGCATGAACCACACGGGCAAACGTTCCGGCCGACGACCCTCGAGGGCGGCCAGAAGGGCAGGCTGATCGCTTCTCATCATGGCCGAATTCTGCCCTATCGCCAGAAATCTGGTTCACTGGAACCACTGTGAGCCTTCGCATCTTGTCCGTAACGCATGACCTCCACGGTCTGACCGAGGTCCAGCGCGTATCTCAACATACGGACACTCTGTCCGCTTCATTGAGGAGCACCGCCGGTGTCGAAGGCCTGGTCACCCTGGCGACCTGCAACCGGCTCGAGTTCATGATCGACTCCCCGAAGGTACCCGAATCCCACCTGCGCCTGAGGCTGGCCCGCGAGCTCGATTCCCAGCCCGACTGGGTCGTGTACGAGGGCGAAGACGCCCTCACCCACCTGTTCCGAGTCGCCTCCGGGCTGGAGTCGATGGTGGTCGGCGAGCGGGAGATCACGGGGCAGCTGCGCCGCGCCCTGAAGGCCGCACAGGCCTCCGGTGACGCATCCGGCACCCTGACCAGCGTCATCAACGCCGCCCTGCACACCTCCCGGCGGGTGAGCGCCGAGACCCGACTGCAGGAGTCTGGGCGTTCGGTGGTCAGCGTCGGCCTCGACATGACCGGAATCACGGACTGGGAGAACCAGCGGGTGTTGCTGGTGGGCACCGGTTCCTACGCGGGCGCCGTCGTCGCGGCACTGCGGCAACGCGGGGCCGGAACCATTTTCGTCCACTCCTCGTCCGGGAGGGCGACCGGATTCGCCGAGCGGCACGCCATCACCCCCGCTCTGGACCTAGATTCGGCCCTGGGCAGGGCCACGCTGGTGGTCACCTGCCGCGGCTCGGCCACCCCCGTGGTGACCACCGCCAACCTCAAGGACGCCACCCCCACCGTGCTGCTCGACCTGTCATTGCAGCCGGACGTGGATCCAGCCGTGGCCTCCCTCCCGGGGATCACCCTCCTCGACCTGACCGCGATCCAGGCCGCCATCTCCCCCACCTGGGCCGCCGACTCCGCCCACGCCGAACGGATCGTCGCCGAAGGGGTGCACGAGATCTCCGATCGCCTGGCCTCCCGCGCCGCGGACCCCGCAGTCGCCTCGCTGCGGGCTGCGATGCTGCGGATCGTCGACGAGGAGGTGGCGCGGCTCCCGCAGGGCCGCGCGCTGACCGTCGAGGACTGTGCCCTGGCGCTGCGGCACCTGACCACGAAGCTGCTTCACACCCCCTCGATACGAGCACGCGACGCCGCGGCCGAGGGCAGAATCGCCGACTACCTGGCGGCCATGGAGGAGCTCTACGGCATCGATATCCAACCCGATTTCGACGTTCAGAGCCATCGTCGCTGCCCGGTGACGGGGCTCAGTTTCGCCGACCTCGCCACCGAACCCACGGAGATCAGATGAGTGACGCCCTGAGCCCGTATTCGGCCGTGCTGCTGGCTTCCTACGGGGGTCCGCGCCAACCGGAGGACGTGTTGCCCTTCATGCGCAACGCCACTGCGGGACGGGGGGTGCCGGACGAACGCCTGCTGGAGGTCTCCCAGCATTACCATCTCTTCGGTGGTCGCTCCCCCATCAACGAGCAGAACGAGGCGCTCCGCGACGCCCTCGTGGCGGAGTTGAAAAGACGAGGCTGCCCCCGCCCCGTCGTGATCGGGAACCGCAACTGGACCCCTTTCTTTGCCGAGACCGTCTCCGCCCTGCACCGTGACCGTCACGACAGGGTGGTGGCGTTGACCACCGCCGCGTATTCCTGCTATTCCGCCTGTCGTCAGTACCGGGAGGACCTGGCCGCCGTCATGGAACAGGTATCCGGCGTGATCATCGACAAGGTCGGCCCCTATTCGGAGCGCGACGGTTTCATTTCTGCCAACGTGGACGCCCTGGTCGCATCCGTACAGGCGCTGCGGTCCCGGATCGGCGACGGGGTGATGAAGGTGTTGTTCGTCACCCATTCCATTCCCCTCGCCATGAATGCCGCTTCCGCCGACGGCACCCCTGCTGCCCGATACGATGCCCAGCACATCAGGGTTGCCTCCCGGGTGGCCGAGGCCGCCGAGGCCCACCTGGGTGAGCGTCTCGACTGGGAGCTGGTCTACTGTTCCCGTTCGGGCAGCCCGCACGTTTCCTGGCTCGAACCCGACGTCAACGACCGCCTGGCCGAACTGACGGGCGTCGCCGGCGTGGTCGCCGCCCCGATCGGTTTCATCAGCGACCACATGGAGGTTGCCTACGACCTGGACACCCAGGCCCGCGAATCGGCGGCAGCGGCCGGTTTCGACTACGAACGCGCCGCCACCGCCGGCATCCACCCGGACTTCATCGCCACCCTGGCCGATCTTCTTCTCGAGCAGGCCGCCGTGGCGCGGGGCGAACTCGCCCCACCCGACCATCCCTGCCTCAAGGAGCCGGCGAGTTGCTGCCTCCCCCATCCGCAGAAGGAGCAAACCCATGTCCCATCCGCATCACACGCACGCTGATCCCCGCGACCATCTGATTCCGGCCGAGGAGGTCAACGCCACCCCGCACTACGTGATGTATTCGGTGTTCCGCACCGCGGGTCCGCTGCGCGATCCCGACACCGCGGCCGCGGAGAAGGCGGTTCTCGACACCGGAGTGAGCATCCGCGGCTGGTACGACATCGGTGGTTTCCGCGCCGACGCTGACCTGATGCTGTGGACCCTGGCCAACGACCCGCACCCGCTGCAGGCGGCCTACCACGCGCTGCGCGGCTCCGGGCTGGGCCGGGACCTGGAGCCGGTGTGGTCCTGCATCGGTGTGCACCGGCCCGCCGAGTTCAACCGCGGCCACACCCCGGCCTGTTTCTCCGGTGTCGCCCCCCGCCCGTGGGCGTGCGTCTACCCGTTCGTGCGCAGCTACGAGTGGTACTACATGGACGAGGAGCGCCGCTCCAAGATGCTGGCCGCCCACGGCCGCATGGGCCGCGAGTATCCCGACGTGCCGGGTTCCACCACCTCGGCCTTCGCGCTGAACGACTACGAGTGGCTGCTGGCCTTCGAGGCCGACGAACTGCACCGCCTCACTGACGCGATGCGGCACCAGCGTGGGGCCGAGGCCCGGCTGCATGTGCGCAAGGAGATCCCGTTCTTCACCGGTCCCCGTGTCACCCTCGAGGAGTGGGCCTCCCGCCAGCCCCGGAGCTGAGAGGGCCGGTATTCCCCGAAGCCGATCGGGTCGACGAGTCACGTGGGGTGGGGCCTCTCGAGTGCCCCACCCCACGTGACCTCGGTTCCGTCCCCTAGCCCTCTATGACCTCGCGGAGGAGCCTCAGGACCTCGGTCGCGGAGTAGTTCTCGGTGGTTGCGGCCACCTTGATCCCGGCCCGTTCCAGCACCTTGACGGCGGAGTCTCCGACGGCGAACACCAGCACCTCGGGATGCCAGCCGAGGAGACGCCCCACGGCTATCGCATTCGAACCCGAGGTGACGATCACCGCGTCGAATGCGCCTTCCTCCCACATCTCGCGGATGTCGGTGGGCGCCTTCCGCAGCAACTGCATGGTGTAGACGGGAATCAGCTGGGCCTTCCAGCCCTTCGCGTGGAGACCGGAGATGAACCCCGGCGCGAGCAGGGCCGATCCGGGCACCAGGACCGTTCCCGTTCCGTCGCCCGTGGGCCAGATCTCGAGGAGCGCGGGAACACCGGCCGCTCCCTCGGGCACCAGGTCGACGTGGTAGCCCATCTCACGCAGCGCATCCGCCGTTCCTACGCCGACAGCGGCGATCTTCGCCTCCTTGGGGAGCCTCCAGCCAAGTTCCCGGATGCTCTCGACGGCGCGCACCGAGGTGAACGCCACCCAGTCGGCGCCCTCGAGGGTGGAGCTGACCGCCAGCACCTCGCGGCGCTGCAGCGTCACGGATGTGACGTCCAGGCCGTGTTCACGCAGCCCGCGGGCGATCCGCCCTTCTTCGCGGGGAACGAGGATCCTCGCCTTGGTGAGTTCGGTGACCCGGTGGCCGCTCTCCGCCTCGGGTTCGGTTTCGTTCTGTGACTGGTTGCGTCCGAGTTCCTCGGCCCCTTTGGAACGCAGATAGGCGGCTGCGCGGCGGGCGGTGCGCACGGCGTGGTACTCGGAGGTGGGCATGCCCATCTGCACCATCAGTCCCTTGGAGCCGTCCTTCGGCAGGACCGCGACGATCAGCGACAGCACCCCGTCCCGCTTGGCCTTCGCGGCCACCGAGACCGCTTCGCTGACGTCGAGGGCGGCGTAGGCTGCCCGCTCGGCCATGACGCAGACACGGGTGTCGGGATGATCAAGTTCCTGAAGGATGCCGATGAGTTCTTTGTCCTCGCTGCGGCACTCGAGACCGGTGGCCCCCAGTCCGGCATCCGGGAGGATGCCGTCCAGGTATTCGGTGACGAGATCGAGGCGCCCCACGGCCTCGAAGTCGGCGGCTCCGGCCACCAGGCCGTCGATCTCGCCGGTGCGCACCTTCTCCAGGAACTCGAGGAGCTGTCCGGGGGTGCGTTTGACGAACGTGAGTCCGGGGTTGATGCTCAGCAACTGCGAGCGACGCAGGCTGGAGCGCGTGGCTATCACCGATCCCTCGGGAAGCTGTTCCAGGGTCAGGCCGTCGCGGGCCACCAGTGCGTCGCGCTGATCACCGCGTTTCAGGACGGCCGCGAAAGTCAGACCCGGCATCTGTTGTTTGGGGATGCGGTGCATGCGATGCACCACCATGTCGAAATCACCACGCATCAGGCCGAGACGCAGCTGCCCCACCGTCTCGGAGTCACCTGCGGCGGGGATGTGCACCACATCCACGTCGTGTCCCATTTCCCGTAGGGTGGCGGCCACGGCTTGCGAGCGGGCTACATCCACCACGGAGTTCTTCGTGCCAAGACTGATCTTCAACTCGTCCATCCTCACTGAATAACGACTACGGCTGGTTAATCGTCGGGCCCAGCCTATCGATCCGTGAGGGAGGATTTGCCGTCAGGATGGATCCGCGCGATTCGCCCAGTCCTCCAGCCCCGGTCCGACCTCCTCCACCCCGGGATCCGGGAGCAGGGCTCCCCGCCGGAATGCGCGCCCGAAGCCGGTGGGCAGGAACACAGGAGTCGGAAGGATTCCCCCAGGTCCAGGGGTTCTCCGCACCAGTTCCCAGAGGGTCATCTCCTCTGGGCCGGACACCTCGACGAGATCCCCGCCGCGTTTCCCCGACGCCGTCTCGGCCAGCACCCGGGCCGCCGCCTCGAGAGCGATCGGCTTGATGCGCATCCCGGGCACGAACCCCAGCGGACCCAGCCGGTTGCGTTGCAGGACTTGGGCGCCGAACTCGAACCACTGGGTGGTGCGCACGATCGTCAAGGCCGGGCTGAACCGCCTGGCCGTCTCCTCCTGGGCCTTCTTGCCCGCGAAGTACCCGTATCCCTGAACCTCCGGCCGGTCGGTGTTGACGATCGACAAGAGGATGTGGCGAGCTCCCGCCTGGGCCGCTGCGTGCGCAACCGATCGCGCAGACCGTTCGAAGAACTCAACGCAGGATTTGCGCCCGGTGGCGACGATGTTCGTCGCCTCGATCACCACATCGGCCTCGAGCGGCGGCAACGATTCCGCCGTCACGTCGAACCCAGTGGAGCGCGAGACCTGTCGCGCCCGGATCCCCTCGGCCTCGCAGGCGCGCTGGATCGCGACCCCCGAGGCCCCTCCCCCGACTATCACCGCATGCATGCACATCTCCCATCCCTCTACGACCGTAGAGACTATATGATCGTAGAGGATACACGGGAGGGCGGATGGACCGACGACAACGGATCGCGAATGCGGGGATCGCCCTGATAGCGCGCGGCGGCACCCACCGCCTGACCCACCGCGCGGTGGATACCGAGGCCGGGCTCCCCAACGGCTCGACCTCGTATTACGCGCGTTCCCGCCGCGACCTGATCCGTCTGGTGATGGAACAGCTCTCCGCGGAATCGCAGGCCGACCTGACCGACATCGAGGTGCCCGGGAAGCTGACGGTCCGGCAGGCCACCGACCTGGTGGGCAGGCTGGCCGAACGACTCATCCTGAACGGCGATGCGCAGGCGGCACGGTTCGCCCTGATGTTCGAGGTCCGCGACGATGACGAGCTGCGCCGAGAGCTCACCGTCGACGCCCCGGTGCGTCGCAGTTTCGATGAGAAGGCCGTCGAGCTGCTGCGCGCCCTCGGCGTGGCTGATCCGGAGGAGAAAGCACCGGAGTTCGTCGCCCTGGTCGACGCGGTCCTGATGTACCGGGCCGTGGACGCGGCCCCCATCGACCCGGCCGGCGTGGTCGAGACCTATCTGGACGGCCTGGTCAGGCGAAAACCGACGGCAGCCCTATGACGTAGCTGTTGATCTCTCCCCCGCCGAAGTTGGTGGCGAAGATGATGCGGCTGAGATCGCGAGAGGCGCTGGCCTGAGGTTCGAGGAAGTAGGTGTCGCCGTCGACATGGTCCCAGTCGGCGCGGATGTGGGCGACGTTGAGTGCCCTTCCGCCGGGGGTGAGTTCCAGCAGCCACACCTTCCGGTACTCGGCCCGGATGGTGGGAGCAGGTGTCTGGGAGTTGTGGCCGGCGCTGTCGCCGTAGGTGGAGATGACCGCCCACCCGGGGGCACCGAAGGCCTGCCCGCTGATGTGCACCGCGTAGGCCTCGCCATCAATCGGGTAGAGGGTGTGCAGGTCGTTGCGCTCGCCGGTAGCGACATCGATGGACGCGATCTGCCCCTTCCCGTAGTCGGCGACCACCAGGAGGTCCCTGCGGTCCGGGCCGAGGGCGAGATCGGAGTGTTCCGAACCGTCGAGAAGTTGGCGTGACTGTGTGAAGTTGGTGCTGTAGGCGACGGTTCCGCCCTCCCCGGCCAGCCAGGACGGCACCACGTATGTGCCGCTCGGCGCCGTTGAGACGTGGTCCGGGAAGGCCCCCGGGACGGGGAAGGCCGAGGCATCCAGGGTGCCGATCACGGTTTTGTTCTCGAGGTCGAGGGCGAGGAGCCCGTGACAGGTGTTGCGCTGGGCGGCCGCGTCGTAAGAGGTGGCCATGAGTCCCAGGACCTTGCCGTCGGCGCTGAGGGTGCCCTCCCCCTTGGTCCAGAAGGACGTGGCCTCGGGCCAGGGGGTCTGGCCTGCGAAATCGAAGGCCTGTTCTTTGGTTCCAGCCTCCACGTCGAGCAGCCACCAGACCATGCCGCCGTTGCGTTCGGTGAAGTAGAGCCGGGAGGGCTCACCGGGGTGCCAGAGGGGTTCGCAGTCGCCGACCAGGTCCGGGAGCTTACGCAGATACCCAAAGGTGGTGGCGTCGTAGAGGTGCCAGGACCCCTTGCCGTCCTGGGCGAGATAACGGCTGGCATCGGCGTTGAAGGCCTGGCGTCTGGAGTACTCGTGCCGCATACGGCCACCCTCCCCTTCGGCGACGGCGGTCGCGCGGTACAGGCGGGTTCCGTAGGTGGGGTCGATCAGGGCGTCGGACAGCCCGGTGGAGCGTTCCGGCCGGGCGATGGTGTTGATCGGATCGGCCGACAGCGGGCTCAGCCGGAACCCGGGGTCGTAGAGGACGTCGAAGGGATTGCCGGTGGTCGCATCAGTTGGGGACACAGAGGCCGGGGATGACGGGCCGGGTCGCGACTCAACCGCACAGCCTGCCAACAGGACCAGCCCACCGGCACCGAGGAGAGCGCGACGAGAAGGTCGGACAAAGTTCATCGATTCCTCCTAGAACTCGATTTCCAGGCCCCCTCCGCCGCCAGCAACTGGCGTCAGTCGTGATGCTACACGTTCCTACAACATTCAAACAGATCCTCAGCAAGCTGGTTGAGCTTAACCGCGAGAAACGAGCGGCCCGAGTCGCCTCCTTGAAGCTGATTGAGCCAGCACGTGAGCGTCAGCGAACGGCTGAGTCGAAACCACTCCCGGCACCCGGTAGCCAGCTCCCGGCCACGAGCCAGCTCACCACGTGCATCTAAGGTGGTGGGACGGTTCCACGACGGGAAGGTGCGTGATGCAGACGATCACCCTCAACAATGGTGTGGAGATGCCCATGGTGGGCATGGGTGTGTTCCGGATGACCGGGGATGAGGTGCGCGCCGCGCTGCCGGTGGCTCTTGATGCCGGGTATCGGCTGATCGACACGGCCGCCCTGTACGGCAACGAAGAGGCGGTCGGTGAGGTGATCGCGGCCTCCGGGCTGCCGCGCGACGAGCTGTTCGTCACCACCAAGGTCTGGTATCGCGACTTCGGCCGCGACGCCACGTTGCGGGCCTTCGAGAAGTCGCTGAGCAGGTTGGGGCTGGATCACGTGGACCTGTATCTGCTGCACCAGCCCTTCAACGACTGCTACGGGGCGTGGCGGGCCCTCGAAGAGCTGTACGGGCAGGGGGTCGTCCGCGCGATCGGGGTGTCGAACTTCATGCCGGATCGCTATTTTGACTTCGTCGTCCACAACGACGTCACGCCCGCGGTCAACCAGTGCGAGGTGCATCCCCTCCATCAGCGAGGGGACCTCCACGAGATCACCCGGCAGCACGGCACCGTCCTCCAGGCGTGGGCGCCGCTGGCCCAAGGAAAATCGGAGATCCACGGCTCCCCGGTGCTGCGGAAGATCGCGGAGCGGCACGGGAAGTCGGTGGCTCAGGTGATGCTGCGGTGGCTGGTGCAGCGCGGAATCCCCCTGGTGGTCAAGAGCACCCACGAGGCCCGGCTGCGGGAAAACCTGGACGTCTTCGACTTCGAACTGACCGAGGCCGAGATGTCGGACATCGCCGCCCTGGACGAGCACAGACCGAACGCGGGCATGACCCATCACGATCCGCGGCTGCTGGAGTACCTGCACGACAAGTACCGCTGATCCCACCTCCCCAAAGCAGCTGGTTGAGCCGACCCGCGAGCGCCAGCGAGCAGGTCGAGTCGAAACCAAGCCGTGGAGCGGTCAGTCTTCGGGGGTTTCGCGATACATGGTCACGGGGTAGTCGCCGGATTCGGTCATGTGCAACCACTCCTTGGCGGTGAAACCGAAGCGCTCGTAGAGCCGCTGGCTTCCCAGGGTGGTGGCCTCCAAGTATGCGGGCAGGCCGGCCTCGTCGACCACCTCCAGGCGGTGACTCAGCAGCCGCGACCCGATACCGAGGCCGCGTGCCTCCTCCCCGACGACGATGTCCACGAGGTACCAGTGGTCGTGGTCGGGACGGCTCTTGGAGAACACGTCGAGGACCTTCAGGGTCCGGGGCAGGTGCCGCAGTCCCACCGCCGAGACCACCCGCGGTAGTTCACGCACCTTCGCCCAGCTGGAGGTCTTGCGGTCGGGCGACTCCCATGCCGCGGCGCCGACCAGGCGGCCGTCATCCTCTCGGCGGGCCAGATCGACGGCCCCTCCCGCCATCGCCCCGGTCCGCAACTCGGACAGGAACACCTTCGTCAGACGCTGCAGCCGGTTCCGCTCCCCCGGGATCATCACCGCGATCACCGGGTCGTCATGGAAAGCCGCAGCGAACAGACCAGCCACCTCCGGCAGGTCCGACTCCTCCCCCTGGACGATGGCAATGGTCATTCAGTATCCCTTCATATCCTTGACGGTCACAGTTATGAGCCGGTCACGGTGCCCCCAATGGGAGACAGACCTGATGTATCACTTTACCATCAGTTTCAAGCACAGGTGAGTACAGTTCCATAGACAACAGGTCAGCAACATCAGAAATATAGCTCAACAATAGCCGCAATTGCCTGACCAAGAACTACACAGGAGCAAGACACTCAACCTTTAGACTATTTCAGATTTTAAGAACCTCTTCAGTCACAGCCTTTGCGATCGGCGAACGACCAATTAGCCTCTGGTATTTTTCTTTCGTATCTAAACCCTCGACCATCCGGTCCACGAGTTTCTTCCGGTAGACGAATTGTTTGAAGGCAGGCGAGTAGATGCAGTAGCCATTCGACTTTGGCAGTTGCTCTTTTTCACCGCTCCTCGCCGGACCAATTCCCCAAGTCTTTCGAACGCGGGTAAAATCATTGACACTAAACTTGAATGGGATACGTTTCTCCACTGCCGCCGCTGCCGCCTTTGGCAGCATTACATCCCCATGAACCACGTCTCGATATTTTTCCGCGACGATCACACTTCCTTCTTTACCTAAGAGCGCATGAAGTTCTTGCTCACTGAGGTCTTCCTGGCGCACGAAATTAAGCGCAAGATCTGCTTCCGTCTTTGGCCCTTTCATTGGAAGCAATAATATCCGATATGCAAATCTTTCATCGCTTTGGACATCTTCAGGAAGACCATTTTGGAAGTCAGCAATGAAACTGGATACTACATTTGGCAGTCCACGTCGGAGGTCGCGTTGTTTCTCATATCTCGCCGGACTGAGCGACTGCACGAAGACTGGAAATTTCAATTCTGATCCCAATGTTTCATCGGGACCAAATCTTCGAATCAGCTCCGCCTCGAAGTTGATTATGCAAGCATGCGCTTCAGGTGCGGTCACCTCCAAGAGCGAGTCCTGAAAACGGTGCTCGACATGATTCCGCAGTCCGATAAAGAACTCGATATTAGATCTGACCGGGTCATTATCCTTGAACTCATGCTTAAGACACTGAGTTAGATCCCAAGTTTTCTTAGTGCCGTCTGGGTTTCGCTTGAACAGGCGCCTACTACCCGATTCACGGTAGAAAATTTCGTCCTTGCGGCGCATTCGGTCAGCGTGAAGTAGATTCTGCCAAGCCAAATGGATATGAACAATGAAGTCACCGAAGCTGCGCCGATCACCGGGACGGTTATAGAAATCAATCGCGACGAGAGCTTGTCGCCGAGCCTCGTTCAAAGTATGTCTCCATGCAGGTGGGCGAGTCATCTAAATCAGACCTCCTCACTCGACGCCTTTATTGGCGAGAGGAAGCTTCGAATGAGTTTCAGCCGCTCGAGAATTTCATCATAAGTCACAATGGTTACACTGCGAGAGTTTGCACGATATAGCTCAAAGGATTTCTGCCGCGCGAAATCGTCGGTTGGCGGAGTGCGCCCGGCAACGACGAAACAAGAGATTGCGTAAGATTCTAAATCCCATTGACGTGACGCTTCTTTCAGGCTAGTAAAGTGCTTCATCAGATTATGCGCTTGATCCAGCACTTGACCAACAGCGCCATTTAGTTCTTTCGATGGGCCGAATACGCCCTGTCGATATTCACGCGCCTCAAGCAATAGCGTATTTGGCTTCTTAATCTCCACTAGGGCAACGTTGTTTGTAAGCGAATTTTTGAACAAATAGTCAGCGATTTTGTCACCGCCGCCCGATAGGCCGCGACCACCTACGCTCGCCCCGGGTTGGACACTGATCATTGGGACACCAAAGACCTGCTGCAATGCAAACATATTATCCTCAAAAAATTTCTGCCAGTAAGCCTCACTCCTATTTTGACTCAAGGATTCCTCATATACCTTGATGAGACGATCGAGACTAACGATTTCGATATCTCTTTTAAGTTTATAGAACTTCTGGGGCGCAGTTGCCGCAAGCGCAGTCGACTCGGAAGAAACCACATCGAACAGAGCATCGCGTTCGGCATCGCTTAACTCTTCAATGCCGGCAGCCGCTTTGGTAATAACACGAGAATCGGGATGTCTCCCAAGCGAGAATCCTGCAGTTGAAATACCAATCGTCGCGGCGAGATTGTTGCGAACAAAAGCATCCTTCACTCGACTTGCGGCGCGATTACTCCGATCGTTAATTCGACGAATTTCAGTCCAGATTTCACCGAATCGCGAAAGACCGAGAAAGAACTTATCTCCATCGATTCTCACACCCTTCCCTTCGATGAAGATTATTTCATCACATGGAGTATTGTCTTCGATTAACCGAATCAAACGATTGCAATCCTTAAGAAGCCCCAAGCCGTAGGCGTAATCCTTCACAAAACCAGGCGGCAGCACCTCAAGAATCAAGTTAACATCTGAGGCGCAAGGGAACTCCTCCAGCAGCGATAACTCAAGAGTCAAAGTATGAATCTGTTCATACTTTGGACCGAGATAGTCTTCATAAGTCGAGAGCGTATTAATAGGATGTATCTTTACGATGCCACTTTGGGGTTCAAGCTCTACAAGCTTCACACCTTTCATCAAACGCTGATAAGCCAGAGAATCTTTATCAGGTGGATCACTCGGAACAAAGAACGCTTCGCATCTTCCACCTCCAGCAGCGGTTCGGATGTCTAGTTTACCGATATCCAACTGACTGTTTCCAAATCGAGCCATTACTTACCTCAGTTCTTCTCGAAGCCGGAGCTGGGGTCGAATTTGAGGACTCGGGCGTTTTCGCTGATGGTTCGGATTTCGGTGTCGTTGAATCCTTCAGTTTTCACCGCTTGGATGTCGATGGTGATCTCCAGGCGGGCCCCTGCCCCTGCCAGGCGGTCGATGATTTCCCGGGTGATGTTTCCGATGTCGCGGGAGTAGAGTTCGGGGTCGATCTTCACCGAGCCGAAGAAACGCGCGGCCACGGTCTTGACCACTTCATCCACCCCGGCCCTGTCGGCTTCCCCGATGCCGGGAGCGACCCGGACCAGATCGACGTTTCCCCCCTCCGATTGGCCGTCGGCTGCGGCCGGGGGTGCGGTTTCCCGGGCGGCGCGGTCTGCGTCGAGTTGTTCCTGAGCGCGGGCAGGGTCCACCAGCAGGGTGCTGTCGGTCACCTGGATCGTCGCGTTCATGTCGGGTGGCAGCACAAGCCCCCGGTAGCGTCCGGTTTCTGGATCCTTGCCCGCCGCGATTCCGAAGCGTTCGTTCTCCACCAGGATGGTGGTGAGCGCACGCTCGATGGCAGCATCGAGCACCTCGCGTTTCACGAGCCGATGCATGTAGATGTAGCGGGTGAAATACCCCCACAACTCACCGACGCTGATCTCACCGGTTTCACGCCACCTGGTGCCGAGTTCTTCCCGCAGGGTGGACCCGAGGATTGCCGCACCGAACTCGGTGACGAGCAGATCATCACGCCGCATCTTGTGAGACACCCGCTCCGCCAATGACCTGCCGCCGGAATCGGGCACCTTCTCCGCCATCAGTTCGAAGGGTTGCGTCGGTTCGGGTTGCACGGGGTAGACCGTCCAAATGAAGGTGCCTCGAATGCGATCCGCGACCACCCGGTCGAAATTGCCCACCTGCTCGTCGGCCTGTTTCCGCTGCTGGACCGACAGGTTGAGGGGTTCACTGGTCGCCTGGACCTGTTTCCACCCGAGATAGGTGCGAGTCGCGGCCTCCAGCCCCTCCAGCTGGTTCCTGTCCGCCAGCAGGAACACCACAGTGTTGCGGTGAATGCGCTGACTGGCGCCCTTGGCTCCGACGGCGTCATGAACCCACCGGTATGCTTCGGATTCCCAGCTCTCCTGTTTGCGCCAGGAATGCCGGGGATGGGCTATGACCAGACGCACATCCTCCAGATCGGGAATATCGGCACTCGATTCCGGGGAGATGTGAACCCGGTCGAACACGTCGCGGGACCTTTCCTCAGCGCGCAGCCGGCGAGTGATCTCGTTCCACACCTTCTCGGGATCCTCGCGGAGCCGCTCGGCATAGTCATTGGCCGTCTTGGTCACCGACGGCTGCGTGTCGAACCAGTAATGCCCCTGCTCCTCGTAGAAATAGGTGGACCGCTGGGCCAGTAGTTCGAGGGCACTACCGAAATTGCCCAGCGTGTCGCCGGGAATCGCGGTACCGAGCCACAGGTACTGCTTGTCCAATCCCCTGTGGGTACTTCGGACGCGCGGAGCCGCACCCATGAAAATCGTGCGCGCCAGCCGCTGGGTGACGAACCGCTGCCCCAGGCTCGGACGCTCCAGGTCGATGCGCTGAGCCATCGAGCTGGGCCCGTCGATGTCAGAATCAATGATCGGTTTCCACTGATCCTCCAGGTACTGGGTCAGATCGGTGTTCACCGTCGTCGCGTCCAGCGGCACATTACCGGGAAGAATGAGCGGTGAGGCGTCCTCGGATTTCCACAGTTCGTGGACTATCGACGACACGAGTTTCAGCACCCCACGGGTGCGTTGGAATCGTTCCAGCGTGGACCAGTCCTCGTAGAGCCGATCCAGCAGCTCTGGGTGAAGCGGATAGGAGACGCGGATTCGTTTCTCGTACTCGTCGCTGACCTTCGCTGCATCGCGCGGGAAAAGCGCCGCGTTGCTCTGGTAGAACTCCACGAAATTGCGCGCCACCGCGGCGATCGTCCTGAGCGCCTCGGCATCCGCGGGCTGGAACAGGCGGCGGCGGACTATCTCGAACGACTCGTTCTTGCTGGACGGCCTCCACTGATCGGCCACCCGGCGAATCACGTTCTGGAGACGCTCCAACGCGAGCTGACCGTTCGCGCCACCGACCTCGATATCGCTGCCGGCGCTGGCCGCGCCTGTGTCCGAAGCCGGAATGGAGACCACCAGCATCGCCCCCGGCACGGAGCGAACGATCTCGGTCAGCGACTGGGCGAAGGTGAACTGCGTCTCGAAGGAACCCGACGGCAACTCCTTGTCCGTGACGAGCTGCCTGGCGTAGGCCACCCATTCATCGATCAGGATCAGCGCCGGCGCGTACTTCTGGATCAGCGTTCGCAGGGCCGATCCGGGATTGGTCCCGGAACGGTCCGCATCCGCGACCATCTCGTAGGCCTCCCGCCCGCCCAGCTGCCAGGCGAGCTCCCCCCACAGGGTGTGGATCTTCGTGCCGTCCGGTTTGGTGTGCGTGGAGCCGGCCTGCAGGTAGGTTCCGACCAGGGCCACCCGCCGCACCCCGAGCTTCTCGAGCCGGGGATTTCCATTCCCGGCGACGAGGTCCTGGATCTCCTGGGGCATGTCCTGCGCGGGAATGCCGCTGAACAGGTGGTAGAGGGCAAGCATTGAGTGGGTTTTGCCGCCGCCGAAGTTGGTCTGGAGGTTCACCACGGGGCTGGCGTTGCCGTCGCCGCTCATGCGACGCAGGGCCCGGCTGAGCAGATCCCGCAGGCCCTCGGTGAGGTAGGTGCGGGTGAAGAACTCCCCCGGGTCGCCGTACTCGGGGCTGGTGGCCTGGCCGGTGTGCACCAGGTGCAGGTCGGCGGCAAACTCCGAGGCGGTGAACTCGCCGCGCGCCACGTCGTCGTGCGGATGGATCACCTCGCGCCACGGCTTCAGCCCGCCGCCCGGCTTGAGCGATGCCTTCCTCGTCCTCTTCACCTGCTGGCGGGTCTGGTCCTCGTAGACGGTGCGCCGCAGATCGGAGCGCATCTTGCGCACATCGGCCGCGGAATCGGCGGATCCCACCGCCTGGAGGAGCCGCACGATGGTGTCGAGGGCACGATCGGTGTCGTCGGAGCTGAACGGCGCGTTGTGGGCCCACTGGTTGCGGGTCTCCCGCAGCTCCGAGGCGAAACTCTGCTGCGCCCGGGACAGCACATCCCTGAACTCGTAGCCGCGTTCGGTGATCGCGCGCAGCTGCACTTGGACATCGTGTTTCGCGAGGATCTTCGGGGCACTCCCCCGGCGTCGCGCGTCCTCCTCGGCCCATATCGTTGGCCACTGCGACGATCCGTAGGCCTTGGTCATCACCTCGTCCACCACATCCTGGAGGCCTTCGGAGAGCAGGTCGAAGGCCTTGCTGATTCGGTCCCGGTTGTTCACTGCCATCGGTTTCTCCTACGACGTGGTGCCTGCGTGTCGGGTGTGGTCAGTCATCTCGGTCCTCGATTGCCGGGGTGATCTGGTGTCGGGCGATCCGTTCCCGGGCGTCCCGGTAGATCTCCTGGATGCGTGTCTCGAGTTCCTCCTTGGGAGGCAGCGTGGTCCAGTACTCGGCCACGACTATGCCGCCCTTGTGCATCTCCAGCAGCTCCACCTGTTCCCGGCTCGCCTCGGTGCACAGGATGAGGCCGATGGGTGCCTCCTCGCCGGGCTGCCGTTCGTACCGGTCGAGCCATTTGAGGTAGAAGTCCATCTGATCCTTGTAGCTCGGTTTGAACTTCCCGATCTTCAGTTCAACTGCGATCAACCGCCTCAGCGGGCGGCTGAAAAACAGCAGGTCGAGGTAGAAGTCGTCGTTGTCGACTGTCATCCGCTGCTGCCGGGAGACGAAGGCCCAGCCGTTGCCGACCTCCAGGAGGAACGCCTCCATCTCCCGGATGATCGCTTCCTCCAGGTCCCGCTCCGCCCAAGAGTCGTGCAACCCCAGGAACTCCAAGAAGTAGGGATCACAGAAACTGCCCGCCGGGATCACCGACCCGCCCAGCGCCTGGGCGTTGGCGATCTCCTTGCGTTCGTAGCCGTGACGCCCGATGAGTTCCCGCAACGCCCGGACGCTCAGCCGCGCGTTGACGGCCTGGTCGATGTAGTAGGCCCGCGCCTCCGGGGACCGGACCGGCAGCAGTTCTTTGACGTGCGTCCAGCTCAATTGTCGTGACAGTGATACGACAATCTCTTCGTCTGGGAATACCTGGGAGAACTGGATCATGCGGTACAGGTTCGCTCTGGTGAAACCTCGGCCAAACCTCCGAGTCAATTGTGGCTCCAGTGAAGCAACAATCTCTTTGGCGTAGTCAGCACGGGTTTCACACAGGATCTCCGTGTCGATCATCCGCCCGATGTGCCAATGCATCAAGGTCAGGGCCGCATTGGCCTGTGTGGCGACGGCGGCACGGGTCTGTTCGATGAGAGAAGAGACCCGTTCCAGCAGGGAGCCCTCCCCGGGCAGCGCCGCTTGGTGGATGTGGGTGAGATCCGCTCCTGCGGAGGTCTCGGGCCCCGGGGCCGGTTCTGGATGGTTGCGCGTGGTCACGGGTCAGTCCTGGTCTCCGAAGTCGAATGCTTCCTGGGTGGAGCGGGGAACCGAGGCGAGTTTCCGGGCCTGTTCGTTCACGTCGCCCCATGCGCTGACGAGGCTGTTGAACAGGAGCGCGTCCTTGGCGTCCTTTTTCTTCTCGGCCTCGTGGAAGAGCAGGAAGCCGAGTTCCTTTACCGCGTCCAGATCCACCCGCACCTCCTGCAGCCCGGGCAGCAGCTGGGCGACCTTCTCCACCCCACCATCGGCCATCGCCGCGGTCAGACGAACCGTAGCCTCCCAGATGCTGAGCCGGTCATCGGTTTGTGGCACCCAACCGGCGCTGAGGTTCTCGGGCGAGAGTAGTCGCGCCCTGCCGCCCCTGGCCTCGAAAATACCGCCGCGTCCCAGGGCTCCGATGGAGGTGTCGGTGGAGCGGGCCAGCTGATCCGCCAGGCCCGAGCTTTCGGTGCCCCAGCCGTAGCTGCGGTACCACTTCACGGCGAACCGCGTATCGGGGTCGAAGTCCGATTCCTGCTCCCCCAGCACCTCGTCGAGGGTGGCGTTGATGAGCAGCAGGGCGTCCCTCACGGACATGTCGGACCCGTCGGCCTCACGCACCCGCGCATACCGGGAGAACACCGAAATACCGGGACCAATGGCCGCCTGGGCCAGATCAACAGGGGCGATGGCCCCCTGCATGAGCGTCCGCAGAGCCTCCGGCAATTCAGATTTGAGCCGAGCGACGAACAACCGGCGGGTGATGGAATCAGCATCCGCAGGACGCGGACGGCAGGCCAGCACTATGGATGAAGCGAGGGCATTGCTTCCAATGTCGCGCACCCGTCCGGCTCTCTCGCTGCGTACCGGCCAAGTGGCAGTGATCTCCCACCCTGCTTCAATGAGCCCATTGAGCAGGGTGTGCCAACCGGTGGATGATGTACCGTCAGCTTCAGCGTCCTGCTGTTTGTAGGCGTAGTAGACCGTCATTGGAGCATCAGTGGTTACACCTTGGCGGATCCGACGAAAGACGGAGTTGAACCCTTCAATGAAGAATTGCTTTGCGCCGTCCTTGCCATCATGGCGATAGGGGTTGGCAACAAGTTCGTCGGCCTTGGGTGTAAGCATAGTGCCAACAACATCGGGATGGATATCTTGAAGACAGCGACGCAACCACACATAAAAGTAGTCCGAAAGATCGGAATAGCCGATATTATCGTAATATGGCGGATCGCTAGAAATTACGAAGCAATTGTAATTCTGCTTCGCAGCGCTGACCTGGCGGGCAAATCCATTCGAAATGGAAGGCACATGACTGAGCACCTTCGCAACCCATTCAACCTGCCCCAAAAAATTACCCGAAGATTCAGAGAAAGGATTAGCCTCAGCATAGTCCCAAATCATAGAAATCGCCTGACGGGTGAAGACTTGCGCAATTTTATCGCCGACGCTCTGCCAAGTGTTCAAAGCCGAAAGCCGATTAGCCTGCCGACTCACCGATAGGGCAAGGTAAGTGGCGACCGCATCAGCATAAGCTTGAGCGTCAGAACCGCCCACCTCAAGACGGTCCCCCTCTGGCACGCCTGCAATCAAAGCATCCACCACCACCTGTTCCCGCACCTCGACGACGAGATCACTCAGTGTGGTCATGGCGACGAGTTGTCGATTCGTAAAGAGATCGGCCCAGCGTTTAAGTCCATAGTTTGGAGCTGTTATGGCACGGGGATCGTAAGGAAGCTCACTCTCCGGAACCCTGTCAGGGGGCGTCACTCGCGCGGCATCGATTTGCGTTTGATTTGGGGAAAGATACAAACGTCCTCTCCCGGAATCAGCTACGACTGCCATCAGGTGAGACCCCATGCGCCCAGCGGCCGCTTCGCTCCGGATATGGTCATTTGAGATTACCGTGCCGTCTCCTATGGCAACGCCCTTACCTCGGTTTACGGTTCCGTCATCAGATTTACGTGGTCCGTTAGCATCGTGCACCACCTCGTAATGCACCCGCCCGTCCTGCACGGTGGGGCGTACCCAGGCTTCCTTGCCTTTTTTCTTGCTCAGCCACCATGAGTTCACCAAGGGGACCTCGATGGGGTTGGCTGGGTTGGGGCTTTTCACGGTGCGGGCCCATTTCCAGGCAATCACAGTGTGTTCGGTGCCGTCGGGGGCCTTGACCTTGGGATACAGGTGGCCGATGCGCCGGAATGCCTCGTCGCGCATCCATTTGCCGTAATAGCGGACGTCTTCCGCGAGTCCCTCGGCGCGTTGGTAGATGCTTTGTTCATTGCCTCCCGGATGAACGGGTTCCTGCCCCGCGAATTTGGGCGGTATCTCTATGAGTGCCTTGTTGATGAGCACTGCCAGGGGGTTTAGGTCGCTGGCGTGGGCCTCCAAACCCAGGCGCTGCGCCTCCAGGGGAATGGATCCGCCGCCCGCGAAGGGGTCGAGCACCGCGGGAAGTTCGCCGTCGTTGCTCTTGCGGATCTCCTCGCGTGCCCGGCGCAGCAGTGGTTCGTCGTTGCTGTTCTCCCACACCACCAGCTCTTCCATGAGGGCGTGCAGGCGGGCGCGTTCGGCGTCCTGTTCCTCGACGGTCGGGAACTCCTCCGGGCGCGAGGCGGGGTCGTCGACGAGTTGCGCGAACAGCACGGCGCGGGCGGTCGCGAGTGGTTTGCGCGACCAGTACAGGTGCAGGGTGGAGGGGTGTCCGTGGCGGATCGACTTCTCGCGAGCCGATGCGGCATTGATGGCCTCCAGCGGCAGGGAGGTCTCGATGAGTTTCTTCTTCGGCGTGTTCGCCACGGATTTTCCTTCGGTTTCTGCGGGTTGGCTGGAATGGTTCGGGCCGGTCATCGTGGCGGTCCTCCCCTATTCCAGTAGTCGCGCCATTCCTCGTTGCAGGAGCGTGTGGTGGTGGATGGTTCGAGGTGCGCGAAGGCGTCGGTGACGTAGCGCAGTTCGTCGTGTTCGGGGCCGTCGGGTGAGACCTGGACGAGCGCCAAGCGGTGTCTCTCGCCCTGGGTCTGGGCGAAGGTGACCTCGTTGGTCGTGATGGCGAACGTGTCGGCTCCCTCGATCCGGCCCTTGACCTCGATGTAGTGGATCCGGCCCTCGTCATCGGTGGAGCGGATGTCGTAGCCGGGATTGTTTCGGGGCATCTCCACCGGGTTCCTGCCAATGGCACGCTCCGCGACCAGCACCGCTTCCACCGCCCGGCGTTCCACTTCTTCCGTGGCCCGGGTCCTGGCCGGCGCCTCCTGCCCGGATTCCACTTCGATGAGGCGGCTCGGTACGATCAGCGCGACGCTGCGAATCACCCCGGGGACGGCGACGAGTTTGGTGTGGAGCGCGAGTTCGTGGCCTCTGCGTTCGAGGCGTTTCTCCAGTTGACGGGCCTTGGCGTGGGCGGTTTCGGCCCGCACCCTGCCGATGGTGCCTGCGCGTTCGAGATCCTCCAGGCGGTTGTATTCGCGATCCCAGTGGTTGATCTCCGCAAGCAGCCGCTCCCTGACCTGTTTGCAGGTGCGGGCCACCTCGATTTCGAGCCGGGCACGGATTTCCTCCATGCGTGGTTGCATGCCGCTGCGGTAAGAGTTGGCGCGCACGGTCTTCTCGTGGTTTCCCTTCACCCATTCGTCGTTCAGGATCGAGGTGATGGCGGCGGCCTCTCCTGGCTGGGGTGCGTCGTAATCCAGGTAGGGGGGTGCCGCGGAGACCGTGACCGTTCCGTCCGGTTCCAGGAGCGGGTAGTCGAAATGGTGTGAGACGGTGTCGGTGCCGGGCGCGGAGTTCGTGATGCGCTGCTCGACGGTGTACATCAACGCCGGGACCTCCGCCTGTTGGCTGCGTCTGTCGACCAGGACGGTGCCGTGCCGCAGCGCCGCCCCCAGGTCCTCGATTGTCGCTTCGATCACGGCGTGGAGCAGTGGCTGGCCCGGGGCGATGAGGGTGGCGGGCGGCTGGCCCTCGGGGTGGGTGAGGTGCAGTTCGAAGGTGATGCGTTCGTACTGGTCGGCGACGGGGGCCCAGCGGTTCAGGCGGCGCGCAATGTCGATGACCCGGGTGGGGACGCGGGTGATTTCGTAGCGTCCCTTCTCCCGTTTGCGGACCTGCCCGCCCAGGCGTTCGAACGCGGACAGGAAGAAGGCGGCGATGTAGCCGGGCTGGAGGCGGCGTTCGCGGGCCTTTTCCATTCTGGCCCGTACCTCGTCGAGATCGAGTGCGCTGAACATCTCGGGATGCAGCGCCTTCTCCGCGAGCATCTCGTCCAGCCCGTCCCTGACCCCCGCGTCGATGATGCGATCCAGTTTGGCCTTCACCTCGGGGCGGTCCCCGTACCGGATGGCCTCGATCAGCAGGTCGCGCAGGGACCGTTCCTGGAAGGCGTCGTCGTCACCGAGCACGTTGAACAGGTTTCCGTTGTATGCCACCGACATCTGTTCGATCTTCGAGAGCAACCGAGTGAAGACATCGCCTTCGCGGGTGTCCTTGGCCACCATGTTCCACAGGTGACAGACTTCGCGCTGACCGATGCGGTGGATGCGTCCGAAGCGCTGCTCTATCCGGTTCGGGTTCCACGGAAGGTCGTAGTTGACCATCAGGTGGGCGCGCTGCAGGTTGAGCCCCTCCCCCGCGGCGTCCGTGGCGAGCAGCACCACCGTGTCGGGGTTGTGGGTGAATTTCTCGCGCGCCGCCATTCGTTCCTCGCGGCTGGTGCCGCCGTGGATCCTGACCACCGCGTCGGAGCGGCCGAGCTGGGCGCTGATTCTTTGATCCAAGTAGTCGAGGGTGTCCCGGTGCTCGGTGAAGATGATGATTTTCCTCGCCGCCCCGGTGCCGTCGCCGGCCAGTAGTTGTTCGTCGAGAATGGTGCGCAGCTGCACCCATTTCTTGTCCTCGTCCAGCCGCCGGACCTTGTATGCGATGCGAATGAGATCCTCAAGGGTCGTGATCTCGGTGTGCAGCTCCGGGATGGTCTGCGCGGCGGTTGCGCGATCCACCACGTACTCCACCTGGGTTTCGAATTGGAAACGTTCCGAATCGGTTGTTTCCAGATCCATGTCTTCGTAGTCGTGGATCGACAGGGACGGGAGTTTCGCGTCGAACCGGGCGGCGGATTGTTCCTTCTCTGCCGGGCTCGCCGTTTCCTGGATACGGGTGAGTTCGCGGAGCCTGTCTTCGAGTCGGCGTTGGCGGCGTTCCAGCGACCGCAGAATCGCTTCCGGGCTGGAGGCGAGGCGGCGTTGCAGAACGGTCAGGGCGAATCCGACGTTGTTTCCGCGTTTCCTGTCGCCCGCCTGGGAGATGCGTTCGGCGCGTCCCATTTCCGTGCGCACGTACTCGGTGACGAGATCGTAGAGTTCCCGTTCGGCCGGGCTCAGTTCGTAGGCCACCGTGTAGGCGCGGCGTTCCGGGAACAACGGTTTGCCCTCGAAGGTGAGCAGGTCCTCCTTGACCATGCGGCGCATGAGGCCTTTCGTGTCGGTGCGGTGCACCCCCTGACGGTACTGGCCCTCGAAACGGTCCCGGTCCAGCAGCGACATGAACAGCTGGAAATCCTCTTCTTTTCCCGCGTGCGGGGTGGCGGTCATCAGCAGAAGGTTGTGTGCGGTTTCCGAGAGCAGCCTGCCCAGCTTGAAACGTTTCGTCTCGGACACCTCGCCCGCCCAGGATGAATAGTGGGCGGACATGCGGTGTGCCTCGTCGACCACGGCGACGTCCCAGTTCACCTCGGAAAGCTGTTCCATCAGGTCTTCGTTGCGGGAGATCTGATCCATTCGCGCAATCAGCCGGTTGTGGTCGGCGAAGACGTTGCGGCCGTGGGCGTCGTCGATCATCTGACGGTTGAAAACCTCGAAGCGCAAGTCGAACTTGGTGGCAAGTTCCTCGCGCCACTGCTCCACCAACCCGCCGGGAGCGACGACGATCGCCCGTTCGCAATCGGAACGCAGGATCAGTTCCTTGATGTAAAGACCGGCCATGATCGTCTTCCCGGCGCCCGGGTCGTCGGCCAGCAGGAACCGCAACGGGAGACGCGGAAGCAGTTCCTCGTACACGGCGCGGATCTGATGCGGCAGCGGATCCACATCCGAGCTGTTGACCGCGACCATCGGGTCATACAGGGCGGCGTACTTGATGCGCAACGCCTCCGCCGCGAGCCGGAACTCGTCCGGGTCGCCGTCGAACGCCGGAGCGGATTCGAGATCACCCACCGGTTCGAGATCAGCCGCGTCAGCCTCCGTGACCATACGACCGCCACTAGCCCCGGACTCGTCCCGGTAGAAGACCTCCACCAGCGTCGGATCCATGACCTCGACGGCGATCACGGTGACCGTCTGCCCCGGAACCAGGCCGCGGAGTCGCTGCCCCGGACGCAGGGTGGCCAGACCGGATGTGGTCTCTGCCCCGGTCACAGGACGCCTCCCTCCGATTCCTCCCGCCGACGATCGTGCGCGGGGAATCCATCATCGGGGTGACCAGCGCACACCCCCGAATAGTAGCGGGTGGCGGCTGGGCAGGTCGATGCGACCTTCCTCTCCCCTGAGTACGTGAAGTAGTGGCCCGACCGACAACCATCCAGAGACTAATTCACGAGTAGCGCATCGATCAATAACCCCTTAGCCAGCAAGGTTAATTCGCAGGCGACACATCCGCCAGAAATCCCTAGTCAGAGCGCACTTGAGGATGGCGAACAAGCTTCAAGAAACAATACGGCTATCAACCGTGTCCGTATACCCCATAGAAAGAGTCATCTTCGCATGCAACCCATGAATAAGCCTCAAGCCACCTGGGAAACGAATCCAAATAAACCGTTTACGTTCAGATATCGTCACAGACCGTAGCCGATAACCTTGTCTTCAACCTCGGCAACCACATCATCGGGTATATCATCCACCGCGATACGATAGGCCATATTCATGCGCGGATTATAAATACCCAGATACTTGATCTTCAGAAATTCTGGATGAATAGATTTAAGCCCCATTCGCCAGTACATGAGCAGCTGAAGCGTACTTTCTTTCCTGACCGGCATTTTTGAAACTTTGAAATCCCAGAGCGTATCAGCAGTCGTGAAATCGCCGTCACCCGCGCTTACCGTGTTGGTATAGCCGCCTTTGAAAGTGAATCCATCAAGCACTTTTGGTCCGTACACCTTCAAGAAACGCAAGGAGCGCTCAACCATCACCCGTATGTTTTCAATCGTTGCCTCATCAGGAGCGATCCCATCCACAGGCTTATAGTCCACGACACCCGCACGGAAACAAACATCGAAACCCGATAGTTTTACGGCATTGACAATCGAACCCTCGTCGAGCCCTTTGACGTTTGCCATGAGCTTTGCCGCTTTCTCCTCTTCCTTGATGAGCGAAGCGCCCATCATAGAAATCTTGAAAGCATCATCAACAGGAGTGCCTGACATGAATCTGGTCATGTAGTCCACGGCAAGACCTACCAAGCTCGCATGTACGTTTTCCTTATCGTTCAACGATTCTGCATCATCACCAAGGGGAATACTCGTCAGATTTCTCGGATTGATGTACCCGCCTCTTGGCTGCTTCACCTGCTTGATGCGCTGCGTGACTGAACAACCCTTCATGCTTGCAAGCAAGTCTCCAACGTTTACCATATTCTACTTTCTTTTAGAGTTTGAATAAGCCCTGCCGTCTAACGTCGAAACAATGACGCGCGGCGAAGTTTCCCTCAATTAATAACCAGCGATCTTCGTTGTTCGTTCCGCAAATCCCCTAATTATTTCTGCTTTTTAAAGCTCTGCGCCATTGCTTCATAGAAAAAGTGGAGCTAAGGGGATTCGAACCCCTGGCCTCTTCCATGCCATGGAAGCGCGCTACCAACTGCGCCATAGCCCCGTGTCTCGCGACTCCCTGAACTTACCGGAGTCGCGGGCGGCGCGCAAGCCGTGGGTCAGGGAAGTTGTCTCGCTGGGGTGTTGTAGGTGGCGAGTCTGGGGTTTTCTCCCCCGATCACCAGCGAGTAGGTGATGTTGCCCGGGATGCTGAGGACGTCGCCGATGCCCATGAAGGTGCTGACCACCTTGGACAGCAGCAGGCCATGAGTGACGATCAGCACCTGCTGTCCCTCGTGTCTTTCCGCGATCTCCCGCACCGACTCCAGGGCCCGGGCGGTCATCTCCGCCAAGGTTTCGCCCGTCGCCGAGCGTTGGAAATCGACCCCGTGAGTGTAGAAGTCGATGAAGCCGGGGAACACGCGGATCACCTCGGCGGTGGTCATGCCGCTCCAGCTGCCGACGTTGATCTCCCGCAGCCGGGCATCCGGCACCACGTCGAGTCCGTGGGGTTCCGCGACCATGTGGGCGGTGCGGAGGGCCCGTTTCAGGTCGGATGTGTAGCAGGCCTCGAAATCCCAGTCCGCGAAGAACCGGGCCGCCTCCTCGGCCTGCTTCTCCCCCACCTCGTCGAGTTCGACATCCGCCTGTCCCTGCAGTTTTCCGAGCTCGTTCCATTCCGTGCGGCCGTGCCGCAGGAACACAAGTTTTGTGTGCGTCACTGCTCTTCGTCGTCCTGTGGTACCGGCACCTCGTGCACGTCGAGTGGGATCTGCGGACAGTCCTTCCACAACCGTTCCAGGTTGTAGAGGCTGCGTTCCTCGGTGCGCTGCACGTGCACCACGAAATCGATGTAGTCCAGCAGCACCCAGCGGTTCTCCCGGTCACCCTCGCGGCGCACCGGTTTCAGCTGGGCCTGTTTGATGAGCTGCTCCTCCACGGCGTCGACAACCGCCCCGACCTGGCGTTCGTTCCTGGCGCTGATGATCAGGAACACGTCGGTGATGGTCAGCCGCTGGCTGACGTCGAAGGCGACGATGTTGGTGCCGAGCTTCCCGGCTGCCGCCTCCGCGGCAATGGTCACGTGTGTGATCACGGACTCAGATGTTGTCAACTGGAACTCCTGTCTCAGGATGTGGGTAGAGACCGCGTTTCACGATGTACTGCACGATGCCATCCGGCACCAGGTACCAGATCGGCTCGGCACGCTGTACACGTGTACGGCAGTCGGTGGAGGAAATAGCCAGGGCCGGGACCTCCAGCAGCGTCACCTTATCCGATGGCAGATGCGCCAGGTCGTCCTCCGTCATGGGAACCCCCGGACGGGTCACCCCGACGAAGTGCGCCAGGTCGAACAGCTGTTCCGCACCGCGCCACGTGAGGATCTGCCGCACCGCGTCCGCGCCGGTGATGAAGAACAGATCCACGTCGTCGCCGCGCTCCGCACGAAGATCCCTCAGGGTGTCGACGGTGTAGGTGTTACCGGGCCGGTCGATGTCCACGCGGCTCACGGAGAACCGGGGGTTCGAAGCGGTGGCGATCACGGTCATCAGGTACCGGTCCTCCGCCTGGGTCACGTTCCGGTGAGTTTTCTGCCAGGGCACACCCGTGGGTACGAAAACCACCTCGTCGAGGGAGAACTTCGCGGCCACCTCACTGGCGGCAACGAGGTGCCCGTGATGGATCGGGTCGAAGGTACCGCCCATCACCCCGAGCCGGTAATGCCGTTCCCGTCCCTGCCGGGCAACCGCCAATTCCGTGGTGCTCATCGCTCCCCCGTTCCTTTTCCGCTGCCGACCCCCAGCCACCATCCCAGCGCACCGAGCACCAGGATCACCCCCATGATCACGAGGGCCAGCACGGAGACGTCGGCCCCGGTCGGTGTTTCCAGCAAAACCATGCGGGAAATGTTATCCGCTCAACCAGCGCGGGCGGTGGCCACTCATTTTCCCAGGCCGCCAAATCCTGCGGGCTCAGACCCTCACCTGGCCGTCGCCGTTCACGATGTATTTCGTCGAGGTCAGTTCCGCCAGGCCCATCGGACCCCGCGCATGCAGTTTCTGGGTGGAGATTCCGATCTCGGCGCCGAACCCGAACTGGCCCCCGTCGACGAACCTGCTGGAGGCGTTCACGAGCACCGCCGCGGCGTCGATCTCGGTGACGAACCGGTCGGCCGCGGCCCGGGACTCGGTGATGACGGTCTCGGAATGACCGGTGGTGTGGCGGCGGATGTGGGTGATTGCCTCGTCGATGTCCGCGACGATCCTGACCGCCAGGTCCAGCGACAGGTATTCCGCATCAAACTCGTCCTCACCGGCAGGGACCACGTCGTCGGCGAACGCCACCACATCGGGGGTTCCGTGGACCGTCACGCCAGCGTCGCGAAGCGCATCGAGCGCGACGGGAAGGAAGGCACCGGCGATGTCGCGGTGCACCAGCAGCGTCTCGACGGCATTGCAGACGCTGGGTCGCTGGGTTTTCGCGTTCAGCAGCACGGCGACGGCTTTGCCGATGTCGGCGGAGGCGTCCACGTAGAGGTGACAGTTCCCGGTACCGGTCTCGATCACCGGTACCTTCGCCCCCTCGACCACGGCGTTGATCAACCCGGCCCCGCCTCGCGGGATCAGCACATCCACCAGGCCTCGGGCGGCCATCATCTCTCCCGTGACCTCGCGTCCCCCTTCCACCAGGGCGACGGCGTCGGCACTCACTCCGGCGTTCCTCAGCCCTTCACGCAGGGCCTCGACGCAGACTCGGTTCGACTCGATGGCCGAACTGGAGCCGCGCAGCAGGGCCGCGTTGCCTGACTTGAGGCACAACCCGGCCGCGTCCGCCGTGACGTTCGGGCGGTTCTCGTAGATGATCCCCACCACTCCAAAGGGCACCCGCACCTGCCGCACCTCGACGCCGTTGCCGAGCCGCCAGCCCCGCACCAGGTCACCCACCGGGTCGGGCAGCGCCGCCACGTCGCGCAGTCCGTCGACCATTCCCCGCACCCGGTCGCCATCCAGACGCAGCCGGTCGATCACAGCCTCGGGCGTTCCTGATCGCCGCGCCGCATCGACGTCGACGGCATTGGCCGCCAGCAGCTTCTTCTCGACGGCCGCCACGGCGTCGGCCATCGCGTGCAGGGCACGGTCCTTCTCATCCCGGGTCAGGGTGGCCAGTTGCCGGCTCGCCTCACGGGCCGCCAGGGCTTGGGATCGGAACTCCATGACGGGAGTATAGGAGGCACATACGGCATCCGTGCCCTGTTCCACCCATCGGTTTGCTGGCCTTGTTTCCGTTTCGCTGGGCCTATTCATGTTTGCCTGCGCTGTGAGGCCAGCAAACATCAACAAGCCCAGCAAACCGATATTAAGGCCAGCAAACCAATCGACTGGTGAATCAGGGGATCAGTGGATTCCGATCATCAGATCGCGGTGCACGGCCAGACCTCCGAGGTCCATCCGCCGCCGCAGTTCCGTCGCGGAGCAGTCCACCAATCCACGTGCCAGCAGTGTTCCGCCGGGCCCGGTGATGTCGACGGGATCGCCCGCCTCGAAATCACCCGTAACGTCGTCGATCCCCACCGCCAGCAGCGATGCGTGCCCCTTCCCTACGGCCCGGGCGGCACCGGCGTCGATCCGCAGCTCCCCGCTCACCTCGGCGGCGTGGGCCAGCCACAACAGCCTGCGGGGTCGTCGCCGCCCGGCGGCCTCGAACAGGGTGCCCACCTCCTCCCCCTCCAGGGCCGCCAGGAGCTGGTCGGCGTGGGCCAGCACCACAGAAACCCCACCCGAGGTCGCGATCCGGGCGGCCTCCACCTTGGTGCGCATCCCGCCGGTCCCGACCCGGGAACCCACCCGGGAGGTGTCGGCCACCAGCTCCGTGAAGTCACGGACCCGGGGTATCAACCGGGCCCCGGGTTCAGCCGGGTGTGCGGTGTAGAGGCCGTCCACGTCGCTCAGGATCACCAGCGCATCGGCCCGCACCAGGTGGGCGGTCAACGCCGCCAGGCGGTCGTTGTCGCCGAACCGGATCTCCCCGGTCGCGACGGTGTCGTTCTCGTTGATCACGGGGATCGCCCCCAGTCTGAACAACCGCGAAATCGTGTTCAGGGCGTTCCGGTAGCTGCGCCCGTCCTGCAGGTCACCGGCGGTCAGCAGCACCTGCGCCACCATCTGGTGGTGGGCCGCGAAAGCCTCCGCGTAACGCCGGATCAGGATGCCCTGGCCGACCGCGGCCGCCGCCTGCTGGGTCTCGAGGTCCCTGGGTCGCGCCGGGAGCCCCAACGGTCCCAGCGCCGCCGCGATGGCCCCGGAGGTCACCAGCACCAACCGTTTGTCGCGCGCCTGTAGGGAGGCCAGTTCTGCGGCGAGCGTCTCGATGCGCGCCGGATCCAGGTGCCCCTCCCGATCGGTCAGCGACGACGACCCGATCTTCACCACCAAGCGTTTCGCCCCGGTGATCTCAGTCCTCATCGACGACCTCGCCGGCCTTCCGGGCGTGATACTCGGCATCGATCCGGCGCCGCCGGGCCACGGCGGGCCGTTCGCTCTCCAGCCGGGGATCCTCACCCCGCCGGGAAAGGATCTCGGCCCCGGTCTCGACCTGCGGGGCGAAATCGAACACCACCGCGTCGTCGCCTCCGATGGCCACCGCGTCACCCTCCCGGGCCCCGAGTTCCAGGAGTTTCTCCTCCACCCCGAGCCGGTTCAACCGGTCCGCAAGGTAACCGACCGCCTCGGCGTTGTTGAAGTCGGTCTGGCGGATCCAGCGTTCCGGTTTCGCCCCGCGCACCCGCCACAGGAAACCGCCCTCCCCGTCGCCCTTCTTCACGATCGTGAAGGAGTCGTCGGCGGCGATACGTCCCACCGGTTTGGGTCGCAGGACCTTCTTCGGCGGCTCCTCCGTCGCCTTGGCGGCGCGGTGGGTCTCGACGATCCGGGCCATGGCGAACTTCAACGCGTTCAACCCCTCGCCGGTCTTGGTGCTCACCTCGAAGACCTGGTAGCCGCGTTTCTCCAGTTCGGGCCGGGCGAGTTCCGCAAGGTCGGGTGCGTCGGGCAGGTCCAGTTTGTTCAACACCACCAGGCGTTCGCGATCCTCCAAACCACCGTGGGCCGCCAGTTCGCCCTCTATCACGTCCAGGTCGGCGACGGGTTCGCGGCCCGGTTCCCAGGTGCCCAGGTCGATGACGTGCACGATGGCCTGGCAGCGTTCGATATGTCGCAGGAAATCGAATCCCAGGCCCTTCCCGAGCGAAGCCCCCTCGATGAGACCTGGAACGTCGGCGACGGTGTAGGTGAGATCTCCCGCCACCACGACACCCAGGTTCGGCACCAAGGTGGTGAAGGGGTAGTCGGCGATCTTCGGCCGGGCCCTGGAAATCGCGGCGATCAACGACGACTTTCCCGCCGACGGGAACCCGACCAGACCGATGTCGGCCAGCACCTTCAGCTCGAGCTGGATCAGCCGGGACTCGCCCTCCTCACCGAGAAGCGCGAAACCGGGCGCCTTGCGGGCGGCGGTCGCGAGCGCCTCGTTACCGAGCCCACCCTTGCCGCCAACGGCCGCGACGTATTCCTCACCGGATCCGGTGAGATCGGCCAGGTGCTCACCCGTGGTCGCATCGGAGACGACCGTCCCGGCAGGTACCGCCAGGACCACGTCCTCACCCTTGGCGCCGTGCTGGTGGTCGCCGCGGCCGGGCTGCCCGTTCGTGGCCCGGCGCACCGACTGGCGGTGGTATTCCACCAGCGAATTGAGATTGTCGACCACTCGGAGGATCACGGATCCCCCGTCGCCACCGTTGCCGCCGTCGGGTCCGCCGAGGGGCTTGAACTTCTCGCGGTGCACCGAGGCGCAGCCATGACCGCCGTTGCCTGCCTGCACGGTCAGTTTCACGCGATCCACGAATGAAGGAATTGCCACGGCTAGAAGTATCTCAAAGCGCTTCGGAAACCGAAGAGCGACGGGCCCGCCTCACGAGGAGGAGGGCCCGTCGCCTGAATTTCCGCTGTTGGCTCAGGCCTCGACCGGGGCCACGTTGACGACGCGGCGGCCACGCTTGACGCCGAAGTTCACCTTGCCTGCGGCCAGCGCGAAGAGGGTGTCGTCGCCACCACGACCCACGTTGTCGCCGGGGTGGAAGTGGGTGCCGTGCTGGCGGACGATGATCTCGCCCGCACCGACGACCTGCCCGCCGAAACGCTTCACACCGAGGCGCTGGGCATTGGAATCACGACCGTTTCGCGTCGAGGACGCGCCTTTCTTGTGTGCCATCTCTGCTCCTGCCTCAGTTCTTGATGTCGGTGATCTTGACCCGGGTGTACCGCTGGCGGTGCCCCTGGCGCTTCTTGTAGCCGGTCTTGTTCTTGTACTTCAGGATCCGGATCTTGGGGCCCTTGGTCTCCGCCAGCACCTCGGCGGTCACGGAGACCTTGCCGAGGGCCTCGGCGTCGGAGGTCACGGTGCCGCCATCGACCAGCAGCAGCGGCTGCAGGTTGATGGTTTCGCCGACCCCTTCGGACACCAGGTCGATGTCGAGGATGTCGCCAACAGCCACCTTGTGCTGGCGTCCGCCACTGCGCACGATCGCGTACACGCCTGACCTACCTTCTTCTTCTAATGCCTTGGGATTCTCCCGCGATGCCCGTGAGGGCCCAACAGGAGACGTCGTCCAGCCACGCAGAAGGGCGCGGCCTGACAACCGAAGGACAACTTTACGGTCACCGCCCCGCCGGGTCAAACCAACTTGACTGCGAGTCTTAACCCGAAGTTCCCGCAGGCGACCACAGGCCCCCGGACATGCACAAGATGGTTTCGACACGGGCCGCTCCTTCGTCGCAGCCCGGCTCAACCAACTTCGGGAGGGGAACGTCGCAGGTCGACTCAACCGGCTTCGGGAGAACTGTTAACCGTTCTTCCTGCGGCGACGTCCAGACCTGCGTTCGCCGCCATCGGCCGGGGCCTGCGAGTCGACGGGGTTGTCGAAACGCAGATAGCCGGAGCCGTGGCAGTGATCGCACTCCTCCGTGAACGCCTCCGCCAGTCCGGTTCCGATGCGTTTGCGAGTCAGCTGCACCAGCCCCAGGCTGGTGACCTCCGCCACCTGGTGCCTGGTGCGGTCGCGGCCCAGGCACTCGACGAGGCGCCGCAGCAGCAGTTCACGGTTGCTGGGCAGCACCATGTCGATGAAGTCGATGACGACGATGCCACCGAGGTCGCGCAACCTCAGCTGCCTGACGATCTCCTCGGCCGCCTCCAGGTTGTTGCTGGTGACAGTGGCCTCGAGGTTGCCGCCGGAACCCGTGAACCGGCCCGTGTTGACGTCGATGACGGTCATCGCCTCGGTGCGGTCGATCACCAGCGACCCTCCGGAGGGCAGGAAGACCTTGCGGTCGAGGGCCTTGGCGATCTGCTCGTCGATGCGGTATTGCGCGAACAGGTCGCGGCCGTCCTCGCCCGGTTCGAACCGTTCGATGCGATCCGTCAGGTGGGGGGCGACGTGCCCGACGTAGGCCGAGATCGCCTCGTGGGCGTCGTCGCCCTGGACGGTCAGCTTCGCGAAATCCTCGGTGAACAGGTCGCGGACGATGCGCAACGTCAGGTCGGGTTCGGAGTAGAGGGCCTCGGGGGCCTTGCCCGCCTTCACCTTCTTCTCGATGACCTCCCACTGGGCCTTGAGCCGGTTGACGTCGCGCACCAGCTCCTCGGCGGCCACTCCCTCGGCTGCGGTGCGCACGATCACGGATTCGTTGTCGCCGATCAGTTCACCGAGGATCCGCCTCAACCGGGTGCGTTCCACGTCCGGAAGTTTGCGGGAGATCCCGGACAGGTGCCCGCCCGGTGAGTACACGATGTAGCGGCCGGGCAGGGAGATGTGCCCGGTGAGGCGCGCGCCCTTGGCCCCGATGGGGTCCTTGGTGACCTGCACGAGCACCGTCTGCCCGGATTTGAACACCTTCTCCACCTTGCGGTCCTCGGCGGTGACCCCGTAGGAGTCCCAGTCCACCTCGCCCGCGTAGAGCACGGCGTTGCGCCCCCGCCCGATGTCGATGAACGCCGCCTCCATGCTGGGAAGCACGTTCTGCACGCGCCCCAGGTAGACGTTGCCGATCAGGGACGTGGCGGATGCGCGATCCACGTAGTGCTCGACGAGGATCCCGTCCTCGACCACGGCGAGCTGGGTGTAGTCCTCCCGCTGGCGGATCACGAGTTTCCGGTCCACGGATTCGCGGCGCGCCAAGAACTCGGCCTCGGAGAGGATCGGGGCGCGTCGACGACCCGCGGCACGGTTCTCCTTGCGGCGCTGCCGTTTGGCCTCCATGCGGGTGGAGCCCTCGATCCCGGTCACCTCGTCCCCGGTGCCGCCCTTCGATTCGGAGCCGCTGGAGCGACGGCGACGACGACGGCGACGACGGGTCCCGGTCTCCTCGTCGGATTCACCATCCCCCTCGGCGGTTTCCTCCTGCCCGGAGGTCTCGTTCTTCTCGGCCGAGTCGTCGCCGCCGGATTCCCCATCCGATGATTCGTCGTCGGTGTCCTCACCGGTCGTCTCCTCGGCGTTGGAACCACGGCGGCGACGCCTGCCGCCGCGGCGGCGGCGACGCCTGCCGGGACGTTCCTCCTCGGCCTCGGGACTCGCCTCTGCTGTCTCCTCCGGGCTCTCCTCGGAGCCGGACTCGGTTTCGGCAGCATCCGCGGAGTCCTCGGCGATGGCGCTGGCCAGTTTCGCCAACGATTCGGTGCGGCCCTCGGCGGTAATGGCGAACGGGTCCTTCATCGTGGCGCGACGGGCCTTGGCGGCCTCCTCAGCGATGCGCAACGCGGCCGCGATGCCGTCCTCCGCGGTCTCCTGCCCGTCCTGCCCGTCGGTGTCGGCCTGCTCGGTCGGTTCGGTTTTCTCCGTCTTGGCTGCCCCGGCGGCCCGGGTGGCGCGGCGCCGCCGCTGCCTGGGCGCGGGTTCGGGTGCCGGTTCCTCCCCTGCGGGTTCCGGTTCAGTTCGGGTTTCGGCTTCGGGGGTCTCGGCCGGGGTGGTCTGTGGGTGATCCGGCCCGCCCGCGGCCCGAGTGGCGCGGCGGTGCCGCTGCCTGGGGGCCGGTTCCCGGGTCGGTTCCGGTATG
>ERZ773035.322-NODE-322-length-40578-cov-62.464354_pt1 | contig 40578 bp, 29 predicted proteins | sample MGYA00511487_ERZ773035 | MGnify/ENA primary metagenome ERZ773035 (study PRJEB29015, sample SAMEA2737985) | human oral metagenome | biome: human oral; feature: human-associated habitat; material: dental | place: China | collected 2024 ... | reverse complement strand
TGGGGCCCCAACCCGGAATAAGCTCCGTTCCCTCAGTTCGGGTCATATCGTCTAGTCGGGGCGGACAGGACGGATTGTCTGGGCGCCACGCTCACCTGCGGTCCGTCGCGCCTCTGCATGCCTACGGACGCGAGCGGGCGGTAGCCCAGAAAGGACGGGGTCTTGTGACACACGGTCCGTTCGTGACACACCACCTTGTGGTATCTGCGCAGCTCAACCATCATGGTACGCTCTTTGCGGGCAGTATGGCCCAGTGGCTTGTCGAGGCCTCGTTCATGTGTGCGGCAGAGCTTTTGGGTTCCGAGACGGTCTTCGTCAGGCTCCATGATATGGACTTTGCCTTGCCGGTGCATCCAGGAGAGACGGTTCGCTTCGAGTCCGTGCCCGTGTTGGCTGGAAGTTCGAGCCTGACGATCTACACACGTGCTCTCGTAGGTGCTCGTCGCTGTGCCGAAGGATTTCTCACGTTCGTGCATACGGATGAAAGGGGACGTCCCGCCGCACATGGCGTGAGCGTGAACCCCGCATCTGAGCAGGAGCGTAAGCTGCGCCTGAGGGCGGAGGCGCTCAGGGGCAGGCCATCGCCGCTCACGGAAGCCAGCCCTCAATGAGGAACGCGAGGCGAGGCCTTACCTTTCGCGACGTGCGCCTGTCATCGTTGTCTGTCAAAAGGGGGGATTGACGTTGGGGGTATCGGGACAGGAGTCATTGGAGAACATCAGGTCTCTCCTTGTATCCGACGGACGCTTGCGCGAGGACGTCGAGCGAGCCCATCCGCAGTGGGAGGGCAGGATCTTCTCGGTCGAGACGCTTGACGTTCGGCTTCCCGATGGGGACAGGGGCGTGCGCGAGATAGTCCGCCATCACGGTGGTGCGGGCGTCTGCGCCGTCGAGAATGGAAGAATCTGCCTGGTCAGGCAGTGGCGCGTCGCGCTCGGCGAGATGACGCTCGAGATCCCTGCAGGCAAGCTCGAGGAGGGGGAGGACCCTGCCGCCTGTGCCGCGCGTGAGCTCACGGAGGAGACGGGCCTCATCGCCGATGGCCTAGAGCTCATCGCCTACTCGGCGGGCGCTCCTGGCTTCACTAACGAGACGACGAGGATCTTCAGGGCGACAGGACTCAGAAGGGGCAGCTCCCATCCCGATGAGGGCGAGTTCGTTGACGTGGTCTGGCTACCCGTCCCAGACGTCGTGGGGGCGATAGCCCAAGGGCTCATCAAGGACGCCAAGACGATTGTGGCAACGCTCGATGCGGCAAGGAGACTCAACATCACATGACGGGCCTTCTCCGTGACTATTCTGCTGAACGCCTTCGTGCTATGATAGGGAATCTAGGCTCCCTTAGCTCAGCTGGATAGAGCATCGGTCTTCTAAACCGCAGGTCAGGCGTTCGAGTCGCCTAGGGAGCACCACTGCGTACCAGGCCGTCGAGATTTCCTCGGCGGCCTTTTTCGGGCTCTTCGGTCCGCCGGCCTGCCCCCATGGCCCCTCATTCTCGCCCTCTCGGTCTGCGGCAGGGGGTTCACAGCGTGTGCTCGCAGGTCCGTACCGCGGCAACGGTCCTGCCGTTCGCTACGTTTGCAGAGTCATTCGCCTGCTTTCTTGTTCCGTAGCGGGATTCGCTGAGGCATAATACTCAGAAGGTTGTTCCTTGGAAGGAGCTTACGTTGATTTACACTGTCACGCTGAATCCAGCCATTGATTACGTCATGCACCCCCTGACACTGGACATGGGCTTCACAAATCGATCATCGAGCGAGGAACTCTACTGTGGTGGAAACGGCATCAACATCTCCACCCTCCTCAACGAGCTCAAGGTCGCCAACATCGCCTTCGGTATCGTCGCGGGCTTCACGGGCGACTATCTCGTCAAGACGATGCAGAAAAACGGTGTCGCCTCCAACTTCGTCCGGCTTGATCGCGGTTTCACCCGCATCAACGTCAAGCTCAATGGCATCGTCATGACCATGGTCAACGGCATGGGGCCCAAGATCTCCGAGAAGAAAGTAGACGAGCTGCTTGAGCGCATCGACTACATCGGCAAGGGGGACACGCTCGTGCTCACGGGCTCCATACCCAAGTCGCTTCCCGAGAGCATGTACGACGTCATCATGAAGCACCTCGAGGGTCGGGGCGTGCGCTTCGTCGTCGACGCCCCCGGCAACCTGCTTCTGGAGTCCTTGGCCGCGCACCCCTTCCTCATCAAGCCAAACAACCATGAGGTTGGACGCATCTTTGACGCAAGGCCCGAGACGCCCGAGGAGTGTGTCCCCTTTGCGCAGGAACTGCAAAAGCGTGGCGCGCAGAACGTCATCGTCTCCTGCGGTGGGCATGGCTCGCTGCTCTACGACGAGAACGGCGAGACCCACATGGTTCCGACGGCTAAGATTCGCCTGGTCAACGCCACGGGTGCCGGTGACTCCATGGTGGCGGGCTTCGTTGCCAAGACCCAGGAGGGTGCCGACTACGAGACGGCACTGCGCTTTGCCTCCGCCTGCGGTACCGCGACCGCAGCCAGTAAGGGCATCGCGAGGCGCTCGACGATCGACAAGGTCTATGGTGCCCTCACGAAGCTCATAGAGGGCAAGAGCAAGTAGGTTCGGCCGGGTTTTTGCGGTCCTTATCGGGGTCGCTTTCCGAGCACGGGTGTCTAGGTGGTTCTTTGATAGGAGGGTTCAATGTTCAAAGGTGTCAATGCATCGGATGGCTTTGGTATTGGCGTCGCGCAGGTGGCTGTGGCTCCCGACGTTTCGTTCACCCCGGTTGCACCGGAGGATCCCGAGAAGGAGAAGCAGCGCTACGAGGCTGCCCTCGAGAAGTTCGTCGCCCAGACCAACGCTCAGATAGAGCGCATGAAGGTAAGTGTTGGCGAGGAAGCTGCCCTCATCATGGGCGCCCACATCGAGTTTGCCGAGGACGAAGGCATCCATGACACGGTCAACAGCTCCATTGACGCCGGCATGTGCGCCGAGCAGGCCGTGAGCGAGGCCTACAACACCTACTACACGATGTTCTCCCAGATGGACGATGAGCTCTTCCGCGAGCGCGCGACCGATGTGGCCGACGTCAAGACCGGCCTTCTTGCAGATCTGTTGGGCAAGGAGGTCGTCGACCTCTCGACCCTGCCCGAGAACTCGATCATCGTCGTCAAGGAGCTCACCCCCTCGATGACGGCCGACATCGACAAGGAGAACGTTGCCGGCATCGTCACGGAGACGGGCGGGCGCACCTCGCACTCGGCCATCATCGCCCGCGCGCTCGAGATCCCCGCGGTTCTCTCTGTGGAGGACGCGACCGAACACATCAAGACCGGCGACATGGTCATCGTCGATGGCAGCGCGGGAGACGTCTTGGTCCAGCCCTCCAAGGAGGACCTCGAGGCGTACCGTGCCAAGGCCAAGGCCTACGCAGACGACAAGGCCGCTCTGGAGACCTACCGTGGCAAGAAGACCATCACTGCCGACGGCGAGACGAAGCTGCTCGTCGCCAACATCGGCAACCCCGACGACGCGAACGCGGCAGCCGAGCATGACGCCGAGGGCATCGGCCTGTTCCGCTCCGAGTTCCTCTTCATGGACGCCAAGGAGCTGCCGAGCGAGGACGAGCAGTTTGCCGCGTACCAGAAGGTCGCGCTGCGCATGAAGGGCCGCCCCATCATCATCCGCACGCTCGATGTGGGCGGCGATAAGGAGATTCCCTACATGAACCTCCAGAAGGAGGACAACCCTTTCATGGGCTTCCGCGCCATCCGTTACTGCCTGAACAATCCCGATCAGTACAAGGTCCAGCTCACGGCCCTTCTGCGCGCATCCGCCTTCGGTGACATCAAGATCATGCTACCGCTCGTGACCGCCCTCGATGAGGTCCGTAAGGCCAGGTCCCTTGTCGAGGAGTGCAAGAAGGAGCTCGACGAGCGCGGCGTCTCCTATGACCCAGACATCGAGGTCGGCACCATGATAGAGACGCCTGCTGCGTCGCTCATTGCCGACAACCTCGCCGAGGTGTGCGACTTCTTCTCCATAGGCACCAACGACCTCATTGGCTACACCATGTGCGCCGATCGCGGCAATGATCGCGTCGCCTACCTCTATGAGGTGTACCAGCCGGCTGTCCTGCGCTCTCTCAAGCGCATCATCTCCGAGGGCAACAAGCGGGGCATCATGGTCGGCATGTGTGGCGAGGCTGCGGCTGACCCGCTGCTCATCCCGGTGCTCATCTCCTTCGGTCTGGGCGAGTTCTCCGTGAGCGCCCCCTCCATCCTGCGCACACGTCGCATCATCAGCCAGTGGACGAAGGAAGAGGCTGACGTCTTGACGGAGAAGGTCCTCACCCTCAAGACCGCCGCTGAGGTCAAGGCCGCGCTCCAGGCCGCCGCAAAGTAGGGAGTCTGCTAAGCAGGGGGTCTGTACGCCCTCTTGTTTCTGTAGGGGCGTAGGGGCGGGCTCGCCGGAAAGCGGCGGGTCCGCCCTCTGTGTCAGCGATCCGCTCTTGGGCGGACGCAGGGTTCGTACGGTCTTAAGGGAAGATGACGTCCAGTGCCCCTGGTTCGACCTCTATCGAGAAGTGACGTCCGCCAAGCCACTCTCCGTCTATCTGGCAGGGAGGCTGCCGTTCGGCAAAGTCGAGTTCGAGCTGCGTCAGCTGCTGGGACTCGATGGCTCTCGAGGCCGTGTGCCACCCTCGGCGCGCGAGGCCAAAGAGGCACAGGAGTGCAGGGGTCGGCGGCCTGCGCACGTTGAAGCAGATGTCAAGAAGGCCGTCGTCAGGCCGTGCGTGGGGGCAGACCCTGAAGCCCCCTCCGTAGGTCGGGCCGTTCTGTACGGCAAGGATGAGTTCCCTGAGCTCTCGAGGCGATGATTCCCCAAGCGTCATCGTGCAGGGATAGCCCTTGTGGGCCGTCGCCATGATGCGCAGCCCCGAGCTCACGAAGAGTCCCGACCCCCTCTGGAGGGATCCGCCTGCGCGGCGTCTGGTCGTGTCGAGGGCGATGGCCGCATCGAGGCCAAACGAGAGAGTCTGGACAAAGTGGACACTCGTATCAGCGTCTGTCGAGACGCGTCCCAAGTCGATGGTTTTGCGCCTGCCTTGACGCAGCTGCTCTAGGGCGCCTTTGGCATCGTTTCTTCTGAGGCCCAAGGTGCGCGCGAAGTCGTTGCCCGACCCCATGGGGATGACGGCGAGCACGGGGCGCTTGTCGCGAGGAAGCGCCACGAGGCCGTTTGCGACTTCATGGATGAGGCCATCTCCGCCGACTGCGACGATCGTGTCGACGTCGGTCGAGTGCGCCGCGAGGGACGTCGCATCCCCAGGGCCTGCCGTGAGATGACGTCCTATAGCCGCAGTCATGCCAGTCGAGGCGAGAAGCTCCTCGACTTCCCGCGCTGCGTTCGCGTTTTTCCCGCTGTGGGCGGCGGGATTTGCTACGACGAGCGTGTTTCCAAAGTTGACCTGCGCCATGCCATCCGCTCCCTGTGTGCCCGTGCCGTCTTAGACATTGTACGGTAGGCGAGGGTGTCGGCGCTCGCCAATCGGTCATGCGGTGACGCAACGCGAGCGAGCGTCCCAGCTCACGGTGAGGTGCCCGTCCTCGCAACCCCTCGACTGCAGTCCCTACCGCGTCGCCCTCACCCAAGCCCGAGGGCCGCGTCCAGGCGTGCCTTGAGGAGCTCGTAGCGCAGGCGCTTCTCATCTGCGGCAAAGTGTAGCTCGCGAAACTGTTCGGGGTTCTCTGTATAGTCGAGCGTACAGTCCGAGAACTGCTCGCTCGTGAGATCGAACGCACGCCCACTCACTACGTTGTAGCAGTGGAAGTTGCCACCAGGGCGCAAGATGCCGAACACCCTCCCACCAAAGATGTCTTGGGCGAGAAAGGCCGTGATGGAGCACTGGCCGAGCGTCCTGTCCTCAGGCGACCACTGTGCCCGTAACCTCGGGGCGCAGGTTTTGGCACACCAGAGTCCAGAGAGCAGGTCATAGAGGTCTCGAGGGGTCTTGACGCGTGCGTATCGCGGATTGGCGGGTGGCATGTCCGCATGCTCCCAGCCATAGAACCGGTATTCCATAGGTCTCTCCCCAAGGCGTCGGGTCATCTGTCGAGTACCTAGGATACCGCGTACGGAAGGCGTCTGTCGCCGACGTCTGCGCGACAGGTTCCTGCGGGAGGTTCGTCGAGCTTGGCCCTACGTTCTGCGCCTGTCTCTCAGCGTCCTCTCAGTTGCGTCCTGTATCGTGTGGCCAAGGTACAAGAGAGAAGAGAGAGGAGCGGGACATGAAGACCAGTACGTTCGCCCAGACGTCCTTGAAGGGACGCGCCCTCATCGCGGTGATAGTCACGGCTGTGTTGGTGGTCATCGGGGTTGGTGTCGCGCGTGCGGCTACGGCGGGCGATCCCCAAAAGATCGCATCCGCAGCTGCAAGCACGACGAGCGATTCCAAGGGAGTCACGACCGTGCCCGTGACCTTAGAGGAGATCATCGAAGATGCGAAAAAGACCACGTTCTACGACACGGACCAGTTCCTCTGGGAGCACTACGGTATGACCGAGCGGGAGTTCGAGCAAACCTATGGCGTCGACGATGACGTGCTTGATCCCTACGAGGCGCCACGACCCTCCGCCGCACAGGGTGGAGGTACGCCATCTGGCGGCACTGCCCCAGACGGCGGCCAAGATGGCACTACCTTTGCAACCAGGCAGGAGTACGAGGCGGCAAAGGATGCCTGGAAGGCCGCCCATCCCGGTGTCGATGATGACGTCTGGGAGGCCCAGCACCCCAATCCGTTCGATTGCGATGACCACGACGACTGAGGCGACCGGGGCAGCTGAGGACGACCGGGGCATCGGCCAGGGGTAGAGGCGGGGTGCGTCGACGGGCGCACCCCACGCCATTCCATCAAGCGGGCGGCAAACGACGAGTCGCCCGCAGCTGCGTCGACGGGCGCACCCCACGCCATTCCATCACTCCTGTATCATGGAAAGACAGATCACCCGTCAGTCATCACTCGCGTCATCACTCGCGACGTCACGACGAACAGGATGGCCCCATGCGTGTGCTCATTGTCGAAGATGACCAGAAGCTCGTCTCCTACCTCAAGAAGAGCCTCGAGGCCGAGGGACTCTCGGTTGACGTGGCCTTTGACGGTAACGTCGCGCTTGACAAGGCACTCGCGCAGTCGTACGACGTGATTACGCTTGACATCATGCTTCCCGAGCTCAACGGGTACCGGGTCTGCCAGAACCTGCGCTCCTCAGGCGTTCCCACCCCCATCCTCATGCTCACGGCAAAGGACGGCGAGTACGACGAGGCGGACGCCCTCGACGTCGGGGCGGATGACTTCCTGCGTAAGCCCTTCTCGATGGTCGTGCTGCTTGCGCGCATCAGGGCGCTCGCCAGGCGCGGCGGCGCGGCGGCGGGCAAGGTGCTCTGCGTGGGAGACCTCAGGCTCGATATGGCCTCCAAGCGCGTGGAGCGGGGAGGAAGTCGTATCGAGCTCACGCCGCGCGAGTACGCCCTGCTCGAGTACCTCATGCTCAGACGGGGCATCGCGCTTACCAAGGCGCAGCTCCTAGAGCACGTCTGGGGCGCACGCTTCATGGGAAGCGAGAACGTAGTGGAGGTCTACATCGGCTACCTGCGCAAGAAGCTTGACGGGAGCAGTCGCACGTCACTCATCGAGACCGTGCGCGGCGTCGGGTACCGAATGGGCTGATTGCATGGTGCCAGGACCCAAGACCATACGGGGCAGGGTGGTGCTGTCCACGCTGTGCGCCACGACCGCCGTGATGCTCCTGTTGCTTGCGGTGGCCTCCTATGGCGTGATGCAGGTGGTGCGGCAGGCTATTTCTGACAACCTCGTCGAGAGGCTCGACCTTGCCCGATCGGCCGTGGAGAGGGGAGATCTTGCCTCGGCCGTCGACTCGTCCGGCCCGACCATCGTGCAAGTGGTTGGCGCCGACGGCGGGGTCATTATGGCGAGCGAGAACGCACGCGGCCTCGCACCGCTGACTGGGCTTGCGATCGGCGAAAAGGCGGAGCTCGACGACGATGTCGAGCTTGAGCTCGACGACGAGGACGATTTGCGGCCTGGGGAAGACGAGGATGCCAAGGAAAAGAGGGGCGAGGCCACCGAGCACGAGGGTGACCATGAGGGTGGCCGTGAGAGGTCCGACGACGCAGATGGGCAGGCGCGGGATCGCGACGACGAGGATCTAGGCGAGCGTAACGGGCGGGTACGGGACCACGACGACGGGGACCACGACGATGTGGACCACGACGATGCGGACGGGGACCGTACTGCTGAGGGGAGTCGTGCAGGCTCTCCCGCGCTTTCCCTCATCGCGGCTGCGGCGCGGGCCACCAAGGCCTCGGCATCCCCAGCACTCTCCCTGAGGGCCTCTGAGGTCCTCGGCGTCGAGGGTCCCTTCCTCGCTATGGAGCGCGAGGCTACAAGCCCCACTCACGGCAGCGTCACCATCGTTGCTCTCACCTCGATTGCGCCTGCGGTCGCGACGGGGCGAGGGGCTGCCCTTCTACTGGCGGCAGTGTTCGCCCTCCTGCTGGTCGTGGTGGCGCTGTTCTCTTGGCACATGACCGAAAGGACGCTGCGGCCCGTCGAAAGGATGCGCCAGAGTGCCGAGGCGATCACGGCGAGTGATCTCTCGCGACGCGTAAGCGTACCAGACGGCGACAGGGACCTCTCTCGCCTCGCTAGGACCTTTAACGATCTGCTTGCGCGAATCGAGGCGGCGATGGACGCGCAGCGTCGTTTCGTCTCGGATGCGTCGCACGAGCTCAAGGGTCCTGTTGCCGCGACCAAGATCATGCTCGAGACCGCTCGGTCCCATCCCGAGGCGGTCGACCCGTCCACTCTCCTGAGCGATCTTGCGAACGAGAACGAGCAGCTGCAGGGCATCGTGGCCGACCTTTTGGCCCTCGCCCGTCAGGATGAGGGACGCCTGCAGGTCAATCTGGCCCCTCTTGACCTATGCGACCTCATCTACGAGGAGGTCGCAAGTCTCGAGAGGCGCAGTGCCGTATCCCTTGACGTGAGCGGCGTGGAACCACTCGTGTGCGCAGGCGACGCGCAGCTCCTAGGACAGGCGTTGCGCAACCTTCTCGAGAACGCGGTGCGCTATGCGCACTCGCATGTGGCTGTGACCTGCCACGAGGTGTTGGACAGTACGGGTCGGCTCATCCGTATCCGCGTGAGCGACGATGGCCCTGGCATCGCCCCTGCGGATCGCGAGCGCGTGTTCGGGAGGTTCGTGAGGCTTGGCAAGGATCGCGGGCGTGCCACCGGTGGCACGGGTCTAGGTCTTGCCGTGGTTCAGGGTATCGTGGAGCGACACGGCGGTAGGGTCTACTTCTCCGACCCAGAGATTGGTGGTGCCACAGCCGTGATGGAGCTTGTGGGTGAGGCACCTGCGCGATGTGAGTGATCCACTCACTCCACTTGCGCGATGTGAGTGATTCACTCACATCGAGAATACTTTCAATAGCGCTCTGACCTGCTCATATGTAATTTGGCTCACTCGCGTCGCAGCTGGTTTGGCAAAAAAATCACTCACTTCATGATGCTGAAGTGAGTGAATCACTCACATCGCGCAATCGGCGGGCACCGAGCTGTGCCAGTTGCCGAGAGAGGCGTCGATCTGCGACGGCCAGCCAGCTCCTTATGCCCGAGCGCCCTTCTGGCACAAGGTGGCACAGCCCAAGGTCCTCATCTTGGCCAAGCGTTAGACTATAATCGATTTGACCCTGCTCATGACGAGGGTCAGCGGGCATGTGTCCATGTACGGTTTGGGGTGCCATCATGAAGAAGCTCATCAACAAGGCGGAGAACGTCGAGGCCGAGATGGTCGAAGGTCTGGTCAGGGCCTTTCCCGACATCATTGCGGAGAGGGGCGATGGCATCATTGTCCGCACGCACCAGAAGGTGGGGAAGGTCGCGCTGGTAAGCGGCGGTGGGTCGGGCCACGAGCCCGCTCATTGCGGCTACGTGGGCAAAGGGATGCTCGATGCCGCTGTTGGCGGTCCCGTCTTCACTTCCCCGTCGGCAGATGCCGTCTACAAGGCGATATGCGAGGTCGCGACCGACGAGGGCGTGCTTCTCATCGCCAAGAATTACACGGGCGACGTGCTGAACTTCCAAATGGCCGCCGATATGGCGTCCGATGATGACATTGACTGCGAGTGTGTGGTGGTGAACGACGACGTTGCCGTGGAGAACTCGACCTTCACGGCGGGACGGCGTGGCGTGGCGGGCACCGTCTTCGTCCATAAGATCGCGGGCGCCAAGGCGGAGTCGGGCGCCTCCCTTACCGACGTCAAGGCCATAGCCGAGCGGGTCATTGCAAACGTTCGCAGCATGGGCGCGGCGATCGCTCCCTGCACGGTCCCGGCTGCGGGTACGCCGGGCTTTGAGCTCGCGCCAGACGAGATGGAGATGGGCATCGGCATCCACGGCGAGCCAGGCGTTCGTCGCGAGAGAATGCGACCTGTAGACGAGATCGTCGACGAGCTGCTCGAGCACATCCTGTCGGACCTCGACTTTGTCGGTCGTGAGGTGGCGGTCTTGGTGAACGGCTCCGGTGGCACCCCTCTCATGGAGCTTGCCATCGCCAACCGTAGAGTGGCGAGGCTGCTTGAGGACAAGGGGATATCCACGTACCGAACCTTGGTTGGCAACTACATGACGTCGATAGAGATGCAGGGTTTCTCGCTCACCCTGCTGCGCCTAGATGACGAGCTCAAGGGGCTTCTTGATGCGCCTGCCAAAGCCTTTGCCTGGAGGGGATAGCGATGGGTGAGGATACAGTGGCCACCACGACCGATGGGGCGAGGCTGATCGCGGTCCTTTGTGCCGTTGCGGACGCGATCGAGGCCCACAAGGACGAGCTCACCGAGCTTGACAGGCCCATTGGCGACTCCGATCATGGCATCAATATGTCACGTGGCTTCTCGGCCGTGGCCGCTGAGCTTCCGGGGGAGGTCGGCATGTTGCCTGCAGACATCCTCAAGCGCTGCGGCATGACGCTCGTCGCGAAGGTGGGAGGCTCCTCGGGACCCCTGTATGGGACCTTCTTCCGCAAGCTGGGGGTGGGCCTCAAGGGCCTTGAGGCCATCGACCTCCCCTCCTTTGTGGATGCGATGGATGTTGCGGTTGGTGCTGTCATGCAGCTCGGCAAGGCAACTGAGGGCGAGAAGACCATGGTCGACGCCATGGCTCCTGTCGTGGTGTCCTTGAAGTCGTCGGTTGCCAGAGGCGAGGGCGCCCGCCTGGCCTTTGCGAAGGCGGCAGACGTCGCCTTTGCCTCCGCAGTTGCCACCATTCCCCTGCGCGCGACCAAGGGGCGTGCGAGTTACCTGGGGGAGCGCTCCGTTGGACACCAGGATCCTGGCGCCACCTCCTTCGCCTATATGGTGTCAGCCGTCGCTTCCTGCTACTGCTGAGAGGAGGGGGCTATGGTCGGTATTGTCTTGGTGTCCCACTCAAGGGAACTTGCAGAGGCGACGGCAGCCCTGGGGCGTCAGATGGCACCCGACGCACGGGTGGTTGCTGCGGGGGGCTTGGAAGACGGAGGGTTCGGGACGAGTTACGAGCGCATAGAGGCAGCGATAGGACAGGTCTTGGGCGATGATGGCGTTATCCTCATCATGGACATGGGTTCGTCTGTCATGACCGCTCGCATGGTCGTCGAGGATCTGGAGGATGACAGGGTCTACCTCGCTGACTGCCCGTTTGTGGAGGGCGCCGTCGAGGCCATGGTTGCCTCCCAGGGAGGAACCTCTGCTGATGACATCCTTGAGGGGCTTGGACGGGCCGCGCGGGCGAGCAAGTTGTAGGTGAGCCACGCGCAGACAGAGACGCGGTGGTGCAGAGGCGCGGTGGCGCAGAGTGCGCTTTTCCGTCGCACCGCGACCGCAGAGTGCGCCTTTCCGTAACGTCGCGCGACTCAAACTGCGTCTTTCCGTGAGACCCGGGGCGCAGAGTGCGTCTTTTGGTGAGGCCACAAGTGCAGAGTGCGCTTTTTCGTAGAATGCGGATTTCCTCACCTGGGCAAATGTGGCGTCACCTCACGGAAAACCGCATTCTGTCCCCGACGGCTCACGGAAAATCGCACTCTGTCCCCGTCACCCCTCCGTCATCTCACGCAAAAGCGCATTCTGTCCCCGACGGCTCACGGAAAACCGCACTCTGTCCCCGTCACCCCTCCATCATCTCACGCAAAAGCGCATTCTACGTGTGTTCCAGTCCAAAAGACGCATTCTGTGCGCAAGCAGTCACGCAGAGTGCGTCTTTCCGTGAGACATTGCAGCCAGAATGCGCTTTTCCGTAATACCGCAACCGCAGAGTGCGCTTTTCCGTAGAATGTGCTTTTCCTTACCTGGGCAAACGTCGAGCCATCTCACGCAAAAGCGCATTCTGCGTCCGCTGCCTCACGGAAAAGCGCATTCTGCGTCCGTCATCTCACGAAAAAACGCATTCTGCATAAGGCGGTCAGAGAGACTCCACGTATCTATGGCAACTGCGTGGCACAAGTAATGGCAACGCCAAAGCATAGCGCCGCGATGACGCAGTTGATGCAGATGGATCTTTTGCCCTCTCCCTTTATGTTGCCTGTCACTACGCCTATAAGGGCGACAAGTACGGAGGAGCTGTCCACAGTTATCAGATTGAGCGTGAACACAGTTTTCAGACCTGCTTGCATTGCCTGGTATTGACATTCACGAGGGTGAAGATGCCAGCTAGGATGGCCATAATTGCCATCACGTTGCCGTACATCCTTCTCTCGACGGACTTGCCTTGCTCGATTAGCTCCCGTATCTTCATGTTACTCAATAACATTGTATAGCATCCAGTTACAGACATACCTTGTATTGAAGCCCTGTTCGGTCAGCCTGACGCGACTTGGAGTTATTCTGCCGCACAACAAGGAGAGAAACGCTTATGGGCCGAGTCCCGCCTAGAGGGAGACCTCGAAATGCCTGCATCGACCTGCGAGCTTGCAGTCGTGTCCACCCATGTGGAGGGCGGGCCTGACAAACAAAACCTCTGCCACGCACCATCCCTCGGCGGGCCGGGCGATCGTGGGCTCCTGTGCCTAGGAGGTAGGTAGCGCCCAAGCGAAAGCGCGGGATCGGCAGCATGTGCATCCCAGTGAGAATGGGGTATCAGTAGAACACACTTGTGTTTAATACGTGTATAATACGCATTTAATACATTATCAATACGTGTGATTGGAAGCTCCATGTCCATGACTATCAGTATAGATGATGATCTCAAGCGGGAATTCTCCGAGGTCTGCCGCGAGATCGGCCTGCCGCCCTCGACCGCCTTCGGCATCTTTGCCAAGGCCGTCGTGCGCGAGCGCGCCATACCCTTCGCGCTCTCTGCCGTGAGTGCCTCCGAGCGAGCAGCGCATGCCTACGACCTCGCAGTGTCTGACGGCATCAGGCGGGGGCTCGCTGACGTGGCAGCAGGTGATGTGCTCACCCGCGAGGGGTCGCGGGCGCTGCGCTCATCGAGCAGAGCCATGGCAAGATCCACGACATGACGCCTTGGGAGGTCCGCTACGCGCGACAGTTCCATGAGCAGCTGATGGGACTCTCTGACGCGACATACGGCCACGTGGAGGACTCGATCGACGTACTGGCTGGGAACCCCGGCCTTGCGCGCGACTACGATCCGGCCTACGAGGCGGCACGGCCTCCCGCATCCTGCCAATGCTACTTCGTGCCTAGGACCACGAAGGTGATCTACCTCCTGATGGATGAGGACGCGCATCTGCTTACGATGCTCTACCTGGGTGATACCCGTGAAGACCCCAGACATCGCTTCGACCGCATGGAGTGGTAGATGCTTGTGGATCACAGGCTAGCACGGAACTGCGGAGAGTCGTGACGCCCTGCGGCTCCCGTGGTTGCTGCTACGTCACCGGGCAACCCACGGTGTTTTCAGCCTGCGTAAACGTGGCTTCCAGCTGTTCAGCTGTATGGTACGGAGTCGTGCTGCCGCACAATAAGGAGAGAGACGCTTATGGGCGGAGCCCCGCCTAGAGGGAGACCTCGAAATGTCCGCGTTTATCTGCGAGCCTGCAGTCGTGTCCACGCACGTGGAGGGCGGGCCTGTCAACCAAAACCTCTGCCACGCACCCCCATGGCCGGCCTGCAGTCGGCTACGCCGTCCCCCTGGCTAGCCGGGCGATCATGAGTCCCAGCGGTCGAGGAGGTAGGTGGCGCCTAGGCGAACGTGCGGGATCGGCAGCATGCCCTCCCCCCTAGCGTCGGGGCTCCAGTAAAACACGCTTACGACCTTGAACCGCAGGGCGTTGTTGTTCGGGACCATGTAGTAGTACTCCTTTCCCCATCCCGCCTGATTGGACTCTCCAACGCGCACGAAGTTGTACCCATCTATGTGTTGGCCTGTGATGTAGTAGCTTCCATAGTATGCGGCGGCGCTGTCTGCGCGAGATGCGCTCGGGCCTGCAACGTACTCGCGACACAGGTCATTGACCGGGGGTAAAAGGAGGATTAACGTAAAGGCGAACACTGTGTGAATAATCATGTCCCTCATGGCAAAGCTCCTCTTTATGAAAGGATGAAAGGACCGGCTTCCTGCGTATTATAAGGTACTGGAAAGAAGACATCTGGCTTCGTTTGACATGGGGGAGAGACGAATGCCACCGTCCTTTTCGCCATCCGGTCCTGACTGCAAGCTGACAGGACCGCTCTGGTCTCCAGACCCGTCTTGCACCACCCTTGCGACGTGCGTATGGGAGCGTGGATAGACCAGCTGGCGGAGGATACTTAAAGTTCACGTCGTATGGACGTACCGATACGGCTACCATGGATTTGTCATATGAGCCTGCTCGATCGGAGCCGCCTATGGATAACCAAGAGCTCAGTGAGCTTGAGGGATATGGTTACCAGCTGCCTGCGTCACAGGGCCAGATGTCTTGGGACCCTACGCCCGCACACCCTACGTGGTGGTCTACCGACTGGTTTGCGGCAGTCCTCGGTGGCGTGATATGGATTTTCCTCTTTAAACTCTACGAAGCTGGCCTGTTCGGGGGTACGCTGGGTAAGATCCTCTTCGCCCTGCTTGGTGCCTCCTATGCGCATGACTGCTACCCGTCATACTTTACCGCAGCACCAGCGCTTGACAATGCCAGGCTAGTGTCGCTTCTCAACACCCTTCTTGGCGGACCGGTCTTTGGTTGCATCTGGAATCTCAACCTCACCAAGCGTACTCAGGGCGTCTCGCATCTCGTCTGCATCCTGCTCAACGGATTCAGCATCATGAGCAATGTGGCGCTCCTTTCCGCATGCATGCCTTTTAGGGAGCAGACAGGCTTGGCGTGAGATACCTTCGTTGACCCGCGTAGATCAGAAGAACGTTAAGCTTCTCTTTAAGAACACTGAATAGTGTGAGACCACCTCGCTGGTACGCGTAGACCCCTGCCTTTTGTGGAGACGCTAAAAGGCTGGCCATCCCCTATGCGCGGTGCCATGGGAAGAGATGCGCCCATGTCAGCCCTCTTAGGTAGTCATCGCACTGAGGAGAAACGGACTGAGAAGGATTATAGCTGGGACCACGAGCAGGGTGATGCCGACCGAGGCGGCCAGCTTGCAGGTCTGACCTTTGGCTTTGCGCCATATGGCGTACACGATCAGTGCTACGGGGATCAGCGGATAGGTGACGGGGATGTTCATGGTTATGGAGAGCTTGACCCCGTCCCACCTGAGTGAGGCGATCATCTCGGCCAGCAGCGTGAGTACCGCGAGGGATGCAATGAGCGCCACGACGTCTTTGGTCTCGCGCTCCTGCTGGGCCCTTGTGATGTCGAGGACTTTCGCGCAGGCGTCCTCAGCCTCGTCTGTCGTCATGGTCTGCTCCTCCGTCCTCTCGGCCCTCATCAGCTCGACGATGGACACGCCCAGCGCATCCGCCAAAGGCTCGATGTTTCCGATGTCGGGAAAGCCCACGCCTCGCTCCCAGCGGCTGATGGCCTTGTCAGTCACATGAAGCTCGCTCGCGAGGGTGGCCTGGGTCATGCCCCGCTCTCGGCGCCGCTGCGCCACGAAGCTTCCGAATCGATCTGTCTCCATCCTCACCACCTCCTGGGACCAACATGCCCCAAGTGGTGCCCACAGTCAATCGACGTTTCGTTTACCGCCTCTGAGCTTGGTGTTTCGCACGACGCGCCCTCCATACGACGCACCGGCATCACGACGCACCCTCCGTATGACGCGCCAGTTGGCGATACGCCCTCCGTGCGACGCGCTCGCACCTCCCGACCCTCTGGTCAGGCGCCCCCTTGCCTTGTGGCCAGTCCCTCGTCTCTCAGTAGATCATAGGCGACCTCGCTACTCGTGAGGCGCAGACTGCAATCGTCCTTGTGGGGTCGTGCGAGCAGGGGTAGGCTTCCATGCCAGACAATTGACTCGTCGAAGATGGCGAGTGCCGAGCGTCTCCACTCCCTTAGCTCGGCGAGGCAACCCATGCTGCGAAGCAGCTCGACACCTTGCTGCGCGCGGGCGATGCCGCGTGGGTCCTTTGGTTGGTTGACGACGATCGAGACGTGCACGCCGCGTTCGACGACGGCCGAGAGGCGAGGTCGCAAGGTCAGGACGTACCTGTGGCTTAGGTAGGGGACGGCAAGGTGGACGGACCTCTCCGAGCTGTCGAGGTCCGCAAAGAGGAGAGACTCGCAGTCGCTTGGGCCGACGATCGATCCGGCCGTCCTGTCCACATCGTCGCTCGCCGGTATGAGCTCGTAGCCGAGTCGCGCGTAGCTTTTCAGGCGCTTCTTGTACATGCGGTCGAGCATGGGGACGCTGGTGTCTACGTAGTCGTACACGATCACCTCGCTCTTGCCCTCGCGCTCTCGGTGGAGCCTACCCAAATACTGCGTGACGACCCCTTCCCAGGAGACAGGGGTCGCAAGGATGAGCGTGTCGAGTCTGGGCTCGTCAAAACCCTCGCCAAGGTAGCTTCCAGTCGCGACGACGGCAAAGCTGACGTCATCTGCGGCCTTGGCGATCTCGTGGACCTGCTCTCTCCTTTCTCGCGCGGGCATAGCGCCGCTCAGCAGGAAGACCTTAAAGCCCTGTTCCAGGATGAGCTTGGCGAGCAGGGTCGCATGCTCCCTCCGTCTTGTGATGACAAGGGGTCGGCGACCGGCTCGCAGTGCCAAGACGGTGTCCTGGGCGATGAGCCGGTTGCGCGCGGGATGGGCGCAGAGCCGGTCGAGCACCTGGTTGAAGCTGCTTCCCGCCTCGATGCCAGCCAGGCGAATGTGGGTGAACCGAGGCTCGAGAAGGCGGGCGAAGCCTTGCTCCTGAGCCTGCTGCCTTGGGTCTACCCTGTGTACGACGGCGCCGCACTGCATATAGAGTATGCCCTCCAGACCGTCGGAGCGCCTGGGGGTGGCGCTGAGGCCATAGACCCTGGATGCCGTGGTGGTCGCGAGGACCTGTGCCAGCTGAGGCGCCGCGCCGTGCTGGCACTCGTCGCAGATGACCATGCCGTAGCCGCGTACGAGCTCCTTGACCCTGCGCCTGCCGCTCAGCTCGCGCCCCTCGAGGAGGGACTGATAGGTGGCGATGTCCACGATCCCTCCCGGGACGCTCCTCCCACCTCCGATCCGCCCGACCAGCGAGCGTCTCCTTCTGCTTGTGCGCCCGGTTTTGGTCAGCAACTCCGGCAGTTCCTCGTCTATGGAGAGGAAGGTGGCCAGGCGCTCCTGCCACTGGTCGAGTAGGGGAGTGCTTGGCACGATGACGAGGGTCCGAAGCCTCAGCGTGCCTATGAGGTATGCGGCGATGACCGTCTTTCCAAAGCCAGTCGGTGCCGACAGGATGCCGCACTCATGCCTGAGAAGCTCATCGGCCGCTGTCTGTTGAGAGGGGCGCAGGCTTCCCGTGAAGGAGGCGCGGATGGGTGTGCCTACAAAGCGCCTGTCCTCGACGTGGTAGCTGATGCCCAGTCCATCCAAGAGGCAGAGCAGCCCCTTCTCGCAGCCCCTAGGGATGGCGATGGTCGTCTCGTCCATGAGGCCCTGGTCGATGATGCGCGGTTTCCCATAGACGCTCTGGCGCATCGCCTGTGCGCGGTAGAATTCGGGGTTGCTGAGCGCGGCGAGCCTCCGGATCCTGCCCTGCACGGCGGCAGGCAGGCCACCTCTGTTGACAAAGAGCATGTTGGACTTCGTTATCGCCACCGTCAGGGAGGGGCTTATGCCCGTGAGGACTTCTGTGCGTCCGTCAGGACAGAGGCCCTCAGAAGGGGCTTGTGTCGGAAGCGGTCGGCCTTGCCCGGCTTCTTTTGCCCGAGGCCTCAAGAAGGCCAACTCACCCAAGGCTTGGCCACACGTGGTGGCGAGTGCCCGCTCCACCAGGGCCCTGCTCGTCTTTCTGACTGAGGAGAGATAGCGCCACTGGTCGGGATGTGCCTTGAGCTGGTCATCCACGAACACGCTGTTGCTGAGGCGTTGCGCCTGACCCTGAAAGGGAAGCGCGATGAGGCTGCCGAACCCGCCCTTGGCGATCGTGTCCTGCGCGGGGTAGAAGCGGTCGTAGGCGTCAAAGTGCCTGATCAAACCGTTGTCCATGGCTCTCGTGATGAGGAGGCTGCCAAAGTCCCTCGCGAGCGAGGAGGGCAGCGGCTCGTCGAAGAATACCCATGCGTGCGCCCCGTCCCCCGACCTCGAGCGCTCAAGGGCCACGTCCACCCCAAGGGACCTGCCTGCATGAACATATGCGAGAGACTCCCTCTGCCAGCCTGTGCCGTCGAAGTCGGCGACGAGAAGTGATACCGTGCAGTCCGCTTGTGCGACGTAGAGACCAACGACGTCCTTGAGGTCACGTCGATCGCCGTTGAAATGTCTCACGAGCGCTTGGTTGGAGAGGGGAATGAAGGAGCGCTGCGGGCAGCCCGCACACCTGGCGTGGGGGTTGGCCCTCTTGGGACAGATGCCTGCGACCCACTCGTTGGCGCAGGCGGGCGTATAGCCTATCCCTCCCGATCTCGTGCGGTAGCCGTGGGCGTACATGTCGCTTCTCCCGACGAAGAGCGACCGGAAGAGGGACAACTTGTCTTTCGCAGAGCTGTTCGACGTGACAAGCCCCTGAGCTCCGGTGATCTGACGCTCTGCGGCTTGGGCTTCGATTTGCTGTGCGAGGAGCGTGGCGCCCTGTCGCCACTCATCTTCTGTCGCGTAGAGCCGCCTGTTCCCATCGACTGTGTATATGACTATCGAAGACCTGCCGTCTGCGTGGGAGACAAGCTCGGCAAACGACGCCTCCCTGCCGCCGATGATGGCGTGGCGCGCGCAGGGGATTGCAGATTCGCCCATGCTTCGTCCTTCGGTCTAGGGTCTTGCGGGAGCCTGACCTGCACTTTCATGGTAGCGCGCCTTGGGCCTGATGTCCATTGCCGTGGGGCCTACCGGTCCGTAGGTCTTGTCTCCACCAGTATCGCATGACCTGCTTCCCCTGCATCTTGCGTCAGGATGGTCGATAATCGGGGGCACGTGAGACCACGACGAAAGGAGACATGCAATGCCAGAGGCCACGACACCAGAGGCAACAACGCCAAAGATCACGACGTCGATCTACCACTACATCCGTGAGGCCGTCACGGATGGGGAGCTTCCCGATGACTTTAGCCTGAGTCCCTACGACAGGAGTGACCCAGAGCTGTTCATGGCGGACGGCGCGATGGACGGCATATGTATCTATCACATGGCGAGGCCCGAGCTCCCGGCCGACCTTGATGCCCAAATCGGGTCCGCGTTGATGCTCGCGAGCTCTGGCGAGCCTGTGGCAGCGGACGAGGCCTTTTCCTCCTTGGTTAACAAGTTTCGCTCCATCCTCATCATCGACCAGGTGGTCGATAGCGTGAGCACCCGCAGGGACCAGCTCGATTCTGCCATGATCCATCACTATGCGAAGCGCCTTGTGCTCACGTCCACCGACAAGGAGCTCCTGAAGATCGGTCTTGAGCTTTTCGAGCTGCTTCGGGAGCCGGATGACCAGCTGAAGGACGCAATGCGGACGCTCGGCCTAAGCGACGAGTTCACGACCTTTGTCGTCTTCAACATGATGCGATGGACGAATGGCAACGACGAGATATTCCGACTTGTGCAGAAGGTCCATGGCTGGGGTCGCATACACGCCATCGAGAGGCTCGAGCCATCCACTGACGAGATACGCGACTGGTTCCTCCTCGAGGGGGTCAACAACAACATCATGCCCGCGTACTCGGCGCTCACCTGCTTCAACAAGTCGGGGCTTGCAGAGCGGATGGCAAGAGGCCTGAGCCCCAAGGAGTTCAAGGGCGCAGGCGCTGTGATGGAGGCTCTTATCGATGAGGGTCCCGTCGAGGGCATATCCGTCCTCGACGACCCGGCAGGGATCCTGGGAGCCTATGTCGATCAGGCTCGCACGCAGGACATGGGAACAGATGACCTCTCCGTCATCAGCGCGATTCGTCGCTACGCGAGAGACAAGAAGATGAGTGGGGTCGTATCGGCGTGTGACGACCTGCTCAACTCACCAGATAGCAGGCAGAAGGTCGCAGACGCCGTCTCTCGCGGCGACGTGACGGCGTTCATGCTCGCCGAGCAACTTGGCATCCCGTACCATGAGGAGCTTCTCAGGGCCATGGGAACTAACTTCCGTTGGCTGTTTACGCGTATCGGCTGCCTCATCGACGATGAGCGCTACATTGACCAGGCGCTTGAGCTGGCAAGGACGGGCATGCCCCTGGACGCCATCGAGCAGGAGCCCCGCGACGAGAGCGGTCTGGGGTATGGGCACTTTGCCTACCTGGCGCTCGGCTTCGTGCTCCAGCCGCTTTGCGGGCACGTGCTGAAGGGCACGGACATCGTCGAGAGGGCGCTCATGTCGCCTGTGGTCAGAAACAGGATCGAGGCGCATCGCGTGCTGAGGTCCTGGGTGAGCAGCAAGGGAGTACCGCTGGCAGAGCTCTCGCCCGAGCTGTACGCCCGCTTGGGTGAGGCCTATGACGCGGAGCCGAAGGAGGACCTGCGGCAGTCCATGAGACCCCTGCTCGACGGCGCCATCACGTTCCCAAAGGAGGACATGTGAGCGAGGGCCGGGAGCGGAGTACGTTTACTGTTGGCGTAAGCTACCCCGAGACGTCGTGATGGCGAGGGCGAGATGGGGCATTGAGCGCCATGCCGACAACGTATCTGAAAGGCTTACCTTCCAAATCGTCTAGAAAAATGCAGTTTATTCCATATGAGCTTAAATTATGCCGTATACTATCGGCATCGGGACGCACGTTCAACGTCCATATAGCTTGTGCAGTCGTGTGGAGGTCAGGGCTTTCTTGACGGTGGGCTGCCAAAAACATGGGCGTGGCCACATATTGAGATGCATATCGATGGGCTACAGGTGTGAGAGGGAGTGTTTGAGAACGTTGAGGCATTCAGATGAGCTAACGGGGGCGTTCGTAAGCGGTTGGCAAGGGGCCAAAAACAATGCCCGGCAGATACCCCGCGCTAGCTGTCATAAAAAGAGAGCCTCCTTCCGGAGGCTCTCGGCGGGTCAAAGTGCCACCTACGTGGCGTCGCCCATGCGGGAGACATTTTTGGCAAAGCCGTATTTTGACTCGCAGTATCGTCCTGACTGGTAATCAAGACAAGCGCAGTATAGCACGATGGAAAGAGGAGCGTGTCCATGAATCTGAGAAATATATCGGATGACTACAGCATCGGTCTTGATATGGGAACTGGATCAGTTGGTTGGGCAGTTGGCGATGTTAGGGGGCAACTCTTCCACTTCAAGAGACAGCCGACATGGGGGAGTCGGCTGTTCGACAGTGCCAATACAGCCGCAATGGCTCGCATGCCTCGCAGCCAACGTCGTCGGTATGTTCGTCGCCGTTGGCGTCTCGACCTTCTGCAATCACTCTTTCAGGACGAGATTGAGAAGGTTGACCCTGAGTTCTTTATTCGACTCCGACAGTCGCGGCTCATCAAGGAAGATCGCGCAGAGGGACATAGGGACTACGGTCACCCCCTTTTCAGCGACAGCGACTTTACGGAACGCGAGTACTACAAGCGCTTTCCGACCATATACCATCTACGCAAATGGTTGATGGAAACTGACTCACAGGCTGATATCCGCCTCATCTACCTAGCTGTCCATAACATCGTCAAGCATCGTGGTAACTTCCTTCGTGAGGAGCAGAAAAGCTTGTCTGCCAAGACAGCTAAACCTGATGTCGCGCTTCATTCGTTCTTTGAGGCGCTCAATGCTTGGTGCGCCACTCGCGGCTATGAGCTCGTGATCGATGTGACGGCTAAGATTCTCGGTGTGCTTGCCGATGAGAAAGCAGCTCCCACCAGCAAGAAGAAGGATATCAGAACACTTCTTGGCGTTTCGATGGGCGATGATTCCGCTGCAAATCGTAGATGCAACGATGCCCTCGCCGCCGGAATGGTCGGCCTCAAAGCCGAGTTCAAGAACGTGTTCGGTGAGTTTCAGGCAGAAAAGACAGCCATCCATCTTTCGAACGATGAGGATGTGGACGCGTTGCGTGAGGCGTGTCCAGATGACAGCATCGAGCTCTTCAATCGCCTCTGTGATGTCTACTCTGCCTATGTGCTGCAGGGACTCCTTTCCTATGCGCCAGGCGAGACTATCTCTGTAAACATGGTCGAGAAGTATGAGCAGTATGGGAAAGACCTTGCTTTGCTCAAAGAGCTTGTTCGTAGGTATGCATCGAAAAGTTACGATAGCTTCTTTCGCGGCCCAACATACCCCGATACAAATATCTACGACGCATCGAAGGCAAAGGGCTACACCAAGTACAACCTGGGGACCAGTAAGCTCTCATATGATGATTTCAGCAAGGAAGTCAAAAGTCTGTTAGGAAAGACAGACGCCGTAAATGATGAGCGCTATCAGTCGATGATGGAGGCCTTCGACAAGCAGCAATTCCTGCGCAGGCTCAAGACGAGCGATAATGGCAGTATCTACTACCAGTTGCACTTCGAAGAACTGCAGGCAATTCTCAAAATCCAGGGTCGTTTTTACCCCTTCCTCAAGACTGATGAGAAGAAAATAGAGTCGCTCGTATCCTTTCGGATTCCGTACTATGTGGGACCGCTATCAAGCCGCAACGCCGCAGTCGATCAGCACGGCAAGCAACGCTTCGCCTGGGCAGAGCGTAAGCCAGGCCAAGAGGACACTCCGATCACCCCATGGAACTGGGATAGCGTCATCGACCGCAACAAGAGTGCCGAGAAGTTTATCAAACGTATGACAGGCATGTGCACATATCTGCAGGGGGAGGAGGTTCTTCCCAGATGCTCGCTCCTGTATGAGGAGTTCTGTGTGCTCAATGAACTCAATGGCCTGCGTCTGACCATCGATGGAGACCGCGAGCATCGGCTTGATGCTGCCCAGCGTGAGGGCATTGTCCATGATCTGTTCCATCACAAGAGGAGTGTCAGCTATAAGCAGATCGAGGATTGGATTGCACGTGAGGAAGGATTCAGGTATCCCCATATCAGCGGCGGTCAGGGTGTGAGTGGCCTGGAGTCGAAGATGGGATCCTACATCTTCTTCTGCAAGGATGTCTTCGGCGTTGATGAGCTTGACCGTAAAGACTATGACATGGTTGAGGAGATCATCCTCTGGAATACGCTTTTCGAGGACCGTAGGATCCTCAAGGAAAAACTCGTTCAAAAATATGGTGAACAGGCGGGTGGCCCGCTTTCCGATGAGCAGATCAAGAGAATCTGCAAGAAGCGCTTTACCGGCTGGGGACGTCTCTCTGAGAAATTCCTGATAGGTCTCAAGGTCAAGACAGATGTCGGTCCAAAATCCATCATGGATGTTCTTCGCGAGGGGGATCCTAATTCGGACAGCCGTCGTGGACATGCCATGGTCATGATGGAAGCTCTTCGGGATGAGAACCTTGGCTTCCAGAAAAGGGTCGATGAATTCAATAGGAACTATTTCGAGGCGAACGGCAAGCTGGTCGAGATCAATGAACTTCCCGGTTCCCCTGCGATTAGGCGCAGTCTCAATCAGGCCATGCGCATTGTAGACGAGATTGCCAAAATAGCTGGTCATGCCCCTGCGAACATATTCATTGAGGTCACACGCGATGATGACGAGAGGAAGAAGGGCAGAAGGACGACCCGTCGTTATGATGAACTCAAAAAAGCGCTTGAGGCCTTTAAGAGTGATGATCCAGAGATCTGGCGCGAGATTTGTGAGACGGCACCAAAAGATCTCGATGAGCGTCTAACGCTTTACTTTATGCAGCGAGGTAAATGCCTCTATTCGGGGAGACCCATTGATATGAACCGACTCGCGGAATCTGGTCTATACGAGGTAGACCATATCATTCCCCGAGCCTATATCAAGGATGACAGCTTTGAGAACAAGGCGCTCGTCTATCGTGAGGAGAACCAGCGTAAGACTGATGCCCTTCTCATTGACCAGGGAGTTCGTCGAAAGATGCACGATTACTGGAATATGCTGCACGGTGCAAAGCTCATTGGGGACAAGAAATATAACAATTTGATGCGTTCGACCATTAGCGAGCAGACCATGAAGGGCTTTGTCGCGCGTCAGCTGGTGGAGACAAGCCAGATGGTCAAGCTTGTCCAGTCTATGCTAGAGGTACGTTATCCAGAGACGAAGATCGTACCAGTCAAGGCGAGCATTTCGCATAACCTACGTGAGGCGGCTGGTTTTATCAAATGTCGTGAGGCAAACGATTTTCATCATGCACACGACGCGTACTTGGCATTGCGGGTAGGGATGTTTATCCAGAAGAGGCATCCTGGCGTCTATGAGAATCCCATCGGACTTACCCGTGCCATGCGAAAATATGCTCAATCTCAGGCAGAGATATTCAGGAGTACTCATCATCTACCAGGATCCGCTGGCTTTATCGTGAACAGCTTTATGAGCTCGGGTTTTGATAAGGAGACGGGGGAGATCTTCAAGGATGACTGGGATGCCGAGGCTGAGGTTGAGGGTATTCGTCGGGCTCTAAACTACCGGCAGTGCTTCATTTCGAGGATGCCGTATGAGGACACCGGCGTGTTCTGGGACGCGACGATTTACTCGCCGCGCGACCAGAAGAAGAAGCCGGTTCTTCCTCTTAAAAACGGCCTTGATCCGCAGAAATATGGCGGCTTTTCTCGTGAGCAGTTCGCCTATTTCTTTGTGTATGAAGCCCGAAAACCTAGAGGGAACAAGCCTTTGTTTCGCTTTGCACAAGTGCCCGTGTGGCTTGCCAGACGCATGGAGGGTGATTCGAGTGCTCTCGAATCCTACGCACGTGGGCTAGCAGCGAACGAAAAACTTGAATATGTGGGCATTGAACGAGCAAAGATCCTTAAACGACAGCTCATCGAGATTGATGGCGATAGGCTGATAGTGACTGGGGCTGAGGAAGCGCGAAATGGGAGGGAACTCGCTTTTGCGTTTGGTGAGCTTGCCCTCATCAAACAGCTTGTTGAGGGAAGAGAGCTAAGTAATGATGGCGACAGGCAGCTATGTGAAATATGGAGCCGCCTAATTGATCTCGGGAATCGAATGGGCAGTAGATTAGCATCTCGGCTCAATTTAAGTAGCCATAAAGAAATATACAGTAATTTAGATAATAAATCAAAATCAGAAATTATTTTAGGAATAATTAAGATAATTAATGCTACAAGCAACGTTGTTAATCTATCTGCAATAGGTGGCGCTAAAAACACTGGCCAAATGAAATTAACTTACTCAAAACTGCTGTCTGACTCCAATGTTGACTTCTACATCATCGACCAGTCTGTGACCGGCATGTTCGAGCGGAGGACCCGCATTGGCCTTTAGGAACGTCATCATAGAAAGTCCATGCAGATGCTCCTATGAGGGCGGATATCTCATCGTGCGTAAGGAAGACGATACGGTGAAGATCCACTTGTCAGAGATCTCGTCGGTCGTCCTCCAAACCAATCAGGTTTATGTTAGTGCATATCTGCTATCGGAACTTGCAAAGGCGAAGATCTCCTTTGTTGTCTCTGACGAGAAGAGAAACCCCATAGGCCAGTATTTGCCTTTGTATGGCGCTCATAACGCGAGCAAGCGAATTAGCGAGCAGCTCGGATGGAGCGAGCCCGCGAAAAAGCGTGTATGGAAGCGCGTAGTCAGAGACAAAATAGCTCATCAAGCGCAGGTTCTCAACGCTCGCGCAAGGGAGGAAATGGGACTGCGGCTGTCAAAACTTATTCCAGAGGTGCGTTCGGGAGACACTACGAACAGAGAGGCTCACGCGGCTCGCCTGTACTTTCAGGCGATGTTTGGTGGCGACTTCTCACGAGATAATGATACATCGATCAATGCTGCTCTTGATTACGGCTATGCGATTCTCCTTTCTGCAGTAAATCGCGAGATTGTGGCACGCGGCTACTTAACGCAGATGGGTATCTGTCACAAGAGTGAGTATAACCAGTTCAATCTTGGTTGTGATCTCATGGAACCCTTTAGGCCGGTTGTTGATCGGCTGGTCTTCGATAACGTTGAAGACGATTTTACGAAGGATACAAGACGCTTATTGGTTGACATGCTTAACCAATCCCTTCCATATCGGGGAGGAATGTATCGCGTTGGATCGATCATATCGCTGTATGTGCAAGACTGCCTGAGCGCTCTCAATAGGAAATTATCCATCGATGGTATAGAGGCGTTCGATGTGATATGAGCGAAGGCGTTAGGATCCGCTATATGAGACTGGTTTTGTTTTTTGATCTTCCGGTAGGCACTGCTGTCCAGAGAAGAAACTATCGTCTATTCCGCAAGTTCCTGCTTGGGGAGGGTTTCCTTCCGCTTCAAGAATCGGTGTATGCAAAACTTGTCGTTAATGATGGTGCGGCAAGCGCGGCGATTGCGAGAGTGCGAAAAAACAGGCCGCCTGCCGGTCTTGTTCAGATCCTCAGAGTTACAGAGAGTCAATTTGCAACTATGGAATATGTTACAGGTAATCGTGAAGCATATGATGAGGTCGATACCATGGAGGAGCTTCTGATTCTATGAAGCTTGTATTTAGTGGACTCGAAAAAGCGATAGAACTCCAGCGAGACTCTGTGGCCGTTCTACAGATTGAGAATTCGGCGCTCTTCTCGAGAATAGCCTTGTCGCTTATGGAAGGGGGTGGTTTAAATTCTCTAGAACCCCATGCATTATGGGATGGGGAAGAGGAGATACGTTTCTGCGATCGATCTATTTTTATTTCCGATCCGCTTAACCTTCCTTGGAGCCATAAAGACCTTATGGGAGAAGTCATCAAGAAGATGGAGCGGGAGATCTTAGAGGATGAGGATCTAAGGGCTGAGATTGAGTCTGCGGAACGATTGCTTGCGTCGAGTTTCCTAAGGCTTAGCTTAGAACTTAACTCGGAGTACAGCTTTGGTTTAGAATGGGACTTCAAGCGATACCTTAAGATGCTCGGATTTGGTATCGATGCATCGATAGATAGACCGTACCTTGATAATTTGATGTCGTTTATTTCATTGGTACTTGACTCTGGATCTAACAAGGTACTTGTGTTTGTCAATCTCAAGACTTTTTTGACGGAAAGTGAGACAAAACGCTTCTATGAGCATATTTTTTTCTCAGGAATTCGCGTGTTGATGCTTGAGAACATGAGCGACGAGGCTCATTATGAGCATGAGAGAAAGACTATTGTTGACCAGCACTTTCTTGAGTTTTAGAACTGTCTCCGGTCAGAGTGGCCGTCCCTTAGCAGTGAGGGAATTTGTTCCAACGGTTTTGGAGCAGTGCCGTTCTGACTGGTAATCGCACGCGTTGGTTAGGAGGGTGAGGTGACTAGTTGTTTTGGAGCAGTGCCGTTCTGACTGGTAATCGCACTAATGGCCAACCAGACTATAGACATAGTCAGTTTTGGAGCAGTGCCGTTCTGACTGGTAATCGCACCTGGGAAATTGTTGGAAAGGGGACCCCCAAGTTTTGGAGCAGTGCCGTTCTGACTGGTAATCGCACTATACGCCACAATACGCTTAGATGCAGCAGTTTTGGAGCAGTGCCGTTCTGACTGGTAATCGCACCAAGATCATCACCGATCACCACATCATCGGGTTTTGGAGCAGTGCCGTTCTGACTGGTAATCGCACTCACACGTTGGGCAACATGCAAGGACTTGCGTTTTGGAGCAGTGCCGTTCTGACTGGTAATCGCACTGTTGTCTATCTCGGTATGCGTGACTCTGAGTTTTGGAGCAGTGCCGTTCTGACTGGTAATCGCACCGCACCCATACTACTATAGACAGTTACTTTGTTTTGGAGCAGTGCCGTTCTGACTGGTAATCGCACAGAGAACCCGCGCGACGCGTCGCTAAACCGGTTTTGGAGCAGTGCCGTTCTGACTGGTAATCGCACAAGAGCGCTAACACCCCCATCTACCTCCCTGTTTTGGAGCAGTGCCGTTCTGACTGGTAATCGCACGAGTCTACACACCATCCGCCCTACAAGCTCGTTTTGGAGCAGTGCCGTTCTGACTGGTAATCGCACAGGAGTAGCAAGTGGGCGGGCATCGTCTACGTTTTGGAGCAGTGCCGTTCTGACTGGTAATCGCACCTCAAGAGCGATAGGGTGAGGGTATCGCAGGTTTTGGAGCAGTGCCGTTCTGACTGGTAATCGCACACCGACTACTGGCGCACAAGGGGGCCTGCCGTTTTGGAGCAGTGCCGTTCTGACTGGTAATCGCACATGCCTGATAGACGGCCTGACCAACAGGATGTTTTGGAGCAGTGCCGTTCTGACTGGTAATCGCACTTGGGTTCTTAGTCAGATTCTAGCTTTGGTGTTTTGGAGCAGTGCCGTTCTGACTGGTAATCGCACTTGCCAGCGGGGAAAGGCCCCGCGAGACGAGTTTTGGAGCAGTGCCGTTCTGACTGGTAATCGCACCTAGCTTTGGTGAGCTTGCCAGTGACTCTGTTTTGGAGCAGTGCCGTTCTGACTGGTAATCGCACCCATGATTTGATACGAGGTCGTCATGTTGGTTTTGGAGCAGTGCCGTTCTGACTGGTAATCGCACCTTTATCATGCCGACAATCCGGACAAAGCCGTTTTGGAGCAGTGCCGTTCTGACTGGTAATCGCACGATGGCAGCTCCAGACTCCGCCGCGAGTCCGTTTTGGAGCAGTGCCGTTCTGACTGGTAATCGCACAGAAGCTCAGCTGGCACGCGGAGTGGCAGGTTTTGGAGCAGTGCCGTTCTGACTGGTAATCGCACGTAAACCTTTGATAAAGATTTATAGCGAGCGTTTTGGAGCAGTGCCGTTCTGACTGGTAATCGCACCCATAAGCGCATCAAGAATCGCCTGAACCAGTTTTGGAGCAGTGCCGTTCTGACTGGTAATCGCACACCCGTCCAGGGCATCCAGCGCACCCTGGGGTTTTGGAGCAGTGCCGTTCTGACTGGTAATCGCACAAAGAATCTTGCAGTGTGAAGCAATCTTCAGTTTTGGAGCAGTGCCGTTCTGACTGGTAATCGCACATTATCGGCTAGGCAAGCGGAAGGATAATGGTTTTGGAGCAGTGCCGTTCTGACTGGTAATCGCACCGCTCATTGTTGCCAAAATAGGAACAAAGGGTTTTGGAGCAGTGCCGTTCTGACTGGTAATCGCACCCCATAATTTGATACGAAGTTGTCATGGTGGTTTTGGAGCAGTGCCGTTCTGACTGGTAATCGCACTTGGTATTGGCAGGCTAAGAAGGTGGTTGAGTTTTGGAGCAGTGCCGTTCTGACTGGTAATCGCACAGCAAAGGCCGCGAATGGGCCAACCCCCTGTTTTGGAGCAGTGCCGTTCTGACTGGTAATCGCACACGTCCCTCGGCTGGTACGAGACATAGGCCGTTTTGGAGCAGTGCCGTTCTGACTGGTAATCGCACTGCTGGATTAATTGCTCCACAGCCAACCCCGTTTTGGAGCAGTGCCGTTCTGACTGGTAATCGCACTTCCGTTGGTTGGCCATTGGGAGCTCGTGGTTTTGGAGCAGTGCCGTTCTGACTGGTAATCGCACACGTCTCTCGGCTGATAAGAGACAAAAGCCGTTTTGGAGCAGTGCCGTTCTGACTGGTAATCGCACAGAGAAAACGCGCGTCGCGTCACTACACGGGTTTTGGAGCAGTGCCGTTCTGACTGGTAATCGCACCACCATCCGCGCCAGGGCCGCCGGTAGGCCGTTTTGGAGCAGTGCCGTTCTGACTGGTAATCGCACCAAGGCGATAGGATACGCCTGGGGCTGCATGTTTTGGAGCAGTGCCGTTCTGACTGGTAATCGCACGTTGTCAGGGTACGCCTGCACGCGTCCGTGGTTTTGGAGCAGTGCCGTTCTGACTGGTAATCGCACCCCCTTTTTCAACGATGCCCGTGTGTACCTGGTTTTGGAGCAGTGCCGTTCTGACTGGTAATCGCACCACTCATAGTCGCAAGGATAGGCACAAAGGGTTTTGGAGCAGTGCCGTTCTGACTGGTAATCGCACCGAGTGACCAATCACGTATGGGGATTACCCGTTTTGGAGCAGTGCCGTTCTGACTGGTAATCGCACATTATCGGCCAAACATGCAGCAGGATAATGGTTTTGGAGCAGTGCCGTTCTGACTGGTAATCGCACCTTTATCACGCCGATAACCCTGACAAAGCCGTTTTGGAGCAGTGCCGTTCTGACTGGTAATCGCACTCATGGTCATCAAAATTGGGGCAAAGGTGCGTTTTGGAGCAGTGCCGTTCTGACTGGTAATCGCACAATTAAACGCAAACGTGTACCGAGGTACCAGTTTTGGAGCAGTGCCGTTCTGACTGGTAATCGCACACAACCCACCCGACAAACCACGCTAAAGTAGGTTTTGGAGCAGTGCCGTTCTGACTGGTAATCGCACTAGCCTAGCTCTCTTGCTATTGCTTCATTGGTTTTGGAGCAGTGCCGTTCTGACTGGTAATCGCACCACATCCCAGCCCCGACTTAACATTGACAAGTTTTGGAGCAGTGCCGTTCTGACTGGTAATCGCACCCTTTGCAGTCATCGCTATGCGGGTGTGCGTGTTTTGGAGCAGTGCCGTTCTGACTGGTAATCGCACCCGAGCCACCGCATTCGCATTGAGTCCTGCGTTTTGGAGCAGTGCCGTTCTGACTGGTAATCGCACGGCTCACTCATGACGTAATATCCATAGTCAGTTTTGGAGCAGTGCCGTTCTGACTGGTAATCGCACCCCTCTACCTGCGAAAATACCGAACGCACTGTTTTGGAGCAGTGCCGTTCTGACTGGTAATCGCACTGATGTTATGGGAGCTTTGCAGCAGATTGTGTTTTGGAGCAGTGCCGTTCTGACTGGTAATCGCACTTTCCGCTCGTTGGCCATTGGGAGCTGACTGTTTTGGAGCAGTGCCGTTCTGACTGGTAATCGCACTCATGGTCATCAGAATTGGCGCAAAAGTCCGTTTTGGAGCAGTGCCGTTCTGACTGGTAATCGCACCAACTACACCGCAATTGTGAAGTGGTCGAGGTTTTGGAGCAGTGCCGTTCTGACTGGTAATCGCACGATAGTTACCTTTTGTCTTGCCTGGTGGTGTTTTGGAGCAGTGCCGTTCTGACTGGTAATCGCACCATAAGAGCATCGAGAATCGCTTGTACCAGTTTTGGAGCAGTGCCGTTCTGACTGGTAATCGCACCCCACCTTAGGTATATCAGCTGCTATAGCAGTTTTGGAGCAGTGCCGTTCTGACTGGTAATCGCACCCATTATCACCTCGCGAGACTCATAGGACAGTTTTGGAGCAGTGCCGTTCTGACTGGTAATCGCACCCTGTGCATGATCAGGACCTTTGGGGACCGGTTTTGGAGCAGTGCCGTTCTGACTGGTAATCGCACATAGCTAACCAAACTACGGACATGGTAGCGTTTTGGAGCAGTGCCGTTCTGACTGGTAATCGCACTTACGCATCAGGATACGCCTGCCAAGGCTGTTTTGGAGCAGTGCCGTTCTGACTGGTAATCGCACATTATACAGGCGCTTATGACCACGCTTAAGTTTTGGAGCAGTGCCGTTCTGACTGGTAATCGCACTAATGTCTTGCGCATCATACTGAGCTTTGTGTTTTGGAGCAGTGCCGTTCTGACTGGTAATCGCACCGACATTATGGGAGCCTTGCAGCAAATCGTGTTTTGGAGCAGTGCCGTTCTGACTGGTAATCGCACATATAGTGTCAGGAGCGTACCAGCATCGTAGTTTTGGAGCAGTGCCGTTCTGACTGGTAATCGCACTAAGGATATTTGGGGGCCATCCGACCTCTAGTTTTGGAGCAGTGCCGTTCTGACTGGTAATCGCACTGCATCAAGAGGCTTACGAGAGAGGTAGGAGTTTTGGAGCAGTGCCGTTCTGACTGGTAATCGCACATCCCACATTATCCATGCAACAATCGCGCCGTTTTGGAGCAGTGCCGTTCTGACTGGTAATCGCACCCGAATGATAAGCTCAATCCGCAGTTGCTTGTTTTGGAGCAGTGCCGTTCTGACTGGTAATCGCACTCTCACTCACGCCGATTCGCCCGATAAGGCGGTTTTGGAGCAGTGCCGTTCTGACTGGTAATCGCACTGACCAGCTACATGTGCCGATAGACCAAATGTTTTGGAGCAGTGCCGTTCTGACTGGTAATCGCACTGTTGTGTCGCGCGTTTCTCCATGCGTCCTGTTTTGGAGCAGTGCCGTTCTGACTGGTAATCGCACGGCATCTAGAGCAACAGGATGTGGATATCGGTTTTGGAGCAGTGCCGTTCTGACTGGTAATCGCACCCGAATACACGACTTACACCAGGCTGGCTTGTTTTGGAGCAGTGCCGTTCTGACTGGTAATCGCACTTTTTTACTCAGCATCGCAAGTTGGGCTAGTTTTGGAGCAGTGCCGTTCTGACTGGTAATCGCACTCAAATGATAGGCTTAACCCGGACCTGCTGGTTTTGGAGCAGTGCCGTTCTGACTGGTAATCGCACGATTATCCAGGCTCTTATGACTACGCTTAAGTTTTGGAGCAGTGCCGTTCTGACTGGTAATCGCACGCAAGCATGCATCATAAACCGCCTGTCCCAGTTTTGGAGCAGTGCCGTTCTGACTGGTAATCGCACTTGGTTTTACCGTTTCTACCTGTGCATATGGTTTTGGAGCAGTGCCGTTCTGACTGGTAATCGCACTGCACGGGTCGTCAGACTCGTGAGAGACCGTTTTGGAGCAGTGCCGTTCTGACTGGTAATCGCACACCAGATGGCACTGCAACCGCTGCAACCACGTTTTGGAGCAGTGCCGTTCTGACTGGTAATCGCACTCGATGCCGAGGTTGCCCCCGCACTCCGAGGTTTTGGAGCAGTGCCGTTCTGACTGGTAATCGCACCTTACGCATCAGGATACACCCGCCAAGGCAGTTTTGGAGCAGTGCCGTTCTGACTGGTAATCGCACCAGCTCGCGGAGCGGCCGCCTCGCGTTGTCGTTTTGGAGCAGTGCCGTTCTGACTGGTAATCGCACCGGACCTATCGCGCATGAGACATGAGATGCGTTTTGGAGCAGTGCCGTTCTGACTGGTAATCGCACTGGCCCGCTGTAGTCTGGCGGCGCTTGCTCGTTTTGGAGCAGTGCCGTTCTGACTGGTAATCGCACTTGTGGGAGCAGCAGCCAGCGTGTAGTCGGTTTTGGAGCAGTGCCGTTCTGACTGGTAATCGCACGACTTCCAGACAGCTTATGGAGTATATATGTTTTGGAGCAGTGCCGTTCTGACTGGTAATCGCACCGGTGTACTACGACTACACCGCCGCTTCTGGTTTTGGAGCAGTGCCGTTCTGACTGGTAATCGCACTAAGCGCAAGACCGAGACTAAGCCGCGCATGTTTTGGAGCAGTGCCGTTCTGACTGGTAATCGCACGCCATTGTCGGACGCCCTCTCTACACGTGGGTTTTGGAGCAGTGCCGTTCTGACTGGTAATCGCACCTCGACCATCGAGATAATTCAGATAAAGCGGTTTTGGAGCAGTGCCGTTCTGACTGGTAATCGCACAGCAAAGCTCGCGACCAGCTCATCACCCATGTTTTGGAGCAGTGCCGTTCTGACTGGTAATCGCACTCCCGGGCTTGCTCTTATCCCGTTCTTTGAGTTTTGGAGCAGTGCCGTTCTGACTGGTAATCGCACTCCCGGGCTTGCTCTTATCCCGTTCTTTGAGTTTTGGAGCAGTGCCGTTCTGACTGGTAATCGCACCCGGTGCATGACAAGGATTTGTGGGGACCTGTTTTGGAGCAGTGCCGTTCTGACTGGTAATCGCACCTCAGCAGCAACGTAGGTACAAGGCACCTGTTTTGGAGCAGTGCCGTTCTGACTGGTAATCGCACTATATAATACCCTAAAGCAGCTGACGGTAGGTTTTGGAGCAGTGCCGTTCTGACTGGTAATCGCACAGTACAAGACGCGTCAATAGCTATGATACCGTTTTGGAGCAGTGCCGTTCTGACTGGTAATCGCACTCTCGGGAGGAACAAAGCACTTAATGGCACGTTTTGGAGCAGTGCCGTTCTGACTGGTAATCGCACCGTCATCGCCATGCTGTTCTCTGACCCAGAGTTTTGGAGCAGTGCCGTTCTGACTGGTAATCGCACCTCGATCACCGAGATAATCCAGACAAAGCTGTTTTGGAGCAGTGCCGTTCTGACTGGTAATCGCACTATCCTTCGAGGATATCGCAGACTGCCGACGTTTTGGAGCAGTGCCGTTCTGACTGGTAATCGCACGGACAAAGCACTTGATAGCCCCAGTACCCTGTTTTGGAGCAGTGCCGTTCTGACTGGTAATCGCACCGGGTGGTCGAGAGGCTGCTTGAGGGGCTGGTTTTGGAGCAGTGCCGTTCTGACTGGTAATCGCACTGGACGTTGAGGCGCTGAGACTTTGTGACAGTTTTGGAGCAGTGCCGTTCTGACTGGTAATCGCACAGCCCAGCCAGTATGACCTCACGAGGCTCAGTTTTGGAGCAGTGCCGTTCTGACTGGTAATCGCACAGTAATGACGTTTTCACTCGTGCGAAAGTGTTTTGGAGCAGTGCCGTTCTGACTGGTAATCGCACCCCATAATCTGGTAACTAGTTGTCATGCTGGTTTTGGAGCAGTGCCGTTCTGACTGGTAATCGCACCTCGCCTCGCGGAGGCTGATGACATCAAGCGTTTTGGAGCAGTGCCGTTCTGACTGGTAATCGCACTCATGCGACCGCTGCGAAGGGCAGCCTGGGGTTTTGGAGCAGTGCCGTTCTGACTGGTAATCGCACCGCGAAATCCTCGGCACAGTCACGACATAGGTTTTGGAGCAGTGCCGTTCTGACTGGTAATCGCACGTCTGTCTTGATAGGGTCGCCTGCCAATCGGTTTTGGAGCAGTGCCGTTCTGACTGGTAATCGCACACGCCACACCGTCAACAGGCCGCTCAAGGCGTTTTGGAGCAGTGCCGTTCTGACTGGTAATCGCACCTCTACTTTCGCCCCGATACTCATGACAATGTTTTGGAGCAGTGCCGTTCTGACTGGTAATCGCACCAGCTCGATGATCGGGCGCCTCGCGTTGTCGTTTTGGAGCAGTGCCGTTCTGACTGGTAATCGCACAATGAATCCAAATACCCGAACGCATGGCCCGTTTTGGAGCAGTGCCGTTCTGACTGGTAATCGCACGCACCTCCTGGAGTCCCTTATCAGGCACGTGTTTTGGAGCAGTGCCGTTCTGACTGGTAATCGCACAGGCGGAGCTAGCATCCGCCCCTCATCACCGTTTTGGAGCAGTGCCGTTCTGACTGGTAATCGCACCTCAGAGCGCGCGCGTTGCCAAAATGGGGGTTTTGGAGCAGTGCCGTTCTGACTGGTAATCGCACGCTATAAAGTGCTTTGTTCCGCCTGAGATGTTTTGGAGCAGTGCCGTTCTGACTGGTAATCGCACACTTTGCTCAACACAGAAAACTCGGATATGGTTTTGGAGCAGTGCCGTTCTGACTGGTAATCGCACTGTTGTGGTGCCCAGGTTTACTTTTGCGTTGTTTTGGAGCAGTGCCGTTCTGACTGGTAATCGCACTGTAGATGGATGGGCTGGACCAAACACTATGTTTTGGAGCAGTGCCGTTCTGACTGGTAATCGCACCTTGTGGGAGCAGCAGCCAGCGTGTAGTCGGTTTTGGAGCAGTGCCGTTCTGACTGGTAATCGCACCAAACAATGGATAGCACCAAACAATGGATAATAGGCCCAAGGACACGTTTTGGAGCAGTGCCGTTCTGACTGGTAATCGCACCCGTATTATTACAGACAGCTACTTTAGGAGGTTTTGGAGCAGTGCCGTTCTGACTGGTAATCGCACGACGGCGAGATGCCTAAAAGCAGGTGGACGTTTTGGAGCAGTGCCGTTCTGACTGGTAATCGCACTTGTCGGGACGGAAGATGACTGGTACGACGTTTTGGAGCAGTGCCGTTCTGACTGGTAATCGCACGCCAAAGGCGCGTTCCCTCTGACGACTATGTTTTGGAGCAGTGCCGTTCTGACTGGTAATCGCACTATGGTTATGTTGGCGCCAGATACGTGTGAGTTTTGGAGCAGTGCCGTTCTGACTGGTAATCGCACGAGGAGGCCCTGCTGGAGCACGGGATAGACGTTTTGGAGCAGTGCCGTTCTGACTGGTAATCGCACGCCGCCATCCACGAGATGGTGGAGGACTTGTTTTGGAGCAGTGCCGTTCTGACTGGTAATCGCACATACACATATTTTGTTGCGCTATCCCCACCGTTTTGGAGCAGTGCCGTTCTGACTGGTAATCGCACAATCCATCCCAACAAGATGTACATCATGGTGTTTTGGAGCAGTGCCGTTCTGACTGGTAATCGCACCTGCGTAAGCTCCCAGTGACCAACCAGCGGTTTTGGAGCAGTGCCGTTCTGACTGGTAATCGCACTCCGGGCTTTTGGATGTCACGGGACTCAGGGTTTTGGAGCAGTGCCGTTCTGACTGGTAATCGCACTTGTCCGTGACCAGCAACCTCGTGTCGTTGTTTTGGAGCAGTGCCGTTCTGACTGGTAATCGCACCACGGACTCCGCGAGGGCCCTCAGGGCCGCGTTTTGGAGCAGTGCCGTTCTGACTGGTAATCGCACTGCGGTGTCAGTGTCGTATACCTTTCCTTTGTTTTGGAGCAGTGCCGTTCTGACTGGTAATCGCACGTCAAAGACGCCTTCTCTCTGACGGATTATGTTTTGGAGCAGTGCCGTTCTGACTGGTAATCGCACCGCATCATCGGCCCTCTTAGTGCCTTTAGCGTTTTGGAGCAGTGCCGTTCTGACTGGTAATCGCACAATCCGTGGCCAGCCCCCGCACGCGTCCGCGTTTTGGAGCAGTGCCGTTCTGACTGGTAATCGCACCCCCGATGAGAAAATACTTTGCCATTTTCTGTTTTGGAGCAGTGCCGTTCTGACTGGTAATCGCACAACTTGACCCTCGGCGAAGCACCAAAGGAAGTTTTGGAGCAGTGCCGTTCTGACTGGTAATCGCACTTTGTAGCCATCGCTATGCGGGCGTTCGTGTTTTGGAGCAGTGCCGTTCTGACTGGTAATCGCACCGCCCACGCGAGGCCCACGGCCACGAGGACGTTTTGGAGCAGTGCCGTTCTGACTGGTAATCGCACCACCGCAAGGCCAAGCTGGTCGATCCCCTGGTTTTGGAGCAGTGCCGTTCTGACTGGTAATCGCACAGACATATGAGGGGGAAACGAAGAAGTTCGTTTTGGAGCAGTGCCGTTCTGACTGGTAATCGCACACCGACGTATGGACTGAGCACGCAGGTGCTGTTTTGGAGCACTCCCCCCGCGCGCGGGGGATGATCCCGTCGCCGCGTAGCCCGTGACGCCGCCGCCATCAGCGACGTTCGCAGGGGTCGCGGCGTCCTTGAAGTAGGGTATCTGTCCCCTCTCTCGGCATGAAGAAGGCCACCCTCTCGGATGGCCTCGGTCCTGCGTTTCGCTCCGTTGGCTCTTGGGCCTATGCAGCCCCTTGATGTCCTTGGGATGAACGGTCTTCCACTCGTAGGCGTGCGGACCGTCGGGCGTCGCTATCTCGACATCGTACTCGGCACCGTCGCCAAGAACTTCGATGATGGTGCCAACCGTACCGTCTTCGAGCTCTATCCTCTGTCCCTCTTGATACATGTGGCCCCCTACTTGTCCAGGTAAGCGCTGGTTAGCCTCATTCTATCCCGACCATTGTCTATTATCCACCCAGCGACGACCTTGGCCTTCTTGCCGTTCGGACCCGTCATGGTGAACAGGCTCTGGTAGCGCCTTCCCCACTTCGTCTCATTGCGGAACTCGGGCTTGTTTGCACCTGCCTCGGCGTAGAGGTTGAAGAGAACTGCTCTCCTCGCGCGCGGGGATGATCCCCACAATCCGGTTATGGAGAAATCACCATGCTACTGCTCCCCGCGCGCGGGGACGATCCCATCGCAAACTCGGATATGCAATCGTGCTTGTCCTACTCCTTGCGCGTGGGGAAGATCCTACGCCGATAGCAGCGACATCGTCGTCTACAGTCTGCTCCCTACGCGCGAGGATGATCCTGGTCTAGACCTCCCCCTTGGTTGTGGTATGCTCTGCACGAAACCAGCTGGGACCCGGTTAATTCAGGGTTACTCGGCTGGCTTTTCTCTTACGTAGCGTCTGACTGCCCCCGCGCGCGGAGGATCCCACATCGTCTAAGAAAAACGCGCCGGTGCTCCTATACCTCGGTCTACATCGGGGCGAGCACGATCGGCGCAACGCCAGTATACCCCCTGCTCTCTGCGTGCGGGGCGATCACGTTTCCGTGGCTGTCCGGTTCCTGATCGAACGTCACTGCGTATCCCGGATCGTGCCACTGTCCCGGGTGAACTCGGCCGGGGTCGTCGCGTTCTTGTAGCGCATGCGATGCCCCCGTTTACGCCTGGTTGTGGCATCCTTCTTCGTCGTGGGGATCCTGCCTACCCGGGCGTACATCCGGGTAAGGCAGCGCCACCTTCTGCATGTGGCGTGGACCTTTCCGTGCCAGTCGATGATGGTGTGTCCCTCACCCACAAGGCCGCCAGCTATTGTTTTTCTTTGCCTCTGCCATAGCGTCCTCGATTGTTTTCCGCACGCGGGGATGATCCCGCCGTCGCGGAAGCGATGGGGTATGGCAAGGGCTTCCACGCGCTCGACGACGACACGATTCGCCGCTTCGTCAACACCAGGTGGGCCTCGGGGAAGAGCTACAGCGAGGCCATATGGGGAGACTCCGAGAGGGTCGCCGCCTGGGTCCAGGACGACATGGCCAAGGCGCTCGCGCGCGGCGAGTCCTGGCGGCGCCTGTGCGACGAGCTGTCGAGGAGGTTCGTGGGCGTCTCGGAGCGCGACGTCATGCGCTTGGTCGTGACCGAGGGCACCTACGTCTCCAGGCAGGCGCAGCTCGCCGAGCTCGCGCGCGAGGGCTTTGCGGAGTACCGCGTGGAGCCCGTGGGCGACGAGAGGACCTGCGAGGCCTGCTCGGCGCTCGCCGGCAAGGCCTTCCCTATCGACGGCGCGAGGGTGGGCGCGACGCTGCCGCCGATACACCCGAGGTGCCGCTGCCAGATAGCGCCCGCCGTGGACGACTGGGACGCGTGGATACGTGACCAGGTGGACCGAAGGCAGGCCGAGATCACGACAGGGAGGGTCGGAGGCGATGAGGCGGAGAACCCGCTGCACCCGGTTCCGGGCAGGGGCTCCGTCAGGTATGGGAAACCATCCGGCAAGCTTATGCCACACGAGAGGCACGGAATCGACGACCTCGTGGAGCTCGGATATGAGGTCGAGGCCATTGACGAGGACGATTCCGCTCCTGCGAACATAGACCTCCGGCTCGGCGATGACGGGCAGCTCTGGGAGATGAAGAACGTCGGCGACGGCAAGCATTCCGTGAACGATAGAATGCGAGACGCCTATCACAAGTGGGTGAAGCTTGGTCTGGACGCAGACGCCGAGACGAGGGTGGTGATCACTTCGTATGGCGCGACACGGGATGAGGCAGGCCTCGTCGAGGCGATAAGGAGCCGTATGAAGGACTATGCGACGGAGGTCATTTATGTGTTCAGGGACGGGGGCAAGTCAATCTTCCTCAGAAGATGAAGAATGCGAGGCCGTTTCCTTCCAAGCAACTGGATGGGCGTACCCCGCTTTCTAAGAAGTGTACCCGATTGCGCGGGGAGGATGCATGAGAAGGGTCGTCCGCTGCCCCGCCTGCTCGTCGTGCGCCAGGGTCGCCGGCTGCGGCTTCGTGGCTCGCGCCCGGCTGTGGTGCACGGAGCTGGGCCGTTGGGTTGACGCCGACGACGGCTGCGCCTTCGGCGAGTGCGGGGAGACCCAGGGCGGGCGTCGTGCCGCTCGACGTCGAGGTCGGCCAACACGAGTCCGGGGGCCCCGGGGAGGAGCGGTAGCCATGCCCACCGTCACCATCTGGCACGCCACGTGGTGCGCGCCCTGCAAA
>ERZ773035.320-NODE-320-length-40756-cov-6.757402_pt1 | contig 40756 bp, 41 predicted proteins | sample MGYA00511487_ERZ773035 | MGnify/ENA primary metagenome ERZ773035 (study PRJEB29015, sample SAMEA2737985) | human oral metagenome | biome: human oral; feature: human-associated habitat; material: dental | place: China | collected 2024 ... | reverse complement strand
GCTCTGTCTCCTCGCCCTCGATCGTGAGGTTGATTTCCTTGCCGAGTTCCTTCGATACGTCGCGCACCATGCGCGGAAAACGGTTGAACACGGCACTGACCGGAACCATGCGCACCTTCATGACGATGTTCTGCAGATCGCCCGTCACACGATCCATCTGTTCAAGCGTTTCCATAAGGTCGCTCAAACGGTGTGTCTGACCGATCTGCTCCAGACGAACTTTGTTGATAACCAGCTCACCCATGAGGTTCATGAGCGTGTCAAGCTTTTCAATGTCCACGCGGACACTCTGACTCTGATGATGCTTCTTCGGCGGGGCTGCAGCGGGCTTGGCTGCCTCTTTCTTCGCAGGGGCTGCTGCCGGCTTCGCTGCCGGAGCGGCGGCAGGTGCTGCAGCAGGCGCCGCCGCTGCTTCCTTACCAACCTTGTCCGGGTCAATCTCCTCAACCGCAATGTCCTCGATTTCCGAAACGGTATCCACGGCATTCTGGACGGCCTTAGCATCGCTGCTTGTGGCGACGATCACATCAAAGCTGCGCTCAAACTTCTCCTGCTCAAGATCCTCAGCAGGAGGAACGCTTTTGATGACATCACCGACCTCATCCAATGCCTGCATGACCATGACGGAACGCGCCGCCTTGAGGACGCAGGTCTCCATGAGCGTAACCTTGACATGGAAGGAGTGCATCCCGGCTTCTTTTGCCTTTTTCATAACATCGAGGTCAATGTCATCGAGGTCAATATTGGCAGCCGCAGCACCATCTGCTGTCGGTGCCGGTGCCGCTGCTGAGGGGGCTGCCGCAGCAGGCGCAGGCGTTCCTTTGGAGATGGAGCTCAGCTTTGCTACGAGATCCGAAACATCGACGACATCCTCAGCCTCGCCGTTGCCAACGCTGTCCACCATCTGCTCAAGGGAGTCCAGACATTTGAACAGCGTGTCCATGATGTCCTCGTTGAGTTTGAGCTGCTCCTTGCGGACGAGATCCAGAACGTCCTCCATCTCATGCGTAAGTTCCGCAATCTTGGCAAAGCCCATCGTTGCCGACATGCCTTTGAGTGTATGCGCATTGCGGAAGATGTCGTTCACCGCACTGATTTCTTCCATGTTCTCCTCAAGGCGCAGGAGTCCTTCATTCAGCGACTGCAGATGCTCATGCGACTCATCCAGGAACATGTCCATATACTGGTTATCCATTGATATTCCCCCTATTTCCTATCTTCTCACAGCCGCCTCAATCGCCTCTGCGATCTGCGGCAATGGGCATATCTCATCGGCCAGACCTGCCTCAATCACGGATTTGGGCATTCCGTAGACGACGCAGGTTGCTTCATCCTGCGCGATGCAGTAGCCGCCGTTTTCTTTGATCTTGCGCATCCCATCGCGCCCGTCACTGCCCATCCCCGTAAGGATCACAGCGACGACATCCTTTCCAAGAGGGGCAACCGAGTCATACATCACATTCACTGCAGGGCGGTGGTTCCCAACGGGCGGCTCATCGCTGAGTGCAATGCGCCGCGTACCCGCATCGTGCAGAATACGCAGGTGGTAGTTGCCCGGTGCGATATAGACACAGCCGGCTTCCAAAACGTTTCCATCCTGCGCCTCGCGTACGCGAACCTTCGAAACACCATCCAGCCGTGCCGCCAACGCACCGGTAAATCCCGCCGGCATGTGCTGCACAACGATCACGGGGCAGGGAAAACATTCGGAAAGCCCTGTGATAACGGTCTGCAGAGCCTGTGGCCCACCGGTGGAAGAGCCAATGACAACCAGTCGCATCCGCGTACGGGGTGCCCCCTGGCGCCGCATGGTCAATACCTTTTTTTCTGACTCACTCATCTTTCACGCGCTCCACCTGACTTCGCTGTACCTGAAACAGGTAACGAACGATCTTATCGCGCATACTGCGTGAGATTCCTTGGAACTGCACGCCGACATGATAGATTGGTGCATCGTCCTCGCGTTCAATGCGGGTGCATCGCATGACCTTCGTCATCAGTTCGATCGTCCCGATTCCAGGAATGTCGTTGATTTCAAGGGCAGCAAATTCATCGAGATGCACTTGCCTGGACCACGCAAATGCAAGCCCGCTCCCGCTGATATCGACAATAGGCACACGTTTCGGAGCAGCAATCGTTCCCATGTAGTCAATCAAACGAACCGTTGCTGTGAGATTCACCTTGAGTCGAAAGAAACCACGTTTTTGATAGCGCTCCGCCACTTCTGGAATGGAGATGCGCAGGACAGGAATGTTATCGTGACGACCATGCCCGCGATGGACGCTGAAAAAACGAAAATGACAGCCGTCTCCTGCAGCAAGCACATAAAGGTTCTCTCCGACGCGCGGGATAACAGGAACGTGGCGTTCGTCCAAGGGCATAGCAACGACGAGTTCATCTCCGACGATGTCCTCCACCCTGCTCGTATAGCCGGAATTTTCTTCCTCGCTGTTTTCAAAGAATATTTCCAGCCTCTGACCGATTGCTAAAACACCCCTTGCCTGTACCAATTCGCCCGCCATCTAAATTTTCCTCCTTGACAATGATCAAAACTTAAAAATTTGCTGTAAAAAACCTTTCCACCCACGTTTGACCCGCATCTCATTTCCGGTAATGAGTGTCTGTGCCAGTGCATCGATGCAGCGTGCCGCTGCGGTATTCGGCTCCGCTCTAAGCAGGGGGGTCTGCCGACGCACCGCCTTTGTGACCGATGTATCCTCGAAAACATACCCGAGGCAGTCCACCGGCATGTGCAGAAACTTCTCAGAGGCACGCTGCAGCTTTTGCGCCACCTCGCGGCACTCCTTCACTTCGTACACACGGTTGATAATAAGTCTGAGATTTTTCTGTGCCGCATAGATGCTGTACGCCTTCATCACCGCATAGGCATCGGTAAGAGAGGTCGGCTCCGGTGTCGTTACGAGCAACACTTCGTCTGCGGCAAGAATGAAGTCCATGACATTGCGCCCAAGCCCTGCGCCCGTATCGACCAGAATGAGATCGGCGCGTGCTGCGCAGTCCGCCAGTTTCTGCTGAAGGAGTATTTTCTCTGCCTGATCGTATTCGAGTGCCTTTTCAATTCCGGAGCCGCCGGATATGTATTGAATGCCATGCGGCGTATCCACAATGACATCGTCCAGCTTGACCTCCGGACGGATCAGATCAAGCAAATGTTTTCGCGAGGTGGCACCAAGCAGAATATCCACATTTGCCATGCCCAGATCCGCATCGATGACGAGGACGCGCTGTCCCCGTTTGCGCAGCGCAATCGCAAGATTGACGGCAATGTTTGTCTTGCCGACGCCCCCTTTGCCGCTCGTAATCGCAATCACACGCACATTCGACCATGCCTCCGCCTGTGCAGATGCGACGGATCCCTGCGTACTCTCTGCGCCGACCATTTGGCGCAGCCGCGCTGCCTGATCTTCCATATCATTCCCTCAAAAGAAGCGCGGCAAGGCGTTCTGCCGTCGCAGGGATAATGTCGTCCGGTACGCTCTGCCCATTCGAGAGAAACGAAAGGGGCGTTTTCTCACCTGCGAGAAGATTGAGCACCATACCGATCGTCCGCGTTTCATCCGTCTTTGTGAAGATGATACGATCCGGGCTGCATGCGGCGAAACGCTTCATGATCTCTGCAGCATCCTGTTCCTTCGTCGTCGCACTGACAACCAGATGTTTCTCCATCCGTGGATGTGCCGCAAGGAGTTCCTTGAGTTCATCCATCTGGAACTCATTGTATTGACTTCGTCCCGCCGTATCCACGAGGACGAAATCCTTGCTGCGGTGACGCGCAATCGCCTTCTTGAGTTCTGCCGCCGAGTAGACGACCTCCACGGGAAGACCTAGGATCTCAGCATACTTTTTGAGCTGCTCGACCGCCGAAATGCGATAGGTATCCGCCGTAATGAGCGCTCCCTTGAGGTTCTGTTCCAACACAAAGTGTGCCGCCACCTTGGCAAGTGTCGTCGTCTTGCCGACGCCCGTCGTCCCAATAAAGGCGACGACACGGGAGCCGTGTGCGCCGGGCTGCAGCCCATCGCTGAACTTCATCACCTGTCCGAGATAGCCCGCAAGGACGCTTCCCGCACGCGGGTCGAGGCTGTCCAAGTTCACATCGGCAATGGGAATCTTGCTTGAGAGTTCCTCGCAAAGATCCTCCCGCACCTCCTGCCTGCGCAGTGCATCGCGGATGGAGACGATCTCCTTCGGCTGATTCGCCGCCATCATGGAGGCAAGCATGGTCTTCATCTGCGCCAGTTCATCTTCGAGGAAGCGAATCCGCTCCGCAGAACCTTCATCCGCTGTAGGAACGGACTCCGCAGCGGGCACCGGCTCCACGGGAGGCTGCGGCATGGCAGCTGCCGCAGGAGGAGGCGCTGTTGCCTCGTATGCAGGTATCGATGTCGGTTGAGCGGTCGTAGGCATATCATACGCCTCCGGCGAATAGGGGGGGGCTGCTTCCTGCACGGGGTAGGCTGGCATGATAGGAGGTTCGCTCCCGTACGCCTCATAAGCGGGAAGGACAGCACGCGCCGGCTGTGCCATTGCGCCATCGGTGACGGACGGCTCTGTCATACGGTACTGATTGAGTACACTGGTCGGGAGAATGGGGGATGCCGGCGGGACGTACGCGGAAGCAGCACGCGGCACGCGCGCCTGATTCTCATCGACAGCAGCAGTCACTTCGATCATCTCGGCTCCGCCGAGAACGCCGCCCTCACGATATTTTTTTGTATGAAGAAGTACGGCATCGCTGCCAAGTTCATCCTTGATCTGTTCCATCGCTTCCTTTACGGAGGAAGCGCGGACTGTCTTGACCTGCACTTAGATTCTCACCACCCCAAGGATCTGGATCTCAACATTCTGTTCAATCTCCGCATGGGAGAGCACGATCAGCCCCGGAATGGAGCGCTCGACGAGATTGCGGAAGTAAGGACGCACGGTTGGGCTCGTCAGCACGATCGGCTGATACCCCTGATCGGTCAGCTTGGCCAGTTCTTTCTGGAGTGCCATGAGCAGCTTCTGCATGGAATCCGGGTCAAGGCTGACATAGGATCCATGCTCGGTGCGCTGCACGCTGCCCGCAATTTTGTTTTCGATGGCGGGATCAAGGGTAATGCACGGCAGCACCCCGTTCTGGACATTCTGCTGTGTAATATGGCGCGCCATTGCATGACGGACATACTCCGTGAGAATATCTGTGTCCTTTGTCGCCGTGCCGTAGTCGGCAAGCACCTCAAGGATCGTACTCATATCGCGGATGGATATGCGCTCATGCAGGAGATTGGCAAGCACCTTCTGTACCTCACCCACGCTGAGGAGGTTCGGAACGACCTCATCCACCAGCGCACCATTTGTCTTGCGCAGATTATCGATGAGGTTCTGCGTCTCCTGACGCCCAAGAATCTCAGCCGCATGCTGCTTGATGATCTCCGTGAGATGCGTCGCGAGCACGGAGACCGCATCGACGACGGTGTAGCCGTTCAGCTCTGCCTGTTCGCGCTCGTTCTCCGAGATCCAAAGGGCGGGCAGTCCGAATGCCGGCTCCGTCGTCTCGATGCCCGGCACCTCCTCGAACACCGTCCCCGAGTTCATCGCGAGATAGTGGTCAAGCATGAGTTCACCGCGCGCAATCTCAACGCCCTTGAGTTTAATGATATACGCATTGGGCTTAATCTGGATGTTATCGCGAATGCGGATGGTCGGCACCACGAGGCCGAGCTCCAGTGCACACTGCCGACGGATCATAACGATGCGGTCGAGCAGATCGCCGCCCTGTCCCGTATCGACAAGGGGAATGAGGCTGTAGCCGATCTCGAGTTCCATGGGATCGACCTGCAGCAGCGAGACAATGTTCTCGGGCGTGGTCGCCTCTTTCTTTGCCTTTGCCTTCTGCTCGACCTGCTGTACCTCCTGCTCCACCGCCTGACCACGCCGAAGATTCCACGCAATAACGCCGCAGATTGCCGCCAGCACCGTGAACGGAACACCCGGCAGCCCCGGCATAATGGCGAGGAAAAGAAGCACGCCCGTGAGGATCATAAAGATACGCGCGTTGCGGAACAGCTGCTTGACGAGATCGCCGCCGAGGTTCCCCTCTGCCGCCGACCGCGTGACAATGATACCGGTCGCTGTCGAGATAAGGAGTGCCGGAATCTGTGCAACGAGACCTTCACCGACCGTCAGCAGGGTATAGGTCTGCAGTGCCTGTGCCGCATCCATATCGCGCTGCAGCATACCGATGACAAATCCGCCGCTAATATTGATGAGCATGATGACGATTGCGGCAATCGCATCGCCCTTGACGAACTTCGAGGCACCGTCCATTGCGCCGAAGAAATCGGACTCACGCTGTACCTTCTCGCGGCGGCGCTTTGCCTCCGCATCCGTGATCGCTCCTTGGTTCAGATCGGCGTCGATCGCCATCTGTTTGCCGGGCATCGCGTCGAGGGTAAAGCGCGCCGAAACCTCAGCGACGCGCTCCGACCCTTTTGTGATAACGATGAAGTTGACGATAACAAGGATGACGAACACAATAAACCCGACCACAGCATTACCACCGACAACAAAGTTGCCGAACGCAGTAATGACCTCACCGGCATAGCCATTGAGGAGGATCAGGCGTGTGGAAGAGATATTAAGTGCAAGTCGGAACAGCGTTGTGATGAGGAGCAGGGAGGGAAAGACCGATAGATCGAGCGCCTCCACATTGTAGATTGCCGACATCACAACGAGCAGCGCAATCGTAATATTCAGGCAAATAAGGACATCAAGCAATATCGTCGGCAACGGAATGATCATCATGATAACGATGGTCACGATGGCGACGGCGATTAGAACATCACTGTATTTTTGTATGAGCTTGCCGGATGAAAGAGGATTTACACTGCCGGTCTGCGGTGTTGCCATACTCTCACTCACTCCCTCGTTTGCTGCGGAGGACAATAAAACCCTCGTCCTCTTAAATATTATACCAAATATGGTTTTACGTCAAATATTAAATAAGACTTTTGTCGCACATCATGCTCCACGCCGTGCGTGTTTCAGGCGGTAAACATACGCGAGCACCTCGGCAACTGCCTGATAGAGCTCCTGCGGCACCGCATCCCCAACCTGAACGGCGGCATAGAGTGTCCGCGCAAGCGGCTTGTTTTCGACGATGGGCACGCGTGCCTCTCGTCCGATCTCCTTGATGCGCTGGGCAACAAGATCCTGCCCCTTCGCGATGACAGTCGGGGCAACCATCCCCTGCTCATAGGAGAGTGCAACGGCGTAGTGCGTCGGGTTTGTAATGATGACATCCGCCTTGGGAACTTCCTTCATCATGCGTGCCATTGCCATCTGGCGCTGCTTCTGTCGAATCTTCCCCTTGATCTGGGGATCGCCCTCCGTCTGCTTCATCTCATCCTTGACTTCCTGCTTCGACATCTTGAGATCCTGCGTCGTCTGCCATTTCTGATAGCCATAGTCCAAGAACGCCATAATCATAATGACTCCAATGACGATGAACGACATCTGGAAGATGATCTCGGCAACAAGGGCAAGGCTCGTCGTCAGATCAAAGAACATGAACTGCGGCATCGCAAGAATCTGTTCGTGAATGAAACGATAAAGGAAAAACCCAATCACGATAATCTTAAAGAAGGATTTCGCCAGCTCTACGAGGGAGCGCTTGGAAAAGATGCGGCCAAACCCGTTGATGGGATTCAGCTTGTCAAGCTTGAACTCAATCGACTCCGTGTTGATGTTGAGTCCCACTTGGAAGAAGTTGACCGCGAGCCCGATGAGCATGATGAAAATCATGATGGGAAAGGCGGTCTTCGCAAGCACAAGGACAATGCTGATGAAAATGCGGAGAATATTCTCCGTGTCAATGGTCTGGTTCAGATTCGTGAACACGTACGTCGTGTAGGTTGCAATCGAAACATAGATCGAATCCCACAGAAGCTTGAGCGCAAAGAAGCCAACCAGCAGGACGAACGCACTGTTGACCTCCTGGCTGCGTCCAACCTGACCTTTCTTGCGCGCATCAGCGCGCTTTTTTGCTGTTGGTTCCTCTGTCTTTTCCCCCGCGAAACGCTGGAGGTCAAAGACGAACGCGCACCTATTGGAGGGCGCGTACCGCAAGTGATATATTTCCATACATTTCATTGAACAGCACATCCAGGAACAAGACATAGAACGGAATGATCATCGACAGTACAGTAATGCCGATCATCAGCTGCATGGGAATGCCGACGACGAAGATGTTCATCTGCGGCATCGTGCGCGCAAGGATGCCGAGTCCCACGTTCGTGAGCAGAATGGCAAAGGTGATCGGCATGGCAATCTTCATGCCCGTAAGGAAGATGGTGCCCGTAAAATTGGCGAACATGAGCGCAATCGAGATGTTCGGTTCCATGCCCGCGAGCGGGACCACGCGAAAGCTTTCCACAAGGGCGGAGAGAATCAGGTGATGCCCATTGGTAACGAGCAGAATGATTACCGCCAGATTATAAAGAAAACTTCCGATGAGCGGTATTTGCTGACCGGAAGTCGGATCCACAACATTGACAATGGCAAAGCCTACCTGCATATCCATAACCTTACCTGCCATCGTGATGGCGGCAAAGGCGATGTATGCCACAAACCCGATCAGCCAGCCAATGAAGAGTTCTCCAATCGCAGCAACAGCAAACATAATAATCGTCTCAGGTGGTGCCACCGCTCCTAGTCCATCAATCACGGGAAAGAGCACCACCGTCATCGCAAGAGCCAATGCCATGCGAAAGTACGGCGGAATGTTCATGCTGCCGAAGAACGGTGAAACGAGAAAGATCCCGCTGATCCGTGTGAGTGTCAGCAGAAACGCCGCGATATGCCCTTGCAGCAGTTCATACAAATCCATGTACTGCCGCCCCTTTCAGCGCAGATAACTCGGCAGGTTGACGAATACATTGGTCACGTATTCGACCATGATGCGCAGCATCCATGGCCCAAAGATCAGGATGGCGACAAAGACGGCAATGATCTTCGGGATGAACGCGAGCGTCTGCTCTTGAATGGATGTGGTTGCCTGAAAGACCGCCACCAAAAGACCGACAATAAGCCCCAGTCCCAGCATCGGAGCAGAGACCAGAAGCACGATAAAGAGTGCCTCCTGGGCGAGCTGAATGACCAAATCTCCGGACATCGCACGCCTCCCACGCTAACGAAAACTCATAATGAGCGACTGGATCAAGAGATGCCACCCATCGACCATAACAAACAAGAGAATCTTGAATGGCAATGAGATCATCACCGGCGGCAGCATCATCATACCCATCGACATGAGCGTACTCGCGACAATCATGTCGATGACAATGAACGGAATGTAGATCATGAACCCGATCTGAAACGCCGTCTTGAGTTCACTGATGATGAATGCCGGTATGAGCGTAAAGGTCGACACATCCTCAGGTCCCTCCGGCCGCGGTGCCTCCGAAAGGTTGACAAAGAGTGCGAGATCTGACTCGCGCGTCTGACGGAACATGAACTCACGCATGGGATCGACGACGTTCTCAAGTGCCTGCTCCTGCGAGATCTGTCCTGCAAGATAGGGCTGTATGCCGTTCTCGTTCGCCTGTCCCCAATAGGGAGCCATGATGTAAAACGACAGGAACAGCGACAGCGCTATGACAATCTGATTCGGCGGGACATTCTGTGTCGAGAGTGCATTGCGCAAGAATCCAAGGACAACCACAATGCGGACAAAGGAGGTTGTCATAACGAGAATTGCAGGAGCCAACGAAATGACCGTCAGCACGGCGAGAAGCTGCATGCTTGTCGCCACTTCCTGCGGATTCTCCGATGCCCCTACACCAACGCTGACGGTCGGGATCAGGGGAGCCGCCCCTGCATGTCCCATACCCATCAGCAGGAGGAGCGCCGCACTCCCCAATACAAGCCATTTGCGCTCCAACCCTGTCCCCCCATTTCTCCTTGCCACCATCACTTGCGGAAAAGCGGTGGTATTTTTTGAACAAAATCCGACAGAGATCCAAACTGATCCTGAAAGACACCGCCCTCGGCGGGTGCCGATGCACGAATCTCCGCGACGGTTTCCGGATCATCAATCTCCGCGATCAACCGAATATTGGCATCCGTGACGCCAAGGACAAAGACGCGTCCATAGAGTTCCACGACGCAGACCGAGCGGTTCGGCCCCATCGGAAGCTGCAGATAGATCTGACCCCCACGTGCCGCGAGCGAACGCATGGAGCTTTTGCCAAATGCACGTGCTGCGAAGTAGGCAAGGATAACAACAAATGCAAAAACAGCAAAAAGGCTGACCATGTATGCGACCGTCGACCACCATGACACGGCCGACGGGCGCGGGTCAGCCTCTTCGTATCCGGCCAAATATCCGCTGCCCGTCTCACCCGCAGCGAATACATCCCCAGTACACACTGTGTAGAGGATGTATCCGAGCAGCAAGGACAGAGAAAATATCCGTTTGTTCATCAGCCGACGGCTTTACGGATGGCCTCCAGAACGCGATCCGCCTGGAACGGCTTCACGATGAAGTCGCGTGCGCCCGCCTGAATTGCCTCAATAACCATCGCCTGCTGTCCCATGGCACTGCACATGACGACCTTCGCCGCAGGATCGACCTTCTTGATCTCCTTGACCGCTGTAATGCCATCCATCTCCGGCATCGTGATATCCATGGTCACGAGATCGGGCTTGAGTTCCTGATACTTCTCAAGAGCCTTCATACCGTTTTCAGCTTCACCGACAATTTCATAGCCGTTCTTTGACAGGATGTCCTTCACCATCATTCGCATAAATGCTGCATCGTCAACAATCAGAACGCGAGTTGCCATTTTCTCATCTCTCCTTAATCCGATAGAACATCCCTATTCGAAAGGGCACCAAAACAGCACATATCACAATGCGCTTTTTCGTTACTCATTATAACGAAAAGTGCCGCCCGTGACAAGGATTTTCTACACCACACCAAAAAGATCCATATTCCTTCCACTACTGGAGGCGTGCAGCGCGCTCCAGCGGGCTGACAATCTCCGTAATGCGAACGCCGAAGTTCTCGTCGATGACGACGACCTCGCCCTTCGCCAAATACTTACCATTGACCATGATATCCACGGGTTCACCGGCAAGCTTATCCAACTCCACGATGGATCCCTTCGTCAGATCGAGAATGTCCTTGATCGACTTTTTCGTCCGACCGAGTTCAACGTTCACCTGAAGCGGTACATCGAGAATGAGCCCGATATTGGCATCATTCACCTGCACTGGCACAGAACTCAGCGGCGTAAACTGCGCCGACTGTACCGGTACATTAGAGGCTACATGTGGCTGCATAGGCTGTGCTCCATATCCATAGTTTGCGGGTGCAGCAGCTGCTGCGGCAGGAGCCGCCGGCGGCGGTGCTGCTGCGGGGGCTGCGGCGGGCGGCGGCGGTGCAGCGGCAGCTGCCATCGCTTCTTCCTCGTTGTCGACATCCGGCTGCTGATTCATCAGAGCGTCGACCATATCCTTTGCGACATCAACCGGCAGAAGCTGCATGATCTCACTGTCAATGAGGCCATCTACCTCCATGCGGAACGATGCCTGAATGATCGGATCGACCTTATCGAGCAGTTTGGATACAACTTCCTCTGTCCCAAGGTCAACAAGCGTGACCACAGGCGGGGTGATATCCACCTTCTTGTTAAACATCGAAGAGAGCGAGGTCGCGACACTGCCCATCATCTGGTTCATGCACTCGCTGACCGCACTCATGTGGAGTTCGCTCAGTTCCTGGTCAGGATTGGTGCCGTCATTGCCCATCATAAGATCGGCGATGATCGCAGCATCCTTTGCCTGAATACAGAGGACATTATTGCCCTCGATTCCGATGCTGTACCCCACCTCAACCACGAGGAACGGCACAGGATACTTTTCCTTAAGTGCCTTGAGGTTGGATACCGAAACGGTCGGCGTCGTGATTGACACCTTGCGTCCCAGAAGGACGGACAGCGTTGTCGCCGCACCGCCCATCGAGATGTTCCCGATCTCCCCGAGCGCATCGCGCTCGAGATCTGTAATACCGGCATCATCGTCAGAAGGCGAGTCGGCTGCGGCATCATCTGCAGGCGGTTCACTCGTCGCTCCACCGTTCAGGAGGGCATCGATCTCCTCCTGCGAGATCATATCATCACTCATTCGCGTCGTCATCTCCTTCTATAATGCCGGATATTTGCACAGCCATGCGCTTGCCGGAAGTACCCGGGCGCGCACGGAATTTTGCATTTGAGCCGACGTAGCATACGAGTTCATCCTGCGTCAGTGTGTCGAGCTGCAGCACGTCACCAAAGCCGAGCGTGAGGAACTCATTGATCGTAATATCAACGGAGCCAAGATCCACCTTAAACGGCACCTGCGTCCGCTCGATCTTGCGCTGCAGTTCAGCCACCTGTTCGGGCGTACTTTCCTTATCAGCAGAGGCTGCCACCCAGAACGATGTGGTGAGTTTCGACATGACCGGCTCAAGTACCAGATAGGGGATGCAGATGTTCATCATCCCGTCGACATCGCCAATCTTCATATGGATCGTGATGAGAACAACCATATCACTGGGCGGAACAAGCTGCGCAAACTGCGGGTTCGTTTCCATCGTCTCAAAGTTTGGACGGAACTCGATCACGTTGCTCCACGCTTCCCTGAAATAATTGGTGACCGTATCAATGAAGCGACGCATAACCGCTGTCTCGATATCCGTCAGCGCCCGCGACTTGACGCCGGGTTTTCCCTCCCCGCCAAAGACGCGGTCGATGTAGGCAAATGCCAGATCTGTACCGATCTCTATGACAATATTGCCCTTGAGCGGCGGCAATCCGAGGATGCCGATGACCGACGGATTCCCCATCGACTGAACGAATTCCTGATAGGTCATCTGCTCGACCGACACCACCTCGATGTCGACCATAGTGCGCAGACTTGCCGAGAGATACGTATTCACGAGGCGCGAAAAGCTCTCATGGAGCATGAAGAGCGTGCGGATCTGATCCTTGGAGAATCTATCCGGCCGCTTAAAGTCATAGTTCTTGACCTTGCGCTCCTCTTCTTCCGCCTTGACTTCCTCGGCGGAAACCGAGCCATCCGAAAGAGCCGAAAGCAGCTTATCTATTTCGGATTGAGACAGTACGTCCTCAGCCAAGACTCTTCCCCCTTCCCTCTATGCAGTGATTCATATTACTTACTGCAGCAGGAAGCTCGTGATGTAAACATCATAAACAGAGCCCTGACCCAGACGCTCATTGAGCGCATCCTTCAGCTGCTTCTTGAGTGCATCCTGCTTGGACGCGTCGAACTCCTCGAGCGGTGCCGCACGCAGGAACTGCATCGTCGTATCGAGGATCTTCGTCTCCGCAACGGAACCGACCTTGCCGTCCACGACGTTGTCGGACTTGCCGGGATTCAGCTCAAGGACAACGCCTGCCTTGAGAAACTTCCCAGAGCGTCCGCCGCCAACGTTGACGAGGATGCCTTCCTTCGGATCGCCGAGCTTGTAGAATACGCCCGGGTCATGATTCGCCTTGCCCCCGCCGCCATCCTCCGCATGCGAAGGTGACTCCGCCTGCGAGAAGATGTAGTACGAGATACCGCCGGCTGCTGCCACTGCAACGAGAACCGCCACCACGACCACGACCACCATCATGAGCATGGGCGATTTCTGCTTTGGCTGCTCTGTCGCCTGTTCTTCCTTTTCCTCCGCCATGAGTTAATTCCCTCCCTAAAAACAACCACGAAGCCGCAGCGGCTCCACATCCGGGCACTCCCTTGCCGCGTGGAGAAACACCGTTCTCCCCATTATACCAAAGGAATGGAAATTCGCCAACTAATTTTGATAAAGTGCGCGGCGATACTTGATCGTGCGGCGCACAATCTCCTCCATCGGCTCCTCGACAATCAGCTTTTTCCCATTGGTCAGTGTTACTACGGTGTCCGGTGTCTCCTCAATGCTCTCGATGATCTCTGCATTGAGAACGAACTCCCCGCGTTTGTTTGTCTTGGAGTTGAACTTCGTCAGCATGATCATGACAGGCTTCCCCTCCATTCTCTTTCAGTCTATGGACGCACAGTAAAATGACATAGAAATCATTACTTGATATACTTTCGCCGTCATCCTCACTTTTCCTTTTTTTTTAGGGTTATTTTTTCATAGCTCCTTAAAATTATGTCAGCTGTGACAAAAAAGCTAGGGAGCGCAGGGGGTGACCGACGAGTTCCTGCACATGGGAGAGGACGAGAGATTCCGCCGCCATGAGTGTTCCGCCGCGCACCTGCAATGGCGCAGGGTGCGCCCAGTCGAGCGCCTCAAGTCCAACGAGCAGAACGCGCAGCTCCTCGGAAAAGGAGGTCGCCTCCTCTGTGCGGCAGTCCGCACAAAGTGCTCCACCCTCACGCACATGAAAAAAAGCATCTCCCGTAATCTGAGTGCCGCAGTGAAGGCAGCGCTCATAGCTCTGCCCGAGCCCTGCCGCCGCAAGCGTCTGCAGAACGGCTGCAAGTGCCGTCACACGCGGATTGCGCGTTTCAAATGCCGTCAAAATCTCCGTGAGCCGGTCAAAGAACGCCTCATCTGCAATCCCCTCGGGCATAAATTCACGAATCACCTCCGCCACAAAGGTCGCGTATGCGAGCGCGGTGAGATCCAGCGAAAGCTTTGCATGATGCGCGCACACGGCGGCAGTCTTGACCGTTTCGAGGCGTCCGCCCGCGGCGAATTGGAATTCGGCATGCACAAACATCTGCATCGCCCCCGCCAACGGGCTGCGCGGGCGGCGGCAGCCAAACGCAGCGGCGCGCAGAAGACCGCGATCCCGTGTGAAGATCGTCACGACCTTGTCTGCTTCCCCCCAGTTCTTCGCGCCGAGTACAATGCCCTCTGCCGCATAGAGTGCCATCTACGCCTCCGTCTCTGCCGCCCCTTCTACAGAGGAGGACTTATGCGTTTTTTTTGTGGCGTTTTTTCCCCTTACCGAGGCAAGCGGCATCACGGCACCTGCGGTCAGCATATACTGGAGCGCCTCCTCCTTCGGAATGTCAATCGTCACAACATCCTCCTCCTTGACAAGGAGGGTTGTGCCCGAGGTCATATTGAGGCTCCACGGGATGAATACGCAGACATAGCCGCCTCCCATCGCCTCCTGAAAGCGCGGCGGCAGATCCGCCATAACGAAGCCGAGCGCACGACCACCTTGATAGGGCACATGAACGACACTCTTGAAGTTGCTGCTCGAATCCAGCACCGCCTCCGAGAGCCGCTTGACGCTCGTGTAGATGAACTTCACGAACGGAATCGTCCCGATCAGCGTCTCCCCGAGCGAAATGATCTTTGCAAGTGCCCAGTTCGTCGATGCCCAGCCTACGACGTAGATCACGAGAACGAGCGTGATGATGCCCATGCCCGGAAAATAAAAGGGGAGATACTGTCCGAGTACTCCCTCGGTGAAGCGCAGCGTCCACTCAATGACAAACAACGTGATAACAACGGGCACGAGGACGAGAAGCCCGTTGACAAAGCGGCGTGACATACGATTAAGCTCCCGCTGGTACATCCGATCAAACGTCGGTGTCATGACCGCCGTTTCTTCAATCGGTTTCATAAAAACCAAACTCCCGCAGGGCATTTGCCCGATTGCGCCAATCCCTGCGCGTTTTTACCCAGAGATCGAGGTAGACCTTTGACCCGAGCAGCGTTTCCACATCGATGCGAGCTTGCTGCCCGATCGTTCTGAGGAGTGCTCCGTGCGCACCGATCACAATCCCCTTCTGCGATTCGCGCTCCACGTAGATCACCGCACGGATGTATACATCGCCCTTCGGACGCGCTGTCATCTCCTCGATATCAACGGCGACGGCATGCGGAATCTCATCGCGCGTCAGTGCGAGTACTTTCTCGCGTACAAGTTCGGCAACGATCAGCCGTTCCGGCTGATCGGTCACCATATCCGCAGGATAGTACTGCGGACCCTCGGGCAGATGTGCTTTGATCTCCGCGAGAAGCCCCTCAAGATTTTCTCCCTCACGCGCCGAAATTGGCACAATACCCTCAAAGTCATACGCCTTCGCGTAGTTTGCGAGGATGGGCAATACCTGTTCGCGCGCGATGCAGTCCACCTTGTTTACGGCGAGCAAAACAGGCACGCAGACACGCTCAAGCTGTTTTAGGATGTACTGCTCGCCCGCCCCCATCTTCTCCGTCACATCCACGACAAAGACAATGACATCGACGCCGTGCAGTGCCCCCTCCGTCGCCTTTGCCATGTAGTCGCCGAGCTTGTGCTTCGGCTTGTGCACCCCCGGCGTATCGAGGAAGATGATCTGCGCATCCTCCTCCGTCAGGATACAGAGGATGCGGCTGCGCGTTGTCTGCGGCTTGTCGCTCATAATGGCAATCTTCTGTCCGATGAGCGCGTTGATCAGGGTGGATTTACCGACATTCGGTCGTCCGATCACGGCAGCGAATCCGGATTTATGTGTACTCATCGTGTGATTCCCAGCTCCTCCATGACATGACGCTGCTCCGCTTCCATCTCCAGCCGCTCCGTCTCCTCGATATGATCGTATCCAAGGAGGTGCAGCATGCCGTGCACTGCAAGAAAGGAGAGTTCACGCAGCTGTGTGTGCCCGTACTCCTTCGCCTGCGCCTCCACACGTTCCAGCGAGATGACAAGATCACCGAGCACCTCGCCCGTCTCCGCTCCGATGACCTCCGGCTCCTCACTCTCCGCAAGAGCGAAGGACAGAACATCGGTCGGGCGATCCACCCCACGGTAGTCACGGTTGAGTACGTGGATATGTGCATCGTCCGTCAGCGTTACACTCACCTCCGCCTCCTCCACCCCATAGAGGCGCCCGACCGTCAAAATCGCACGTCGAACCGCCGCCATCGCTTCCTCGGGCACGGGCAGCGTCTCCGGCTCACACCGAATCTCAATCTCCATGATGCACACGCTCCCGCTTCTTTTCCCATGCGCCATAAGCCTCGACGATGCGCGTCACGACCTCGTGTCGGATGATGTCAACCGGCTCAAGGCGCACGATGCCGACCCCCTTGACGCCCCGCAGGATCTGACACGCCTGCTTGAGTCCTGACACGGTGCCGCGCGGCAAATCGATCTGCTCGAGATCCCCCGTCACCACCATGCGTGAGCCAAAGCCAAGGCGCGTGAGGAACATCTTCATCTGCGCCCCCGTCGTATTCTGTGCCTCATCGAGAATGATGAACGCATCTTCAAGTGTGCGTCCACGGATGTAGGCAAGCGGTGCCACCTCGATCAGCTGACGGCTCATCATCTTCTGATACCCCTCCGCCCCGAGGATGTCCTGCAGGGCGTCGTAGAGCGGCCGCAGATAGGGATTGATCTTCTCCGTCAGATCACCGGGCAAAAAGCCGAGGTGCTCCCCCGCCTCTACGGCAGGACGCGTGAGTATGATGCGGCTGACCTCACGATTCCTGAGCGCCGCAACCGCCATGACGACTGCAAGGTAAGTCTTGCCCGTACCCGCAGGACCGACGCCAAGCGTCACCGCATTCCGCCGGATCTTTGCGAGGTAGTCCCGCTGACCGAGCGTCTTTGCGCGGATCTCCTTGCCCTTCGCCGTTACGAGCAGCACCTCTGCAAAGAGCCCATGCAGCTCCTCCACCTGCTCCGTTCGCACGAGCTGCGCTCCGTAGCGCACCTCATGCGTCGTCAGATTCGCCCCCTGCCGCCGGTAGAAGAGGAGTTCCTGTACAAGCGTGCGCACGGCAACGACATCTGCTTCCGCGCCCGTCACTACGAGCGCATTCCCCCGGCTCACCATGCGGCAGGGAAACACCTCCTGCATCGCCACTAGGAGTGCGTCGCGGTCTCCGAGGATCGCGTATGCCTCCTGTGCATCCCTGAACTCAATCGTATCCGTCGTCTCCTGCAAGGACAAACCTCCCATCAAATAAAATATTCAATCGTATCATCCGCCGTCTTGCGCGACCGCTCATCAAAGAGCAGAACCGCCTCGCGGCTGTCCACCGCACCAAAGGCATAGAGTTCCTGCGTTTCACGGTTGAAACAGTCAAACGGTACGATGCGATTATAGCTGTGCGGATGGTCGAGCGTAACCACGACACGTTCGCGCACGAATTCCGGCTCCGCCTGCGTGAGATAATAGGGATCAAAGAGATAGATATGTTCCGCTGTCGCCCGTGTGAGGAGGGCGTAGTGCTCGACCTCGTAGAAAAGTCGCACGACCGCCACACCGCCGCGCACAAGTGCATCGTTGATGTAGCTGTGCGCACCGATCTGCACTGAGCGTCCTGCAATATACTGACAGCTGAGAGGAAATTTGGTCGCGCGTGAAAAGCCTTCCAGCCAGTTCGCGAGGTACATCATCGCCATGCGGGACGTTCCCGCCTTGCACGCCGCCCCATCCCCTCCGTAGCAGTCGAGCGTGTAGAGCATGACGCTGCGGATGATCTCGGGCGGTACCTCCCGTCGCGGAAAGAGATAGCTCACCGCGTTGAGCAGCGCCGTCGGCCCGCAGTCGTACTCAGACATCTGATAGCGCAAGGGTATCTTCATGTGTGCCCCCATTTCCGCAGGACATTCGGTGTCAAAATCGCAGCAATGACGAGTACAATCCCCAAAACCTGCATGGTGACAAAGTGGGTATCAAAGATCAGCCATGCAAGGACGACGCTTGCCACCGGCTCGATCGTCGCCGTAATCGCCGTCTCCTCCGAGGAGAGCCAACGCAGCCCCAAGTTGAAAGCGAAAAAAGCGACAATCGTGCCGAGTCCGATGATGACAAAGAGATCCAGCCACGTCCCCGCTGTAAAAAATGTGCAAACATCCACAATCGCATGAGTGAGCGGCAAGAGCGAAATGGCGCCGATCAGCATGCAGACGGCGAGCAGAAAGAAGCGGTCAAAGAGCCGCAGAAGACGAACCGGGTAGATCATCGCAAAGGTAAAGGTCGCAGCCGAAATCAGGCTCCACACAATGCACGCCATTGGCACGGAGAGTCGTCCGAGGTCGCCGCCCGTCACGAGCAGGAACACCCCCGCCACGGCAACAATGACCGTCCCCGCCTCTACCACCGACGGAAGACGCCGATCGCGCACGGAAAAGTAGAGAATCATCATCGCTGGACTTGTGTAGCTAATGACCGTAGTCGCAGCGGCATCCCCCTCCGCAATCCCCATAAAATAGGTGAATTGGACGAGCATAATGCCTATGGTGCCATGAATCGCCAGCTGCGCAAGGATGCGTGGATTGCGGCGCACGGCACGCACACCGCGCCGCAGCCCTCCGCTCCACCATGCAAGCAGGAAAAAAAGCCCACTGGAAAGAAAGAGCCGCACCTGCGTGAGCTCAATCGGAACGTGATCGGACTGCGTATAGAAATGCTGGGCCGCCGTTCCGCTTGCCGCCCACAGCGTTCCCGCAAGAAGCACAAACAGTACGGCGGAAACGTGTGACATTTACGCTTCTCCCTGTTCCCGTCGCACAACCTCCACGATTGCGCCGCAGACCTCCTCAAGCTGTGCCTGATCGCAGCCCTCCGCCATGACGCGGATGAGCGGCTCCGTGCCCGAGGGGCGGACGAGGACACGCCCTTCACTTCCGAGCACGCGCTCGCCCTCAGCGATTGCCGTGCGGATGGCTGCATTTTCTTCCCAGCCCGCCTTTGTCTTCACGCGCACATTGACGAGCAGCTGCGGATAGGTCGTCATCATGGCGTTCAGCTCCGATGCTTTCTTGCCGCTGCGCGCGAGTGCTGAGAGCACCTGCAGTGCTGTAATGAGGCCATCTCCCGTCGTCGCGTGCTCTGCAAAGATGATGTGCCCGGACTGCTCACCACCGATGGCATAGCCGTTGCGGCGCATGGACTCAAGTACATAGCGGTCACCGACCGCCGTCACCTCGACACGCCCGCCGAGCTGCGCGATTGCCTTGTGGAAACCGATGTTTGCCATCACCGTCGTCACAACCGTCTTGTGCGGCAGACGCCCCGCACGGATCATCTCAGCGGCGCACGCCACAAGGATATGGTCGCCGTCGATCAGCTCGCCCCGCTCATCCAGACAGAGGCAGCGATCCGCATCTCCATCGTGCGCGATGCCGATATCCGCACCGCGTTCGAGCACCGTGCGGCGCAGCGATTCCAGATGCGTCGAGCCACAGCCGTCGTTGATGTTCACGCCGCTGGGCAGTGCATGGATCACCTTGACCTCGGCGCCGAGGCAGCGCAGCACCTTCGGCATTGCCTCATAGGCGGCGCCGTTCGCACAGTCAAGTACGATCTTCATGCCGTCGAACCGCTCCGTGCAGGTACTCACCACGTAGTCGACATACTGGTTGAGAAGATCGTCGCGGTACTCCACGACCCCAATCGACTTGCCCGTCGGACGTGCCGCATCATCGTTGGTCTGCAGACGGTGCACGAGCTCCTCGAGTTCATCCTCCACCGCATCCGGAAGTTTGTAGCCGTCACCGCCAAAGAACTTGATCCCATTATCCGGAAACGGATTGTGTGAGGCGGATATCACAATCCCGGCCTGTGCCTTGTGTTCACGCGCGAGATAGGCAATCGCGGGTGTCGGAACAATGCCCGCAATGAGCGCAAGCCCGCCCGCAGAGCAAATCCCCGCCGTCAGCGCCGCCTCGAACATCTCTCCCGAGATCCGCGTGTCGCGCCCGATCAGAATACGCGGGCGCACATCTACCTGTGCACCAAAATAGAGTGTTGCCGCACGTCCGAGATGATACGCCAGCTCCGGCGTCAGCTCCGTATTTGCCTCGCCGCGCACGCCATCCGTTCCAAAAAGTCTCACTCTGAACAGCCCCCTATGATCTATTTTATCTCTATAATCTACTGTATCTTATTCAAAAATGCAAGTGCCGCTTTCAGCCCGTCGAGTGCGGCACTCATGATACCGCCCGCATAGCCTGCGCCTTCGCCGATTGGATACAAGCCGGCAGCGGAGACGGACTCCATCGTCGCCGCATCGCGCACGATCCGGCAAGGCGCAGACGAACGCGACTCCACGCCCGTCAGCGGCACATCCGCCGCGCCAAAGCCCGGCACACGTTCCTCCCAGAACGTCAGCGCGCGTGCAAGTGACGCCGTACACGCCTCCGGCAGCACGCCGCACAGATCTGCGGCACGCACACCCGGTGCATACGTCGGCATGACGAGAAAATCGCGCGTACCCGTCCGCCCCGCAAGAAAGTCCCCGACCGACTGCACGGGTGCACGGTAGTCGCCGCCGCCCGCACAAAAGGCACGTTCCTCAAGCTGCCGCTGAAAGGCGATCCCGCCAAGGACACCATGCCCCAAATCCGAGGGGGTAACCTGCACGAGCAGCGCACTGTTCGCCACGCCGGAGTTCCGGCGATAGTTGCTCATCCCGTTCGTCACAAGCCGCCCCTCCTCCGACGCCGCCGCGACCACCATGCCGCCGGGGCACATACAGAACGAATAGACGCCGCGCCCGCCCGCTGCATCGCGGTACGTCATCGCATAGTCCGCAGCGGGGAGCTGCGGGCTGCCCGCCGCCGCTTTGTACTGCATCTGATCAATGAATCCCTGCGGATGCTCGATGCGCACACCAACGGCAAACGCCTTCGCCTCCATCGCAACTCCTGCCTCATGCAGCCGCGTATATGTATCGCGCGCGGAGTGGCCGATCCCAAGAAAGACCGCCTCCGCCGGAATCCGCTCCGCATCATTGACCCGCAGTGCCGCAAGCGCCCCCGCATGCAGCTCCACATCCGTCACCTGCGCACCAAAGCGCACCTCTGCGCCCATGCGTATGATGTCCATGCGCAGGTTCTTCACCACGGTGCGCAGGATGTCCGTCCCAATGTGAGGCTTCTGCAAATAGCGGATTTCCTCCGGCGCACCTGCGCGGATAAATGTCTCGATGATCTCCCGCATGCGCGGATCATTACTGCGTGCCGTCAGCTTGCCGTCCGAAAACGTCCCCGCACCACCCTCGCCAAATTGCACATTCGACGCAGGATCGAGCACCCCCGTCTGCCAAAAACGCGCCACATCAGCCGTACGTCTGTCCACGTCCTGCCCGCGTTCGAGCACAAGCGGTGCAAGCCCCGCACGTGCAAGCACCCATGCAGCAAAGATCCCCGCAGGACCAAAGCCCACGACAACGGGACGGAGTACACCTGCGCCCACCTGCGGGATTGTCAACGGCTCATCGGCGGGCGCGGACATGACCTCGCTGTCCCGCCGAAAGCGCATGAGTACACTGCGCTCATTCTCCACCGCAACATCCAGCATATAGACCCATGTGATCGGAGCCCCTCTTCTGCGCCGCGCATCCAGAGCCTTATGAACAACAAACACCCCATGCACAGCACAGGGTGATGTCTTAAGCCGCTCCGCTGCGTACGCTTCGAGCGGGCGCGCGGCGTCATACGGAACGCGCAGATTTTTTACGCGAATCATGGCATTGCTCCAACTTTAATCTCCACTGTTACATTCGGATTTGTCACCGTGACTCCCGGAGGCAGCTGCAGCAGCACCTGATGCTGCTCGGTACCCTGCACCTTGGCAAGAGAGAACTCCTCCGTCTGGATACGCGTGATCTTGCTGATCACATCCTCCGTCCCTGCAATCTCAATGCGTGCGGGCTCCACCGTGATTCCCTCCAGCTTCAGATTGGGAGGAAGGTCGCTTTTCGCCTTCGCCTCGACCTCGACCACCTTGCGCGTAAGCCCGCGTGCAAGATTGATTGCAACCTCCGTAGATGCGGGCACGAGCGTAACCCCCGCAACCTCGCGCCCCTCACTGTTCAGCGGAAAAAGGGGAACCGTCGCCGTATAGTCAGCAGACTGCCCGCTCAGGTTGATATGTCCGACAATATGTGCGACTTGATCCACAAGGCTGCGAGGTCCCGCAGCCGTTGCCGCCGTATCGGTCTGGCTGATCTTGTCCACCGTAAATCCCGAAGCGGGCGATCCTCCGACGGTCAGCTCCGCTCTAAACGTTTTTTGAATGAGGCGGTCAAGCGTCACGTTAATTTTATCCGGCGTGATGCTGACGAGTTCAAAGCCATAAGGGATGGACGGCTCGACCGTATATGCCTTTTCTCCCTCGATGAAGTCGGCGAGATTCATGCGTGCATGAAAGTCACTGCGACCCGCCGCGACAAAGAGGGAGCGCGGTCCGCGCACACGAATCGTCACCGTATCTGCAGCGGCATTCATCTGATACCCCTCCGGCGCATTCTCGATGGTCACCGGAACGGTATAGCTGCCGTCAATCGCAGGGTTCTGATCGTTCATCACATAGAGCCAGAGGACAACCGCCACGATGAGTGCGGCAATTTTTGCCGGCAGATTGTGCTGCACAATGCTCCGAAGCCTTGTCATCATTTCTTCCTCCAGCTCCGAACAAATTCCCAAATCGACGAGCGTGCGTTATATGCAAATGCGGGCGAGAGAATATGTGTCAGCTGATCCCCATCCAGATGACGGTGAATCCGCCCGTTCTCGGCAATGGAGATCGTCCCCGTCTCCTCGCTCACCACAACGACGAGCGCGTCGCACTGCTCCGAAAGACCGATTGCTGCACGGTGACGTGTCCCAAGCTCTGTCGAGAGGGTACGGTTCTCCGTCAGCGGCAGAAGGCAGCCTGCAGCGATCAGGCGCTTGCCGCGAATCACCGCCGCACCATCGTGCAGCGGCGTATTAGGGATGAATACGTTCATGAGAAAATCCGATGTGATGAGTCCGTCGATCTGTATGCCCGTCGCACTGATGTCATTCAGCCCCATATCGCGCTCAATGACAAGCAGTGCGCCAATTTTGTTGGCCGAGAGAATCTTCACCGCACTGCGGATCTCGCGGATTGTACTCTGTGCCTCCTCGTCGTCCAGGAGCCCACTCGCGCGGAAAAAACGCCCCTGACCAAGGTGCTCCAGCGCACGCCGCAGCTCCGGCTGAAAGACAATGGGCAGTGCAACAAAGAGCAGCGTCACGGACTTCTGCAAGAGCCATGAAATCACATGCAGCTCAAAGTAGCTCGCCACTACCGTTACGCCGAGCAGAACAAGGATTCCCTTCGCAAGCGTAATGGCGCGCGTATCTTCAAGCATGACATAGACACGGTAGAGAATGAACGCCACGATCAGAATATCGAGAATATCCAGCAGTGTAATGGTCGACAGAATGCCGCGAAACTGTGTCGGCATCGTAAAATCAAGCGGCATAAGAACCCCCAAAGAAACGCGTCCTTCGTATCTCCCAAATCCATCTTCGCGGAAAAATCTGCGTCGCAGCAGCGGGCAGAATCATGTACTACAGTATCATTTTCTCGCTGAACCTCAAAAATCCTTGTGACCTGCTCCATTCTTTCAAAAAAATTTCGCCCTCCGACGAAAGGATTTTAAGCACATCAAAATCCTTTCGCAAAGAGGACGAAATTACGTTAGCAAATCTTGCGAATCCAGCCTTCGGGGGCTTCGATCGTGCCGAGCTGAATGCCGCGCAGCGTATCGTACAGCTTCTGCAGAACGGGACCCATGTGCTCCATGCCGCTCGGCAGGGCGATCACCTTGTCCCCGTGCGTCACGGAGCCTACGGGAGAAATCACAGCTGCCGTCCCACAGAGCCCCGCCTCTGCAAAGTCTGCGAGTTCCGCAAATGCCACAGGGCGCTCTTCCACCTTCATGCCGAGAATGTGCTCCGCGATGAAAACGAGTGAGCGGCGCGTGATCGACGGCAGAATCGACCCCGACTTCGGCGTCACCACCGTACCGTCCTTCGTCACAAAGAGGAAGTTGGCACCGCCGGTCTCCTCAACGTATGTGCGTGTCGCCGCATCAAGGAACATATTCTCATCGTAGCCTGCCGCATGTGCTGCCATGTAGGCATGCAGACTCATCGCATAGTTCAGCCCCGCCTTGATGTGCCCCGTGCCGTGTGGTGCTGCACGGTCAAATGCGCTCACGCAGAGGCGCACGGGCTTTGCACCGCCCTTGAAGTACGGACCGACCGGCGTTGCAAAGAGACGGAACTGATACGCATCCGCCGGCTTTACGCCGATGACCTCGCCCGTCGCGAAGATCAACGGGCGCAGATAAAGGGAAGCATCCGAGCCGTACGGCGGAACATAGTCACGGTTCGCCGTGACCACCGCATCCACCGCCTCCAGGAAACGCTCCTGCGGGAACGACGGCATCTCAAGATACGCCGCCGAGTGATACATACGCTCCGCATTGAGATCAGGCCGAAACGTCACGATATGCCCGTCCACCGTTTCGTATGCCTTCAGCCCCTCAAAGACCTCCTGACAGTAGTGCAGAATCCCAGCACACTCACTGATCTCGACCGCCGCATTGGGGGTAAGACCACCCTCGCCCCATGCACCGTTCGCATAATTCGCCACATAGCGCTGCGGCAGCGTACGATAGGCAAATCCCAAATTTCCCCAATCAATATCTGCTCTTGCCATATAATATGCCCTCTTTCCTACCGAATGTACGTCCTATCATAGTACTGCAGAGAAGTCTTGTCAACCGAGTTCCTTCAACGCCTCGGGCAAAAGCTTCAGAATATCGCCCGCCACGAGCCCGTTCCCATTCTGCGCGTAAGCGAGATCGCCTGCGCGTCCATGTGCATATACGCCCACGATTGGTGTCATGCCGCTCTCCATCTGGCGCATGAGTCCGACGATCGTGCCCGCGAGTACATCGCCTGCCCCTGCCGTCGCCATCCCCGCATTGCCAACCGTGGTAAAGAACGCATCCCCGTCGGGATAGACGACAATCGTGCACGCACTCTTAAGGGCAAAGACCGCCTGATGTTCGCGTGCCGCATCACGCGCAGTATGCAGAAGATCCTCCTGCACCGCCTCCACATCCTTGCCCAAAAGACAGGCGAACTCGCCGAGATGCGGTGTCAGGATCGGCACCTGCGGCAGATCGCGCAGCGCATCGAGATGATTTTGGAACGCAGTGATCGCATCCGCGTCCATGACAAGAGGTGCCTTCACAGCGGCGGCAAAGAGGCGGACGAACTCGCCCGTCTGCACCGTGCGCCCGATCCCCGGGCCGATCAGCACGGCATCTGCTTTTTCTGCAAGCGCAAGCGCAGTCTCAAGCGACTTGGCTCCGCCGAAGCAGCCCGCTCCCTCATCCGGTACGGGAACGACCATCACCTCGGTCAGCTTTGCCGCGAGAACCGGATAGAGCTTCTCGGGCACGCCAAGCGTCACAACCCCCGCCCCGATTCTGAGTGCGGCATCAGCCGCAAGTGCCGCCGCGCCCGTCATGCCAAGCGAACCCGCAAGCACGAGAATGCGCCCGCAGCTGCCCTTATGCACATCACGACGACGCATCGGCAGGAGCTTTGCCGCAGACTCCCGCGTTATGAGGGACTGGCGCAGCTCCTCTCCCTCAAGGAGGTCATGCGGGATGCCGATATCGTCGACGAGCAGCTCCCCCGTCGCATTCGCGCCCTGCCCGAGGAGGTGCCCCACCTTGGGCAGTCCGAGTGCCAGCGTCCGATTCGCGTGTACGGCGAGAGAGGCGACCCGTCCCGTATCCGCCTCCACACCGCTTGGAATGTCAATCGCCATCACAGGCTTGCCTGCCGTGTTGATCTCCTCGACCAGCCGCAGAACAGGTTTCCTCAGCTCCCCATGCGCACCGGTTCCAAGAACGCCGTCCACAATGGCATCTGCAAAGCGGAGGGAAACGCGCAGGCGATCCCAGTCGCGGTCACTCACAAGGAGGCGAATCTCCACGCCCATGGCGCGCAGGGCATCGTGCATCGCGCGTGCAGCTGCCCCGAGACGCTCCGCCTCACCCGTGAAGAAGAGTTTTACGCGCGCCCCCATATTCATGAGGTGCCGTGCCGCAGCAAAGGCATCTCCACCATTATTGCCGCCGCCGGCAAAGACAACAAACACCCTGTCCTCCGCTCCGCCGATCATTGCCGCAGCCTCTTCCGCCGTCCGCCGCCCTGCATTCTCCATCAGGGCGAGCGCAGGAAGCCCGTAAGTCTCTGCGACACTCGCATCAATACGCCGCATATCCTCTGCAAACGATATTTTCATCGCTGTCCCTCCAAAACACAATACGCTGTCGCATAGGCACGCTCATGACTGAGCGTAATCCACACCCGCTGAACGCCCATCTCAGCCGCTCGCTTGGCAAAATATCCGCTTAAATACACATGAGGTGCGCCAAGCGCATCCGGCAGGATCTCCACGTCGCGCAGTGTTCCGTCGCGCAGCCCCGTGCCAAACGCCTTGAGTACGGCCTCCTTGCCTGCAAAACGTGCGGCTAGGCTCGCCGCCATGCCCTTTCCGCGTGTCTGCGCATAACTGCGCTCCGCCGCCGTGTAGACACGCGTCAAAAATCGTTCATTCTCGATGGCGCGCGCCACACGCGGAATACGAACAATGTCACAGCCGATGCCAAGAATCATGATGCCTCCTGTCCGCTGACAGAAAAAGGAGCCATTGCGCCCGCAATAGCCCCTTTCAAACTCCCTTGTTTATCGCTACAATCAGTGCTGCAGCGGCGACGGCACAAGTCCCGGTGTGTTCGGTGCCGGACGCTGTTCTGCGCCCATGATCTCCGACGTCCCCGCCCCAGCTTTCGTTCCTGTCGCTGTCGGCATCGCTGTCGACGGCGCATTTGCACTCGTCTTCACCTGACCGTCAGAGGCACTGATCGAATCCTCCTGACTGAAGCGCATGCTGCGCGCAATAAACACCTCAACGCGGCGGTTCTGCGCACGTCCCTCCTCCGTATCGTTCGATGCGATCGGACGATACTCGCTGTAGCCAAGGGCACTGAACCGTGCCGGATTCAATGAGGGCTGCACCCCCATCAGTCCGCGCATAAGGCTCACAGCACGCGCAGAGCTCAGCTCCCAGTTCGACGGGAACTGCGCGGTCGAGATCGGTACATTATCCGTATGGCCGGAGATCGTGACCCGCTCGGGCAGCGATGAGAGGAGCGCCGCGATCACGGGTACAATCTGGTTTGCCTGCCCCTGCAGTGCCGCAGAGCCGGAGGCAAAGAGCGCCTTCTCCTTCAGCCGGATCATCAGTCCCTCCTCGGAGAGTTCTGTGCTCACCTGATCCTGAAGGTCGTGTTCCTTGATGTACTGCTCCAATTTCTCCTGCGCCTCACGCAGATTTTCATTTTCCTGCATATAGGCGCTGTTCGCATTGTCCTGCCCCTGCGTCGTCGCAGAAGTCATTGACGTGGACGGTCCCATGCCCGAGAAGAACGACGGTCCGCCCATGTTGAACGCCGCTGTAAACGCCTGCGCGAGCGCCTGCATCTTCGACGCATCCGTCTGCGACATCGCAAACAGCGCGATAAAGAGGGCAAGGAGCAGGGTCATCAGATCGGAGTAGGGCAGGAGCCAAGCCTCGCCCACTTCCTCCTCATGCGGCTTCGCATGTTTTTTACGCGCCATATCAGCCCTCTCCCTTCAGTGCCTCACGCTCTGTCTGCGGGATGAAGACCATGAGTTTCGCCTCAATCGCCGTCGGAGAGTCGCCCGCCTGCAGAGAGAGAATCCCCTCGATAATCATGCGCTTCTGACTGACTTCCTGCTCCGACATAATCTTCAGCTTGTTCGCGAACGGCATCCAGAGAACGTATCCCGTGAAGATACCCAGAATCGTCGCAACGAATGCAGCTGCGATGGAGTGACCGAGTTTGTCGATATCGTTCAGGTTGCCCAGAGCCGCGATCAGACCGACAACCGCGCCCAGAACGCCCAGCGTCGGCGCGTACGTGCCCGCCTGTGTGAACATCGAGCGCCCCTCAGCATGACGCTCCTGCATGATCGCAAGCTCCGCATCTAGGACATCGCCTACGAAATCCGGATCCATGCCATCGATCACCATTCCGAGTCCCGTGCGGAAGAACGGATCCTGAATCTCCTGCGCCTTGCTCTCGAGCGCGAGAATCCCCTCTCGACGCGCGATCTGCGACAGTTCGATGAACTGTTGGACAAGCTGCCCCTTTTCCTGCAGCTGCGGAACTTTGCACGTCTTCTTGATCAGATTGACAAAGTTCCCAAGCTGCTCCATGCGGAACCCAATGAAGAGGCACGAGAACGTACCGCCAATGATGATCAGGAACGCAGCCGGATTATTGAGCGCCGTCAGCGGCGCGCCCTTCAGGATCATACCAACAAAGATCGAGATAACCCCCATGATAAGCCCGATAACCGTTGATTTTTCCAAAACAAAAGCCCCCATTCCATTTCTCTCGAACGATGAACGCACACTCGCCTGATCCATCAGACATACGTCTACATCTTCCTATATTATTCCATAACACACCGAAAAATCCTACCTAGTTTTAAAAAAAACTCTTTAAAAGTGACAAAAAATTTTTCAATAAATTTATATTATCCTATCATACATTCATCGAAAATATGATATAATAGAGGGCGTATAAAAAAAACTTATTTGGAGGATGGTCACATGGAACTACGGCAGTTGGAATATTTCCAGATGGCGAGCCGCCTGAAGAACATCACGCGCGCCGCCGAACGCCTCCGCGTCTCTCAACCGAACATCACCGTCGCAATCAAGAAGCTCGAAGGAGAACTTGGCATCCAGCTCTTTGACCGCAGTCAAAAACAGCTCTCTCTGACCCCCGAGGGCGCAGTCTTCCTCGGACGCGTCGAGGTGGCACTGCGCAACATACAGGATGCCGTACTCGAGGTCAACGACTACAAGCAGCTGCAGAAGGGCACCATCAAGATCGGAATCCCGCCAATGATGGGCGCCTATCTCTTTCCAAAAATTTTCTCAAGCTTCCAGCGTCGCTACTCCCATCTCGACGTCTACCTGCACGAGGAGGGATCCGTCGCTATACGCGAACAGTTGGAACGCGATGAGCTGGACTTCGGCATCATCATCATTCCGGACTCCTCGCCAAACCTTCAGCTGCTCCCCATGTCGCGCAGCCAAGTTGTCTGCTGCGTCCCCGCCGGCAGCAGCCTCGCCGCACGAAAGGCGATCACGCTGCAGGACATTGAGGATCACAACCTCATCATGCTCAAAGAGGGCTCCTTCCTTCGTCAGACCATGCTGCAAAACATGAAGATGGCGGGCTTTACGCCGAACATTGTGCTGGAGTCCAATCAAGTCGTCACCATCATGGGGCTCGTCGCAAGCGGCGTTGGAAACGCATTCCTGCTGGACATGATCGTTCGCGACACACCGGGCATAAAAGCAATACCGCTTGCCACGCCCGTATTTGTCGATGTCGGTCTCGCATGGAAGCGCGACCGCTACATCTCACGTGCCGCGCAGTCCTTCATCGAGTTCAGCAAGGACATCCTCAGCCATCAGCCCGATCATACCATACTGTAACAGGAACACAAAAGCCTCCCCCGCGCGGGGAGGCTTTTCGATTGGATTTTCAGAAGATCAGATGTGCGACCACATAGCCGACGCAGCAGCCCGAGCCGACACCGATCAGCCCCGGGAGCATGAACGAGTGGTTCAGGATGTACTTGCCGATGCGCGTTGTGCCCGAACGGTCAAAGCCGATGCACGCCAGATCGGACGGATAGGTCGGCAGGAAGAAATAGCCGTAGCACGCAGAGATGAACGAGAGGACAAGGATCGGATCCATTCCCACGTTGATCGCCATCGGTACGACAATCGCAATCGCCGCGCCCTGCGAGTTCACGAGCTTCGACGTGAGGAATGCGAGAAGGGCATACGCCCACGGATAGCTCTGTACGGCAGAGCCAAGGAATTCCTTGAGGAACCCCATGTGATTCATGAAGTAAGTGTCCGCCATCCATGCAACACCATAGACCGAGACGAGCGCGACCACGCCCGAGCGGAACACCTGCGAGTTGCCGACATCCTTCGCCTTGACCTTGCAGGAGAGAAGAATCGTCGCACCCACGAGCAGCATCACCATCTGAATGACGACGACCATTGAAATCGCCTTTGGATCCGCATCTGGCTTCGGTGGGAACTTCGGCAGCAGCTCTGGGAAGTTGCCGAGCAGCGCGATGGCAATGATGCCCGCAAAGAAGATGAACATGGCGCGATAGTACTCCGTCGGAAGTTCCTTCTCCATGAGGCTTTCCGACTCGCCATAGACGTACTTCTTGTTCTCGGGGTCGCGGATAAACTCCTGGAAACGCTCATCCTGTTCGAGATCCTTGCCGCGGCGGTAGCTCCAGAGTGCCGCGAAGAAAACGCCGAGTCCCGTCGCAGGAATCGAAACCGAGAGCACCTGGAACACGGAAAACTCATGCCCTGAGGCAGAGAGGAATGCAACCATTGAAACGACGGCGACCGAAACCGGCGAGGCGCAGATCCCCATCTGCGAGGCAACGGACGAAACCGCCATCGGACGCTCGGGACGAATGCCCTGCTTGATCGCAATGTCGTAGATGATCGGGAACATGGTGTAGACGACGTGCCCCGTACCGCAGAGCACCGTGAGAAACCACGTCGTGAGCGGCGCGAGAATCGTAACGTGTTTCGGATTGTTGCGCAGGAACTTCTCCGCATACTTGAGCATGACCGTAAGTCCGCCCGAGGTCTGCAAGAAGCCCGCGCAGGTGACCACCGCCAGAATGATCAGCATTACATCCACAGGCGGCTTGCCCGGCTGATAGCCGAAGACAAACGTGTAGATCACAAGACCGAAGCCACTGATCACGGCAAGCCCAAGTCCACCGTGACGCACACCGACAATCAGACAGACAAGAAGGACGATAAAGCCTAAAATCATTTCCATGGATATAATTCCCCCATTCTACGCAGGATCCCAACCCCACACAGTGAAAACAATACGTGAAGCATTATACAACATGATGTAATTATTAGTAAACCCTTTCACCGATAAATACAGTCTATAGGAGTCGCTGATAAAATGAAGTCCGTCAGATTGGCGTAGATTTTTTCGTCCGAACAAGGAGACAAACCGGACGCATAGCAGGGGCTATGTGGAGGATTCTAGGGCACAGTGTGGACAAAAAAGATGCGCTAAGATGGCGCGGCTGAATTTATCAGCGCTTCCTTAACATGGATTCAATGCGCCGCGGTAATTTTTTTCCTGATATACTCCATACAGAAGCACGGCGGCACAGGCGGCACGCATACTCTGATCCAGTACCAGAGATATCCATGCGCCCTCAAGTCCCATATAAAATTCGTAAAGGAATATATATGTGATGATTGGACGAAGGATCGTTATGCTGACAAAGGAATAGGCCGCTACCTGCATTGTTTTTCCGCTGGCACGCAGAATCCCCGCGCAGACCATCTGATATGCCTCCGGAAAGCTCACGACAGCGACATAGGCGATGATCAGACTTCCGAGCGGTATGAGCGCAGCATCATGTGAGTAGATGCCAAAGATTTCCTCACGCAGGAAAAATGTTATGAGGAATGCACCAGTGGAGAAAATCAAGCTCCAACGCATCCCTCGCCAGAAATAGCATTTCCACTCATCCTGTCTATGCATATCTCGATTGTGCCCGGCGAGAACGGTACTGACCTTGCCCATGCCGTTGCAGAAACTATAATAAAAATCGCAGAAGTTCATCGCGATCGCATGGACAGCATAAGGGATCGTACCGAGTTCGGCAACCATGCGCGTATAGATGACCATGCCGATGCGCTCAAAGCCCTGCTCGCTGAAAATTCCACCGAACACGCCGAGGAACTCGCGCAGATATGCCTGTGTCAGGCGGCAATTCCCCTGAGCAAAGATCCCCCATCGATAGAGTACGCGCACGGTAAGAAAGAGCGACCAAAGAGTCCCTCCGACCGTGCCGAGCGCCGCCCCCAGCACGCCCAGTGCCGGAAACGGTCCAAGACCGAAGATAAGGAGCGCATTCAAGATGACATTGGCAACATTCCCCTGTATATTGATCGAAAGCACCGTCATGGATTCACCGCGTCCAAACATCACCGCCTGCATCAATGTCGTAATGGAGGCAATAAAGACGGCAGGCAGTACCCAGAGACCATAGACCATGGCATCCGGCAAATAATCATGCTGTGCCCCCATCCAAAGAAGGATCGCATCCAGATGAACAAAGAACGCGATATGTGCAAGCCCCAAAACCAGCACAAGCAAAACCATGGTCTTTTTCAGCACATCACCATACGAATTGTGCCGCTCCTGTCCGTACCGCTCGGCAATCAAGATCGTGACAGCAGCCGCCACAGAACGCGCGACCGTGAGGAGCATCATGCGTGGCTGTGTAAAGATGCTGACTGCCGCGATGGCACCTGTCCCGAGCATGCCAACCATAACGATGTCGGCATTGCTCAGGAAGATCATAAGAACCCCTTCGAGCGCCGCAGGAAGTCCGACGCGCAAATAATTTTTATCGTAGGATGTCAGCACCGTACCACCTCCCCCATATAATTATTCAACAAACTACCATAGAATGATAATGTTTGTCAACAAGATATTGGTTCAAAAAAAAAGGCTGTTGCCCGAAGCTAAAAAACTTCGTACAACAGCCTTTTTTTGAATACATCAGCGCTTCAATGCACGATGAGCAATATCCTTGCGGTGATATGCGTCTTGAAAGGAAATCCGATCCACCGCATTGTATGCAGCCTTCACTGCAGATGCGATATCAGCCCCCATGCCGACCACACCGAGCACGCGCCCGCCGTTTGTGACGAGTGCATCGTCCTTCTTTGCCGTTCCCGCATGGAACACGAGCGCACCCATCGCCTCAGCGTCTGCGATCCCTGTGATTTCATGTCCCTTTTCGTATGACGCGGGATATCCGCCCGCTGCGAGAACAACACAGACCGCCGCCCCATCCTTCCAATGGATCGGAACATCGGCAAGCGTCCCATCAACGCAGGCACACATGATCTCTACAAGATCTCCATCGAGGAGCGGCAGCACAACCTGTGTCTCTGGATCACCAAAGCGTGCGTTGAACTCGACAACCTTAGGGCCTTTCGACGTAATCATCAGACCAAGATAGAGGCAGCCCGTATAGGGACGCCCCTCCTTTGCCATGGCGGCAATCGTGGGCTTTAGAATCTCCTCCACGGCACGCTCGGTCATCTCCGTCGTCATGACGGGTGCCGGAGCGTATGTGCCCATGCCTCCGGTATTGGGTCCCTTGTCGCCATCAAAGGCACGCTTATGATCCTGCGCACTAATCATGGGACGAATGACCTTCCCGTCGGTGAAGGCAAGAAGGGATGCCTCCTCCCCCTGCATAAACTCCTCAATGACAACACGCGCCCCCGCATCACCAAAGGAGTTTTCCTCCATGATGGCATCCACGGCATCAAGTGCCTCCTGCTCCGTCATGGCGACAATGACGCCCTTCCCTGCCGCAAGACCATCCGCCTTGACAACGATCGGCGCCCCCTCACGGCGAATGTAGGCACGCGCAGGCTCCGCCTCGGTAAAGACCTCGTAGCGTGCGGTTGGGATCCCGTACTTCTTCATGAGATCCTTGGCAAACGACTTCGAGCCTTCGATCTCAGCCGCATTCGCGCGCGGTCCGAACGCACGAATTCCCGCCTTCTCAAGATCATCGACCAGCCCGTTCATCAGGGGCACTTCAGGCCCGACGACAACGAGTCCGATGTCCTTTTCTCTTGCAAAGCGCAGGATGGCAGCATTGTCCATGACGGAGATATCGATCATCTCTCCCATTCCGGGATTCCCGGGAATCGCGTAGATGTGACCCGTCTGCGGGCTTTCCGAAAGTTTCCAATAGAGTGCGTGTTCACGCCCGCCCGATCCGATTACGAGAATATTCACGTCATCTTCCTCATTTTTCCAACTGTCCGGCGAGATATGCATTGATGGCACTATCATAGTCTGCCGTATGGGCAAACGCCTCATGGGCAAGCCGCATGCGTGTCATGCCGTCAACAGCGCCGTCCTTTTCAATCTTCTCTGCGATCTCCGCATAGCGCGCTGGATTCGTAATCACGGTGACGAATTTGAAGTTCTTCGCCGCCGCACGAATCATCGCAGGACCGCCAATGTCAATCTGCTCGACAGCCTCGGCAAGTGTGACATTGGGATGTGCAACCGTCTCCTTGAATGGGTAGAGGTTGACGACAACGAGGTCGATCGGCGTGATCTTGAGCTCGCGCAGCGCCTTCTCATGCTCCGGATTCCCGCGTACGGCGAGAATTCCGCCATGCACAAAGGGATTCAACGTCTTGACGCGTCCGCCCATGATCTCCGGAAAGCCCGTCACGTCACTGACATAGATGACAGGGATGCCTGCCTCGCGCAGTGCCTTCATCGTCCCCCCTGTGGAGACGATCTCAACGCCGGCTTTGTGCAGAGTACACGCGAACTCCACAACGCCATTTTTCTCGGATACACTGATCAGAGCACGTTTTATCTTCATGGTGATTCTCCTTCAGCGACGGGCAGGATATGCACCTTTCGCCCATCCGTACGCAGTCTTCCTTCGACATAGAGTTTGATCGCTTCGGGGAATATGCGATGTTCCTGTGCAAGCACACGTGCGGCAAGTGTCTCCTCCGTATCCCCTTCCTGAACAGGCACGGAAGCCTGCAGGATGATGGGGCCGGAGTCCATGCCTTCATCCACGAAATGCACGGTACATCCGCTGACCTTCACGCCATAGGCAAGGACATCACGATGTGCATGTGCGCCCGGAAAGCTCGGCAGAAGCGCCGGATGAATGTTCAGGATGCGCCCCGTATAGGCGTGCACGAAGACAGGGGACAGAATCCGCATAAATCCGGCAAGCACAACGAGGGTTACCCCATGTGCGTGCAGTTCTGTGAGCAGGGCACGCTCGAAGTCCGCACGTTCCGCATAGTCCCGATAGACGACAGCAACGGCAGGAATCCCCTTCACCCGTGCCCGTTCAAGCGCATAGGCATCCGCTTTGTCCGCGATGACAACAGCGATTTCGGCACGGATCTCACCGCGCTCTATCGCATCGATGATGGACGCGAGATTGGAGCCGCGCCCCGAGCAAAGAACGCCAATTTTCTCCTCACGCATCAAAGACACCGCCCTTGATGACGATCTCGTGCGCCCCCTCGGTCACATGACCGATCTGATAAACGCGTTCCCCCTGCTCCTCCAAGTGTGCGGCAATGCGCTTCGCTTCCTCAGGCGAAACGATAAGCACCATCCCGATGCCCATATTGAACGTGCGGTACATCTCCGCCCAGTCCACATTCCCCCACTCCTGCAGCAGACGGAAGATATGCGGCATTTCCCACGCCGCAGCGTCCACCTCCGCGCCCATGTGCTCCGGCAGAGCACGAGGGATGTTTTCATAGAAGCCGCCGCCCGTGATATGTACCATGCCGTGCAGATCAAAGTCCCGAATGAGCGGCAGACATACGCGCGGATAGAGCCGCGTCGGCGTAAGCAGCTCCTCTCCGATTGTTTTGCCAAGCTCCTCCATATACTCGCCGCCCTGGAAGCCCTTATGCTCAAAGACGATCTTGCGCACAAGAGAGTAGCCGTTCGAGTGCACCCCCGAGGAAGGCAGTCCGAGCAGTACATCCCCCGCGTTCACGCGCGTAGCTGTAATGAGTTTGGAGCGCTCTGCCACGCCGACCGCGAATCCCGCAATATCGTACTCGCCAACCGGATAAAAGCCGGCCATCTCCGCCGTCTCACCGCCGATCAGGGCGCAGCCGGACTCCTTGCAGGCACGGGCAACCCCCGTGACCACCTCAGCGACCTGATCCGGATCAAGTTTGCCCACGGCAAGGTAGTCGAGGAAGAAGAGCGGCTCTGCACCCTGTACGAGGATGTCGTTGACGCACATGGCAACGGCATCCTGTCCGATCGTATCGTGTTTGTTGAGCAGGAAAGCAAGGCGGAGCTTCGTGCCGACGCCGTCCGTTCCCGATACAAGCACTGGTTCTTTGTAGTCCCTTGTGTTGAGTGCAAACAGTCCGCCAAAACCGCCGAGATCACCCATCACCTCTGGGCGATAGGTCGCACGTACAGCATCTTTGATCATGGACACAGACTTGTTGCCCGCATCGATATCAACGCCCGCATCACGGTAGGTCATTTTCTCCATCGGCTCTCAAAGCCCCCTTTCACGCTGCGCAATCCGCCGTCGTTCGAGAATGATCTTGTCATCCTCATCCAGTGTGGCATCCTCCTCCGAGACAGGATAGTTATTGTTAAAGCAGGCATAGCACATGTGATTTGGATTGAGCATCGGTACACAGTGCCGCAGTCCCTCAATCGAGATAAAGTGCAGCGAATCCGCTCCGATAAAGTCACGAATCTCCTCGACGCTCTTCGTCGCCGAGATCAGTTCCTTGCGGATGGATGTATCAATGCCATAGTAGCAGGGATCGGTGATCGGCGGGCTGCTGATGCAGACGTGAATCTCCCGCGCTCCCGCATTTCGAAGGAGACGTACGATCTTGCCGCTCGTCGTTCCGCGCACAATCGAGTCATCCACCATGATGACGGACTTGCCTGCAACAACGGAGCGCACGGGACTCAGCTTGAGTTTTACCGCTGCATCGCGCTGCTTCTGCGTTGGCTGAATGAACGTTCGCCCGATGTAGCGGTTCTTGATGAGCCCCTCTGCAAACGGAATCCCAGCCTCGTATGCAAAGCCCGTCGCCGCCGTGGTGCCGGAGTCCGGCACGGAGATGACAACATCGCCGCGAAAGCCCGACTCGCGTGCCAGCACCCGTCCCATCTCAAAGCGCGCCGCATGGACACTCTGCCCATCAATGATGGAGTCCGGGCGCGCAAAATAGATGTATTCAAAGATACAGGAAGCAATGTCCTTCCCATTGGAAAAACGATAGGATTTGAGTCCATTGCTGTCAATCACGACCATCTCGCCCGGCAGGACATCGCGCACAAATTCAGCACCATTGACATCAAGGGCGCAGGTCTCCGAAGACAGTACCCAGCCGCCGTCCATCGTGCGTCCGATACACAGGGGGCGGAACCCCTGCGGGTCGCGTACGCCGATGAGCTTGTCCTCCGTCATAATCGAAAGACAGAATGCACCGCGCACGACACTGACCGCCTCAAGGATGCGCTCCTCAACGGAGGTCTTCTGTGAACGCGCAATGAGATGAACGAACACCTCCGAGTCAATCGTCGTCTGAAAGACCGTCCCCTTGCTCTCAAGGTCACGGCGAATGAGCGCCGCATTCGTGAGGTCGCCATTGTGCGCAAGCGCAAGAGCCCCGCCCGCATAGTTGACGCGGAGGGGCTGGGCGTTCGCCGCGAGACTGAAGCCTGTTGTCGCATAACGGACATGACCAATGGCAATCTTTGCATTGTCGAGATGAGGGAGCTGCTCGCGAAACACTTCGCTGACCAGCCCCATCCCCTTTTTCACATCGATCCAATAGCCATCCGTGAGTGCAATACCAGCGCTCTCCTGTCCGCGGTGCTGGAGCGCAAAGAGACCAAGATACGTCATCTCGGAAACGTCCTCCGCATGGGAGTATACACCGTAGATGCCGCATTCTTCCTTCCACTTGGGCACTTTCTCGTACATTGTGCTTATGCTTCTCCCGTCAGCCTGTGGAGCATTTCCTTATAGGCATCCTCTACATTGCCAAGATCACGGCGGAAACGATCCTTATCCAGTTTTTCCTTCGTATCGCTGTCCCAGAAACGGCAGTTATCCGGCGAGATCTCGTCTGCAAGAATGATCTTACCGGAAGCGTCTTTGCCAAACTCCAGCTTGAAGTCAATGAGATCGACACGCTTCGTCTTGAGGAACTTCGTCAGCACATCGTTGATCTTGAGCGACATCCGTTCGATCTCATCCAGCTCGGCATCGGTCGCGATCTTCATCGCTCTGATATGATAGCGGTTGAGCATGGGGTCACCAAGGTCATCATTCTTGTAACAGTACTCAATGACCGGGAACGGCATGGGAACACCTTCCTCAAGTCCGAGACGCTGCGCCAAGGAGCCGGCGGCAACATTGCGGATAATGACCTCAAGAGGAATGATCGTCAACTTCTTGACAATCATCTCGCGCTCACTCGGCATGGAGATATAGTGATGCGGGATCCCTTCCTTTGCCAGAAGGTCGAAAAAGAACGCCGTCATCTTATTGTTCATGATGCCCTTGTCCGCAATCATTCCCTTCTTTGCACCATTTCCCGCTGTCGCATCGTCCTTATAGTACACGAGATACTCATCCGGATGATCCGTTGCATAGATAATTTTTGCCTTACCTTCGTAAAGAGCTTCTTTCCGCTCCATGACAGGCCTGCCTTTCCATTGTTCCTCAATACACAGGATATCTACCCAATATCGCTCTTACAGCTGTGCGGCCACGCGATCAGCTTTCGCCTCGACCTCAAGCACCATCTTTTCCCGATAGTCCATCAAGGCCTCCGCAATCGAAGAGTCATAGACCGCGAGGATCTCTGCCGCAAAGATCGCGGCGTTCTTTGCCCCGTTGATCGCCATGGAGGCGACAGGGACGCCGGACGGCATCTGCACCGTACTGAGCAGCGCATCCATGCCGTTGAGCGGCGTGGCATTGACCGGAATGCCAATGACTGGTTTGATCGTATAGCTTGCTACAACGCCCGCAAGATGCGCCGCGGCACCTGCTGCAACGATGAATGCGGCAAACTCTTTGTTGTGATCGGCTTCCATGACAAAGTCACGTACGTTTGACGGCGTGCGATGTGCCGATGCGACGTTGACGACCGGCTCAATGCCAAATTGTTTCAGAAGCTCCACCGCCGGCTTTAAAATCGGCCAGTCGGAGTCACTTCCCATGAGGACTGCTACCTTCATTTTACCATCTCCTTAACCTCTATGATAACGAGATTTTAGGGTCATGTCAATAGAACGAACAAAGGACCGCTATACTTCGTATAGCGATCCTTAGCATACCTGTCTCAGTTTTCCTCGGCAATGTCGTGAAGCGGCTCACCAAATATAAGCGTATCCAGAAGGTCGATGAGCTGATTGATCTCGGGCTTCGACACCTGCCCCGATGCACCGAGGCTCTCTCCCTTGCGCTTCATCTCCTCGCTAATGAGGGAGGAGAAGAGAACGAGCGGAACCTCGCCCAGACGATCGTCCTCACGCACGAGCTTCAAGAGGCGATGTCCATCCATCTTCGGCATCTCAACATCGGAGATGATGATGCGGACATGATTCTCGATCGGACCGTTCTTACGCGCGAGATCCTGAAGATATTCCCACGCATCCTGCCCATTGCCGAAGTCGCGGATGAACTTGTATCCCGACTCGTGTAATGTGTTCACAAGGAGGTCACGCAGCATCTTGGAGTCCTCTGCGACCACGATATGCGCTGTACCACGGCGAGTCTTGGCATCCTGTGTTGCCTCCGTGACCGTCGTGAGCTTCTGATTGATCTCCGGATTGATCTCTGCAATGATGGTCTCAAAGTCCAGCAGAAGGACGATGCGATCCTCCATCTTGATGATACCGACAACGCGTGAGCCCTCACCAACATTCGGTGCCGGCTCCATGTTTTTCCATGAGATGCGGTGAATGCGGTAGACGCTGCCAACGAGGAAGCCGATGTCGTAGTTGTTGATCTCGGTGACAATGATGTTCTGAAGCTCGTCTGTGGTTTGGAGGTTGAGACAGCGCGCCATATTGACGAGCGGGATCGCCTTTCCGCGCAGCGTAAAGAGCCCATCGACGTATGGATGTGCCTCGGGCATTGCCGTCACTGGTGTACGCGTAATGACCTCACGGACCTTTGCGACGTTGATGCCG